>ERZ724517.1631-NODE-1631-length-12204-cov-3.326282_pt1 | contig 12204 bp, 17 predicted proteins | sample MGYA00376050_ERZ724517 | MGnify/ENA primary metagenome ERZ724517 (study PRJEB28724, sample SAMN07190886) | activated sludge metagenome | isolation source: activated sludge of sewage treatment plant in Hong Hong | place: USA: Christiansburg, Virginia | collected... | reverse complement strand
CGATGGATTTGCGGACTAATAGCTTTTCAGCGACAGCGAGAGTAGCCTCACTTGGCTATGTCAACACTGTTGGTAGAATTCTCTGCATGATATCCTCAACTTTGCGTTAGTTTTACTCGCTCAGGTTTCCACTAGCTGATATCAACTCGACTATGCCCAGAAGCATGATCTTCGGAGTTTCTCTGGGTGTCTCTTTGTAGTAGCGATGGTAGGCATTAAGCAGGTGCTTGCGACAAGACTATACCGATGAAATTTTGGTTGCTTACGTCAACAGTTATCGTACCTATTTTCCACTTGAGCACCTAGCATTGCAGCAACTTATCCTTTATTCCTACTTCATCCTCATACAGCAAGGCAGCGATTGCAGCCACCAACACAAATCCAACAGGTATCGCATATCCCACTTCTCGAGAGGCCTCTTTGCGAACCTGTTGTCTGCTAGTCCTTTACATCATCTGGTCGAGTCCGAACTCCTTCTAAAAGTCCGTATACGATGTCCGTTGCTAGCTTGGACTGTTCGTTAGCCTGCCCTTGAGCGACTGAAGAGCGGCTCTGATGCCCTTCATCAGTGGTAGGATATTATTATCAGCAGCGAAGTGTCAGCACCGGATTGATTTCGTAAAGCTTGCGATCTTGCTCCGGGAATAAATAGGGTTCTCTTGAATTCCAAGAATAATCAATCAAATACTAAGAAAATGACGGATGCCTGCGCTCACCTGGACGAATACCGCATTCTCCGCAAGATCGGGACGGGCTATAGTGCCGATGTCTTCGAAGCGGAGTTAAACGATCGTCGGTTCGCGGTCAAGATCTTCAAGGAAGAGACTTACGACTTTGCAGAAAATGAGTTTCAGATGGGAAACAAGCTGTTACACCCCTTCATTATCGAGTATGAAGAGCACCGCAAGGAAGCAGCTTTCAACTCGACGCAAGGACGCACTTGCCGTCAAGCGATCGTCATGGAACTTGCTGCTAAGGGCTAAATTTTCGATCTTGTCGAGCACTGCGGAGGCTTCTCGGAGGTCGTAGCTCGGACATACTTTCACATGCTCGTCGATGCTCTGGAGTACATCCATGACTGCGGGCTCGTGCACTTAGACATCAAAGCCTAGAATTTACTGCTTGACGAAAACTACTTGCTAAAGGTGTCTGACTTCGGCTTTAGCCAGTAACGAGGGCAGATGATCCATCGCAAGGTCGGAACGGAGGGCTACATGAGCCCATAAATCTAATTTAACGAGGGGTTCTTTGGCGAAGATGCTGACATCTTCGCAGCAGGTGTTGTGCTGTTCATCATGGTTACAGGTTTCCAGCCCTTCAAATCGACAAAGGAAAACGACATCTACTACCGTACCCTCAACGGAAACCCATCCCGATTCTGGAATACCTACAAAAACAAAAGCCTATCAACCTCATTCAAAGACTTAATTCAAAGGATGCTAAGTGACGATCAAGGGATGCGCCTCTCCGTCAGCGAGATACGCCAGCACCCATGGTTCTGTGGAGACATTCTTCTGAACCGAGACCTCACCGACACCGTCTACAAACTTCGCGGTCGCAAATGAACCGTACCTACTTTGACATACTTTCCGAGTTGAATTCACAACTGATTTGGGACTTGTAAGAGTGGTTGGGATATTGAGACAAATTAATAAATTTCAAGTTATGGAAACACTGCCTCCTCGTGGAATCATCAACCAGGATGAAAAGCAACTGTTCAGGTTAGACGTGCGGAGCGGAGAAGACATCAACAAAAAGTACACTGCGCACGAGCTCAAGGTACTCATCAGTGCCAACCTCACTGACAAAGATATCAAGGTAATGGAAGTCCGGTACAATATTTCCAAGACAGCCGAGGTCTCAAAGTTCGAGGAGAACATTCGCAACAAGAGACCACCCGAAATTGAGGCAGGCTTCAACCGAATCAATACAGCACCGTTTGACTTGCTAGTCTTCCGAGATTTGCAGCCGCTCAACAAGAAGGAGCACATTGAAGAGAAGGTCAATAGAGAGCTCAAAGTGCAGACTGAACGAGAAATTAAAGAATCCATCGATCAGATTGATAAGGCCCTTGACAAGGTTATGAAGACCTACCTTGCTGACAAGCCAGATATGGTCACGGCTAACAAGGCCGCCTTGATGGAAGTATCCAAGCAAAACTAAAAGGTGCGTATCAGTGTTGTGGTGCTGACCCATCCCAAAACATATGAAGACTTCAAGAACGTGAAGATAACGGTAAAGGGAGTCAATGGGGATGCCATCCTCTACCTCGATCATCCCAAAGGCAACAAGGAAATCGATAAGGAAGAGGCCACCAAGATTCGATAGTGCTATCCGATTGAATACTTCAGGTTCGGCTGTTTTGATGAAGTCGGAGGGACCTTCGCTCCTTACTTTGACATAAAGGACTTCGAGAAGAGGCTCAGAAATACGAACACTTCGATCAAGCTGTCATGCAGTATTATGAGAGAGAACCAGGAAAAAGTAAAGAGGTTTGACTTGTATGTGGACATGTTCGAGAAGATAGGATTGAAAGCTGAGGTGCAAGTTGCGCAGATCGACAAAGTTACTCGTTATGCGAGACCTGACAGGGGCTTCTCATACTTCTTAAAACTCAAGTACCCTGTGCGTTGGAACTTGAACCAGATAGACATCAATGTCTTCCAAGAAACCAGTTTTGTGAGGGATTGGAGGCGCGTAGAGAATTTCCCCATCCTCCGCAACCCCCAGATAAAAGAGAACGAATTCTCCCGACTGCACCTCATCAACAACACAGTTATTGAAATAGCAATCGGCGGGGACGAGCATAAGCGAGGCCAGAAATTCCTTGAAGACTTATTCATAAAATTCAACCTCCAACCGGTCGATAAAGTAATTGGACCGATGAGTTTCGAGCGTTTTCGAACTAAACTTCAGGGCCAGACCAATAAGTTCAAAGACAACCTGCATCTCACTCCAATTGCCAAACACCTTATCTGGAAGATCAAGTATTACATTTTGGCGTTGGTCAGCAAGAACTACCTCCGGGCCGAACATGTCAATAGCCTCATCAAACTCATTCAGGACAATGCCAACCAGACTCATGTGTTCCTGCACCTCTTTGAAAAGATGTGTATTCAAGAGCAGGCCTGGGATATCTAAACCATTGCTAATAAGCTAGAGGATCGCAAGAGCTGGCCGATTAATCTGTTGAAGTCGTATACCGACCCATCAGGTGAAGCAGTCTACGTGTGGAGAGTCAACATCACGCCCAGCGGATACATGTATTCCAACAAAGCACCAGAGATGCGGAACCGTCTGCTGAGGGAATACTCCAACGAAATCGATCACTTCATCCGCTGTAATATCATTGATGATAACGGATAGCCTCTGAAGAACAACTCCTATGTCACTCGCGGCATCTTTCGAACAATGCTCAACGAAATTAGAGTAGAAGACTACCACTTCATTCCCCTCGGGTGGTCGCCATCCCAGCTTCGCAAGTTCAGTCTTTGGTATGTGCATGAGCATGGAGACCTCAAGCGTAGCCAAATCCTCAACTTTCTCGGAGACTTCTGCAAGATAGAACCATTTGCAAAGATGGCAGCTCGTATTGGGCAAGCTTTCTCATCCTCGTGGTGCTATGAATTCACGACGAAGCCCAAGGTTGAGACTATTCCAGATATCTACGTTGAAGGCACGACTATGTTGTTTACCGATGGTATTGGTAAGATAAGTGAGGATCTCATGGATAAGATCTCCCTTCGACTGCGCATTCCTAACTTAAGCGTCATTCAGATTCGATACAAGGGAGCCAAGGGACTGCTCACTCTCGATCCAACACTGCCTTCCAATACTATCCAGCTTCGACCCAGTATGGTCAAGTACGACTGCAAGCACATCAACTCTGACAAGTACCTGGATATTCTGAGCTGGAATATGTATAAAGGAGGCTACCTTAATCGACAAATCATCATTCTGCTCCGAACGTTAGGCGTCCAAGACGAACAGTTCATGACTCTCCAGTCAACCTACATCGAAAACATCAAGAAGATGTCATACAGGGAGTGCACAATTTACCGATAACTCACAGACCCAGAAGGTGATTAAGCACTATACAACCTTGAACCAGCCAACAAAATCATCCGCAATTTGTGCCAGACTGGCTTTGAACTCGATAAAGAGCCCTTCTTCATCGGTATTCTTAAGATCCTGAAGAGAAACGGCTACCAGAAACTTCAGGAAAAGAGCAACATTAACGTCGACAAAGCAGCGAGGCTGGTGGGTGTAATAGACTAGCATCAAGTGATCGAAGAAGGAGAGGTGTACTGTTGCATCGATAATCCCTTCCCTGACGACAACGAAGACACAAAGAAAATACCCAACAAGTTCCTCTTCCAGGAGAGCAAGCCATAGACTGTAACTGGTATAGTCTTCGTGGTAAGGAATCCATGCGTCCACCCCGGCGATGTTCGAAAGCTTCGCTGCATATCTGAAGAGGATATTATTAGTAGGTTCCGCGCAAAGAAGTTAATTGGCGAGAAGAACAAGCATCCCTTCAGCAGATTTACCAACACAGTTATCTTCTCGCAGAAAGGAAAACGGCCAGTGACGTGCGAGATCAGTGGTTCGGATCTAGATGGCGACAACTTCTTCATTTGCTGGGACGAAAGTTTGCTGCCAGTGGACACCTGTGAACCACATATTATCCAGGATGCTCACAAGGAGAAGAAGACGAAGGATTCAACATCCACGAATAAGACTGAAGTTAATGCCAAGGACTACGTGGAGATGCTCGAGTTTTTCGTGGACTACATGAACTACGACAAGCTAGGCAAGATAGCCAACAGCCATTTGGTGACAGCCGATAAGGATCTCACCAACTATGCCCACAATTCAGACTGTATCAAGTTGGCTATTGCTCATGGTAACGCAGTTGACTTTCCCAAAAGCGGTTACTGCCCACCAATTGATGAGAAGCTCTTCGTCAAGGACTACCCTGATTTTATGGAGAAGGGAGATGAATTCTCAGGGGTACAGATTATGCTATTTAGAAAACATATATCAGCAAGTCAGTCATGGGGAAGCTCTATCGAGATATCAAGGCAAAGATGGAAACCCTCATCGACAAGGATGGTGAGAAAGAACCCGATGTGTGTCTGGACGACCAACTATGTACACCGCGACCTACCCTTAACTTTTCCGAAGAAGGAGGCACTACTCATAATACGCAACTTCAACGAAGATCTGGACAGCATCATCTACCTGTTCGGACTCTTCAACGAATTTGAGGTGTATAGCGGTAACATTACCTCTTCAAAGGGGAAGATAGCTAAACAGTCGAAGCCCCTTGAGCATATCGTGGCTCTCAAAACTACCTATACAAAAATCTTTTTCGATGAGAAGACAGATATGAATTCAACGGAATATTTTGCCTCAGAGAGGACCAAACTCAATGGCAAATTCTTCTCCGAATGGATTCAATCCAAGGCCATGCTTTGGTATGTGCTTAGCTACTCCGAATTCTTCGAAGATCTCAAGTATTCGGACATGAACGCCCTGAGTAACTTCCGGGTGGTTGTTGAGCGGGTCAAACAGTCCTGTGGCACACGTGACATCAAGACCAAATTCATTGGCTTGGTGTGGTTCACCATTCCAAAAGTGCTCATGGACATCAAAATTCGGGGAGTTCGTAACAAAATCAAGCCAGAAGTTGGAAATAACGGTGGGAAATCGGAAGAAGTCGACGAAGAGTTAGATTGATTGTGCCATTATTTGTAATGATTGCGAATGAGAAACTGTGCAGCCCAAATAGGAAGGATATCAAGACCTCTTTGATAGCCATAATCAGCACCTTAGAGCTGATCGGCAGGTGTTTGGAGGCTGCAGACATCCAACCGTAAGAACCAAACGAATAACCGAATGAGCAAGTTCGATGGTTGACCAACAGCAAGAACGAACCCTTTACAGTGTACATAGGCACTGACCTAAGGACTATACAGCTGTTGGTCTCCTCTTCGTACGGCATCGTCACCTATGGAGTTTCTGAAAGTATCATGACGATCGTCTAAAAATAATTCTGGAGTGTGCAAGAACAGCTGCATAGGTATGCCCTTGATGAGCCCATCTCTCTGCTGTGCTGCAATATAAGAATCAAAGAGGAGAAGAAGATTGGCAGGATTACCTATGCACCATTGAATGACTTTGCAGCCAACCTGAACAGTCTTCCGAAGAAGAAATACGAAAACCTTTCGATGCACGACTCCATTGTACTATTCAACCTGTATAACAACAACCCGCTGCTAAAGGAATCTGACCTGCTAATGGATAGGTTCAACTACATCGGCATGAAGCTGATCAAGCACCAGAATAGCTGCTACAAGAGACTCTCTCGAAGGATATGCCAGGGAGATATTGCTAACATAGAAAATGCCATCGCTGAGGCCAACCTTTCCGAGGGTAAGACGAGCCAGCTGCGAAATCAGCTCCGCAAGGTGATAAACTTCAACGAAGTCCTCGAAATGCGCAGAAATCGGGAGTCTGAAGACCGCAAGTACCAGAACATAAAGAATTTGGAGTTCGAGGATCTTCAGGTTGGGCATTTAGAGGTTGCGAATTCCGCTACGTTGGACCAATGGGTCAAGGAGATGCAAGCAACGATCAAGCAGGCCTACAATAACATCAGCAATAACAAGGATTTCAAAACAAAAACATCGCTCATACTGCTGAGGGACGAGTATGCAAACAAGCTCGAGCAGCTCCGTCGCCAATGCCAACCGTTGAGCCGTGCCGAAAAGCACGCCAAGACTCTGCAACGCTAGCTTGACTGGTTCTACGGCTACCACGAACGCTATCTTCGAGAGGAGTTCTTTTCGACTATTAAGTATTGTCTCAACTAGCTTCTGTATCTGGCACGACAGAAGAGCCTGATCATCCAAAAGGTGCTAATCATCCTGCTCGCCCTCATTCTCATCGAGCTGTTCTCTGAAAACAGCTTCGTGACGGTAACTCTGACACTGGTGGTAGGCATATTCTATCTCCGATTATGATCACGTCATCGCGTCAGCCTGTCAGGTGTCCGCGATTTCGTGTGCTTAGCGTGCGGATAGTTCGCGTGTGACATTGCATTCTCCTTCCGTTACATTCCCATTGGACTTCTACAGCCCACCTGTCTGTCTTCGATGCTTAGTCGACGAAGCTGCTATCGAACTTCCATGAACCTTGTCGGAAGAGCTTCCTCAGTAAACTACCAATCAGGCTGCCGATTGACCCGACTCATATAGTCGACGATCTTTGCCTGGTATTGACTCATAATTTCGTCGAAATGAGAGATCGATAGGTCTTGTACTATATCCTCATAGTTACGGTTAACATCGTACAGGTACTTATCCATGGCTCCGACTGCATTTTTTAGATCCTAGCGGTACAGTTTCACGTTGTTCTTGCTGCTGGCATACTTTGTTTATAAGGTCTTTGTCATTTCGGTATGCTTAGCCTTCAGCATGCTGTACAGTTCTTCGAAACGTTGTCCCAGCTCCACTAATGCCTGTCCATACTCGTCTTCCAGCTGTTCGCTCAGCTCGCTTACTGCTGTTTCCTTATCAACCATCTCCTGTTTCACTATCTTCACGGTTTCTCGAAACTTGTCAATCTCCTTGATCTTGTGGAACTCTACATAACACGGGGTTGTACTCTATTCGTCCAGCACTGGTTCTCGCTCGGCCATCGTAACTGCGCACTTTGTACAGAACCGCACGTTGGTGTTGCTGGCTAGAAAATACTTTGCCTGCATAAGCTACTTGCTTACCTTTTTGTTGGGATGACTGGGGCACACCACACGGCTACTGTAGTGCGTGGTTGCGTCATCATCAGCATCTTCATACTCATTTAGTGATTTATTCATCGCCAACCGATTAACGTTGCCGTTCGATTGGGTCGACTGGGTGGCTTGTCTCATACGGTTGAGCTTTATTAGATCGAGGTTAGGGGTGGGAGGAGTTCGGGGCGCCTCCTCTTTCTGCGATGCTGTTCGTTCGTAAGCGTTGTTATTCGAAAAGAAGTGTTGGATTGCTGCGATTGGCTCTTCAGTAGGACGTTTGGGCTTCGACTTTACTGAAGCTGGGATCTTGAGCCTCACTATTGAGGAGGGATGCTGGTGCATTCGAAATTAACGTTCCAATTATAGTAATAAGCACACGACTGGTCACGAGAACAGCTGCTTGATGTCCTCTGGAGCCTCATCCTTCTCCCGCAGGTTGTACTTCCGGATGAAAGAGTGGCTGAACGATGAACGGATAGTCATGCGCTGTGACGGGTCCTTCTTGAGGAAGTTACCGATAAAATCTCGAGCTTAATTGCCAATTTGGGGAGGGTACAGTACACTCTTCTTATCAACCTGTATCAGATAATGATGTACATTTTTGATTCGGTTCATTTTCAGTTTGGGAATGTCCTCTTGGAATGGCGGAAAGCCGGCTAGCATCTCAAAAGTGAGAACTCCGAGACTCCAAAGATCAACGCTTAAGTGATATTCTCGCTCTTCTAATATCTCAGGGGAGACGTAGTCTAGAGTTCCACAGAAAGTCTTCTTCATGCCGGTTTCGCAGTTGGCAGCCCAACCAAAGTCGCATAGTTTGAGCGTTCCGTTGGTGACCACAATATTTTCTGGCTTGATGTCCCTATGAGCAATGTGGTTGCGATGCAAATAGTCCACAGCTCGGAGAACCTGCATCATCCCCTTGCTAACAAACTTCTCATCAGCGTTGACGTAGTTCATAAGCATTCCTCCATCTATGTACTCCATCAGCAGAAACACATGGTACTGGTCCTCGAAGTGGGTGTACAGCCGCACGATGTTGGGATGTGTTAACTGATAGTGAATCTTTAACTCCTCTGTAAATTGGTCCACCATATTGTATTACTTGATCGTTGACTTGAAGATTTTCTTCAGTGCGAACAGCGTGCCTGTCTTTCGATGCCTGCACTGCAGCACATCGCCGAACTTTCCCGAACCAAGACACTTGCCCAGGTCGAATTCGCTTATCGTTAGCCGTTAGGGCTTCTAACTGAATTCTCTGTGGTTGTCGGCTTCAGGTTACTTTTGGAACTTTGGAGCTTCGTAGGTGGATGCTGCCTCACTCCAGACTGTGGTCGGTTCAATCGCTTCATTCGCTACTTCAGTAATTTTATTGGGATATGCAGTGTACTGAAAGAGTTCGAAATGTTGGCTAGTCGTATTTGAATCCTGCTGGGAATACTCCGAGTTGTAAGCGTCTCCTTGCAGTGATTGAACACTGACGGCTGCGGATCCCTCGCTGCTGGCTGTAAACTCCGAGGTGATCTTTTCAATCTTCGAGAATAGGTCATCAATCGAGAATTCAAGTGCCGACTGCAGCTCCCGATCCTCGGAGTAAACGTCGCTCTGATGGTCGGGTATGGGTGCCGTGAGCTTGCGTGTAAAGGCCGGTTATTGGGGTGCAGTCGCCTCATCACTCTTCGCTGAGCGGGGACTATCCACTTCCCTCAAGGATTTGATGCTGGTGAGCTTGAGCAAGGGCCTGCTGGATATGGTCTGCTGTGACATTCGATTAATATTAATGAGAAATTTAATTTCATGGCTAACGAATCCACTCGCCCTCCGTAAATGGGAGCCTGCTGTGTGAGAATTCAGCTGCTACCATTTTCAATCGATTATAAGTGCTGCCTATTAATTATAAGACAAGGATGTTTTTTTACAACCCCAAGGAAAATAAGCTGATCTGTGAAACAGACTACGATAAGCGCAGTATCGTTGCGTGGGCAGATAAGAGTTTCATCGTGCATCTTCGCGTGTTCAAGATGGAGCAGCTGCGGGATTACTTCGATAGGCTGCCTACTACTCACAGCAAGATCATCTACGATCCAGAGAAGGAACGCTCATGGATTGAATATTAGGGTTAAAGTGGAGTCACCTGCAAGGACTTGCAGGACCACATTCAGGCCTATGACTGGACTGGCGAAGAGGAATACGTGGTTGTGTACAAGCGACCACTGGCTGGGTTCAAGAGCTTTTCACTACCGAAGACGATAGCGTACGACCAGTACCTGGTTATAAAGGGTATGGGAGTCTCAAAACTGCTTGCAAATGCGGAGACAGGCGTGGTTTAAGTTTCTGAAGGGACTGAAGCCGAGAAATGCATCGGGCACTTCATGTCACTGATGAACACTGAACAGTCCGAATGATGTGAGTGTAATATGATTCTCTGACTGGATTGCTACTATACTCAAGCCAACAGCTTTTGGTAGGCAACATGCTAGGTATAATAGTTTCATCGATCGCTTGCTACTTCAATTTTATTTGACGGTCAATTGTACTCCCCGGATCGGTGCCGACATCCACTTAAACTTCGATGCTCCACCACTAAGACCTTCATTCGAACAGCATTCACAAATATTGATGCCGAGCATCAAATCAAGGGAAATCAAAGCGAGGTTGGTTTTGACGAAAAAGTGTGGGAATCTTCGTGACAGAGCAATTATGCAATAAAGTCGAAAAGCAATACAAGTGCGAAGTGAAAGCACCTCAGATTATAAAAGATTATATGTTTTTCTACGACCCCAAGTCCAGGAGGCACTTCTGCGAAACAGACGACGAGAAGCTGCATATCATCAGCTGGGCTGAAAAGGGAATTCTCAACCACGTGCGAGTAGTCCCCACCGGCAAACTTCGATAGTTATTCGACACTCTGCCAACTTGCTACTCCAAGATTATCTTTGATCCCGAGACGTAGGAGCCATGGATTCAGTACGAAGGGGCTACTGGGCACTCCTGCAAAGATCTTGAGCAGTTCATTATGAGCTTCGACTGTACCAATGTGGAGAATTATGTCATAGCTTACAAGCGCTTCGCTCGTGACATAACCACTATCGAGCTCCCCAAGGAGATGGCCATCAGCGAGTATGCGACGATCAAGGGCTTCGGTCTATCAAAGGCTATGGGCAGCTCGAAGTCTAAGGATATCATCGAATCCGAAGGGACAGAGCAAAAAGACTGTATCGACTACCTGCAACTGATCTTGAAGTGACTAACTAATTCAAATTATGGCTGCTACAATACTCTAAAGCTATGGGATATAACGCTGATATAATTAGGAAGAGTGTTGAGATGGCCATACGCAACAAAAGGCTGAGCGCGGTGTTCTTGGTATGTCTCGGAATCTAAATTCGTAGCAAACATGACCCGCTTTGCGTCATCTTGCCGATGGGTTTGAGTGGTTATTCCGTCCCGTTGTGACCTGACAAACACTCATACTGGCTGCGTATCTCTTGCGGCTATCATTAATTGCTTCTCCTCGGCTCGCTTATCTAATGCAGTGTACAGTCAGCCCAAGAAACGCAGAGAGGGCCAACCGGTTATGTGCAGTTAGTGTCACAGTTGTTGCTTCTATACAGGCATACCCGTTTGCCAAGTCGCAGTACTCCTGTTCATGCGCCCAGTCGATATCAGATTAATGATTTAACTTTAAAATCCCGATCTGCCGTTGGTTGATAGTTCTATTGACCCGTTGACGTGGGATGCCGATTGCGATAACGCTACCAATTGAATTCATTTGAGTTCCCAAACCCATACCCACAAGGCCGGCAGACTTCAGCTATGCCACTTCCGAGTATGCCATTTATCGTCCTGTCTCTGATTGATAGTTGGTCCTCACCTTAACCGCTTTGTCTTAAACGTTGTGCGAAAGTATTAAAATACGACGAGAGATGAACGGAAAAGAAACTCTTTCATACATCCAGGTGGCACGCCAGAAGAAGATCTACAAGGTATTCCTGAAGGACCTTCGTGCAGTCATCCGAAGGAGGAAGAATAAATCACGGCCTCCTGTACCGCCCTTCGAGGATCCCAGCCTTGCCAGAAAATAGTCAGAAGCAAGCTCCTTGAGCGGCCAGATGGAGTTTGAGCCAGTCGACCTCATCTTCGCTAATGTGTGATGACCTTTGTGTATGTTGCTCCCTCCCAAAGCTCGTTTATGGGTTGCATTGCTACGTTATTTCCGCTAATCAAGTTATTCCCGATGGCGCTCTCATTGGTATGGCAAAAGCGCTATCCATCCATTTGAGCATGGACTGGAACTCAACTTGCAAACCGCCAGGAATAACGCCTTTGAAGCGAGTTTTTCAATAGGCGAAGGGATGGAATGTCGAAGAGCACATCAGCCTAATTATGCTTTCAAGAGTGGTGTTAAC
>ERZ724517.1630-NODE-1630-length-12209-cov-3.344660_pt1 | contig 12209 bp, 5 predicted proteins | sample MGYA00376050_ERZ724517 | MGnify/ENA primary metagenome ERZ724517 (study PRJEB28724, sample SAMN07190886) | activated sludge metagenome | isolation source: activated sludge of sewage treatment plant in Hong Hong | place: USA: Christiansburg, Virginia | collected... | reverse complement strand
GGATTCAGTAGCAATTCGCCGGCACCGGCTTGTCCTGTCCTGTCTTTATTTCCTGCAAATGCAGAGGAAGCCAGTAATAGAGCCAGGGTCGTATATTTTATTTTATTACGTATCATATTTTAATATATTCAGGTTATGAATTGAGGTAATGTATTAGAAACTAATCAAGTCAACAGGTCTCATGGCGCCAAACCATTTCAATACGGTTTCGCCAATATCAGGTAAATTCACATGCACGATATACATGCCACTAGCCACAGGTATTCCCTTGTCATTCTTAATATCCCAATCTACGAAGTTTGTTTTTTGGTCATTCTTATTGATGGTTTTTACCAAGGCGCCGTCAAGGGTATATATCTTAATGGTGGCCTTTGTAGGTAAGTTAATGATTTTTACTCGATTATCTACCCGAGAACCTTCATACTCACTAAACGCATAGTAAGGATTTGGCACAACATGAATTCTCTTGAAAATTTCTTCCTTATTATTGGTATATTTATTCTTCTCATCACCCAACTTAGCAGGAGCAATATCGTTGGTAGAAAAGGAATATAAAGGCCATCCACCGTTGCGAAGCTGCGCTACTTTGCTTGAATCAGGTACGTATTGGGTATAAGGTCTAGTTACACGAATTCTGATTTTAGTTTTAGTAGGAATAATACCGTCTTTAATACTAGCCAACTTCAGACCATTTCTTAAAAGTGGAATTCCAACCCACATCATGTTTCTGTATGCAGCTCTTAAATCAGGATCGTTAGCACCACCAACATTCTTTCGGATGGCACTTGCGAAAGCAGCACCACCATCATATTTGGTTTTTGCAATATAAATGATATGTTTTCCACCCCATTTAATTTTATCACCTTCGGTAATATTTCTTGTAGTAGGATTCCATATTAAGTCACGACCATTGTCCTCCGTGTTAAATGAAGATTCACCAAAATAAACATTTAATCTTTCACCGGTTTCCACATTAATGGCATATCCGGGGAAATAACTCATGCCTGAATCAGCAGGATTACTTGAATAAATTGGATTGTCATTGCCATCGACGTCTTTATTCCATCCTGCATGCTTTCTGATATTATATTTAAAGGCACCACCTTCTGAATAAGGATTTGTAAAACCGGTACTTTCCGTCATTTCAATTACCGGGCATCGAGACCATAAGGCCTTATCGGGTGTCATCACGATATCTACGCCACTTACACTGTAAATACTATTGTTCTTTCTATCAGATCCATTCCCATACTGTAAGCCAAAGCCGCATAATTCGGAATTAATATTGCTAGCAAAATAATATGGTGCAAAAGTTCCGCCGATTACCTTCTCAAATGAATTAAGTTGATCTAAGTTATAAAATAAAGCTCTATTACTATCTTGACTAAAGAAATTATCATAGTCGATCATACTGCAATCATTATAAAGCGGGTCAGTATCTGCATCAAATTTACTTCCTGCTCTAATCCAGTTATTGAATGACTTATCTTCTTCATCTACCACTCCACTCAACCATTTATTATTAACATCTTCGAATAGTACGCTTGAAGTGATCAACCCATTTTCATCAAGGGTAGGATTGTCACCAGGTCTTTTTTGCTGCACAGCACTCATTGCCAAGCCCCAATTGATATCAGTACCACCTGTTTGATTGTACTTGCGTAAATATTTTTCGTTATATTCAGTGATTGAATTTCCAGAAAATATAGTATCGGTAGAGCCTACTCGTGTAACGAACCAACTAGTATAATTTGCTAAGGCCCCTTTGGAACTATCAGCAGTAGGATTTGCATAAGAGCTATCCACATTAAACCACACTTCATAGTTTCCGGCTTTGATACTATCAGGATTTACCACCTTTAATAGTAGGGGTCCATTATTCTCTTTATAAACCGGCTGATAGGATTGATAATTAGGACCTTGCAAGGCTTCCATTTCAGACTCTTCTGTCATATCTAATGCAACGCCACTATTGCCTCGTCCTTCAATACGTTTGATTTTAATTCCGCTACCATATTCGGCATAATTTTGTACGTAGAGATTGTCGCCTGCTGGATGTGGCGTGGCGGCAATAATTCGAATTGGCTGTTCTTTGCCATCTGTTCTACTTTCCAAATACTGAATTAATTGACTTGAATCCGCATTAAAGTTGCTAAAGTTATTGTATCCATATGCAACCGCTAGGTAATAATAAGTTTTGTAATTTACTAGATTTTTGGCAGTACCGGTTGCAAACAAATCTTGTGTTAATTGAAATGAATGACTGATACCTGAATCAATACCGGTAATCATTAATTTTGGAATATACTGATCTGCAGAAATGCTTGGATCAATTTCATAATTAAGAATTTCTTTTACTTTATTCTTTTTATCGCATTGGAAAGCAATACGAGCTTTGTCGGTATTAATGGAACCATCTTTAGATCTGATATCTGATGCAGCTACCAAACCATCTTTCAACTGATAAACGATATAACCTTCAAACTTATAAAGTGAATCCTTTGATCCATTTTTTACGGCGCGTTTTGAAACTTCGCGATATTTTGCTTGTGTTAAATTGGTACCATAACCTTCTGCAAAGTTATTTGACGACAGCTCATTATCTAAGTCAAAAATCAATTTACGATCAAGTGGTTGCACGGTTACTTTAGGAGCTTGTGGTCCGAATGGTAATTTAAAAGCGTTGTCGAACAAATCTTGCGCCTTATCATCACATACCTGTATTTTACTAAAGCAAGCAGATTTACCACCTCCTACATTAGGAACCCAAACAGCACCTATGGTAATGTTATTTGGCTCCGCACCAGGTACTAAAGAGAAAGGCCCTGAGGAGTGAACAAATCGTCTATCAGCAGGTGTATTATTACATGAAGCTTCATTCCAACCACCTTTACAAGGATCACCCGTAAAAATAAATTTTGTTGAAGTGCCTGCTGCTCTTGCATTACAAGCGGTGGTAAATGGTTGATTATCGCGCCAAGTACCGGTTATATATCCATAAAAATCATCTTTGGTTTGAGGGTTTCCGGTTGGTGTATTGTCATTATTAAAATAGGTAAACACCGTCATTTTCAATTCGGTATCTTTTTGGGTAGCCACATCAAAAAATTTAGGCCCTTGGAAGTAGTCAACTCCTACCATAGGAATATCAAATCCATAACCTGTTGCACCTTCATCATAGCTATCTCCATTATATAGGATACCTAAACCTCTAGCCGTATCACATCCAACAAAATCATCAAATGCATAACCTAAATCTGCATCGCACCATGTGGCCATATAAGTTGAATCCAATTGTGAAGTACTGAAATTATAAATCTTAAAATTATAGAATGTCGCTTCATTAAAACAATCATTGGTTGAAAATGCAAAAGCACCGGTATGAATTTCTAAACCGATGGCATCAGATTGGGTCTCGGTTTTTGCATTCCCTTTATCATTAAATACCCACCAAATATACTGATCACCCAAAATCGCAGGATAGTCACCATTTCTCCAATTGTAACCTGGTTCGTTATCAACATCTACATAAGGAGCCATTTCTCTTTTTGGGGCCGGAGTAATGATACTTCCGCTGGCACCTAATATTTCAGTATTCCCCTTTGCAGGCCATTCTTTAATAATTTGCGGAATAGAGCCAAGGTTGGCAGTAATAATGGCTCTGATTTGTGTTGGATCAGTGATACCAGTAGTTAATCCTCTAAACTTGTTCACATCTGAAGCATTGATCTTCCAAAATTTATCCCACTCCGCACAAGTTTGAAAAGACACACTGTAGCCGTTATCTTCATCTAATGGACCGGTCCAATAATCGTTTCCTGATTGACGGTAGGTTTGTCCCGCTACTTTCAATTCATTGCTAGCCTTATCAACACCTCCAATCCAAATGGACCCTGCAAAAAGGGCATTTTTATTACTATTTTTTGGCACTTCATACGCGGCAGCTCCAGATGGACGATCCCACCACATATCACCACCAGTCATAAGACGTGCTCTAACATTATTGATATCCATATCAATTACAGCAGCGGTATTGTCACAACCAGATGCTGTTTTATTCAATCCTCCTGCCGGCTTTTGACCGACATTTGGTGCAGCAAATACATTAGAAGCCAATAATGTAAGGGCTGCAAGTGTTAAAAGTTGTTTTTTCATAAAAAAATTATTTAGTGGTATTAAAAGTTTACTGTAAATCCAACAAAAATTCGACGTGGGTTGTTATAATTATTTGGATTTATCAGTCTATACGTATACAGGTCTTTATAAGACTGTTGAAACTGTATGTTTGTTAGCGCTTGTTGGCCTTGAGGAGAATTTAAATATCCATCATCATTTCCAACCCCGGTATAACGGTATACTGACAAGGTGTTTCTAGTGTTCAATAGGTTGGTAATATAGGTGTATACATTAATTCCTAATCTTCTACCTTCTCTAATTACGGTGTTATTCTCCTTATTGACTTTTCTTCCTAAGCTAGTAATTTCAAAATCCTTATCAATACGAGTACTTACCTCGAATTGCCAAGGCAATCTTGAGCCATTGATGGTACCAATGATGGGTGTACTTTGAAAATCGCCACCGATTAAGGATGTTGCAATGGAAGAACGTGTATACGGTTCGCCACTTCTTGCTCTCATTAATAAGTTTATACCCGCATTTTTGAAAGGATATTTTCCGTTAATTTCTGGTCCTTTAGACTCACGATCATCATAGCGGTAATCGATTGTGTAATTAATAATATGTCTGGAATCAAAATCAAGTGGAAATACACTACGTAAATTGGGTTGGCCGGTTGCTAAAAGAGATGATTGCGAAGCGGTATTAGACCCTGTACCTTCTGCAAATTGCAGTGTGTATGACAATTGCATTCTTAGGGGTCCGGTTCTACGATATTCTAAATTTACAATCAACCCTTTGGTAGAAGAAAAGTCTCTATTACCATATGAGGTGTACTGAATAGGGTAAGCAAGTAAGAAATTTTGAATCTGAATTTGATTCTTTCTTTCACGATAATAACCCTCGATAGTCATGGCTGCATTCTTTGCTATTTTTTGACGATATCCCAAAGTATAATTAATTGCTTTTTCCATTCTTAGGTTCGCATTATTGATGGTTGCTTGTCTTTCTGCTAGAAAGTAGTAATCATCAGGTGTAACAAAATTATTCGAACTTGGCGTTTGGGTAATCACATCATAGTTACCGTAAAATAAGGCTTCTTCAGAAATTGGAAATGCAAATTGAATCCTTGGAGAAAGAGACACCTGTGGTTTATAGTCATCAAATGAGTTGTTTGGATTAAAATTGGCCCCTTTGATACTGTCTTTATTATTAACTAACCATGGTTGGATGGGTAAGCCACTTGCATACAAACCAGACAACACAGTAGGATCCGGAATTTCCTTACCATATGGATCGTACCATACATCACCTTTTCTATAACCAACGATGGTTTTGATAGAACCTTGATTATTATCAACATAAGGCACATACTCGCCATCCAATGTTGAAGGATCGGGGGCTGTTTGACCGTCTGAATTTGTGATTACATTATAGGTTCCTGCTTTGAGGTCGCTATTATTTAACACACCGTACAAGGAGTATGGGTCTTTAAGTACTTTTTGATTCGCATCGTATCGGTCGATACGCAAACCAATATTAAAATTCAAATCTTTATAAGAAAATTTATCCAAAATGTATCCAAACATATAGATAGGACGAGAGGCACCTATAGGTCTGGTATTGTCACCTCTTGCATCCTTTTTTGTCCAGAAATCATTGAAACTAGGTTGTGATTTAGTTTTCTTACCAAGATAATCGTAACCGAAATAGCTTACGCGATCTTGTCCTCGGTTGAATAAGTCATCTGGAGAAAACATATCCAATGAAAACATTTTTGGATCATATCGATCAATATCAATCAAATCTGTATTCTTAGGATCTCCATTTAATTTATTTCTTAATTCTTTATCAAATCGTGATTGCTCGCTTGCAACATACAGTCGATCATAATTAATGGTATCAAATGGACTAAATTGTACTACACCATTTTTCAAATCCTCTAGATTATATTTGATGCCATCCACAATAAACTGTGGATGGTCTAAATCTAGATTTTGAATATGTCGGTTGGTAATCAATCGCATTAGACTCCACAAGCCAGATCCAGACAGAGCATACGAACGAGTGGTTCTTTGATCATATCCCAAACCAAATTGGATATTGTGCTTGATAGGGTTCACTCGCTTTACATTCTTCATGCCTTGCAAAATATCGACAGAAGCATCTAGGTTAAGAGAAACCTGGTCGGCTTCACTATACGAAAAACTAGAAATTTGCGAACCTGGTCCAGTCCACAAGCCATAAGCCGCATCAGGTCCATCACCATTTCTCAAACCTCCATAGGAAGATAAATCGGTCAAATTTCTAACAGCAAAACGATCATCTGCATAAATGGCTTTAGTATAATTTTCTAGTAGTGGATTGATGCCACCTCCATAGAATGTAACAGAATCACTGAATTCACCAGCAAGTTCTATTCCTTGATAGCCGCCAATTGCGGTGTCAATTTGGTAGATATTTCGTCTATGGGTAGTAAAATTACCTACATATCCATAATCGAATACATTTCTCTTGTGTTTGGGATTGGCACCATCACTATAATCCTTTTGATAGGAAAATTGAATTGAGTAATAGGCATTTTGGATGGGGGATTTTTTAGCCCCATCTTTTTCTTGCAAGCCACTCTTTCCTAACCTTTGTGTAAACCTAAGGAAACCCCTTGCTGTATAAGACTTTGAAATTGAATTTGCTTCTGGAGCAAAAAGGGAGTTAGCAAAGGAATATCCCCTTGCATTGCCATAATTGAAATAGGTACCTAATGAAAAATTGATATTGTCAGTTGGTTGAAATTCAAGTTTACCAAAGTAATTAAGCCCCGTCGCATCCCCCTGCTCTCTCGCTTTCACTCGTTCTAAATCGTTCATGGTAATTTGCTCACTTGCATCCACAAAGTTTCCGGTACCATTAGGATTCGGAACTAAAGGATTTTCTTGCAATTGCTTCAATTTATCAGGTTTCACCCTTAAATATTTATAAATATAAGGGTTATTATCTTTGTCATAAGTTGCCGAAACATTTAATCCAAAACCAAGTAAGGGCACTTTTTTATTATCTCTAACTCTTTTTAATAAAGGACCAGAAATGTCAAAAACCACCAAATTATTGTTATATCCTTCTATAGAGCGCTGTGCCTGAATATTTCCTGAAAGTTTAGGTTGGATACCTCTAGTAGTGATACCTACTACACCACCTGTAGCGTTACCGTATTTAGCACTCATACCATTGCTCATTAATTCGAGCAAATCTATACCACTTGGTGGGAAATTCACATTTCTACCGCCACGTATGGGAATACCATCTACAATGTAAACAGTTCCTGAACTTCGGTCACCGCCAATACTCAAACCATTGTCTCCTGCTTTACGCTGATAAGCTCCACCGGCCATTGCTGCAAAGTCACCAGAACTTAAAGAGGGCGCCTCAGCCATTTGTTTTCTCGTGATCCCTTTCCTATTCGGATCTGTTGCATCTACAAGTGGTGGTACATACTTACTACCACGCACTTTAACTTCCTTCAACATTTTCTTTTCTAATTGCACGTCCACTTTTCTTCTACTATCGTTTCCTAAGGGAATGCCCTTTATTTCGTCGGTATTCATACCAACATATGAAATTTTTAATTCATATTCACCAGGAGGCAAAGGCTTGATTGAGTAGTTCCCGTTGATATCGGTTTTGGCACCGCCCTTCGAGATACCCCCTTGAAAAGCCTGCACCGTTGCAAACTCAAGTGGCTGTTTTTTATCATCTGTTACTCGTCCATATATTTCGCCAGCCACTGATTGTCCAAAAGTGTAATTAGAGGCTAAAATAAGTATTGCGATTAGTCGTAATGTTTTCATCATTTTAATAAAAATTAATTGGCTTGTAAATATATGTTAAAGATACAAAACTTGTTAATATTAGTCTAAAAAAAAAATATTATTTTGTTAATGTGCGATTAAGGCCACAATGTTGTGGGCGAATGAGCGGATGAACGGTAAAATAGGCGGATAAACGAAATTTATTGCAAATTTTCTAAGGTCTTAACGGGCTAAATTTACGGCTCTTTTTTCGCGAATAACCGTCACTTTTATTTGGCCAGGATACTGCATTTCTTTTTGGATTTTTTCGGCAATTTCGAAGGACAATTTGTCGCTTTCCGCATCACTTACTTTATCTGCCTCCACCATGACTCTCAATTCGCGACCGGCTTGGATGGCATAGGCCTTTTCCACTCCATTATAGGACATCGCAAGGGTTTCTAAGTCTTTGATGCGCTCGAGGTAGCTTTGCATGATTTCGCGACGGGCTCCTGGACGGGCGCCGCTCATGGCATCACAGGCTTGGATAATGGGTGCTAGGATATATTTCATTTCCATCTCATCGTGATGCGCTCCGATGGCATTCACTACCGAGGGGTGTTCTCCGTATTTTTCAGCCAATTTGGCTCCCAATAATGCATGTGACAATTCGGTTTCTTCGTCAGGTACTTTACCAATATCGTGCAAAAGGCCTGCCCTCTTTGCGAGTTTCGGATTTAAGCCCAATTCTGCCGCCATGATGCCGCATAAATTTGCAGTTTCACGCGAGTGCATTAATAAATTTTGACCATACGATGAACGGAAACGCATACGTCCTACCATGCGAACCAATTCTTTATGAAGACCGTGAACGCCTAATTCGATGACTGTTCGTTCACCAATTTCCATTACCTGCTCCTCAATTTGTTTCTTCGTTTTTTCAACCACTTCCTCAATTCGGGCCGGGTGCATACGACCATCCTGTACCAGACGTTGTAAAGAAAGTCGTGCAATTTCTCTTCGTAGGGGGTCAAAACTGCTGAGGATAATAGCTTCTGGCGTATCATCTACCACCAAATCTACTCCTGTAGCTGCTTCCAATGCACGAATATTACGTCCTTCACGACCTATTATTTGCCCTTTAATATCATCACTTTCAAGGTTAAAAACGGTAATAGAATTTTCGATGGCCGTTTCTGCAGCGGTTCGTTGGATGGTTTGAATGATTATTTTCTTTGCTTCTTTATTTGCTTTCAGCTTTGCCTCTTCCATGATCTCCTGCACATGCGCCATTGCGTCGGTCTTGGCCTCATTGGTGATGGCTTCAATTAACTCTGCCTTCGCATCTTCGGCCTTCAAATTGGACACTTTTTCGAGTCTTTTAATATGCTCTTCGTGTTGTTTGTTGAGTTCCTCTTGCTTCTTACTTACCACCTCTAACTGGCGATCGAGGGTGGCCTTTTTTAGATCGTACTCTTGCACCTGCTTTTGTGCAATTTGCGTTTTATCGTTCAGCTCTTTTTCCTTTTGCTTAATACGATTTTCGCCATCATTAATCTTCTGATTTCTTTGTAGAACCGTCTTTTCATGTTCGGACTTCAATTGCAAAAAATGCTCTTTTGCATCAAGCATTTTCTTTTCTTTCAGCGTTTCGGCATGCGTTTGAGCATCCTTTACAATTCGATCTGCTTGTTGTTCTGCCTCTTCTACTAATTTCTGTGTATTTTTGTTAAATAGTACTTTTCCGATGAATAAGCCTATGAGTAATGCAGCCACTACTGCTATGACAGTTATTATTATTGGGTCCATTGTGTATTTTTAAGTTTTTCATACAAAAAATTTGTTTCAGCCTACATGATCCGTCCCGCATAAACAAATTGTTATTAATTTGCGAAGGTACTATTTTTTTTATTTTTGGGTCAAAAATATTTCAGCAATGGTAAATGTAAAAACTATATTTGCCTAGCTTGTTTCTAATACAAGTCTCATGCATGACAAAAAATCAAGCGATAGGCGTTTTTGATTCGGGTATCGGTGGATTAACCGTTGTCAACTCTTTGGAGAAAGAACTGCCTCATGAGCAATTTATCTATTTTGGAGACACCCTTCATATGCCTTATGGCGACAAGTCGGCAACACAAATACTTAGATATTCTGAAAAAATCGTTGAATTTCTTCTGTCGAAAAAGGTAAAACTCATAGTAATTGCTTGCAACTCTGCCTCAGCGAATGCAGCTAGTAGTTTGCGTGCTCAATATTGGCAACAGGTGCACATTATGGGGGTCATTAGACCCGTGATCCAATCCATCATCAGCAAGGGGATCCAAAAAATCGGTATCATTGGCACCGAAACCACTATTCAAAGCAATATATATCCAAGCTTGATCAAAGAGTATGGTGCAGATATTGAAGTGTATCAAAAGGCAACCCCTTTGCTAGCACCAATGATTGAGGCGGGGCTTTCAGGAAGCGAACCATTGAATGAAACCTTAAGAGAGTATCTTTCTGATGAACAGTTTACAGACAAAGAAGCTATCTTGCTAGCATGCACCCATTATCCGCTGGTGGCAGACAAGGTCAATGAATTCTTTGGCCATACTAAACAAATACTTGACAATGCTACCCCCCTCGCCAATGAAGTAAGAAAATACCTGACAGAGCATGACCTACTAAGGCCTGAACATGAGATTTCCATGGAGGGCAACTATCGAAATGAGTTTTATGTCAGTAAATACAGTACTAGTTTTCAAAATACGGTGCAAACGTTTTACAATGGTCCCATTGATATTCAGCAAATAGATATTCATTAGAATCGTTAGGTAAAATAGGAAAGGCTTCCAATAATGGTGGCGAGTATGTATATTTGTAGCTTACAGAAACAAACATGAGCATTATTCCCTTTAAACCTAAAATTGGCATTACCACTGGTGATATCAATGGAATAGGAATCGAATTAATATTAAAATCACTCAGTGAACATAGGCTTCTTGAAATTTGCACTCCCGTAGTTTTTGCATCCAATAAGGTAATTAACTTTTATAAAAACATCGTCGGTGAGCAAAATATCAAATACGCCGGCACCAAGGATATAAATGCTCTGCAACCCAAGGTAATCAATGTATTTAATTGCTGGGACGAAGAGGTGGCCATGGCACCCGGGCAGGTAACGGAACTGGGAGGCAAATACGGCATACGGTCTTTGATGGTAGCTACGCAGTGTTTGAAAGACGGGCAATTGGATGGTTTGATTACAAATCCCATTCACAAAAAGAACTCGCAAACCAATGACTTTAACTATACCGGTCATACGCCCTTTTTAAAAGATAAATTTGGCGCCAAAGATGTTGCCATGATGCTATGTACGGAAGACCTTAAGGTTTCTTTGTTAACGGAACATGTGCCCATTTCGGAAGTAGCCAAATATGTGACCGTTGAGAATATCCTTTCGAAGACCAGAATAATCAATGAAAGCCTTATCAAAGATTTTGGATTTTCAAGACCAAAAATTGCCATTCTATCCTTAAATCCACATGCTAGCGACGATGGCCTAATAGGCGATGAGGAACAAAAAGCCATTATACCAGCTATTGAAAAATTAAAAACTGAGGGCATTCTTGCCTTTGGACCTTATAGTGCCGATGCCTTTTTTGCGCGGCAGCATGATAAAGAATTTGACTGCGTTTTGGCCATGTATCATGATCAAGGTTTAATTCCCTTTAAGAGTTTTGACAGAGGAATGGGTGTTAATTATACAGCCGGTTTGCCGATAGTACGAACCTCACCCGACCATGGTACAGCCTTTGATATCGCTGGAAAAAACAAAGCTGACAATACCTCTTTTTTAGAAGCGTTATATTTATGCATTGATATACTGAATCAAAAAAAGGGATATGCCGAAAACACCAAAAATAAGTTGCAAAAAGGCGGGCATAAAAGTCTTCTAAAAAAGACCAAAGAGGATATAGAGGAATAAAGGACTTATGATTCGGCCAGTTTAATTATTTTTCCAGGCATAACGTGAATAATATTTTGCAATTCAAGATTGAGCATGGAGGCTGCCATTTGTGAGCTATGCAATTTTGATAAGTGCAACAATTCGTCAATGGCAATCAGTTGTTTTTCTCTGAGTATGGCCACAATTTTTCTCTCATCCTCACTCATTTCACTAAACAGTTCGCGTTGTATGGCCTTGGGTGCTGCCGTTTGTTTCCAACCCATCTCTTGCACCAGATCATTTGCATTGGTGATCATTTGGGCTTTTAGCTTTCTGATAAGGAAGTTGCAACCGGCGCTTTTTGTATCGATGCT
>ERZ724517.1629-NODE-1629-length-12209-cov-4.320800_pt1 | contig 12209 bp, 5 predicted proteins | sample MGYA00376050_ERZ724517 | MGnify/ENA primary metagenome ERZ724517 (study PRJEB28724, sample SAMN07190886) | activated sludge metagenome | isolation source: activated sludge of sewage treatment plant in Hong Hong | place: USA: Christiansburg, Virginia | collected... | reverse complement strand
CTGTTCCACTTGATTATACTAACAGTAACGGTAGGAATGTAAATTATAGTAATAGTCCGAAGGTGTATTTAGGATATTGTTTTGGTTATAGATTTTAGGAATGAGTAATTTAAAAAGATATGAAATTATTATTTTGCTATTAATAGCAAATATTGTTGCTTTTTCCCAAGATAAAGTCTTTTATAAAGATGGCAAAAAAGTTCTTTGTAAAATAGTTGCTATATCAGAGAACACATTGTCTTATAAAGACACTATTCCAAACGCCTCAATTGTTACAGTTTCTAAAAATGAGTTATTAATAGCTGAGTATAAAACAGGTGAGATTTATATTTTTGGAAATACAGCTTCTAATCTAGAAGTAGCTAATTCTTACGGTAATGAAACAAGAGAACAGCGTAAGGAAAGGAAAATGAAGGAATGGAAAGAAAAAGAAATGTTGTTGCCAAATGGTATTTTGGGGTTTTATGTTGCGCAAATTCCTGCTGGTAGATTTACAGTTTCTTACGAAAGGTTATTAGCAAATAAATCTATTGGTATACTTGTTCCAGTAAGTTTAACCTATGATATGCTTGGTGTGTTGAATTCTTCTTCATCATCAAGCACATCAACTTCTACTACAACATCTAATAATAGGCCTGTTCAAAGAGGAGTAGGGGTAATAGCAGGATTGGATGTGAATTATTATCATGATTTGAAACCTCAATTAAAATATTTTTTTGGGCCAAGAGTAAGATATGGCACTGCAATGACATTTGGAGGAATTGAATATCTGTCGGTGCAATTGCAAAATGGTATTATGAAAAGTATGGGTAAAAAAGTAGTTCAATCACTTTCAATTGGAGTTGGTTTTTTTAAACTTTCTAAAGAATTTACTACTCAACCTGGATATGAGCCAAATCAAGTTTACCCAAGTGGTTCTATTACTTGGCGTTTAGGCTTTAGGTTGTAATTTGTTTTTTTGTATATTTTTTGACTTTTCTATTGTTTTTTTAACAATTTAAATTAATTTAGCTATAGGAATTCTTCCTTTAGAACTTAATAAAAAATTTGGCCTATGAAAAAAAATCTACTTCTACTATTAATTGTTTTGCAATGTTCAACTATCTTCGCTCAACGCTGGTGGGTCGGTGGTAATGGTAATTGGAGTGATGCAAACCATTGGTCTTCAACAAATCCTGCTACACTAACAACAATTCCTTCAAGTATTCCTGGTAATGCAACGGATGTTTTTATTAATTCTGCTGCAAGCGCAGGAATAGCAGCATTTTCTATAAATATTGATGTTATTGCTCAATGTAGGGATATAAGTACGGTTGGTGTAACTTTAGGTGGCACTCGTTCATTTTATGTTTCATCTGGTGGCACAACAAATTCATTATTAGTATTCGGTAATTTAACAATGGATCCTTTTCAAGAGGGCGTTCCCTTAACTACAAGCAAAGGAATCAACTTTTCGTCTTTTATATCTCCACTGGTTTTAAATGGTTCAGGTAAAACTATAAATACAGGTAATATTTGGTTTAGTAACAGGCCTGTAATTTTTAATGAAGGTTGTTCGTATGTATTCCCAATAGGAAGCAAATTTATCTCGACCGTAACAACTGATGAAGCAATTAGACTTTCATCTCCAACTGGTGATTTGTATAATGATGCTTTTTCTGGTGCTACAAACTGGGCATTAATTTCGCCTTCTACCTCAGTGTCTGTTGTATTCAATGATTCAGTAAGGACTTCTGGGCAAATAAATGTTAATCATGCTGATGTTACTTTTAAATCGGGTGTAAGTTTGTTTAGACCAGCGCCTGATTATTATGGTAATTTTGCTTTGCATTTTGGAAATGTGTTATTTGAACAAGATGTTGAATTAAACACTTTAGTTTTTTGTTATAGTGGAAATTTAACATTAGCGTCTGGTAAAAATTTAAAAGCAAAAGGTGTTGCGCGTGCTAATGCAGGTAGATGGTATATTGATATGTATAATACTGCTACAAATTTAGGTGGCTATCCTTATCCTAGTTTTACTTTTTCTAATACAACTATTAGTATTAACTCCCCAACAATATCAACAGTAGGGCAGGCTTATCCATTATGGGCTATGCATGAAAATAAAATGAGTGCATTAAATTCAACTGGATCTCAAATAACAATTACAAGTAATTATAATCCAAGTAATTCTTCTTATGCGCCTCCACAAGTAATCTTTGGAGGTTATACTTACAATAATGTAATTGTAAATAGTAAAGATTTTATACAGGTTGGTAATAACAATGTTTCACAATGTGGCGGAACTTTTAATCAATTAATATTTAATACATCAGTTAACTACTCAAGGTTAACAAATTCATCATTTGCCTGCCCTGCAAATGCCACAGGTTCAAAATTCATAATTAATAATTTATTACGTTTTACTGCTGGTAACTCTTATACTTTTGGAGGATATAGTACATCCACTCCTTTTAGTTTAATAAACGGTTATCAGAATATTATTTTAAACCCTGGTGCTGTTCATGAGGCCTTTGGAACCTGCACTAAGCCAATTTCAATTACAAATTTAAATGCTTTAAAATATACAACTGCAGCTCAGTTAGATGCAGATTATTTAGTGTTAAATAACGTAGTTGCTACTACCACAGGTTGTGGTGCAATTTCTATCCCGAGTTCTGATTATGGAGCAAATTCTGTATTTGTAGGTGCTAGTAGTGGGTTTAATATTACCACAAAACCAGTTGCTCGTACGTTATTTTGGGTTGGGCCAACAGTGGCATCAGTACCAGCAACATGTGTTAATCCAAATGATACAACTACTTATGGTGATTGGAACGATTCGCAAAATTGGAGCATTAATCCTTTAGCAAATCCAAGTAATGGCCTTGGAAGAGGGGCTTGCCCTCCAAGATATGTAGATTCTGTTGTTTTTCCTGCCAATTCTTATGTTAAATTAAACAATAAATCCGATAATTATTACTTCTGTAAAAGCATGAATTGGCTTGGCGTTGGTGAAATTACAGGTGATATAGGAAGTAATTTAAATATTTTTGGTAGTTTAAAGTTTTCTACTCAAATGAAAAATAGATTTCAAGGAGTAACATTATTTCGAAGTTTTGAGGTCAATAATTTTATAAAACAAAATGGTAAACCATTTTTAGGTGCTGTCAAATTCATTGCCTCCAATTCTTCAACTAATCCATTAGTAGATAATTTTAATGGACCTTGTAAAGGAAAATGGCTAATAATAGACACTTTAAAAGTAGCGGCTGGTTTTCAAAAGATTTATCAATATGCCTATTTACCTTATTACGATGAAGCAATGCATGCTTTGTTTTTAGAAAGAGGTCACTTACTTACACGTGATAAATGGAATTTATTTCCTGCAAGTTTATGGATGGGTGGTGTGAAAAGAGATGCGTGTATTCAAACTCAAACGTTAAAGATGGACTATATGTCACTTTCAAGTAATACTTCATTAAATTTAGATACCTTAAGTTTATTTAAATCTGATGTATATATTACATCAACATCAGTTGCACAACTTCAATTAGGAGGTTTGCATATTAATGGTCAATTAAGAACCGATCAAGTAAATACTGACTCTTGCCGTTTTATATTTACTAACCAATATAATATTTCGGCAGATGCCAATAGTAGTTATAAAGCATTAGTAAATGCTTGTGCTCCATACCCTTTAATAAGCACATACCCTACAAGTACTGGGCCTTATACAGCCCCTTTTACAACAACACATCCTGGGTCATATGCAAGTAACAATTTGCCTTCGGCTTATTTAGGGCATGGTCAAAAATATTATAAAATTATATTTTTAGATTCAAATCCTGGTACAAGTGGTGTGGTTTCCATGAATGGTGATACGATAAGTAACTTAATATTTAATGGAGAAGGGAATATAATTGGTGGATTTAATTTAACTAGTGGTAGTTCTCCTTCAGGCTATTTCAATTTTAATAGACACGGGTATATTAAAACATTAAATGCAACAAATCCAAACTCATCATTTTATTTACGCGGAAATTATAATTCATTCTCTCACTTTTTACTAGCAGATACTGTTAGACTCAGAGGAAATAGTTTTATTTTAAACTATAGTACCCAATTAAATAATGTTGCATTAAGGGTTAATAAACAACTAAAATATTATCCAAGTAAAACACACATAGTTGACAAATCTGACACAGTAAGACTTGTTAATGCAAATGTATTGTATGCTTTAGCACCATGTGACTCAATAATAACAATTGCAGGCGTTGATAACACAGCGTTTGGATCATACAGAACACTTTATAATCAAACTAATGCAACTATTTCCAATTTACAAATTATAGATGTACCTGCTGTAACTGCCAATTTAATACATGTTGCTGGTACTAGCTCCAGTATGAATGGAGCAGCAACTGGTTGGGATATTATACCAGCTACGCCACGCTTATTAAGATGGCAAGATAATAGCGCACCTGGACTAGCTACTAAATATAACTGGTTTGATAAAGCTCATTGGCAAAAAGCAATTGCTGGTAGTTTAAATAATAAACCCGCATTAGTTTGGACGTCTCTTGGTGAATGCCCACCAACATTAGTTGATAGTGTATATTTTGATAATACTTCTTTTAATCATACAAATGACACTTTAAGTTTGAATGTTTACCCAAGCACTGCCAAGGTTGCAACATTTTATTGGAATGTAACTACAGCAGGAATGTCACCTGTTGTATATGCAGCGGGTTCAAGTACTGTAGCTGCTGGCTATGATGAATTTCATATTTACGATTCATTATACATTACAAATGGAGCTAATATAAAATGGCAATATAAAGGTGATATTAGGTTTAGAGGAAATGCAAGAAATGCAGCTTTAAAATTAGCAGGAATAAAGTTTTTAAGACAAGTTATTTTTGAAGCGGATAATGACAACCATGTTTGGAATATGATTGGTCTTCCAGCTGATTCTTTAGTTACAGATTATCAAGATTTATGGGTACCACCTTATGGAGGGTATTATAATACAGTTTTTTTTAATAGAGGTAGACTAAATACAAATGGACACAATATGAATTTAAGTAGATTCCAATCAGCTACTTCATTGAAAAGACATCTTAATTTAGAAGGTTCAATAATTACGAGTCGTCAAGTGTATCCAGAAAATTTCATTATTCGTTATGCATCACCTGCTGATAGATTAATTACAGTTGTGTCTGCAAAAACAACTACAGTAAATCTTATAAATAAACAAACAGTATTTGGATCCGTTTTTATCGGAGGCGGTTGGCAATATGCAAGTGTTAATTTTATAAGATTGCCAGGCTGGTCCGGAACAGCAGCCATTGATAAATCTATTTCTTCAACTACAGAAAGTTACCCAGATACCATTCGATCAGTTAGATCAACCTCTTTAAATACTACTTTTATTATTGGATATTGGAACGACCTTACGCATGGACCTACTTCTAATTATTTTCCTCAAAAAAAATCTAGATTCGGGAAATTTGTTATAGAAAATAGTTCAAATATAAATCAGTCACTTATTAATCATGTTGACAGTTGTTACTTTGATACGCTTGATATTAAAGGAGGGGCTTTTTTTTATGAAAATAATAAGTACAATAAATTGTTGCAATTTGCACCTGGAAAAAGTTACACATTTGGTCAATCAAAAGTACAGCATGTTGGCAATGCTTGTGAGTTTAAGCCAATTGGTAACTCATCCTTTTTTATGAGTATGCAATCAACAAGTAATATTTGTGGTAATCAAGCCTATTTAAGAAAAGATAGCGGTATAGTTTGTGGCGATTATTTGCAAATGCAAGGGATTTGGGCTGTAGGGAATGGAACAACTACACAAACCGCTTGTACTGCAATGAGATGCGACACCGCGCTGAAATCATCCTATGATGGAGTTATTGCTCCATCTGCTTTTAGCTGCGGAATGGGCTATGTTTTATCAGATTTAGCAACTTCTGGACGTGCTCGCTTTCAAGCTGGTTCAAATGCCCAAATACCTGGTCCATTTGCGGTGCCAAATATGCAATCAAATGCTAGAGCTTGCGATGCAACTTTTCCAGCAAATACCTGGGGCTGGGAATTTTGTCAGTTACCGCCTGTGCCAAAAATAACATTGAGTATTCCATCTCAAACTATATGTGAAGGCGATAGCTTACGAGTTACATTTATTTTAGAAGGCGCTCCGCCATTTTATGGACTTAATTTTAATCAAAACACTAATTCCGGCGCATCTTATCCTGTTGGAAGTAATACAATCACAAATGTTTCGGGGAATTTATTGCCTTCAAGTACAGGGCCATTTTATAATAATTCCCCAGGTTTAATGCCTGGCGATACTTTAAAGCCTTCAAATTATTCCCTTTCAACTACAACCTTTGGAACTCCTGGAAATCCTTATTTATATAGCTTTTGGATTAAGCCAAATCAATCAACTCAATATAGTTTAGGAACAATATCAGTTGATAGATGTTTTGGTAATATTTCTCCAACAGGTACAGGAAGTTTTGTTGTTACTGTTAATAAACGACCAACAGGAGTTTTTGGAACATCATTAGTTAATCCTTTATGTAGTAATACTAGTGCAATAATAACTGGAACTGCAACTCTTACTGGTAATACTTATTATTTATACAGTGCTCCAACTGGAACTGTTGGACAGCAAATAATGACAAGTACAACAGCAGGCACATTAACAACAGGTTCATATACAACTACTGCTCTTACTACAGGTACTACAGCAACTACTTATACTTATTATCTTGGCGTTGTTAGTGCTAATGGTTGCCAAACGTATACACGATCACCAGTTACTATAACAGTTATCCCAACGCCACAAATTACTAATGCAAGTAGCGTCACTATTTGTTCAGGTAGAACGGTTACATTGAGCCCAATAAATACTTTTACAACAAGTGTTACAAATAATTGGACATCTACTTCTGTAGCTGGAATTACTGGACATAGTACAAGTGGTTCTGCTACTATTTCAGAAACCTTAACAAATACTACAACTAGTCCTTTAAGCGTTATATATTCGTATACGCCAACTGCATCAGGATGTAATGGAACTGTGAGGCAATTTACAGTTATTGTAAGTCCAAGTCCTTTAGTAACAAGTGCTAATACTGCAACAATATGTAGTGGTAGTTCAGTAAGTATTCCTTTTACTTCGTCATCTGCAAGTACGTATAGTTGGATAGCTGCTAATAATGTTAATACTACAGGTGAAAGTTTAACGGCACAAACCACTAATACATTAAATAATTCAATTGTAAATTCTTCAACTGTTTTGCAAAATGTAATCTATACGGTAACTCCAACATCTACAGTTGCTGGATGCCTAGGTGTGGCTCAAACTGTAACGGTTAGCGTTAGCCCATTGCCAACAGTTACAAGTGCTAGCACAGCTACTATATGCAGCGGCAATGTTGTATCTATTCCATTTGCAGCCTCTATTGCTAGTTCTTATTCTTGGATAGCATCAAACAACGTGAATGTTACAGGTGAAAGTTTAACTACACAAACTACAAATACATTAGTTAATACTTTGGTTAATACAAGTGCAGTAACACAACAAGTAATTTATACAGTAACTCCAGTAAGTACAGCTGGTTCTTGTACTGGAATTGCTCAAACGCTTACTGTATCGGTTAATCCACTACCAATTGTAACTGCCAATGCTAGTAATACATTAACTTGTTTAGGTACAACAGCAACATTAACTGCAGGTGGTGCAAATACTTATACATGGACATCAGGCCCTGTTTCAAGTACATATACTACAAGTACTGCGGGAACTTATACCGTAACTGGTACTAATACAATAACAGGTTGTACAAATACTAGAACTGTTTCTATTTCTGTTAGTCCATTACCAGTAGTTTTAGCAGTGGCAAGTTCTTCTGCAATTTGCTTTGGCTCAACTTCAACATTAACTGCAACAGGTGCTAACACATATACATGGGTAGCAGGTCCTGTTTCTCCTACATATACAGTTTCTTCATCTGGAATTTATACTGTTGTAGGGACCAATACAGTTACCAATTGTAGTAATTCAGCAACCGTTAGTATCAATGTAAATTCAAATCCAACTTTGAGTGTTTTACCAGGTGGGCTATCTAATGTAAATTGTTTTGGAACATCTACTGGTTCAATTGCTACAACAGCTAGTGGTAGTTCTGGTTATAGTTATGTATGGAGCCCAGCAATTAGTAGTACAAATACAGCTACAGGATTAAATGCAGGTGTTTACACAACAACTGTAACAGATATTAATGGTTGTAAGGCTTCAGTAACAAGCACAATTTCTGGTCCAAGTACTAGTTTAGCAATTGCTGTTGCTACAAATACTACAGGCTGTGGTTTTTCTAATGGATCAGCTACTGTTACACCATCTGGAGGTTGGAGTTCGAGTTATAGTTATACATATACTGGTTCTTCAAGTACTGGCAGCATTGTTACTGGAATACCAGCCGGATCATATTCTGTTACAGTTACAGATGCAAATGGTTGTTCAGTAATTCAACCATTTGTAATTTCAAATCCTTCTAGTCCAACTTTAACTGCAGTTGTAGATAATACGTTGATTTGTTCAGGAAGTTCGGCTGTGATAACTCCAAGTTTAAGTTCATCTGTTTCAACTTATTCGTTAGATGGTGTTGCAGTTTTTGGTTCGAGTTTTACAGTTAATCCAATAACAACAACTGTTTACAATTTAGAAGCAACAGATTTAAGTGGTTGTTTAAGTAATTTAACTGCAATAACAATAAGCGTAAACGCAGTACCAACGGTAACTGCCTCTGCAAGTCCATTAACAGTTTGTTCTGGAGGTACAATTAATTTAATTGCGAGTGGAGCATCAACTTACACATGGAGTGGTTCTGGCATCACAATATCAAATCAAAATAGTGCCAATCCTTCTATTTCGGCTCCAACGGCAAGTGTATATGTTTATGTATTAATTGGAACTAGCCCAGAAGGATGTTTGAGTAGTTCAAGTTCGGTAACAGTAAATGTTGTTAGCTCTCCAAGCAGCAGTTTAGCAGTGTCTAGCATGAGCATTTGCCAAGGCTCAAATGCATTGTTCGAAATTTCAAATCCACAAGGTGGTGTAGTTTACACTTGGGATGCTGTTACTACTGGTACAAATTACCCTGTTCCTACAGCAACGACTAATTTAGTAGGCACATATACTATTAATGTTAATGCGCTTTTAGGATCTGGTACAAATACGTGTACTACAAATTCTACGGCTACAATAATAGTTAATCCAAATCCAATGGTAAGTGTAGAGCAAAGTAGTATTGAGATTTGTAGTGGTGAAACGGCACTATTAAATGTTTTAAATCCATTACCATCGCCAATTAGTTATTTATGGAGCTATAATAATACAACAGGAAGTAATGTTACTATTCCAGATATTCAAAGTGATATTGCAGGAACATATACAGTTTTTATAACAGATGCAAATGGTTGTAAAAACTACGCGACAGTTAATTTATTAGTAAATGATTGTGGTTTGTTTATTCCTGAAATTTATTCACCAAATGGAGACGGACAAAATGATAGATTTGAGATTATAGGTATTGAACATTTTCCAAATAATAAACTAACTATTTTTAATAGATGGGGTGCAATGGTTTATCAAAAAGAAAAATACAATAATGAATGGAATGGGAAACCAAATGTAAATTCTGCTACTGGTAAGGAAATGTTGCCAGCAGGAACATATTTTGTGTTATTTGATTACGGTGATGGTAAAACCGAAATCTATAAAGGATATGTTCAGTTAGAATATTAAAATAAAAAGGTTGATTTTATAATCAACCTTTTTTATATATTAAACATTTAATTTATATCTACTTTCATAGCCTAAGTTACCTTGTAGCCCACCCGAATGTATTATTAAAGGTTTATCTTGTGATGTTATTTGGCCTTTATCAATTAGATTAAATACTGCAAAACACAATTTAGATGTATACACATAATCTAACGGTATATTGCTTGTGATTTCAAAATTTGATTTAAAACTTAACAGTTCACTTGTATGTTTTGCGTAACCACCAAAATGATAGTGGTTTAAAATAGTTGCATTTAATTTATCAGTGGCAGCTTCATATTTTAAAACATTAATTCCAAAGAGTTTCTGATTGGAGTGTAAAGAGTTTGCTATCCCTTTAAATGTTGCTCCTGTTCCGCAAGCACAAAAAACCGTATTGTATTTATTAGTTTCTATAGATAATATTTCTTCACAACCTTTTATTCCTAATTCATTATTTCCACCTTCTGGTACTATAAAATATTCAGGATATTTATTTTGTAATTCATTTAAATATTCTTCAGAATCTTTTTGTTTATATAAGCTTCTACTCACAAAAATAAACTGCATGCCATTTTTTTGTGCTTCTATTAATGTATGATTTTCCTCTGTAACTTCATCACCACGAATAATACCTATGCATTTTACATTAGCTAATTTACAAGCAAATGCAGTGGCTGCTATGTGATTAGAATAGGCTCCTCCAAATGTTATAATTCCTTTTTTACCTTCTAATTGTGCTTGAATTATATTATATTTTAGCTTAAACCACTTGTTCCCAGAAACTTCGGGGTGAATTAAATCCAATCTAAGCACTCCAATATCTATTCCGTTATAGTTTATAGTATTTATTATTGGATTATATGTTATCACAAAATTTAATTTAAAACCATAAATCTAAACACAAAATAAAATCATTTCTTTGGTTTGTAGTGAATCCTTTTTCTTTAAAAATAAATTCATCGCATTGTAAAACTCTATATTCTGCGCTTAATGCAACTGTTTTTGCTGGTTTAAATTCTACACCAAAAGTACCTCCATAAATGCCATTTCCTAAATTTAAATTATTAGTTAGTATCATATTTTTATCTGAAAAGATTTCACCTCTTCCGTAAACTGCTAACTTTTTAATCATTTGATATTTAGCAACTAGTAACCCGCTATATACACTTGCTGTTTGAGTACTATCAGCTAACAGGCTATTTTGCTGTGTTCCATAGTTTGCTTCAAACCCAATACTCCATTTTTTTAACTGCATAGTTCCATATAAATTATGGTAAAAACGCTGATGTTTTGTTTTAATATTATCAGGAGTTTCATCGCAACTTAATAAATTATAGGTGAGCGAAATATTATCATTAATATCATAAATAGCAGAAAAACCAAGTGCTTTATTGTTATTATTTTCTACATAAGTATTGAAGCCATTAAAAGCATTAAGTTGTAGCGTTATTTTTGAATTCAATTCATAAGTTAATTTCGCCCCACTAAAATAATAGGGTTCGTAAAAATCTAGAATCGCCATACTAGAAGTAATATTTTCTCGTGGCTGAGTACTTTCTAATCCAATATGTGATTTAAAAAAGCCAGCATCTAACCATAATTTATTTATTAATTTAACTCCAGCATGTGCCTCTTGAATTAACGTAAACGGCTTTGGCCAGTTACTTTCTGGTATATCACCATAGTGTAAAATTATATTTCCCCTAACATTTTTATCAGAATATTCCATGCCGATTTGCGCTAAGTTTAAACCAAATTGTTTGTTTCGAGCTGCCATTGTAGGAAATTGAACTAAGCCACCATTGTCAGTTAAATCTGAATAATATGCATAATACGTGCTAATATAACCACTTAATTCAATTTTACGAATTTCATTAGTGTCGGATTTTGGAATAATACGTGTGCCGGAAAATACGATGTTAGAATCACTTCCTAAAACCAAGTTGAGATGTTTTTTTTTAGTTGTAGTGTCAACTTGAGCGTTAATTAGGCTAAAAGCAAGGATGAACTGTACTAATAATAGAAATTTTGTTTTCATATAATTATATCAAATATAAATGATATTTATATATTTTTGCATTCAAATGTTTAAAAAAGAATTAGATCCAGAAGATTATTATTTAAGTCCAGAAGGATATATCATTTTTACGGAAAAATATCATTTAAAACGTGGGTATTGCTGTAAAAGTGGCTGTCGTCATTGTCCGTATGGGTTTGATAAGAGAACTGGTGAGATTAGAAAATAGAATAGAGAGAAAAGAATATAGATTGCAGATTTCCGTTTTTAGATTGATTTCAAACTACATCAATTGCCTCCCGCTTTAGCTGGAGGATAGAAAATAGAAGATTATTTAATGGCTTTAGCCAAAAGATATAT
>ERZ724517.1625-NODE-1625-length-12220-cov-4.281381_pt1 | contig 12220 bp, 8 predicted proteins | sample MGYA00376050_ERZ724517 | MGnify/ENA primary metagenome ERZ724517 (study PRJEB28724, sample SAMN07190886) | activated sludge metagenome | isolation source: activated sludge of sewage treatment plant in Hong Hong | place: USA: Christiansburg, Virginia | collected... | reverse complement strand
CCAAAAGATGGGTTATTGGGTGGACTTGGAAAATCCATACATCACTTTTGACAACAATTACATCGAAAGCATTTGGTGGATTTTGAAAGAATTTTACCAAAAAGATTTATTATACAAAGGCTATAAAATACAGCCTTATTCTCCCGCAGCAGGAACCGGCTTGAGTTCTGCCGAATTGAATTTACCAGGTTGTTACAAAGATGTAAAAGACACCAGCGCCGTGGCGCAATTTAAGATAAATTCATCCTCCAAAATTCACCATTCATTAAATACGGAGGAAGATATTTATTTCTTGGCTTGGACAACCACCCCTTGGACTTTGCCGTCTAATACAGCATTAGCAGTGGGCGGAAATATTGAATATGTTGTAGTAAAAACATTTAATCCTTACACACATATTCCTGTAAATCTTATTTTGGCAAAAGATTTATTAAGTAAATATTTTCAAGCAGAAAATGAAAATAAAGACGTTGCATCTTATCAAAATGATGGAAAAAATTTACCCTATCAAATTTTAACTTCTTTCAAAGGAAAAGATTTAGCTGGTATTCAATATGAGCAATTACTGCCTTTTGAAGCCAATAAAAAAGAATTGATTGAAGGTGATGCATTCAAAGTAATCATTGGTGATTTTGTTACTACTTCCGATGGAACAGGTATTGTGCACATTGCGCCGAGTTTTGGTGCAGATGACATGAAAGTGGCAGCAGAAAACGGAATTGGCGGATTGACGTTGGTGGACAGAGAAGGCAAATTTATAGACGGTGTTGGAGAATTTTCAGGTAGATATGTGAAAGACTATAAAAACGAACCAAACTATGTTTCAGTTGATATAGATATTTGTATAAAATTAAAGAAAGAAAACAAAGCATTTAAGGTTGAAAAATACGAACACTCGTATCCGCATTGCTGGCGCACCGACAAACCTATTATCTATTATCCTTTAGATTCTTGGTTTGTGCGAGTAACAGCCGTTAAGGAACGCATGGTCGAATTAAACAAAACAATTAACTGGAAACCGGAAAGCACCGGAACCGGCCGTTTTGGACAATGGTTGGAAAATTTGGTGGATTGGAATTTATCGCGCACCAGATATTGGGGAACACCGCTTCCAATTTGGAGAACAGAAGATGCAAGTGAAGAGCGATGTATCGGATCGGTAGAAGAATTGAAATCAGCCATGCAAAAATCTATTGAAGCAGGTTTTATGTCAAAAGAAATCATGGAGCAATCTTTTGATTTACACAAGCCATTTGTGGATGATATTATTTTGGTATCTGCATCGGGCAAACCAATGAAACGCGAAAGCGATTTGATAGACGTATGGTTTGATAGTGGCTCTATGCCTTATGCGCAATGGCATTTTCCATTTGAAAACAAAGAAACATTTGAGCAATCTTTTCCGGCAGATTTTATTGCAGAAGGTGTAGATCAAACGCGTGGTTGGTTTTACACATTGCATGCTATTGCTACCATGTTGTTTGATTCAGTAGCATATAAAAATGTTGTTTCCAATGGATTGGTATTGGATAAAAACGGTAATAAAATGTCTAAATCCAAAGGAAATACTGTAGATCCATTTGCTACTATTGATAAATATGGCGCAGACATTACGCGCTGGTATATGGTGTCCAATTCACAGCCTTGGGATAATTTAAAATTTGATGAAGAAGGACTGGCAGAAACTGCCCGCAAATTATTCGGTACTTTATACAATACGTATAATTTCTTTGCCATATATGCCAATATTGATGGTTTTACGATTGATAAAAACAATACCGTTCCTCTTCAAGAAAGAGCAGAAATAGACCGTTGGGTCATTTCTAAATTACATTCTTTGATAAATGACGTTACTACTGCATATAGTGATTACGAACCTACCAAAGCAGCACGAGCTATAGAAAATTTCGTTATCGAACATCTGTCTAATTGGTATGTTCGCTTGTGTCGCAGACGCTTTTGGGGGAATGAATTATCACAAGATAAAAAAGCAGCGTTCGAAACTTTACACGAGTGCCTGCAAACCGTAGCACAATTAATGTGCCCTATTGCACCTTATTTTAGTGATTGGTTGTGGAAGAATTTATTAGCAACAAATGAATCTGTTCATATTTCTTATTTGATAAAATCAGACGCACAAAAAGTAGATGCTACTTTAGAGCAACGTATGGAATGGGCACAAGAAATATCTTCTTTAGTATTGTCGCTTAGAAAAAAATCAAAAATAAAAGTAAGACAGCCATTGCAAAAAATATTAATTCCTGCAATAGATAAATTATTTATTGAGCAAGTGGACAAAGTAAAATCATTGATTTTGTCGGAAGTAAATGTAAAAGAAATTGAATACATCGACGATACCACAGGAATTATTTCTAAAAAAGTAAAACCAAACTTTAAATTATTAGGTAAAAAATTGGGTAATAAGATGAAAATTGCCTCAGAAATTATCCAACAATTTACGAATATCGAAATCCAACAATTAGAACAAAATGGACAAATAGACTTGGTTTTAGAAGGACAAATATATTCAGTATTATTAGAAGATGTAGAAATTATTTCAGACGATATTCAAGGCTGGTTGGTAGCAGCTAATAACGGAATTACGGTTGCCTTAGATATTCATATTTCGGAGGCTTTGAAAAATGAAGGCTTTGCTAGAGAAATAGTAAACAAGATTCAAACAGAGCGAAAAGAGTCAGGATTTGAAGTTACTGACAAAATCATTTTAAATGTGCAAAACCAATTGGTTCTCAATGATGTTTTGATAAACTATAAAGAATATATTTGTAATGAAACCTTAACAAGCGATATTTTGTTTAGTGATGAAATATCCAATGCAAAAAGTTTTGATATTAATGGTGAAATATTAAATTTATTCATTCAAAAATCGTAGAAGATGGCAAAAGTGACTAAGAAAGCAAAAGTTGCTCCCAAAAAAGCAGTTGTAAAAAAAGCAGCCACAAAACCGGCAGCAAAACCAGCAACAAAGAAAATAACAACTCCTAAAAAAGCAGCCACAAAACCGGTTACAAAAAAAGTAGTTGCAAAATCTGCTCCTAAGAAAACGGTAGCAAAACCAGTTGCTAAGGCGCCAGTAAAAAAAGCAATAGCAAAGCCAATACCTAAAAAGGCAGTAGCAAAACCTGTTGGTAAAACAAAAGAAAAAAAAACAGCAGCAAAGCCAACGCCTAAAGCAGTTGTAAAAAAAGCTGTAGTGAAAACTGTAGCAAAAAAATCAATACCTAAAAAACCGGTAGCAAAGAAAGTAGTGGCGAAATCTGCTCCTAAAAAAACAGTAGCAAAACCAGTAGCAAAGAAAATTACTGCAAAACCTGACACTAAGAAAGCAACCCCCAAGGCAATAGTAAAAGTAGCCCCCAAAGTAGCTGTAAAAGTACCAGTAAAAAAAGCAACCGAAATTGCAAAAACTAAAATATTGGTTGCCCCCAAAAAAGTAGTCGTACAAAAAGCAGCAGTAAAACCAATTGCTCCGAAACCAACAGTTGCTGTTAAGCAAGTTGCGCCACAGCCTATGGTATCAAAAGATAAAAAAGAAGTAGCTACAGCAAAGGCACATCAAGCATCAGAAAAAAGACACCAACAGGAAGCCAAAACTCCGATGGAAACAAAAGTAGTTCGATACAGCGATGCAGATTTAGCCGTATTTAAAGAGGTAATCCAGAGAAAAATTGCCAAAGCGAAAGAAGAAATAGATTTTTATACCGACCAAATTCGTACGGCATCAGAATCAGAAACGCAATTTGCCAGTATTGACGATGGTTCTATGACATCAGAACGTGAAAACATGAATCAAATTGTAGTACGTATGTTGAAATTAGTTTCTCATTTAGAAAGCGCTTTAGTGCGCATCGAAAATAAATCGTATGGCATTTGTAGAGAAACCGGAAGATTAATTCCTAAGGAAAGATTATTGGTGGTGCCACATGCTACGCTGAGTGTGGAAGGAAAAAAGATGGAGAAAAAATAATCTTTTTGTAAATAATAACAATACCTGAAGCCAATGAAGAATAATATCTTTGTTGGCTTTAGTTTTACCTAAAATATCCAATAAAATAAATATGAATAAAAGAGCCATCGCCATCATTACTATTATTGTATCCTTAGTAATAGATCAAATTACAAAATTTTGGATAAAATCAACTATGCAATTAGGTGATGAATTTACATATATTGGTCAATGGGCAAGAATACATTTTGTAGAAAATGAAGGAATGGCATTTGGTGTAAGTTTTGGCGCAGGCATGGGGAAGTTTTTGCTGACATTGTTTCGTATTATAGCTGTTGCTTTTATTTCATATTATTTATCGCAGCAAATAAAAGACAAGAAATCCTCTAAAGGCTTTGTATTTGCTTTGTCGTTGATATTGGTAGGAGCGATGGGAAATATTGTGGACAGTATTTTTTACGGACAAATTTTTTCCAGCAGTGATGGTCAAATTGCAACGCTTTTTCCAGCAGGTGGAGGTTATGCAGGATGGTTTCACGGCAGAGTGGTAGATATGTTTTATTTTCCAATATACAGAGGTATTTTACCTAATTGGATTCCGTTTATGGGTGGGAAATATTTTGAATTTTTCCAATTTATTTTTAATGTAGCCGATGCTTGTATTTCGATAGGCGTTGGAATTATTTTAATTTTCCAAAAGAAATTTTTTCAAGATACAATAACCGTATCAGAAGTAAAGCAAGACGCTGTTTAGAGGACTATCAATTTATTTATCTATCGTCTCTTTCTCTTGCTCTGTCCACCATCGGTTTTCCGTTGCCTTTGTTGCGCTTATATACGGCTAAAATTTGCTCCGCATCTTCTTTGTTGGTAGCAAAGAAAGAGAAATTATCCAGTATTCTTATATCGTCAATTCTGCGAGATTCGATACCTGCTGTGTTTTTTAGCTCATCTAATAAAGTGCGTGGCGACATACCCTCTGCTCTCCCTTTTGCAAAAAATAATCGTTGGGAGGAACTTCCTCTTTTTCTAGGTGCATTTTCTCTGCTGTCTTGTCGGTCATTAAACCTACCATCTCTTCTTTCGCCTCTGTCGTTTCTGTCGTTTCTGTCGTTTCTACCATCTCTTCTGCCTCTGTCGCCTCCTCTGCTGTTTCTGTCAAATTCTTCTCTCGGCGCTACTTCTTTAATTTGCTTGTATGCTTTCGGGTTTAATTCGTCTTTAGCAAAATGCTTAATAATAGACGCTATTAATATTTCCGGTTCTTTGTCTTGTAAAAGCTCTTTGGCGATAGTCAAATATTCTTCAAAATGCTCCGTTTCAATAATGGTTTCAACACTTTCGACCAAGCGACGTTTTTTTATTTTCACCATTTCAAAAGCATCTGGAAGTTTTCCTTTACTCATTTTTGTTTTGGCCACTTTTTGAACAAAGAGTAATTTTCTGCGCTCATCAGGTGTGATGATAGCAATGGCTTTTCCTAATTTTCCAGCACGTCCAGTACGGCCTATTCTGTGTACATACGATTCAGGATCTTGCGGCAATCCGTAGTTGATAACATGTGTCAAATCAGAAATATCTATACCACGAGCAGCCACATCTGTTGCTACTAATACACCAAATTTGTTGGATTTAAATAACTTTACTACTTTTTCTCGTAAGTTTTGTTGGATATCACCGTGCAAGGCATCCGCCGTATAACCTTTGTCGTTCAAGTGGTTGGAGATTTCTACTACTTCTGCTTTAGTATTGCAGAAAATAATACCATAAAAATCTTCTTCCACATCCAATACACGGCACAAAGCATCAAATTTATCTCTATCCGGAACTTCAAAATAAGATTGCTCGATATTTACATTCGTGATTTCTTGTTTTGCAATACGAACGATGTCATATTTTCCCATATAGCGTTTTGCCAAAGACAAAATACGCTCAGGCATAGTTGCTGAAAACAACAACATTCTGCGTTCCGCTGCACAAGATTTTAAGATAAGTTCAATGTCATCAATAAAACCCATATTGAGCATTTCATCGGCTTCATCTAAAACAACATATTTTACTTCATCTAAAACTAATTTTTTGCGTTCAATTAAATCAATCACACGCCCTGGTGTTCCTACTACTACGTGCGTACCTTTTTCCAGCTCTCGCATTTGGGCTCCAATAGGCGAACCACCATATACGGTAGTAATCCAAATACGTTTATTCCCTTTGAAACTTTTTATTTCCTCTGCCACCTGAAGTGCCAACTCGCGCGTGGGAGCTAAAATTAAAGCTTGTACACTTTTTTGTGCAGGATCAAATTTTTCTAAAATGGGCAATCCGAAAGCAGCCGTTTTACCAGTGCCGGTTTGTGCTTGGCCTACTATATCCAGTTCTCCATTTAATAAAAGAGGTATGGTTTGCTCCTGAATTGGAGTGGGAGTTTCGTATCCTTTCTTTTCTAATGCATCTAAAATATCGTCACTTAATCCTAACGCTCTAAATCCTTCCATATACTTGTTTTTTTTATAAATTAGGGTGCAAAGATACGGCAATTCGAGCAATGTAATAAAATGTAAATGTATTTATGATGTTGTTATTGAGTTAATTAAAGTAATTTTTCATGCTGATTTATAAATAGATAGAATGGTTTTTAATGCCCTATAACGTATTTATTCGATTCCTTTTAATAGCTATTTTTAGGTAAATACCTGCCATTTTTTAATTTCTCTAATCATAAATAAGCGGTGAATAAAAAAATGCTGTATATTGTACGTATTATTCACATAAATCAAATAACATGAAAAAAATTAAAAATTTATTTGTCTTTTCAATGCTGGCTTTAGTATTGATGACAGCAAGCTCTTGTAAGAAAGCATGCAACCCCGTTACGGCAGCTTTTGACTATAATTTCGGGGGGCTTGGCTTAATTAAAAGTGGAATTGAAGTTACCTTCGAAAATAAATCAGAAAATGCCAAAAGTTATCTTTGGGATTTTGGTGATGGTGCTACATCTACGGATGAAAATCCAACTCATGTTTATAGCAATTATAATTCCAAAACAGTAAAACTTACTTCTTCTAATGGGAAATCTACGGCTACAGCTGTGGTGAAAATTCAATTCCCTTCTTAATAATATAAATATTTAGAAGAGCAGTAATTACCTGCAAAATTATCAAGAAAAAAATGAACGATTTATGCAGTTTCTTTCTTAATTCAAAACAATAAAAAATAAACTTATGAAAAAGATACTTGGAATATTTATGATAGCATTGGCTATTTTTTCTACCTCTTGTAAAAAAGAATGTGTAACGGATGTTGTAGCCTCTTTTACGGTACCTAATGATTACTCCAATTCGATTACCTTTACCAATACTTCTACCGGAGGGAAAACTTATCTCTGGAATTTTGGCGATGGAACGACTTCTACAGCTCAAGATCCACCAGCTCATACTTACACCAGTAGTGGTGAAAAAAAAGTAACGCTTACTGTTACAAACGGGAAAGTAAGTGCAACGTCGTTTGCGTATGTATATCCGTACATGCAAGAGCAATGAATGATAACTAACAAAAGGAACTGTCTCCAATGGAAAAATAGAAATTAAAGGAACTTAAGGTCTTAAATTTTTCAAGAGATGTATCCAAATAAAAACAGGCTGTTTCAAAATCTGAAACAGCCTGTTTTATTATTAATGGAGGTGTAAAAAAGAATTGAAATCCTTTTAATTCATAGCAGTAGCTTCTGCTTTCTTTCTCTTTTGTTGTTCGTGCAATTCTCTAAATAAACCACGTGCAATCAATAATTTCATAATCTCATTAGTGCCTGCATAAATACGCGCTACTCGATTGTCTGCATAGGCACGACCAATAAAATACTCCCACATATATCCATAACCGCCATGTAATTGCAAACATTCATCTACAATTTTCTGATGTGCATCTGTACAAGATGATTTAGCCATAGACGCTGTTTCGGCAGATAATTCACCTTTTACATATAATTCCACACAACGATCTACAAAGGTTTGATGGATTTGCAAAAGTGTTGCTAATTCAGCCATTTTAAATTGTGTATTCTGAAACCCTGCAACTGGCTGTTTAAAAGCAGTTCTGGAGCTTACATATTCAATGGTGTTTTCTATTGCTCCTTCAGAGCCGCCAACCGCCATCAATGCTACGGATAAACGTTCGCGTCCTAATTTTTGCATCATATATACAAATCCTTTCCCTATTTCACCCAGCAGATTTTCTTTTGGAATTTGAACATTGTCAAAAAATAATTCACAAGTGTCTTGCGCTTTCATGCCTACTTTTTTAAAAGGTTTCCCTTTGGTAAATCCAGCACGAGTAGATTCTATTAAAAATAATGAGATACCGCAATCTTTGCCTTCGATGATAGTGCGAGCAGCAATAATCGATAAGTCACTCATATAGCCATTGGTAATAAAAGTTTTTTGACCTGTAATCTCATAAAAATCTCCTTTGTCGATAGCAGTAGTTTTCAATGCTTGCAAATCACTACCGCAACTTGGCTCTGTCATCCCAATAGCAGAAATTACTTCGCCGCTGACCATTTTGGGTAACCATTGGTGTTTTTGAGTTTCTGTGCCATAGTCAATAATATAGGGCGCTACAATATCAGAATGTAAGAAAAAACCTGGGCCAGTATATCCTGCTTTAGAAATTTCTTCTGTAATTAAAGCACAAAAGGAAAAGTCTAAACCTGCACCACCGTATTCGCTTGGTACATCTAAACACAACAAACCGGCTTCGCCTGCTTTGTGCCATACTTCACGGCTTACCTGTCCATTTTCTTCCCATTCTGCATGGTAAGGAGTAATTTCTTTTTCTATAAACTGCTGACACATTTTTTGCAGCATCAGATGTTCTTCCGAACTATAAACATCTCTTTTTAACTTAATATTTGAAAACATGAATAGATTATTTGTACGAAAATACAAATAAAATAAAGGAAATTACCTGGATGCTTCGTTTTTATTGACTAATTGATAGTCCTTTTTTCTATATAAAATTATAACACGCTAACTATGAAATGGCAGCTTAAAATCTATTAGATATTAATAATAAATTAAATTCTAATCATTCAATTTCAATACTGCCATAAATGCTTGTTGTGGTACTTCTACATTCCCAACTTGGCGCATCCGTTTTTTCCCTTTCTTTTGTTTTTCCAATAGTTTTCTTTTACGAGAAATATCGCCCCCGTAGCATTTTGCTGTTACGTCTTTGCGCATTGCAGAAATCGTTTCACGCGCAATGATTTTTGCGCCTATGGCGGCTTGTATAGCAATTACGAATTGTTGGCGTGGTATTAATTCTTTTAATTTTTCGCACAATCGACTTCCAAAATGATAAGCTTTGCTTCTGTGAATTAATGCAGAAAATGCATCCACATTTTCTCCGTTTAGTTTAATGTCTAATTTTACCAAATCGCTTTCTCTGTAATCTGCCATGTGATAGTCAAAACTGGCATATCCTTTAGAAATAGATTTTAATTGATCATAAAAATCAAATACAATTTCTGCTAAAGGCATTTCAAATTGCAATTCGATTTTAGTAGGAGATAAATAGACTTGATTTTTTAAGATACCACGTTTGTCCATACATAACTTCATAATGGAACCCACATATTCAGGTATGGTAATTACTTGGGCTTTAATAAACGGTTCTTCTACGTAATCTACAGATGTTGGGTCTGGTAAGTCTGTAGGGTTGTTGACGATAATTTTTTCATTTCCTTTAGTATATGCATAGTATGTTACATTTGGAACGGTGGTGATAATGGTCATATCATATTCACGTTCTAAACGCTCTTGTATAATTTCTAAATGTAACAAACCTAAAAAGCCACAACGAAAGCCAAAACCTAAGGCTAACGAAGTTTCAGGTTCCCAAACTAAAGACGCATCGTTTAATTGTAATTTTTCTAATGAATCTCTCAATTCCTCAAAATCATCATTGTCAATTGGATAAATTCCTGCAAAAACCATTGGCTTTACATCTTCAAATCCTTTGATACTGTCCGAACAAGGACGAGAAACGTGCGTGATGGTATCGCCTACTTTTATTTCTCTAGATACTTTTATACCCGTAATGATATAGCCGATATCGCCTGCACTTATTTCATTGCGTGGCTCTAAAGACATTCGCATAATACCGATTTCATCCGCATGATACTCTTTTCCAGTATTGACAAATTTTACTTTATCGCCTTTTTTTATCGTTCCATTTGTTACACGGAAATAGGCAATTACACCACGAAAGGAATTAAAGACAGAGTCAAAAATAAGTGCTTGCAGCGGAGCAGTAACATCTCCCTTTGGCGCTGGAATGCGCTCTATGATAGCGGGTAGTATTTTTTCAACGCCTAATCCCGTTTTTCCACTTGCTTCCAAAATATCTTCTGCTTTACAACCAATCAAATCTATAATTTGATCGCGCACTTCATCAATCATCGCACCATCCATATCCACTTTATTGATAACGGGAATAATTTCTAAACCATTATCAATCGCAAGATAAAGATTGGAAATAGTTTGTGCCTGAATGCCTTGTGTAGCATCTACTAATAAGAGTGCACCTTCGCAGGCAGCCAATGAACGCGAAACCTCATAAGAAAAATCAACGTGTCCTGGGGTATCAATTAAATTGAATATATAGTTTTTTCCATTGTGCAAATAGTCCATTTGAACGGCATGGCTCTTGATAGTGATTCCACGTTCGCGCTCCAAATCCATGTCATCTAGGGTTTGTGCTTGTAAATCACGTTCTGAAACGGTATTGGTAATTTGTAATAAACGGTCTGCCAAAGTGCTCTTCCCGTGGTCAATATGGGCGATAATGCAAAAATTACGGATGTTTTCCATAATGCAAAAATACAGATATTCAATGTATTCTTGTATTGCTAAATCATTTATTAATGCATTGGCATTTAATTTGTATTATTAGTTTCTATCCATCATTTCATTGCAATGCTGTGGAAAACTTTGCGTATTAAAGGGAGTATAAAAAGTTCACCTTTGTTTTAAGTATATAAATATGAAGAAATTAATTTTTGCCGTCGTTACTCTATTGTATGTACATAACCGTTTTGAAGCAGCTTTTTTGTTGCACAATGATTATGCTTATTTATTAGAGATAACTTTTGAATTATATAATGACGACGTACCAGCATATAAAGTTCCGGAGGCTATGAAATCTATTGAGGAAACCTTGATGTTTGATGTACTGCACGCCACTTGGAAAGATAAACATTGGGTAGCCTATACCTTAAATAAAGATTTACTGGGTACTTACAGAGTAGGGCAACCGGCTTTGTTGGATAATGGAGATACAAAGAAAATTTTTTTTGTGGCGGCTTTTCCTGGAGCTGTTGGTGGAACTGATTTATACACGGCAGAATATATTAATGGGAAATGGAGTAAGCCTAAAAATTTGGGAAAAGGTATCAATACGGCAGGAAATGAATCTAATCCGGGATTATTGGATGAAAATACGTTGACTTATTCTTCTGCTGGAATTATTAAAAAATTGGATTTAAAAACATTGAAGGTAACGGATATGGTAGAAGCTCCCTTGGAAGAAAAAAAAGTATTTAATCCGATTGTAGTGCAAGAAAAATTGATAACAGCTCCGGTAGTTGAGCCATCAAAACCAACAGTATCGATTGCGCCACCTGTAGTAGAAGTACAAAAACCACCCAAAGTAGAAACACCTACAATAGTTGCAGAAACTCCGAAAAAAGTCGAAAATACTGTTCAGCAAAGTGTTGTAACACAAAAATTAGTTGAAAATAAACCGTCTGCCGTTGCTATACCCGAAGTTCAAGAACATAATTTAGTATCGTTGGGAGTTCAATCCAGAGAAACCATGTTGGCAAAATACCAAACTGCAATTCAATTAGGTGCTTTTATGACGCCCAAATGGGACAAAATAAATCCACTTTCTAAATATGGCAAATTGGTTACTTATAAAAATGAAAATGGCGTAAATGTAATTTGGTTGGTAGGTTTTGCTAATCACGCAGCAGCAGAAACGGCTTTGCAACAAGTGAAAAGTATTGTAGGTTTTGAAAATGCCTATATTACTGGGAAGTAGATTTAGTTACATAGAGAGGAGATAAATTATCTCACCGTTCTAAAAATCTAAAACAAACCGAATAATTCAGCGTCTATTTTTTCTATGACTTTGCTAAAATCTTCATTATTATCAGCGTAATTTAAATCATCTACATTGATAACTAAAAGAGGA
>ERZ724517.1623-NODE-1623-length-12223-cov-4.457758_pt1 | contig 12223 bp, 9 predicted proteins | sample MGYA00376050_ERZ724517 | MGnify/ENA primary metagenome ERZ724517 (study PRJEB28724, sample SAMN07190886) | activated sludge metagenome | isolation source: activated sludge of sewage treatment plant in Hong Hong | place: USA: Christiansburg, Virginia | collected... | reverse complement strand
TTGTGAGATGCAGATGTGTATCCCCAGCAGTTGTTAAATGCGATTTAACCGTAATCTTGATCCATCAGCTTCATCGTGACAAGATGTTCCTGTTTATTACGAGGTCTCCTCGTCATTAAATCGAGTTCGCCTTCCTCATAAGCAAAGGCGATGGCGGGTAGCATGTCAGTTCCTATATCGATGTAGAGAAGAATAACTGTAGATACGGGAAGAGGGAATTGCAGCAGAATGAATCCAAAGAACGGCAAAATCTCTGAAACTTGACTGGTCAAGGCATAGGCAATGGCCTTCTTCAAGTTATCAAAGATTCGGCGACCCTCCTCCACTCCGACAACGATAGAGCTGAAGTCGTCATTGAGCAGAATCATATCGGCCGCGTCTTTCGCCACATCAGTGCCAGTGATACCCATGGAGATACCAATATCGGCTTTCTTGATGGCTGGCGAGTCGTTGACGCCGTCACCAGTGACTGCAACCACCTCACCCGCCTTCTGACACCCCTTGACAATGATGAGTTTTTGGGCTGGACTAGTTCGAGCGAAGACTATCTGAGGCTTTGAGAGCCAATTAGCAAGCTTCTTTCCCTGTTCGGATTCAGGCAGCCCCTCATCTTACAGACTCATCTTGGTGAGGTCATCTCCGTGAATAACGATTGCGTTGGAAAGCGAAAAAGCGTCTTCGAAGCTGATTCCTCGCTCTTCGGCGATTTCATTAACAGTCTTTTCGCGGATGATGTGGCACTGGCGAGCAATAGCCGCTGCGGTAACTGGCTGGTCACCAGTAACCATCACAACCTTGATTCCTGCGGCCTGACACTTCAGCACGGCGTACGGCACACTGTCGCGTGGTGGGTCGATGAGCGAGACGATACCGACGAAGCACTGTTCGCTAAATGGGAAGTTTGGCTTGTCCACATTGAAGCTGAACCCAGGAGTGTATTGTTCCCTTGGAAGATGCAGTTTAGCAAACCCAAGCACTCTCTCGCCTCCCTTACCAAAGCGGTTGTTGGCTTCTCGGAACCTTTCGTCCCAGCTTTCATCTTTCGGAACTGGCACCCCGTCCTTGAGCACATGGGTGCAGAGCTTCCAGATCTTTTCGGGGGCGCCCTTGGTGAACACGCAGAAGTCGCTATCTTGTCTTTGATAATGATTGACGCTGAACGCATATTTGTTAGTGGAGTTGAAGGGGAGACGAGTTTCACGATTTTCCTTATCCTTCGTGCACGGGAACTGTTTGCGGGTTTCAATAATGTCGTTGATGGGCTGGAAGAATTTGATGAGGGCCGTCTCGGAAGCATCACCAGTTGTCGGCATGTCGAGATAGAGCATACTCTTCAATGACTGCTCCCAAGAAAGCTTGGCTTAGGAGATCTTATCAGCCTTCTCCCTTTCACTCAGCCCCTTGTTGTTATTGATCGCGTTGATCCTGTCGGCTGGAATGGAACGGTCGAACTCAGCAACCGAGCAGACAATGGCAGCCTCATGCAGAGCCTTAAAGCCTGGCTCGTTCATGTTGTATTAATACTTGAAGTCTGCGCCGTTCTTCTGCCTGTTGGCAGCCTTGAAGATTCTCCCGCTGTACCAAAGATTTTCTGCTGTCATCTTGTTCTGGGTGAGAGTACCAGTCTTGTCGGAGCAAATACAGCTCGTTGAGCCCAATGTTTCAACGGCTTCAAGGTTCTTTACCAACACTTTCTCCTAAGCAAGGCGCTTGGCAGTGAGAGTCAGCCCTACAGTGACTTCCGCCAGAAGTCCCTCAGGTACGTTTGCGACGATAATTCCAATGGCGAACACGAAGTTGGTGATGGCTGGATAGCCAATGGCGAAACCCAAGCAAAATAGTAAGACACCGCACACCGTGGCGAATATTGTGATGCCCAGAATAAACCTTGAAATTTACCTGGAGAGTGGTGATTATTCACCTCGAGCATTCGCAGCTAAACTCGCGATCTGTCCAATGAAGGTATTATCTCCAGTGGAGATAACGATACCACGGCCCGATCCCTCCCTATTAAGTGTCGAGAAGAAAGCGATATTCTTGGTCTCCAGAATATTGTCCTTGTCAGTGCATTCAGAGGTGCGAGCAAGGAGCTCTGTCTCACCAGTTAGTGAGGAATTATCGACTTTCATGCCGTTGGACTGTACGATACGGATATCGGCTGGGATCTTCTTTCCAAGTTCCACTACGATGAGGTCTCCTTTGACTAATTCAGCTGCATCGCAACTACGGGGCTGTCCATCCCTCACAACAATGGTCTGCGGAGGGATGAAATCCTTAAAGCTCCCCATGATGGCTTCACTCTTCATGTTCTGGTAAAAGGTCATGAAGCTGGTTGCGAGCACGATGACGATCAGCACAATACCAAGATAGAGGTTGCTAGAATCTCCAGATATTGGGTATGCAATGAAGCATAATATACCTCCAATCCATAGCAACAGCGCAAATGGACTGGCCATTTCCTTGAGAAGCTTAAGCGACCAATGGGTGCCCTTTTTTTCCGTAAGTTTGTTGGGACCGTCATGAAGTAGCCTTGCCTTGGCTTCAACTTCCGTTAGACCGTTCACGGGATCAGTACCTAACTTAACGCAGAATTCCTTCAAGTCAATGCGATGGTCATCCATTGTCTTGATCTTCTCAGCCTGCATGAGTGCCTTGTCAAAGCCTCCCTCCTTTTCCTCGCCTACATGTAACCGTCCACGTCTATCCTTAATAAACTTCTGGAATTCGATAAGCTTGTGCTTATCAGCATCCAGTTGCATCTCCTGCTTAGCCTGAGTGAAGGCTGCGATGAGCTGACTGCCTGTCTTGCTCATATCCTCGGATTTGAATAATAATATGGCTTGTGGTGTTCGCTGATGAAATGGAGGCTCCCGGGACAGTAACTTAGGTTGATTAAAAGACGTGTCATTGGATATGGTTGAACGATGATGATGCCGTTTCAAATTTCGCAGTCCCTTCGAACGTTCAAGAATTCGGTGGATCGAAACTGATGCAGATAAGTTTCTTTCGGATCGAAGAGGAGCAGAAAGGCGGCTCTTTGTCTTGAAAAAGGCCATTCTCTGATTCTGACCGATAATAATTTGAAAGATGGAAACGATATATACTCTAAAGTCAAAGGTGGATGACCGAACCGAAGAGGTTAAGAACGAACCCACAGCTTTGTCGACAACAGAGAGCACAAGCGAACGACCCGCTCAGGACGACAACGTACTCATGGACTTTACGACAATGTTTAAGAAGGGTCCGTCCAAAGGCTTCGTGAAAAAACCTTCCGATAAGCAACAGGAAAACAAACCGGCGGCAGCAAACTGGCTTCTGGAGATTCCCACAAAGCTCACAATAACGCTGGACGACTTGAAAGAGCGCAAGGTTTTCGATGTAAGACGATGGAACTGTTTAACTCGAGCCACGACCGAGAACCAGTCGGGAGTCGCAGCAGTTGCAAGCTGCTGGAACTACCTCTACAGTCGGGCAGGAGTTGGAAAGATGGAGCCACTGTCTGCCAAGACAGCGACCGACATTCTCTAATCAAAGAAGGTGCAAACAGAACTGAACGCCTTTACTTAGTAAAGCAACCAGCAGATCATCGAGCTGTTCAAGACACTTTGCAACCACTTTCAAGTCCCTATAGTTAGCGGCTCAGTTGTCGACAAGTCGACTGTTAATTCGATAGTTAATTCGACAAATCCACAAACTTCAGAGCTGGCGACAATCAGACAAGACATCAAAGGCGAGCGGCATTGCTATGTCTATCACTGCTACGGACGTTTTGTGTGTATCTTGGGATACGAGATTACGCCCGGAAGGCCTCTGGAGGCATACCAGAAGCTTTAGTAAATTGTTCAAGAATAAGCACAGCTATGGCTTATCCTGGGATAGACTGTTCGGGACCAGCCAGTTCTGTTGGTGAAGAAGTGGAAGGTACACTGAAGGTTATTGCAGGATATTCAAACAGATTTGGAAACTTGCTGGCCAATGTTCTTTGACATCAGAGAAACTGGGAAAGGCCAACAAAGAGATCCCGGAGCCAGCGAATCCAACGAGACGGAGGTACGTGCGACTCCACACTGTCTTCTCAAGTTCTGGCGAGAGGGTTGAAGCATTTGATATTACTGTAATTGGCTGGTTGGGTTATCTTCGAAGTAATGCACACTATATCCGGCTCCTCTTTCTCGGTTTCTCTTCTCCGTCTAATTCGACAAATTGGCATTTTAAGTTTCCCCACAGCAACCTGGGTTATTAGTATATTCAATGGGACGATCGTCTACAGAAAAGTGTGAGAGTAGACTGGTTCATCGATAAACGCATATTGGAAACTGCTCACATTCCAACAAAATATGCCGACAGTGCCACCGTCCCATCAAATACAACGAGGCAATCAACAAAAACATCGTTCGGGTAGGTAAAGATCTCTTCCATGTGAAGTGCATCAATCGAGCTATCAAGTTCGAACCACTTTCAAAGTATGAACGATTGTGGATCAAGCTGCACTCCTAGTTTGTGCAGTGCAACCAGTGCCAGATGATCCTGGACCGAGACAACTCAACCGTCCACATCATTAAATGCCAACGAACTCAGTTGGAAATAGAGGAGGCGAGGAACGACCGTACAGAATTAAAGAGGTCTTAGTCAGCCTAAAGCAGCGTGACGGCCACCAGCTTAGTACTATGAGCATTAATTCTCTTGAGAATTCTCATTGGTTATTTTTATCATGCTTTTTTGTTCCGTTCCAGGTGTTGGTCGGTCTTACGTCGGACTGCAGTATGGATTAACCATATCGGCAACGCATTAGCAAGCTGTGCCTGCAACCGGTGGAACCAATGTCCATGAGTATAGCTGTCCACTCCGAGTTTGTTCAAGGATCCCCGAGCACATTGATTAGCGTTAACAGCAATTATTCCCTTATACTGGAAAGTCCTTGTGGCGAGGGGAGTTTTTATTTTTCACATCGATGACTATTTGCGATGTGCTGCTGGCATCGTTGCTGCACTTGCCAATACCTTGTGAGAGTGCTCGACCTAACAAATGAACAACAGCAATACAATCCAAAAAAGTCTGGTATAAACTACTTTCATCTTTGAAGATCGCTGCAGTTTACTGAACACCGATAGCGACGATGCTTAAGAAGACCACCTGGAGAAGCTGTTGACGATAGAACCAATCATCCGCGGACTGAAGAAACTGATATGATATTTAATAACGGTGTCGCAATCTGAAGACTTTCTAAAAGGAGCTGCTCATAAATGAATCTTTAATCACCAGAGTGTCATTCGTTCCCACCAGTTTGGTTTCCCGTTCTCCTTGGCTGGCAACGACCGGATTAAGAGTTTCTTGATTTCGTCAATGATGATTTGCAACAATGCGAAAGGAATAGATGCCATACCGAAGTGCATGAAGATGTTATCACGAGTGCCGAACGCGATATTGAACGGGTAGAAGAAGGCACAAGCGAGTGTAAGAAGAATTTCAGTAGTAATTCCAAATATCATGAAGAAGTTATTGAGTCCTTGATAAACCAGCGATAGTTTACGGGTCTTGCAGATCAAAGCAGCAATAATCTGACAGATAACCACAGCAAAGAAGTAGGCAGACTGGCCATACTTAATTGCTTCAGTTGAATAGCAAACTGGTTTGTTAGTGATTGGGCTGATTTGGAATACATTGCATGGTCCCCATTTGAACAAACTACTGTAGACCGCCTTACCGTTCTCAACGACGCAGTTGAGTGCAACCATTCGGAGATCCTGTGTAGCGTGATTGTTATAGACCCAGTCCAGTAGAACGAAACGAGAATCGTTTTCCTTATCGTCCGGGCATTTAGTGCTGTAACTGCTCTCGAGAACGCTGTTACCGAAATAGGGGCTTGTGGGGTTGTAAATGTCATTTTACGCATGTGGGATGATATGAATTGAAGCCTTACCATTGAGCTCGCCAGGAGAGAAGCCGAAATCATTGACAACAGTGTAATATGCAAATAGTCCTCCCCAGCACTATAGGAACCCGACGTAGCCGTAAGACTGAGCTATCAACTTCATCGTGACAAGATGCTCTTGTTTGTTACGAGGTTTCCTTGTCATTAGATCGAGTTCGCCTTCCTCATAAGCAAAGGCGATGGCGGGTAGCATGTCAGTTCCGATATCTATGTAGAGGATAATGACTGTCGATAATGGGAGAGGGAACTGCAGCAAAATGAACCCGACATACGGAAGAATTTCACAAACTTGACTGGTCAAGGCATAGGCAATGGCCTTCTTCAAGTTATCAAAGATTCGGCGACCCTCCTCCACTCCGACAACGATAGAGCTGAAGTCGTCATTGAGCAGAATCATATCGGCCGCGTCTTTCGCCACATCAGTGCCAGTGATACCCATGGAGATACCAATATCGGCTTTCTTGATGGCTGGCGAGTCGTTGACGCCGTCACCAGTGACTGCAACCACCTCACCCGCCTTCTGACACCCCTTGACAATGATGAGTTTTTGGGCTGGACTAGTTCGAGCGAAGACTATCTGAGGCTTTGAGAGCCAATTAGCAAGCTTCTTTCCCTGTTCGGATTCAGGCAGCCCCTCATCTTACAGACTCATCTTGGTGAGGTCATCTCCGTGAATAACGATTGCGTTGGAAAGCGAAAAAGCGTCTTCGAAGCTGATTCCTCGCTCTTCGGCGATTTCATTAACAGTCTTTTCGCGGATGATGTGGCACTGGCGAGCAATAGCCGCTGCGGTAACTGGCTGGTCACCAGTAACCATCACAACCTTGATTCCTGCGGCCTGACACTTCAGCACGGCGTACGGCACACTGTCGCGTGGTGGGTCGATGAGCGAGACGATACCGACGAAGCACTGTTCGCTAAATGGGAAGTTTGGCTTGTCCACATTGAAGCTGAACCCAGGAGTGTATTGTTCCCTTGGAAGATGCAGTTTAGCAAACCCAAGCACTCTCTCGCCTCCCTTACCAAAGCGGTTGTTGGCTTCTCGGAACCTTTCGTCCCAGCTTTCATCTTTCGGAACTGGCACCCCGTCCTTGAGCACATGGGTGCAGAGCTTCCAGATCTTTTCGGGGGCGCCCTTGGTGAACACGCAGAAGTCGCTATCTTGTCTTTGATAATGATTGACGCTGAACGCATATTTGTTAGTGGAGTTGAAGGGGAGACGAGTTTCACGATTTTCCTTATCCTTCGTGCACGGGAACTGTTTGCGGGTTTCAATAATGTCGTTGATGGGCTGGAAGAATTTGATGAGGGCCGTCTCGGAAGCATCACCAGTTGTCGGCATGTCGAGATAGAGCATACTCTTCAATGACTGCTCCCAAGAAAGCTTGGCTTAGGAGATCTTATCAGCCTTCTCCCTTTCACTCAGCCCCTTGTTGTTATTGATCGCGTTGATCCTGTCGGCTGGAATGGAACGGTCGAACTCAGCAACCGAGCAGACAATGGCAGCCTCATGCAGAGCCTTAAAGCCTGGCTCGTTCATGTTGTATTAATACTTGAAGTCTGCGCCGTTCTTCTGCCTGTTGGCAGCCTTGAAGATTCTCCCGCTGTACCAAAGATTTTCTGCTGTCATCTTGTTCTGGGTGAGAGTACCAGTCTTGTCGGAGCAAATACAGCTCGTTGAGCCCAATGTTTCAACGGCTTCAAGGTTCTTTACCAACACTTTCTCCTAAGCAAGGCGCTTGGCAGTGAGAGTCAGCCCTACAGTGACTTCCGCCAGAAGTCCCTCAGGTACGTTTGCGACGATAATTCCAATGGCGAACACGAAGTTGGTGATGGCTGGATAGCCAATGGCGAAACCCAAGCAAAATAGTAAGACACCGCACACCGTGGCGAATATTGTGATGCCCAGAATAAACCTTGAAATTTACCTGGAGAGTGGTGATTATTCACCTCGAGCATTCGCAGCTAAACTCGCGATCTGTCCAATGAAGGTATTATCTCCAGTGGAGATAACGATACCACGGCCCGATCCCTCCCTATTAAGTGTCGAGAAGAAAGCGATATTCTTGGTCTCCAGAATATTGTCCTTGTCAGTGCATTCAGAGGTGCGAGCAAGGAGCTCTGTCTCACCAGTTAGTGAGGAATTATCGACTTTCATGCCGTTGGACTGTACGATACGGATATCGGCTGGGATCTTCTTTCCAAGTTCCACTACGATGAGGTCTCCTTTGACTAATTCAGCTGCATCGCAACTACGGGGCTGTCCATCCCTCACAACAATGGTCTGCGGAGGGATGAAATCCTTAAAGCTCCCCATGATGGCTTCACTCTTCATGTTCTGGTAAAAGGTCATGAAGCTGGTTGCGAGCACGATGACGATCAGCACAATACCAAGATAGAGGTTGCTAGAATCTCCAGATATTGGGTATGCAATGAAGCATAATATACCTCCAATCCATAGCAACAGCGCAAATGGACTGGCCATTTCCTTGAGAAGCTTAAGCGACCAATGGGTGCCCTTTTTTTCCGTAAGTTTGTTGGGACCGTCATGAAGTAGCCTTGCCTTGGCTTCAACTTCCGTTAGACCGTTCACGGGATCAGTACCTAACTTAACGCAGAATTCCTTCAAGTCAATGCGATGGTCATCCATTGTCTTGATCTTCTCAGCCTGCATGAGTGCCTTGTCAAAGCCTCCCTCCTTTTCCTCGCCTACATGTAACCGTCCACGTCTATCCTTAATAAACTTCTGGAATTCGATAAGCTTGTGCTTATCAGCATCCAGTTGCATCTCCTGCTTAGCCTGAGTGAAGGCTGCGATGAGCTGACTGCCTGTCTTGCTCATATCCTCGGATTTGAATAATAATATGGCTTGTGGTGTTCGCTGATGAAATGGAGGCTCCCGGGACAGTAACTTAGGTTGATTAAAAGACGTGTCATTGGATATGGTTGAACGATGATGATGCCGTTTCAAATTTCGCAGTCCCTTCGAACGTTCAAGAATTCGGTGGATCGAAACTGATGCAGATAAGTTTCTTTCGGATCGAAGAGGAGCAGAAAGGCGGCTCTTTGTCTTGAAAAAGGCCATTCTCTGATTCTGACCGATAATAATTTGAAAGATGGAAACGATATATACTCTAAAGTCAAAGGTGGATGACCGAACCGAAGAGGTTAAGAACGAACCCACAGCTTTGTCGACAACAGAGAGCACAAGCGAACGACCCGCTCAGGACGACAACGTACTCATGGACTTTACGACAATGTTTAAGAAGGGTCCGTCCAAAGGCTTCGTGAAAAAACCTTCCGATAAGCAACAGGAAAACAAACCGGCGGCAGCAAACTGGCTTCTGGAGATTCCCACAAAGCTCACAATAACGCTGGACGACTTGAAAGAGCGCAAGGTTTTCGATGTAAGACGATGGAACTGTTTAACTCGAGCCACGACCGAGAACCAGTCGGGAGTCGCAGCAGTTGCAAGCTGCTGGAACTACCTCTACAGTCGGGCAGGAGTTGGAAAGATGGAGCCACTGTCTGCCAAGACAGCGACCGACATTCTCTAATCAAAGAAGGTGCAAACAGAACTGAACGCCTTTACTTAGTAAAGCAACCAGCAGATCATCGAGCTGTTCAAGACACTTTGCAACCACTTTCAAGTCCCTATAGTTAGCGGCTCAGTTGTCGACAAGTCGACTGTTAATTCGATAGTTAATTCGACAAATCCACAAACTTCAGAGCTGGCGACAATCAGACAAGACATCAAAGGCGAGCGGCATTGCTATGTCTATCACTGCTACGGACGTTTTGTGTGTATCTTGGGATACGAGATTACGCCCGGAAGGCCTCTGGAGGCATACCAGAAGCTTTAGTAAATTGTTCAAGAATAAGCACAGCTATGGCTTATCCTGGGATAGACTGTTCGGGACCAGCCAGTTCTGTTGGTGAAGAAGTGGAAGGTACACTGAAGGTTATTGCAGGATATTCAAACAGATTTGGAAACTTGCTGGCCAATGTTCTTTGACATCAGAGAAACTGGGAAAGGCCAACAAAGAGATCCCGGAGCCAGCGAATCCAACGAGACGGAGGTACGTGCGACTCCACACTGTCTTCTCAAGTTCTGGCGAGAGGGTTGAAGCATTTGATATTACTGTAATTGGCTGGTTGGGTTATCTTCGAAGTAATGCACACTATATCCGGCTCCTCTTTCTCGGTTTCTCTTCTCCGTCTAATTCGACAAATTGGCATTTTAAGTTTCCCCACAGCAACCTGGGTTATTAGTATATTCAATGGGACGATCGTCTACAGAAAAGTGTGAGAGTAGACTGGTTCATCGATAAACGCATATTGGAAACTGCTCACATTCCAACAAAATATGCCGACAGTGCCACCGTCCCATCAAATACAACGAGGCAATCAACAAAAACATCGTTCGGGTAGGTAAAGATCTCTTCCATGTGAAGTGCATCAATCGAGCTATCAAGTTCGAACCACTTTCAAAGTATGAACGATTGTGGATCAAGCTGCACTCCTAGTTTGTGCAGTGCAACCAGTGCCAGATGATCCTGGACCGAGACAACTCAACCGTCCACATCATTAAATGCCAACGAACTCAGTTGGAAATAGAGGAGGCGAGGAACGACCGTACAGAATTAAAGAGGTCTTAGTCAGCCTAAAGCAGCGTGACGGCCACCAGCTTAGTACTATGAGCATTAATTCTCTTGAGAATTCTCATTGGTTATTTTTATCATGCTTTTTTGTTCCGTTCCAGGTGTTGGTCGGTCTTACGTCGGACTGCAGTATGGATTAACCATATCGGCAACGCATTAGCAAGCTGTGCCTGCAACCGGTGGAACCAATGTCCATGAGTATAGCTGTCCACTCCGAGTTTGTTCAAGGATCCCCGAGCACATTGATTAGCGTTAACAGCAATTATTCCCTTATACTGGAAAGTCATTGGGGTGGTCACGTATAATGGACGGACGCTCAGAACATCGATTTTGTCTGGGTTAACTCAAAAGCTTACCTGGGTGCTCCAAAGCAATCGACCTCGAGAACACATCATCGTATGTCTTTGTAGTATTATACGTTGAGCTACAAGGAAAGGGCATCTCAGCCATAAAGGAGGCCAGGTTAATAAGGGCTGATTTGTTCTCCCTACGGAGCATATCAGGAAGCAATCTCCGAGAAAGCAAGGTGACTGGGAGGCAGTTTACGACAAGCTCATCCTGTAATCTTTGTTAGTTTAGCATATCAAAGTTCACCACATTATTCATACCGACGTTGTTCACTAACATGCTGATATCCATGCCTTTGAGTTGCTCTAGCAGGCCGTCGTAATGCTTTTGGGTGGTGAGCTTGGTGAAGTCAACAGCGACTACTTTTGTGGAAATGCTTGGATTCAGCTCGTGAAGATAGGTCGCAACCTGATCTAATTTGTCCTTTGTGCGGCTCACCAAGCAAACGTTGAAACCATCTTTGGCAAGCTCCTCACAGAAGCCGCGGCCTATACCGTCAGACGCACCGGTCACGACAGCCCAACTGCCTTCTCCATACTTCTTTTTGAGATTAGTCGCTGGCTTGACCATGTAGAAGAGGGTTCTCAGGAGCCTCATAAACCTCCTGCGGATACTCATCAGTCCCACAATCATGCAGAACTTCAGCAGAAAGTCAATCACGCCGTTCTCGGTGGTCGGTACCTAGTTCAGCAATTTGAGCATAATATCTATGAGTAGATAAAGGTGTGGAGCTGTCACGAAGACTTATGGACCCAACCCGTGTGACAATGTTCAAGCAGGGAATATCATGGCAGGGTTCACCCTCGAAACTGAACCTCTACTTCTTTAAAGAACACCTTGGTGAGCTTTTTTAGCTGCCGATATCTCTCCAATGACTGTTGGTTCTTCGTCGCGCTCATCCTCAATTCCATATTGTCGTGCTCCACACGTTACTTGTCCTCAAGCAATTTGCAACTAAAGTTGTCCTTCTCAGCAAGTTCATCCGTCAGATCGCGAATCCTTTGGTTCAGTTCGTCCAGCCTCGATTGGAAGTTACTCTCCATCCTCTCATAGTCCTCGTTACTGATGGTTGATTAGCTTGCAAGAGTATTAGCACTTCCATAGTAACTTTTCCTCAAAAGTTATAACTCATTGTTTCGCTCTTCCATCTGTTGGTTCTTACGCTCCAACTGTAACTCTAAATCCTCTATCTTTCCTTGGTAACTGCTTACTATCTATCGGTGTCGTTGGACAATGTCACCATAACCAACTTAGTTGCTGCGAAGACCTAACTCTATGATAA
>ERZ724517.1616-NODE-1616-length-12256-cov-6.182608_pt1 | contig 12256 bp, 7 predicted proteins | sample MGYA00376050_ERZ724517 | MGnify/ENA primary metagenome ERZ724517 (study PRJEB28724, sample SAMN07190886) | activated sludge metagenome | isolation source: activated sludge of sewage treatment plant in Hong Hong | place: USA: Christiansburg, Virginia | collected... | reverse complement strand
CGTGTATCGATGTAATTGCTGATCAATTGAATTTGTTTCATTTTTTGCAATTCATCTTCTTTCAAAAAACGAATGCTTTTGGTTCTAATCAATAAATGTCTTTTGATTCTTCGTCCATCTGAATTAAGCATGCCGCGCCAGTTTCTAAAAGAATCTGAAATCAAGCTGTAGGTTGGTATCGTAGTGGTAGTATTGTCGAAATTTCTAACTTTTACTGTAGCCAAATTGATTTCTATAACATCGCCATCGGCTCCGAATTTGTCAAACGTAATCCAATCGCCAATTCTTACCATGTCATTCAACGACACTTGAACGCTGGCTACAAAGCCCAAAATGGTATCGCGAAAAATTAAAATAATCACTGCAGAAACAGCTCCAAGGGTAGCAAATAAGGTGTTGGTTTTGACTTCAAACAACTCAGAAATAATCACCGTCACGCCAATCATCCAAAGCACTAACATGATGACTTGAATGTAGCTATCAATGGGTTTGTCGCTGTATTTGGGCATTAATTTTAAATAATCTCGCAGTGCATTAAAAATGGTTCTGACAATCCATAAAATTAAAAGAATGATGTAAACGCCAACCAATTTTCCGAAAACCGATTCCCAATACACAAAATCATTCAGAATAACAGGTACTGATTTGTAGATAAACAAAAGCGGAATCAAATGCGAAATATACTTGGCTGTTTTATTCGATATCAGCAAATCGTCGAAGCGAGTTTTGGTTTTCTTGGCGGCAACAGCCATTACAGTCACTAAGAAAAACCGGAATATCATATAGATGATATAAGTTAGAAAAGACAAAATTGCAATGTTTATCAACAAACTGGCATACGAAGCTATCGTGTCTTCGACACCCCATTTTCTTAATAATGGATAGCACCAGCAATAAATGTTTTCTAACGTTTTATGCATTTTTCAAATACTTTTTTTCCACATAGAAAGTTCCGAACGGAATAATAGATGCGATGCAAATGATCACAAATTTTTTGATAGGCCATTGTTCTTCAATTTTAAGCATCACTGCCAAAGCAATGTATGCAATAAACAATAAACCGTGCGCCATTCCAATCACTTTCACATAAATGGGAAGTTCATAAATATACTTCATTGGCATGGCGAAAAACAATAATAGGAGTAGTGAAATTCCTTCTAAAAGCGCAATATATTTGAATAGTTTTACCATCAGTGAAAGTGTTTTATTTTTTAATCCCGCAAAATTAGCAAATCGAACTGATTATTATTCAAAAACTAATTTACTTTTGTTCAAAATGCTATTGAAATGAGTAAACGCGAATTAAAAAAATTCTTAAACCAGCTTCCGAAATCAGAATTGGAAGCTCAAATAGTGGCTTTATACGACAAGTTTATTCCAGTCAAAACGTATTTTGATTTTGTTTTTAATCCGAAAGAAGACCAATTGGTTAATGATGCGAAGGTCAAAATTTCACTCGAATTTTATCCGCTCAAACGCAAAAGACCCAAAATGCGCCGTTCGGTAGCGCAGAAATTTATCAAGCATTTTATAAGTTTGGGCGTAGATGATTTTATGATTGCCGATTTGATGTTGTATGCCATTGAAATTGCACAAACTTATACGTCTAAAAAAACCGTTAACTCAGAATTGTTTTTCAAAAGCATGTTGAGTTCCTACGAACAAGCCATCCGCTTCATGATTGAAAAAGGAATTCTAAATGAATTTCAAAATAGGGTAGAGGCGATTAAAGAGGAAACCATTCGCCAAGATTGGTTCAATCAATATGAGTTTATCGCTATTACAGAACGTTTTGAATATTAAATTTTCGATTTATAAAATTAAAATGGTCGTATAACTCTTTTTTAGGTGTACTTTTGCAAAATTCTATAAATGCAATATGCCTCACAAAGAATTCGATACCGAAATTGAAGAGAAAAAGGAGCTTTACAGCTATCAGAAAGGCGATATTGATGCTATTTTTGATCGCCTAGACAATGCGCCTCACAACCATCATTTATTGTATCAATTGCCGACAGGTGGCGGAAAGACAGTGATTTTTTCGGAAATTGTTCGTCGGTATTTATCCAAGCACGACAAGAAAGTATTGGTGTTGACGCACCGCATTGAGCTTTGTAAGCAAACTTCAAAAATGCTCAAAGGCTTCGATGTTAAGAATAAAATCATCAATAGTAAAGTTAAAGAATTGCCCGATCAGAACGATTATTCTTGTTTTGTGGCGATGGTTGAAACTTTAAAAAACAGAATCAACGATAAGAAATTACACTTAGATAATATCGGTTTGGTGATTATAGATGAAGCGCATTATAATTCGTTTCGCAAGTTGTTGAGTTCTTTTAAAAACGCTTTTATTTTGGGCGTTACAGCAACGCCATTGAGTTCGAATATCAAGTTGCCGATGAATGAAAATTACGACGAATTGATTGTTGGCGATACCATATCATCGCTCATTGATCAAGGTTTTTTGGCCAAAGCAATTACTTACAGTTATGATGTTGGGTTGACTTCCTTGAAAGTCGGAATTAACGGTGATTATACCGTAAAATCTTCGGATGATTTGTATTCGCAATTGGCGATGCAAGAGAAATTGATTCACGCTTACACCGAAAAATCGCTAGGGAAGAAGACATTGATTTTCAATAACGGAATCAATACGTCGTTGTATGTTTACGAAACGTTCAGAGAAGCGGGCATTCCAATCCGACATTTAGACAATACCAGTAATCCTGAAGACCGTCGAGAAATATTGGCTTGGTTTAAGAAAACGCCAGATGCGGTATTAACTTCAGTTGGTATTTTAACTACTGGTTTTGATGAACCAACCGTCGAAAGTATTATATTGAATAGAGCTACAAAATCATTGACGCTTTATTTTCAAATGATTGGTCGTGGTTCTAGAAAATTGCACAATAAAAATACTTTTACGGTAATCGATTTAGGGAATAATGCGGCACGATTTGGCTTGTGGAGCGAACCCGTTGATTGGCAACATATTTTTAAATCGCCCGAATACTATTTGGAGAATTTGCGTGATGATGCTGAAATCGAATTGCATTTTAAATACCAAATGCCACCAGAATTGCGTGCTAAATTTAGCAAAACCGAAGTGGTTACTTTTGATGTCGATGAAGAACACAAACTGGCCATTGCTAAGAATTTGCGTTCGAAAATTGTTATCGAAAAATCTCTAGAGCAACATGCTGCTATGTGTGTCGATAATTCAGATGATTTGTTTGAAGCGAAACAACTTGCTAAAGAACTTCATGAAGATATCGAATCGCGCATGAAACGTTATGCCAATTGCTTGAGTCATTGCAGCAAAAACTACAGAGAATGGCTCATTGAAGATTACAAACTAAAACTCACTTTACTGATTGGGAAAAAAATAAGAGAAAAGCTATTTTAGGCTGCTCTAAATATTTTTTCAACTCGATGAAATACATCATTTTATCGATGTACTTTACTTCTTTTTTTTAACATTTTTTTTTGCATGTCAGTTATCGACTAAAAAATTGCATTTCGTCGACTTTATGCGTGTATACAACAGATTTCAAGGCGTTTTTTTTTTTATTAAATAAAGAGAAAATATCTTTGCTCACGAACAAATGTTAAATGTTGTTTAATAGCCCCAAGCTTAAACCTCAATAAATTATGAAAAACAAATACGATGTAATGCTTATCTTAGAAGGTACTTATCCATTTAATGGTGGTGGTGTTTCGACGTGGGCACATATGCTTTGCAATAAAGTAAAGAATGTAAATTACACTTTGTATTCTATCAATGCCGATTTTGAAGAAAAATCAAAATACCAATTAAGCGACAACGTTAAAAACGTAATTCAAGTTCCTTTGTGGTCACCATTAGAACCAAAAGAATTATTGAGCTACGGAAAAAAATACTACAAAACGGTCAACCGAAAAGAACAAGAAGATGAATCAGTAATTGCTGAAGAGTTCATTCCGATTTTCGAAAGATTGTTAAACAACATTTACGATTCAAATACTGACATTGAAGATATCGACGATACGATTTTCGATATGTGGCAGTTTTTTCAGAATCACGACTACAAAAAAACAATGAAAAGCCAAGTAGTTTGGAAATGCTTCTGCGAAACGGTTTCAGCAGTTATCAAAAGAGACAACCACTACGATGCGACTTTATATGACTTCACGGTTGGTATGCGTTGGATTTATCGTTTTTTAATTCCGATTTCTATCGATGTTCCTAAAGCAGATGTTTCACATTTGACATTATCTGGTTTCCCGGTGATTCCAGCTTTGGTTTTGAAATACAAATACGGAACACCAATTATTGCTACAGAGCATGGTGTTTTTATCAGAGAAAGATTGATTGCGATTAATTCCTCAGAATATTCTTTTTTCTTGAAAAACCTTTTGATTAAGTTTTCAGAATGCATCACGAAATTGGTTTACTACAAATCAGATTTGATTTTATCGGTAAACAAATTCAACATGTCATGGGAAAAGAAATACGGTGCACATCCAAATAAAATTGATGTCATTTACAACGGTATCGATTCTGATTTATTCGTTCCAGCTCCAAAACCAGCGCATTTAGAGAATGTTCCAACGGTTGTTGCTGCAGCTAGAATCTTCGAATTGAAAGATGTAATTACGATGATCAAATCTTGTGAAGTAGCTAAAAGAAGCATTCCAAATGTTCGTTACTTAGTGTATGGCGATAACAACGCCGTTCCTACTTACACTAAAGAATGTATGGATTTGATCAAAGAATTAAAATTAGAAAATAATTTCTTCTTGGCAGGATACCACGACAAACCACATCAGTTGTTTTGCGAAGGCGATATTTCGATATTGACTTCTATTTCTGAAGGTTTCCCGTATACTGTTTTAGAATCTATGAGTTGTGGTGTTCCTGTAGTAGCTACCGATGTTGGTGGTGTTACAGAAGCTTTAGACGAAACTTGTGGCTTCATTTGTAAACCAAAAGATCATGAATCGCTCGGACGAAGTGTTGTAACCCTACTGCAAGACGACGTATTGAGAAAAAAAATGGGTGCGACTTCTAGAAAAAAAGTAATCGACAATTTTACGATTGACAAATTTATTAAGGAATACGAAATGGCTTACGAGTTTATCATGAACAAAAAAGCGCAGGATCCAATTTATTTACATTCGCATATGCAACAAGAAGCTATGGAAGCATCTTAAAAATGTTTTACACTTAACCAAAAATAGACCCCAATCTACAATGGAAAATCATTTTACAAACATCAAGTCTTTAATAGAAAAAACTAAGGACAAAATCGGCAAACCCGTCAGTAGCGAAGTGGTCGAGGCGACTATTGAGTCGTTAGGAATTCGCGAAAAAGATACCCAAGATGATTTCGGTTTTAATTCTATAAAAGATTTAGCCGAGTTGGTATTTTATGAATTGACAACCGACAAATATTACATCGGAGCCAAAAATGAAAAAGAATTAGAAGTTGAAAGAACCCAACCTAAGGTCATTCAACTCAAAGACTATTTGAGAGTAAAAACCCAAATTTTCATTCAATACTATTCGTTAGGTATTTTCCATTTACTTCCCGTTTTAATTCAAATTGCTGCGATTATCGTTTTCGGCTATTCGTTGTGGACTTTTGTTGGATTCAATGAAATTCAGTCTACGGCAGTTGTACTTGGCGTTGTTATCGGCCTGGTTTCTACAGGTGGTTTCGTTCAAGTCATAGGAAAACAAGCATCGTTTTATTGGAATTACGAAGATTATAAGATGACCAATAAAACCATCAATTATCTTCACAAAATAGGCATGCTGTCGATATTCTTTGTATTGACCGCAATTTTCTTAGTCAATTTCTTTTTTCATATTTACCCTTACGAAATTTTATTTGTGGTTTTTGCCTACGCTTTTTTCGTTGGAATGCTTTTGTTGATGTTAGCGCCATTGCATACGATCAAACAAAGATGGGTAATTACCTTTTCCATTTTTGCGGGAACTGCAGTAGCAATTTTTCTTAAAGAAACTACTCCGTTATTAATCTTCGCAACACACTGGATTGGAATTGCTGTAGCGATCATCATTGCTAAAGTGTTCTTGATGGTATATTTTGCTAGACTTACCAAGGGCAAAAAATCGGTGAGTGGCGATAAAATTAAAGTTCCGGTTTTGCTTTACCACAACTATCAATATTTCTTCTACGGAATCTTTATTTACGTTTTTATTTTCATAGATAGAATTTTAGCTTGGTCTTCTGGAATTGATAAAAACCTACCTTTTTTAGTTTATTTTGAAAAAAATTATGAATTAGGGATGGATTTAGCTATTTTAGTTTTTTTATTGCTCGCTGGAGTCCTAGAATATAGTATTGCATCGTTTACAAGATTTATTGATATTGGACAAAAAATTACCGATCATAAAACGCCAGAAGTGTTTAACAATCAGCTCAAAAAGATGTATTGGCAACAGGTTTTATTACTGTTTGTTACCAGCGCATTAGCCTTTGTATTTATATATTATATTATCAATGCATCGTGGGGTTTTGAAGGTCAGTTTAATGAAACATTAGTTCAATTGAGTATTAAAGTTTGTGTAATAGGCGGAATAGGTTATGTTTTATTAGCATGGGGAATGCTAAACTCATTGTATTTATTTACTTTGGGACAAGCTAAAAAACCACTCAAAGCCATTATATATGCTTGTTTGCTGAATATATTTTTAGGTTTTATTTTAAGTAGATTTTTTGCTTACGAATACAGCGTCGTAGGAATGCTTTTCGGAGCAGCACTATTTGTTGCGTTGACTTTGAAAGCCAACATCAATTATTTTAAAAACCTAGATTACTACTATTATGCAGCGTATTAAAATACTGTTTATAATTCTCCCTCTCATTTTAATATTTAATTCTTTTCAAGACGATATGAAAAAAAGTACCGTATTAATTTGCTATGGAAAAATTAAACCTGAATTGACAAAAGACTTCAAGTATGTCATAGTAGAATCAAAGCACTACAATGCCAAAAATATCAAAGCACTAAAAGCCAACAATGAGAAAGTTTTTGCATACATCAGTTTGGGCGAAGTCAATGAAAACGCCACGCATTTCGAAGATTTAAAAAAACTTACTTTAGGGAAAAATGATATTTGGAACAGCTATTATTTAGACCTAGAATCAAAGAAGACTATCGAAAAGCTAATGCTTATTGTTGACGAAACTTTCGCTCAAGGTTACGACGGATTGTTCCTAGATAATATTGATAATTTTACGATTCACGGACCACAAAAAGATCAGAAAGAAGCTGTTGTAAAATTGATAAAAAAAATCAAAGAAAAGTATCCTAAGAAAATGTACATCCAAAATGCTGGTTTAGACCTAGCCGAAGATACCAGTCCGTACATCGATGTGATTGCTATAGAATCAATTGCAACAAATTATAGTTTTAAGGATAAAAAATACAACCTAAGGGAAAATAATGATTACAAGAATTATATGAGTCGTATTGATTCTATAAATGCCAAGTATTCGCTTCCGTTTATTTTGGTTGAATACGCCGATTCGAAAGCATTGGTGAGTGAAATTGAAAAACGATTTGAAAATGTTCCTTACGAGTATTTTGTTGGGAAAATCGATTTGCAAACCATACCACAATTTAATTAGTAAAAGTATGATGTTTTTAACAAGTTCAATATTATTAGGTTTTATAAGGCTTTGCTTTATATTACTGTTTTTATTCTACTTGAATAGAAAATTCGTCAACGTAACCAAACACGTTCATTTTCTCGATTTTATCGTCATGAATTGGTTTCGTTACGCCGCTGTTCTGGTGATTGTTATTTTTACACTGGTCGAATTGGATGCTTATAATTTATTCAATTGCTTTTTTGTTTTTGGGATATTAATAGGCATTGATATCATCGGAATTAAAAATCTGAAAAATCCAAAGCACTATTTCAGAACGCACATCCGAGCTGGCTTACTAACCTTTTTAAGAAACATTGAAAACAAAAAATCATTCTGGTTTTGGTTTTCTTTTGATCGAAACAAACATAAAAAAGACCACAACAATTTCATCTTATTGCTTACTATTTTTATTGGTGGCATTACGTTTTTAAGTCGCTACTATTTTATCATTTACGACAATTATTCCTTGTCTGATGCTTGGATATACGATCTTAATAAAGTGATTCAATTTGATAATCAATACTGGTTTACCTTCGAGTTGGCGACCGACGCGGAGTTGGCCATAGTAAATTTCTACGGAAAAATAACGGATGTGAGTCCAGAAATTGCCCTGCAAGTAATCGCTATTCTCGAATCGACATTGTTGGCCGTGATGATTTTTTGGATTATCAACAAACTAACACCTTCAAAATTTGTAGCGCCAACCATTGCAGCCTTATTTTTTAGTTTGGTGTATGTTTTAACACCATTGAATGTTTATTTCTTACTCAAAGGAAATCCAACCTTTCTAGCTTTGACATTTGCTTTGCCAGCATTCGCTTTTTACATAAAACCGTCTTTATCGAAGCTTACTAGAACCAGTTATTTCTTCGGGTTCTTATTCATTTTCATAACCATTGGACTTACAGATTTGTTTACTTATTGTATTCTAATTCCACCTTTTTTGATTATCGGATTGCTATTCACCAAAATGAAATTCAAAAAGTATAATTTGGTGGCTATGCTTTCCTATATAGTTGGCACCTTAATTTTATACGCAATTTATAGCTATGCTTGCTATTACCAAAGAGCTGATCTTCTTGAATATATGCAAAACAACTTGTTGTCGGTTAGTTCGTATACTTATGTACCACAGCTGATATTGCCTTACAGCGAAATCATTCGTTATGCACAAATATCAACGGCAATCGGTTTAATTTTGGTGTTACTTCTTGTGATTTTCAAAAAAGAAAATTGGAGAGCGACCATCATTTTCTTCACTTATTTCAATTTTTTAATTCTGTTAACTTTCATCAGAAGTGAATGGTTGGATATCGACATGCTCAACAACTCGATATCGGTATTTCTTCCTATTATTATTGGTTTGAATGCAGCGATTGTGATGCGAATTTTGAACTTCGGATTGTTCAAGTTTAAAAAGTATAGTCCAATTACGGTCGTGGTTTTATTCGGAGTGATGATCTACGCGGCTTTCTTTTACCAAGAGAAAAGCATCAAAGCCCTAACTGTTTCTGATCAAACACCCAAACAGATTTTGAATGCTTACGATAAAATATCACAAACCTTTTTCAAACATTCGTATTGTGTGGTAAACGACCCTGCAACTCAGGTGATTAGTAATAATTCGCATTTCTTCATGAACTACGATTTTTTCATCAATGAATATCCAAGAATTGATTCCATCAATACAAAGCATTTGAAAGAACCTAACTTTTTGGTTAAAAACCCACAATACTCCATTTCAAAAAGTGTATTAGTTTTTGTTTTAAATGACAATACTCCGGATGAAAATAATAATTTTGCCGAAAATAAACACTACCAAGAAAAGTTGGTAGAAAATATAAAGTTGCTAAGAGATCGTGGAAGAAAAGTCAATCTCTTTTATGACAGCAGCATTTTAAAAGTTTACGAAGTTGTAAACCAACCCAAAGAAAGTAAAATTTCTGATTTATTATTTTAGCTATGAAGTTGATACAGACATCCAGATATTTTTACTACGGATTGGCAGCAGTCATTTCATTTGTCACGCTTGGTTGCGAAGGATTGGATGATTGGTCTGATTTGAAAAGCATTGATTTGTTTGAGAATAAAAACGAAGACGGACAAGGTAGTAATGCTTTCAAAAGATATGAAACACCTATCATGAGTTCACAGCCTTTGGTAGAATTTATTTATGACCCGAGTTCAAAGTTCAGTAAATTATACAATGCTGAAATAAGAAAAGTTTGCGATTACACCAAAATACCATACCACGCCATAACCATAACCAGTTGGAATAGCACGCTAAAAATAATTACAGGAACCAGAGTCATCGTCGTATACGATACAAAAAAATTGAACGATGCATCTGTTGATGTGCTTTTGAATTTTGTTTCCAATGGCGGCACTTTGTTCATTCCTTTTGCCAACGAAGACAAACGAATGGCATTTTTACTTGGGTTCAAACCTGAGGCTGAGTACGGAACAGACGCTACTGCTAAAGGTTGGCATTTTAATACACCTGTATTACCAGGTCTGAACGGAAAATCATTTGCTGCGAATACTTTGTTGTATGGGTTTTCAGGACAAAACTTTTCACCTAAAGTCAAAGTCCTTGCAACAGCTGCCAACAGACCCAATTGCCCTACAATTATTGAAAACCCAATAGGTAGTGGCAAGGTTATTTTATACAATACTTCTGGAGATTTTTCTAAAATGGACCGTGGATTTTTATTTGCTGGTATACTGAAAGGATTGGAAGGAATTCCATATCCGGTGGCCAATACAGCAACTATTTTCTTAGATGATTTTCCTTCACCGCAATACGATATCGTTGCCGAGCCTATCAAAACGGAGTTGAATATAACAACTTCAGAATTTGTGCAGAAAGTTTGGTGGCCAGACATGCGAGATTTAGCAAAAGAATACAAAATTCCGTATGCTGCGATGTTGACTTTTGATTATCGAAATAAAATTGTACCGCCTTTTACTTTAGATCAGTGGAATTCGAAAAAAATCAAAAGCAAAGAAAAAGTAGAATCGCTTCCAGATTGGTTGGTGAATGATGTGAAGAAAAATGGTCATGAACTGGCTTTTCACGGCTACAATCACGTGTCGTTACTCAAAAAATTGTGGAAGAATCCACAGTTTATTGAGACTTCGATGAATACCATTAAGAAAAAATGGAAGATTAGTAATTACGGGAAATTACCGGTTACTTATGTGCCACCATCCAATGATATTGATCGCATGGGAATAAGAGAACTTAAACGCACCATGCCATCGATAAAGTACATGTGTAGTTTGTATATCGGTCAATTGGAAGATGGCGGAAACAGAGAGTTTGATTACGATCCGTTTGAAAGAAACTTCTTCGACTATCCGAGAATTTCTAGTGGATTTTACATGCAAGATGACGAAAAATACACGATTCAGTCGATGTATTTATACACTGGAATCTGGACGCATTTCGTTCATCCAGATGACGTATATCAAATTCCAGCTACAGCAGATAAGCGATCTGCAGGATATAGTTTGAGAAATCAATTTACCTTAGGCTGGGAGAAATCTAAGAATTCAAATAGAGCATTATTCCCTGAATTCAAAAGTTTCATCAAGCAATTTACGAATACGTATCCGCAAATGCGCTTTGTCAATGGTGATGTAGGTGGATCACTTGTAATGAATTGGAGAGCCTCGCGTTACAGTCATAAATCTGAAAAAGGATTGTATACAGTTAAAGAAATCAACCCAACCGACGACAGTAAAAAGTATTGGTTTATGTACGGAAGTGTTGCCAATGCTGACAGAATTGAATCTCAACTAAAAAGTCAAATGGTGCTATTTTCTAAAACACCTTTTGTAGACGGGTATCTTTATTCTGTGTATTCAAGCAAGCCAAAACTAACCGTAATCGATTTAAATTATAAATCACCAAAAGAAAGAGCACAGCAAGTAGCCATCAATAATATGGTGAAAGCGGATTTGGCTAAATTTAATGTGGATGTAAAGAATTTTATCAAAGGTGGTGATTGGAGCGAGGATTATGAGAAAAAGCTGAAATTAGAAATGGAAGCTTTAAAAAATAGATTATTGTCGACTCCAGAAATCAATCCAACGCAATGGAATCAATATGTTGAATACATGTCAGCAGAAAATAAAAATGCTGAAGTTTGGAAGATATATGCTGATCATGTGGCCAAATACGATTCTAAAAACAACATCATGTATTCGAAAGAATTGGATAGAATGATTGAATACATGAGTGATGTTGAAAAAGAAAAATGGATGAGCGAACAAATTCGAGTTAATCCAAACGACAAAGAGTTGCTTACTAATTATTATAATAATTTTGATTCAGAAGAATACAAAGACAAAATCAAAAATGTCTTAAAATCGTTATCGAAAGTAGATCCAACTGTTCAGAATTATAAAAATTACATCAAGCATTTGATTCAGTATTTTCCAGAAGAAGCTTTAGTTGAATTACAAGACAAAAAGCCAACGCAAGATTTTGCTGATATTGCCACTTCCATTGTTTGGTTGTTTGCAGACAATGCTGAATATAAAAAAGCAATCGAGTGGTCAGATTTTAGTACAGAAATAGATTTTGT
>ERZ724517.1615-NODE-1615-length-12258-cov-3.895436_pt1 | contig 12258 bp, 8 predicted proteins | sample MGYA00376050_ERZ724517 | MGnify/ENA primary metagenome ERZ724517 (study PRJEB28724, sample SAMN07190886) | activated sludge metagenome | isolation source: activated sludge of sewage treatment plant in Hong Hong | place: USA: Christiansburg, Virginia | collected... | reverse complement strand
TTTTTGGGTGCTTTTTTTATCATTTTACTTGTATATTTGCCTAGTAAAAATATCATTTAACTTGTTTTTTTGCCTATGAAAAATATAAAAACATACTTTAATAGACTTACAGACAGTAATTTATCGTTATGGAAAAATGATGATTTTAAAAAACCATTATTATTGCGTGGCGCAAGGCAAGTTGGTAAATCATCCTCTGTTCGAAATTTAGGTAAATCATTCCCTTATTTTATAGAAATAAACCTCGAGGAAAATAATGGGATACACACTTTATTCAACGAAAACAATTCCATAGAAAGCATTTGTGCTAAACTCGAAATTGCCTTCAATATCCCAATTATAGAAGGAGAAACCTTGTTGTTTCTCGATGAAATTCAATCTTGTCCAAATGCTATTACAGCATTGCGCTATTTTTATGAGCAAAAACCCAATTTACACGTTATTGCAGCAGGTTCATTATTGGAATTTGCATTAGAAACACTACCTTCTTTTGGAGTTGGACGCATTAGAACCCTGTTTATTTACCCCTTTTCTTTCGATGAATTTCTTTTAGCAATGCAAGAAGAACGTTTATTGGAATTGAAAAGAAAAGCGACTATCGAATCTCCTTTGGATCTTATTTTTCATCAAAAACTAATCGATTACTTCAAACAATTCCTTATAATTGGCGGAATGCCTGAAGTTATTGCCCGATTCGCCATTCATAAAAATTACCCCGAAGCACAACAAGTTTTAGACGATTTACTTATTTCTTTGAAAAGTGATTTTGCAAAATACAAAAAGCGAGTTCCCTCCAACAGAATCAATGAAGTTTTTGAATCTGTTTCCAAACAAATGGGCGGGAAATTTATATACACAAAGATTGGCAATCATCTTACCAATTTACAAATAAAAGAAGCTTTGCATTTATTGATTCTTTCGGGATTGGTAATTCCAGTAACACATACAGCGGGAAATGGCATTCCGCTTGGTGCTGAAATTGATATAAAAAAACGAAAAATGCTATTGCTGGACACTGGTTTATTTCAACGTGTTTTAGGTTTAGATATATCGAGTATTGTATTGGAAAATAATTTCGAATTAATAAACAAAGGTGCCATTGCCGAATTGTTTTTTGGACTAGAATGGTTAAAATATAGCAGTCCTTTTTCGCAAAATGAACTTTACTATTGGCATCGAGAAAATAAAACAGGAAATGCTGAAGTTGATTATATTGTTCAAAAAAACAGCACTATACTTCCAGTAGAAATCAAATCCTCAAATAGTGGAGCAATGCAGAGTTTACGAATATTCTTGAAGGAAAAAAATATTCCAAAAGGAGTTCGATTTTCATTAGAGAGTTTTTCGAGTTTAGACGATGTTGCCATTTATCCTTTATATGCGGTAAGTTCATTTTTTGAATCAAAGATTTCTAATAGCCACGAGTGAAGTGGAAATCCTTGTAAAATTTTTGTACAGAAAAATAACGTTTATAGAACAAGATTACTTCACTCAAATTTTATTTTTCTGCGGTGTTCATTGAACTTCATTTGTAAAGAATATCGAGCAAATAAATATACAAAATGATAACACTTCAACAAATCTCACTTTGGAAAGCAGGATTTGTTGTTTGAGAAGTAGTATATTTGATACATATAAAACCTACAATATGAAAAAAAATATAATTCTCTTATTTTTAATAATTGGCATTCATTGCCACTCTCAAAGCGCAACATCTCAAAAAACAACACCCACTACAACTGAAAAAGATTCGATTAAAATTTGTCCTTTCGAAAAAAACTGCGGCTATTATATAGGTGAAATTGCAAATGGAAAAGCAAATGGAAAAGGTAGAGCAAACTTAAAAGAAGGAATTGCAGAAGGCAACTGGAAAGACAACAGGCTAGAAGGTTATGGTACTTATGAAATTATAAACCAAAAAAAATTTGCTGGCGAATATAAAGATGGTTTACTAAATGGACAAGGATCTGTAATCTACACTAGCGGTATTAAATATGTTGGTGAATGGAAAAATAACAAATTTGACGGTAGAGGAACAGTGATCCTTACAGATGGAGCTAAATATGTTGGTGAATGGAGAGAAGAATTATTTAACGGTCAAGGAACTTTTTACACTCCTGATGGCAAAAAATACGTTGGCAAATGGAGTGATGGCAAACCTAAAGGACCAGGATTTGTAACTTTTATAAAGGGTTTGAAATATTCAAAAGAAATCAAAGATCCTAAATTTACGGGTCAAGGAATTCGAATTTACCAAAACGCTTATTATTATATTGGCACATTTAAAAATGGATTACTAAGCGGTCAAGGCTCTTTCTCTTATACAAATGGAACAAAATATATGGGTGAATTCAAAGTTGGCTTACAAAACGGCCAAGGAACTCAGATATATGCCAATAAAGACAAATATATTGGAGAATGGAAAGATGGCAAGTCGAACGGTCAAGGCACTATGCTATATGATAATAAAGAAAAATATTATGGCGAATGGAAAGATGGTAACCGAACTGGACAAGGAACTTATATCTGGCCAAATGGAGACAAATATGTTGGTGGTTTTTTAAATAGTAGACAAAATGGCAAAGGAACATTACTATATGCAAACAAAGAAAAATTTGTTGGAGAATGGAGTAATGATAAAGAACTAAACGGCATCCTCTATTCGAGTACAGGGCAAATAAAATGCACATTTAAAAATGGTGTTAAAACCGAATGAATTATAAACTATGCACTAATCTGTCAACGACTTTTCCAAACAAATCAATTATATTTGTACTGCGATTGAAAAATCGGAAATATAAAATCAGAAATCTACAATTATGATAAGACATACAAGAGTTAAAGACTTGCTAAACAGCACCAATACGCTTCACGAAGTAAACGCAAAAGGATGGGTAAGAACTTTTAGAAATAATCAATTTATTGCTCTGAACGACGGTTCGACTATTAATAATATACAATGTGTGGTCGATTTTGAAAACACGCCCGAAGAAACCTTGAAAAGAATCACAACGGGAGCGGCAGTTTCGGTTACGGGAGATTTGGTAGAGAGCAAAGGAGCTGGTCAGAAATATGAAATTCAAGTTAAAAAACTGAAAATCCTTGGCGATTCAGATGCAGAGAAATTCCCAATGCAACCCAAAAAACATTCCTTGGAATTCTTGCGTGAAAATGCGCATTTAAGAGTGAGAACCAATGCTTTTGGAGCGATTATGCGGGTGCGTTCGGTTCTTTCTTTTGCCGTTCATAACTATTTTCAACAAAAAGGTTTTGTATATGTCAACACGCCCATCATCACTGGAGCCGATGCAGAAGGTGCAGGCGAAATGTTTCAGGTAACCTCCCTACCATTGGACAATTTACCAAAAAACGAAGAGGGTAACATTGATTACAAAAAAGATTTTTTCGGAAAACATACTAATTTAACGGTTTCTGGCCAACTGGAAGGCGAAACTTTCGCTATGGCTTTGGGTCAGATTTATACTTTTGGACCAACCTTTAGAGCGGAGAACTCCAATACTTCTCGCCATTTGGCTGAATTTTGGATGATCGAACCCGAAGTGGCTTTCAATAATTTGGATGACAATATGGACTTGGCGGAAGATTTTATCCAATATGTGATTAAATACGCGATGGAGAAATGTACTGATGATTTGAAATTCTTAGAAGGAAGATTATTAGAAGAAGAAAAATCAAAACCACAAGCCGAAAGAAGCGAAATGGGGTTGTTGGAAAAATTAAACTTTGTGTTGGAAAACAATTTCAAACGCGTTTCGTACACCGAAGCCATTGATATTTTGAGAGATTGCACGCCAAACAAAAAGAAAAAATTTCAATACATTATCAACGAATGGGGTGCTGATTTGCAAAGTGAACACGAACGTTATTTAGTGGAAAAACACTTTAAATCTCCCGTAATTTTGTTTGATTATCCAGCCAATATCAAGGCGTTTTATATGCGTTTGAACGAAGACGGAAAAACGGTTCGTGCGATGGATATTCTTTTCCCGGGCATTGGAGAAATCGTAGGAGGTTCACAAAGAGAAGAACGTTTTGATGTTTTGGTCGAAAAAATGAAAGCCTTGGGAATTGACGAAGAAGAATTGTGGTGGTATTTAGACACTCGCAAATTCGGAAGCGCTGTTCACTCAGGTTTTGGACTTGGATTCGAAAGATTGGTTCTTTTTGTAACAGGAATGTCCAATATTCGTGACGTAATTCCTTTTCCGAGAACGCCACAAAATGCAGATTTCTAAAAATTGTTTAAAAGTTTAAAATTGTTTAAGAGTTTAATGTAGTAGGGTTTAACAACATTAAACTCTTAAACCTTTAAACAACTTTAAACCCTACTTCATCAAAACTTCACACTCTTTTTATCACCATTTTTCATAGTGACACTTACGGTATTTGCAGTTTTTGAATAGTTGATTGTATTCACAGGAAGTAATTCTTTGTCGCTCCATTTTTCGCCCGACTTTTTCCACAGCATCAAAGTGGCAAAAATTTCAGGATTGTCTTTTTGAGGAACAAAATTATGACTCAGATTGATTACGGCACTTTCATTGGCAACAGGATGTAGGCCTTTTGCTTTTACCACTTCGGATTTATCCCAACCTAAAAGCGGAATCATTGCCAATTGGTATTTTCCATTATCAATAATTGTCACTTGATGTCCTTTGATTTTTTTGATTGTGGTTTTAATTTCTGCATCCAATTTTGGCAAAGCATAATGTCCTAATCGCATAGCAATTGGATCCGTGCTATTGTTTTTATCCACTCGCAAAATACCATTCGCCAAAGGAATATCGGCCAAATTAAATTTGATGTTGCTATTGGTTTCCAGAACTACATCACGGTAATAAATTCCTTCCTCGAACTTTTTGAACGTGTACAAACGGAATGCTTCCCATTCTTGTTTGCTATTTTTGATAACATAATTCATTGACACTTCTCCATTTTTTCCGTCAGCTTGCCAAGGAAACGCACTGTTATAGGATAATCGGTTGTAGTTTTCTGTCGATCTATATTTTTGCCAATCGTCTTTTACTTTTGCATTACACCAGGCTCTTATTTCGGCTGCACCAATATTCGGGTAATCTGTAATTAAAATATCGGAGGCTTTCTGGAATTTATGATACACTTTGTCTTTCTCCAATTCCTTTTCCCAAGGACCTTCGTTTTCTTTTGCTGTCCAAAACGGATTGTCATCAGGAACCATTAATCCCAGAAATGCTTTTCCCATCCAATAAACGCTTCCTCGGCAACTATAAACTTGTACAGCGGGCTCAAAAGCGCCATAAAATCCTAATGTTGGCACATCGTCTTTCATAAATTCTGGGTTTTGAAAAAACTGTTGCATCACACCAGACGATATTCTTCGCATCCAACCAAAATTGATGTTTTTTTTGTCTTCTTCATATCCCATCAATGGAAACGGAATAACAGAACCAATCCTGTAACTGATGCTGCGTCCCCACATAATCATTTCTCCATTTCGGCTAAACATATAGGGATAATTGCCTTTTACATCTTTAAAATTATTCTCAAACTTGGCAGCAAACTCAGGATAATATTGTTTCCCGATATATTCAGACCAGAGCATTCCATACATTTGAAACGCCCACATACTGTAATAATCAAAGGCTGGATTATCATTATACCAACCTTCGCCACGATAATGATCTAATGATTTTTGCAAATACTCTATCATCAAGGGTTCATTTACGGCATACCCTTTCGACTTGAAAAAACTCAACACAAAAATGTTGAAAAACTTCCAATTAGAAGGCACGGTTGGGCCATCGCCATAACTCAACATTGTTTTGGCCAAAGCATCTTTTTGCTCTTGCGATAATGGATCCCAAAGAATTTCTGGAGCAATAAGCATCGAAACAGACAAAGCTCCAAACTCGACTAAATTCTGGTTGGGTCCAGCATTTTTGGGACGAGGCACAATATAGGACGGACTCGCCGGATTAATCAATAAACCCATTTGGTATCGGTAATATTCAGCGACTTTTATGTTATTAATGACTAAATCTGGATTGTCTTTCAATAATGGAGCGGCAACAAATAATGTCCGGCAAAGTCCTTCGAGTTTTTCGGTGGGCACTGTCGATTCGTTCTTTGGATAGCTAACTCCGGGTTGTTTGGGAAACTTCATCGGATCATCGAGAGTATGAATATAAGAAAAAGCTCCTTTCAATAGATAAAGGGCTGCATCTTTCCAATGTTGTTTGGTCATTCCGGTGTAAGGACTTAACTCGTAATTGGGGTTTACAATTTCAAAAACGTTGTTGTCTTTTGGATTCTTAACCGTTTTTTGTTCTTGTGCCACTAATGAAAAACAGGCTAGAAGGAACAAAACAAACGAAATTCTTTTTTTCATAATAAGTTATTAGATGCGTTTACTGTTTTTTTTTTAAATAATTTAAAACCCAAAGTTACTATTTTTATTTTTACAAAAATGGCTGTTAAAATCTTCAAAACATTTAGTGAAAATAGTAAAATAAAATGGCGAGAAATATAACAATCATTAGAACGCAAGTCTGTTTTTTTGTTTAGTTTTCATTTGCTTATCCGCACATTGTATTTATATTTGAACAATAGATTGAATCAACTTTGAAGAATGAATAGAATAGAGCCATCAAGTAACAATTAATGAAAAACAACAAAATAATAAAAGGTTTTCTTTGCAGTTTGGTGCTGTTTTTATCAGCCTGTACTTCCGTAAAAATGGTTCAAACGGACATTGGATTGGGTTGGAACAACAATTCGGTTAATACCGTAAAATTTCGAAAAAACGCTATAACTACACATCTTCAATACCAATTTACAGCCTATTACGATGAAAATAGTTATCTGATTCTTGCCAAACGAAAGCTAAACACTTCCGACTGGGAAAAGCAAAAAACTTCGTATAAAGGCAATACAAAAGATGCTCATAATGACATCAGTATTGCTATTGATGGCGATGGTTTTCTGCACGTTAGTTGGGATCATCACGACACAAAACTTCGTTATGCCAAAAGCAAAAAACCAATGAGCTTAGAACTTGGCGAAGAACAACCAATGACGGGTCAAGAGGAAAATAAAGTAACCTATCCTCAATTTTACAATTTGCCCAATGGCAATTTACTCTTTTTTTATCGGTCTGGAACTTCGGGAAGAGGTAATATGGTGATTAATTCGTATGATTTAAAAAGTGGTAATTGGTCGCAATTGCAACGAAATTTATTAGACGGAGAAGACAAAAGAAGTGCTTATTGGCAATCGAGTATCGACAAACAAGGTGTTATTCATCTATCGTGGGTTTGGCGAGAAAGTTGGGATGTATCAACCAATCACGATATGTGTTATGCTCGTTCCAAAGATGGCGGAATGACTTGGGAAAAGTCTTCAGGCAAAAAATACAAACTCCCAATAACGGCAGCAACGGCTGAAATTGCTTGGCAAATTCCTCAAAAAAGTAGCTTGATTAACCAAACTGCAATGACTACAGATAAAAATGGAAATCCTTATATTACAACGTATTGGAGTGAAAATAAAATTCCTCAATATCAAATCATTTATTTAAAGAACGGGAATTGGAAAAAAATAAATACCGATTTCCGAAAAACTCCATTTTATCTTGGTGGTGGCGGAACCAAGCAAATTCCTATTTCAAGACCTGATTTATTCATTGGCTACAAAGGAAAAAATCCAATTGCATATATTCTATTTAGAGATGAAGAAAGAGGAAACAAAATTTCACTGGCACATTCCAATTTAAAAGAAAAGTCAAATTGGAAAATAGTTGATTTAACAGCCAATTCCGTAGGACAATGGGAACCGAATTATGATATCTCACTTTGGGAAAAAGAAAATAAATTACATATTTTTATGCAAAATGTTACACAAATAGATGGTGAAGGCTTGGCCAAAATTGCTCCAACTACTGTTAGCATTTTAGAAGTAACCCATTTACCAAAATAATTTAAAACAAACCAAAATGAAAACATTTTTAGAATCCATTTTTTTAAAAAATAGTATAAAAAGCCTGATAATTGTAACGGGGGCAAGTTTACTTTTCAGCTCATGTGCTGGAAATAAATTAGAAAAACAGATTGATTTCGCACTAAATCGCAGTGTGAATCAATACAGTTATATGATGAAACAATTGCCTGAAAATAGATATCCCAAAACCTATTTTGCCGACAAACAAAAATTTGAAACCAGCAAATCAGATTGGTGGTGTAGTGGTTTTTATCCAGGAACACTTATTTACCTTGATGAATCAGCTAAAAAACCAGTTTTCGAAAAGGAAATTAATCGCGTTTTTCAAGACTTAAAAAAAGAACAATTTAATAAAACCACACACGATCTTGGATTCATGATGTTTTGCAGTTTTGGGAATGCCAATCGCCTAAATCCAACACCAGAATATGCCGAAATATTGATGAACAGTGCCAAATCACTAGCTTCGCGTTTTGATGAAAAAGTAGGTTGCATTAAATCTTGGGATGCTAAGGACGACAGTTATTTGGTAATCATAGACAATATGATGAATCTGGAACTGCTGTTTTGGGCTAGCGAATATAGTGGCGATAAAAGCTATTATGATATTGCCGTAAAACACGCCAACACCACTTTGAAAAATCATTTTCGTCCTGATTTCAGTTCCTATCACGTCATAAATTATAACAGTAAAACAGGAGAAATCAAACAAAAAAAGACCGCTCAAGGATATGCTGACGAATCGGCTTGGGCAAGAGGTCAATCGTGGGGATTGTACGGATATACCGTAATGTACCGCGCTACAAAAGACAAAAAATATTTGGATCAAGCAGTTGCCATCGCCGAATTTATTCTAAATCACCCCAATTTACCCAAAGACAAAGTGCCTTATTGGGATTTCAATGCGCCCAACATTCCCGATGCTTTACGAGATTCTTCGGCTGGGGCGGTCATCGCATCGGCATTATTAGAATTGGAAAATTATGTCGATAAAACGCACTCCAAAAAATATGCTGCTGCGGCAAAAACAATTATTCAAACCTTAAGTTCCAAAGAATATCTAGCTGAAGAAGGGACAAATGGAGGCTTCATTTTAAAACATGGCGTTGGGCATATTCCTCAAAAAACTGAAATTGATGTTCCTTTAACCTATGGTGATTATTATTTTGTTGAAGCCATGTTGAGATACAAAAAACAGCAAACCAAACACTAAAAAAAAGAATAGTTTTGTTTTTTTTAAAACCGTAAATTTGCATTCCAATTCTTAACAATCAAGAATAAATTAGGTGTCAAATTATGTTAAAACAATTTCTAAATCTTAAATTATCCCAAAAATTATCTCCTCAACAAATTCAGTTGATGAAGTTAATTCAATTGCCTACGCAAGCATTCGAACAACGTTTGTTGGAAGAAATGAATGAAAATCCGGCATTGGAAACAGGAACCGATGAGGAAGAAATTTACGATAACGACGAATTCGACAATGATGACACCAACGACGAATTTGATGATTATGATGACAACGAAACGGAAGACATCAGCGACATCAACATTGACGAATATTTAAGTAGCGACGAAACGCCGGATTACAAAACCCAAGCCAATAATTACAGCGATGACGACGAAGAACGCGAATCACCGTTGGTGGCACCCATCAGTTTTCATCAGGATTTAATCAATCAGTTGAACACTTTTATACTCAATGATGATGAGCGGGAAATTGCCGAATTTCTAGTGGGAAGCATTGATGACATGGGTTATATCCGACGAAGTATTCAAGATTTAGTCGATGATATGGCGTTTACTCAAGGGATTTACACGGATGAAAAAAACGTCGAGAGAATGTTGCATATCATCCACGAACTAGAACCTTCGGGTGTTGGTGCGCGTGATTTGCAAGAATGTTTGTTGTTGCAATTGAAACACAAAACTCCTACGGAATACGTGGCTTTGGCAATGGATATTATCGAAAACCAATTTGATGCTTTTACCAAAAAACATTACGACAAACTGTTGCAAAAATATGCTGTTTCGAATGAACAACTCAAAACTGCCATTCACGAAATAGAAAAACTGAACCCAAAACCAGGAGGTTCTTTCACTGGAAGCAACAAAATTACGGAACACGTTGTTCCTGATTTTGCCATTCGCATTGAAGAAGACGAATTGGTTTTGACCCTCAACGGACGAAATGCTCCTTCCCTACACGTTTCCAAAGATTATCAGGAAATGATGCAGACTTATAAAAGTTCCCGCGATAAATCGAATGCACAGAAAGACGCGGTTCAGTTTATCAAACAAAAACTGGATTCGGCTAAATGGTTTATAGATGCCATCAAACAACGTCAGGAAACACTTTATGTAACGATGAATGCCATTATGCACTACCAACGCGACTATTTTCTGGAAGGTGATGAAACCAAGCTCAAACCGATGATTCTGAAAGACATTGCCGATATGGTGGGTTTGGACATTTCGACCATTTCTCGTGTGGCGAATAGCAAATATGTAGAAACGCCTTATGGCACAAAATTGATTAAAGAATTCTTCTCGGAAGCGATGAAAAACGACCAAGGCGAAGATGTTTCGACCCTCGAAATCAAGAAAATTCTACAAAACACCATCGAGGAAGAAGACAAACAAAAACCGCTTCCAGACGATCAACTAGCCGAAATTCTAAAAGAAAAAGGCTATCCAATTGCCCGAAGAACAATTGCAAAATACCGAGAACAATTGGATATTCCTGTGGCAAGAATGAGGAAGAAGATTTAAGATTGCAGATTTTAGATAGCAGATTAACGATTTTAGATTTACCAAACAACACCCTTGAAAAAAATCCTTCCTGTTTTTTCCTATGTATTTCATCCGATATTTATTCCGGTGTATGCTGCTTTGTTTTACTTTTTTTGGAACGATTCCTATTATACAAATCCAGAAAAGTATTTTGCTCTTTTTCAAATTGTAATTATCACAATACTACTTCCCATTCTCTTTTTTTTTGCACTTCGTATGGCAGGAAAAGTAGATTCTATAATGATTTCGGAGATATCGCAGCGTAAAATTCCGTTGGTTATTTTGTGTTTTTTGACCCTTTTATTGATACGAAAAAGCATTACCATAGAACGTTTTCCTGAACTATATTTTTTCTTTTTGGCAGGATTACTAAGTACAATTATTGCGTTGATTTTATTGTTTTTCAAAACAAAAGCCAGTCTTCATATGGTGGCTATAAGCGCTTTGACGGTTTTTGTAATTGGTCTCAGCATCCACAATCAAATTCAGAATTTAAATATAATTGCTTTTATTGTAAGTATGAATGGTTTTGTGGCTTCGTCTAGACTAGAAATGAAAGCGCATACACCCAAAGAATTGGTTATAGGATTCTTATTAGGAGTTATACCTCAACTTTTTTTATTGTCTTTTTGGTTATAGAATGTAAAACATAATTCCAACATTAAAGGAATTCATATCAATTGTTTCGGTAGTGGTTTTGGCCGATTCAAACAGCGAATTCAAACCATAATATGCAAAAACATTTATCGAATTGTATCCTGCCGAAATATAAGTTCCGTATTGAAATTTATTGAAATCGTTATTGTTATTTACAGCAATTTTACCATTAGCATCCTGATAAATTGATTTGTCATAAATCAAATAACCCATTTTAAAACCGCCGTAAATTCGCCAAAATTTATGACTTTCAAAAGTGGATGTACGCCATCTAAACTCGATAGGCACTTCGACTAAAAGTTGACTGAATCTATTTTTGTCATACGCAACATTCGATTCGAGAATAGTATAAACGGGAACTTGATTCAATTCCGTAATCTTAAGATTCTGATTGTAATTATTGAATGCAAGCCCTATTCCTGGCGCAATGGCAACCGTTCGTTTCTTATTGACTGGAAAATCCCGAAGAAATCCTATAGAAAATCCCGAAGAAAATTTATCCTGAGTTAACCCCTTAGGTTTGTTTTGCAAGGTGTTGAGAGTAAAACTAAAATAAAATTGATCTTCTCTATAAAGAGAATCAATTTTTGTTTTGGGAGACTCTTCTATACTTGTTGTTTCTTGCGAAAAAACAGGAAGAATAGACAAGAGAAGACAACAGCTAAGGAATAAACGCATACTCTTTTTTTTGAGGGATAAAATTACAAAAAAAGCCAACAGAAAGAGATCCTTTTTTTGGAATATAAAAACAGCCACAACTCGACCTGCAAAAAAAACTTCAAAACAAAAGAAAATACTGCTAAAAAGACAAAG
>ERZ724517.1613-NODE-1613-length-12273-cov-4.121460_pt1 | contig 12273 bp, 10 predicted proteins | sample MGYA00376050_ERZ724517 | MGnify/ENA primary metagenome ERZ724517 (study PRJEB28724, sample SAMN07190886) | activated sludge metagenome | isolation source: activated sludge of sewage treatment plant in Hong Hong | place: USA: Christiansburg, Virginia | collected... | reverse complement strand
GCAGGCGCCGCTCTGACAGGCGCATGAATTCAATGTGGTGAAACACCGAGGTGCGCCTTGGCGCCATCACCACACCCACAAACTGCGACAGGTTGGACAGCATCTGCGCCGCATTGGCAATGACCTTTTGGGGCTGCTCGGCCATCAGTGCGGGGGTGGGCAGGGCCTCACGCTTGGCGGTGAGCATGGTGTCGACAAACAGCCTGTACCCCCGCGCCGTGGGGATGCGCCCCGCCGAGGTGTGGGGGCTGGCAATCAGGCCCAACTCTTCCAGGTCGGACATGACATTGCGAATCGTCGCGGGCGAAAGTTCGAGCCCTGACGCCCGCGATAAGGTGCGCGAACCCACGGGTTGGCCGTCGGCAATGTACCGTTCGACCAACGCCTTTAACAACAACCTGGAACGATCATCGAGCATGGCTTCATTTTAGTGATGTAATTTGCGAATGAAATCCAGATTTCGGCATGTCGCGCTGATTGGCAAATACCAAGCATCCAACGCAGAGTCAACGCGGGCTGTGCTGGAGGATATCGCCCATTTTCTGGCCGATGAGGGCTGCGAAGTCGCCCTGTCCGAAGATACCGCACATTCCAGCGGTATCGGCCATTACCCGGCATTGGACGTGGCCGCTATCGGCACGCAGTGCGACCTGGGGCTGGTGGTGGGGGGCGATGGCACCATGCTGGGCATAGGCAGGCAGTTGGCGCCCTACAACGTGCCCCTGATCGGCATCAACCAGGGGCGCCTGGGCTTCGTGACCGACATCCCCCTCGAGAACTACCGCACCGCACTCACCCCTATGCTACGCGGCGAATTCACCGAAGACCTGCGCAGCCTCATGCACGCCAAGGTCTGGCGCGATGGCCATTGTGTGTTTGATGCACTGGCCATGAACGACGTGGTGGTCAACCGCGGCGCCACATCAGGCATGGTGGAGTTGCGGGTCGAAGTCGATGGGCACTTTGTAGCCAACCAGCGCGCCGACGGCCTGATCATTGCATCGCCCACTGGGTCTACAGCCTATGCGCTGTCTGCGGGCGGGCCTTTGTTGCACCCTTCCATTCCAGGTTGGGTGCTGGTGCCGATTGCGCCGCATACCTTGTCCAATCGGCCCATTGTGCTGCCCGACGCCACCGAAATCGCCATCGAAATCGTGTCGGGTCGCGACGCCAGCGCCAACTTTGACATGCAGTCTTTGGCCTCGCTGCTGCACGGCGACCGCATCACCGTCACCCGGTCGCGGCATCAGGTGCGGTTTTTGCACCCACGGGGTTGGACCTATTTTGATACGCTGCGCAAAAAGCTCCACTGGAACGAAGGTGTGGCGTGACGCGGGCGCTGGCAAGGCTTTGACAAAGATGGACTCCTGGACATGAGTTTGCGAAGAATCACATTGCGCGATTTCGTGATCGTGCGCGAGCTGGACTTGGCGCTGGACAGTGGCTTTGGCGTGCTGACCGGCGAAACCGGCGCGGGCAAATCCATCCTGGTGGATGCCCTTCAATTGGCGCTGGGCAGCCGCGCCGACGCTACGGTGGTGCGCGAAGGCGCCGCGCGCACCGACATTTCAGCAGAGTTTGACAGCCCGCCCTCGCTTGCCGCGTGGCTGGAAGACGCCGGGTTTGAAGCCTCGGACACCTTGCTGCTGCGGCGCACCATAGACAACCAGGGCAAAAGCCGCGCCTGGGTCAATGGCAGCCCCGCCACCGCCACGCAATTGCGCGAGGCGGGTGAGCACTTGGTCGACATTCATGGCCAACATGCCTGGCAAAGCCTGACGCGGCCCGATGCCGTGCGCGACTTGCTGGACGCCTATGCAGGCACCGACACCAGCGCGCTGCAACCGCTGTGGCACGCATGGCGTCAAGCCCAACAGACGCTGGACCAAGCCCGCAGCGCACAAGACACCCTGCAGCGCGAACGCGAGCGTTTAAGCTGGCAAATTGGCGAGCTCGACAAACTCGCACCCGGCGTGGATGAATGGGATGAGCTCAACACCAGCCACAGCCGCTTGGCCAACGCCCAGACCCTGCTTGAGGCCACGCAAACAGCGCTGAACCACCTCGAAGACGATGCCCAGGGTGCCTGCGGTCAACTGTCCAAAGCGGTGCAGGCCCTGCAACACCAGGCCCACTTGGCCCCCGAACTGGGCGCCATCACCGATGTGCTCGCCGCCAGCTTGGCGCAAGCCGAAGATGCGGCGCACAGCTTGCACGCCTGGTTGCGCCATACCGACCTGGACCCACAACGCCTGGAAGTACTGGACACTCGCTTGTCCCAGTGGGTGTCGCTCGCGCGGCGCTACAAGCGCACACCGGCCGAACTGCCCGCGTTGCTGGCCACTTGGCGCAGCGAATTGGTGCAACTGGATGCTGCTGCAGATATGGCGGCGCTGGAAGCCAGCGTGACCAAGGCGCACACCGTCTACCTTACCGAGGCCAAACGGGTGTCGCGCTTGCGCGCAAAGTCTGCGCCCCAGTTGGCAGCCGCCATCACCCAGGCCATGCAAGGCCTGGGCATGGGCGGTGGCCAATTTGAAGTGATGCTGGAAGCCGCCAGCCAACCCACAGCCAGCGGGCTCGAGACCATCCACTTTTTGGTGGCGGGCCATGCCGGCAGCACGCCGCGACCGGTGGCCAAGGTGGCGTCTGGCGGAGAACTCTCTCGCATCGCACTGGCCATTGCTGTCACCACCAGTCAACTTGGTTCTGCGCAGACCCTGATTTTTGACGAGGTTGATTCAGGCGTAGGCGGTGCCGTGGCAGAGACCGTGGGGCGACTGATGAAACAACTGGGGCGCGACCGCCAAGTCCTTGCCGTCACCCACTTGCCCCAAGTGGCCGCCTGCGCCGACCACCACCTGGTGGTGACCAAGGCGCTGGACGCCCACGGCACGGCAAGCTCTGTCAGCCCTGTGCAGGGCGAACAGCGTGTTGCTGAAATTGCACGCATGCTGGGCGGCGAGCGCCTGTCCGGCACCACGTTGGCCCATGCCAAAGAAATGCTGGCCGACAGTGCCCTGGGAACGCCCACATGAGCGCTGTCGTGGATTTTGAAGTGGTGCTCATCACGGGCATGTCAGGCTCGGGCAAGTCGGTGGCGTTGCATGCCCTTGAAGACGCGGGCTACTACTGTGTCGACAACCTGCCGCCCGAACTGCTGGCCCAGTTTGTGGCCCTGGAGCAAAAGCACCAAGCGCCACGGGTGGCCATTGCCATGGATGTGCGCAGTGCGACCTCGCTGCCCCTGGTGCCCGCCCAACTGGCCGAACTGCGGCGCCAGGGTGTGAACCTGCGCTCCATCTTCACGGATGCTGCTACGGCCACCCTGGTCCATCGCTACTCAGAAAGTCGGCGTCGCCACCCGCTGTCGCGCAAGGACGAGGTGGGAGACGCTGCGGCACATGAGCACGCGCTGATAGAAGCCATCGAGTTAGAGCGCGAACTCCTGGCAGACCTGCGCGAGAACGCGCACGTCATCGACACCAGCATCATCCGCGCGTCGCAACTGCAGAGCTACGTCAAATCACTGATTTCGGCACCGGCCACACACTTGACGCTGGTGTTTGAATCGTTTGCCTTCAAGCGCGGCATCCCCGTGGACGCCGACTACGTCTTTGACGTGCGCATGCTGCCCAACCCGCACTACGAGGCAGAACTGCGGGCCTTGACTGGGCTGGACGCCCCTGTGGCTCAATACTTGGCCAACAGTGCCGAAACCGCTCGCATGTTCGAAAGTGTCTCGAAGTTTCTCAATGATTGGCTGGCGTCATTGGCCGAAGATCACCGCAGCTATGTCACTGTAGCGATTGGGTGCACGGGCGGTCAACACCGGTCTGTTTACCTGGTCGAACGCCTGGCCGACCTGTTCGGCCAAACCTGGAACACCTTGCGCCGACACCGCGAGCTGGACGCCAGCCTCAGAAAAGCCTAATCAGGCCGCAGCGGCCAACAGTGCGCGCACCGGCGCAGGCAAGCCCAAGGCAGGCCACGCCTGCGCACTGAACCAGCGGCCGTTGCCGTCGATGGGCGAAGGGTTCTCCAGCACCCAAACGACAGGGTGCAGGTGCAGATCCTTGTGGGTCAATACATGAACAAACGGATCGCTATAGGCCAGGCTGGGCCTACCGTTACTGACGCCCTCACTTGCCACCACTGCCGCGACAGCATCCATCAAGGCCTCTTGCGAATCAAACATGGGCACGCCATACAAGCTGGCCCAAACGCCTTGCGCAGGACGTTTGCCCAGCCACACGTCGCCACCTTCGGTACGCACGAGCAACAGCCACAAAGACTGGGCACTGCGCTTGATGCGTCGCGACTTGACGGGCAGCTCGTGGGCACGCCCTTCGCGCCTGGCCACACACGTCGCCGCCAACGGGCAGGCCGCGCAATCTGGCGAGCGCCGCACACACACTGTGGCACCCAGGTCCATCAGGCCTTGGGTGTAGCGCGGTATGGCATCGTCTGCGGCAGCAGGGGGCAGCAAATCGGTGGCAATTGTCCACAGCGCGCGCTCGTGCGCAGCCACAGACAAGTCTTGGTCAAACCCCAATGCGCGCGCCAATACACGCTTGACGTTGCCATCGAGAATGGCCACGCGCTCACCAAAACAAAACGCCGCAATGGCTGCGGCAGTAGAGCGGCCAATGCCCGGTAGTGTTTGCAATTGGGCAGCTGTGCGCGGGAAGGACCCGCCATGCAGCTCGACCACGTCAACCGCACAACGGTGCAGATTGCGCGCACGGCTGTAATAGCCCAGGCCACTCCACAGGCCCAGCACCTCATCTTCGTGCGCAGCAGCCAGTGCGGCCACATCGCCAAATCGTTCCAAAAACTGCGCGTAATAGGTCAGCACCGTGCTCACCTGGGTCTGCTGCAGCATGATCTCGGACAACCAGACGCGGTAGGGGTCGCGGGTGTTTTGCCAAGGCAGTGTGTGGCGTCCATGGGCACGCTGCCAAGCCACCACGCGTGCCGCCACAGGCGCATGCACGGGGCTCATGCGGTCTGGAAGTCGACTTCTGCGAGGGTCTCGGGAAGAAGCGGCGCATCCAGAAGATGGCCGGTCAGCTCGGTGAGTTTGGCGCTGAGGGCGTCCAAATCTGTCTCTTGCGCAACGATCTCGGCAATGCGGTCATCGAGCCCCGTGGCGGCATCCTGGATGCGCTCAATCGCTTCGAGGCGCCGTCCGAAATTACGGCGGCGCTCGCGCAACTGGGCATCCAGCTGGGCCGCCGCTGTTTTGCTCCACAGCTCCACCTCGCCAAGCGCGGACTCATACACCACCCGCAAACGCGTGGCCAATGCACGCACCAACCTGTCGGCAAACTCGGCCTGCGCCAGGCGTAAGGCATTGCCCAAACCCAGATATTGCATGTGGCTGCGCTCAACCTGGGTCAATTCATTGACAAATCGGGCCAGCTCGGGCTCTTTGGGGGGCTGCAACGAAAAACTGAATTCGGCATTGAGCTGTCGGAATGTTGCAGCCAGCATGGACTGGATCTCTTCGCTGATGCCCTGCGATTGGGTCAATGCGGCCTTGAGTCGCGCAAAGGTTTCCGCATAAGCCTTTCTAACGCCCAACTTGATGCCCGGCTGGCGCATGGAGGTTGTCAGTTGCTGCAGCTCCTCTTTGAGCGCGCTCGTGCCGAGCAACGCAAACACCTCGCGCAACAGTTTGAGGTGAACGGAGCGAACTGCATGAATTTTGGCGCCACCGGCATTGAATTCAGCCTCCTCTTGCTGGATGCGGCTGCGCATGTGCTTGATGACGGCCGTGTTTTTGCCGCGCAGTCCCTTGAGCTCCATCATCTGCACGGACAAGTCCCGGCGACGAATGTTCAGGGAGCGGTTGGCCTCAACGCGCAAGTCGGAAATATCGCGGCCTACTGCATTGCGCAATATCTTTTGTCGTTGGCCCATGACTACATTGCTCAGGGCACGCTCCAGCACCGGCAACTGGCTGGACTCCAGCAAGGCGGCGTCATCGCTTACTTTGGCAACAAGCCCTTTTTGGGCGGACACAGGAATCACCTGCTCGAGCTTCAGCCCCAGGATTTCCGCAGAAGTGGCGCGCTGCCGGTCGATTTGGGCCTGCACCTGTATAGGCGTGCTCAGCTCGTCCCACAAGGTGTCGATTTTGTTGAGCACCACCAGGCGGGACTCGGTGTCATCGCCTTCATGGATGAGGTGCTCGCGCCAAATGGACAGATCTGACTTGGTGACCCCGGTGTCTGCGGCCAGGATGAAAAGCACCGAATGGGCCTGAGGAATCAGGTTGACCGTCAGTTCGGGTTCGGCACCAATGGCGTTGAGGCCAGGTGTATCCAGGATCACCAGCCCCTGCTTGAGCAAGGGGTGGGCAATGTTGATCAGGGCGTGACGCCACTTGGGGACCTCTACCCTGCCGTCGGCATCGAGCATGGGGTTGTCTTGTGGGGTCTCGTCGTGCCAAAAACCAAGGGCACGTGCCTCATCTTTGGAGACATGGCGGGTTTCGGCCACTTTTTCGAGTGCCTTGGCCATTTGCGCCGCGTCATTGATGTCCAGGTCGGCCTGCCCCCATTTCTCGGGGGCCATGCGCCAGTCCGTAAGGGACTGGGGCTGCAAGCGGGTCTCGATGGGCAGCAAACGCAGGCACGGCGGCACGTCGGCGTCGTAACCCAGTTCGGTGGGGCACGTGGTGGTGCGCCCCGCACTGGCCGGCATGATGCGGCGCTTGTAGCCGGCAAAAAAGATGGCGTTAATCAGCTCGGATTTGCCGCGCGAGAACTCGGCCACGAAGGCCACCATGACCTTGTCGGAGCGCATTTGCGTCTCAAGGCGGCGCAGGCGTTCTTCGATGGCGGCGTCAAGCAGCTCATGGGATTTGAGCCATTCGGAAAGCAGTTTCAGGCGCAGGGCGAACTCGCGCCGCCACGCACCATGTTGCTCAAACTGCTCGTTGAAGGAAGTACCCACTCAGTCTCCGGGTTAATCTGCAAATATACACTTTGCGCCCATTCTCTCAGGCTGGCTGGCATTTGGGGCAGAAATAGCTGGCCCGCTGACCCTGCTTGATCAATTTGATGGGCGTGCCACAGACTCGGCACGGCAGCCCTGCGCGGCCGTACACCATGGCATCGACCTGGAAATGCCCCGCCTCGCCGTCTGCGCTGGAGAAGTCGCGCAGTGTGCTGCCCCCTTTGCGCACGGCCAGACCCAACACCTCCCGGATGGCACCATGCAAGCCCTGCACTTGCACGCGGGTCAGACGGGCAGCGCGGCGTGTGGGCCGGATGTGCGCCAAAAACAACGCTTCAGAGGCATAAATATTGCCGACACCCACCACCAATTGCCCCGCCAGCAGCACCTGCTTGATCGGCGCCTGGCGCCGCTTCAAGCCCGCTTGAAACACTTTAAGGTCAAATTCCTCGCCCAAGGGCTCCATGCCCAAATGACCTAACAATTTTTGAGCCATGGCATCGCGGGCATTTTGGGCATACACCACAGCCCCAAAGCGGCGAGGGTCATGCAGCCGCAATGCGCCCTGGTCGGTGTGCAGCTCAAAATGGTCGTGCACACCCCGCTGTGGCAATTGGTGGGTAAAGCTCAGACTGCCTGACATGCCCAAATGCACCAGCAGCAGACCCGTGTCCAGTTCGATCAGCAGGTACTTGCCTCGGCGCTGCACCCCCACCACCCGGCGCCCGACCAAGTCAGTGCTTGCACACCCCAAGCCCCAGCGCAGCGGCTTGCCCATGAAAACATCTGTCACACGAGCGCCGGCAATCCGATCGGCAAAACTTCGGCGGGTCACCTCAACTTCAGGCAATTCAGGCATGTCAATGTTCGGGAATTGAGCTTGGATTATTATGGGTCGATGAAGCGACGCGTTTGCAATTTATTGGCCCTCTCCCTGGTTTTTTCCACGGCATCGTCGTGGGCGCAGATCAAAGTGGAGGCACCACCAGACCCGCCCCAATCGGCCTTGGATGCCCAGACTTTTTACCAGGTGCTGTTGGGCGAGTTGAATGCACAGTCTTCCGATCCCGGCACGGGCTTTGCCTTTATTCTGGATGCGGCGCGCAGAACCAATGACGCCAAGCTTTACCAGCGTGCAGTGAGCATCGCCTTTGCGGGCCGCTCTGGGGATGGGGCATTGCAAGCGGCACGGGCTTGGCAACAAGCACAACCGCAATCGCGGGAGGCCAACCGCAATGCCTTGCAAATCCTGATTGCGCTCAATCGTCCTGCGGAGGCCAATAGCAGCTTGCGTGCTGAGATCGATCTGGCGCCGGTGGCAGAACGCAACGCCATCCTCAGCCAAGTGCCCCGCATTTATGCGCGCGCCACCGAAAAGGCGCTGGTTGCCAAAGAGGTGGAGCAGGCACTTGGCGATTATTTGACCCAGCAAGACACTGCCGCAGCGGCCTGGACGGCCGTGGGTCGGCTTCGAATGGCCGCAGGTCAGCAGGCTGGGGCCCTTGCGGCAGCGGTCAAGGCACAGGGTTTCGAGGTCACGGCCATAGGCCCGGCATTGCTGGCACTCGATTTGCTCGTGGCCAAATACAGTGCCGCCGAAAGCGTGGTCAACACCTACCTACAGGGCAAACCTGCTGTCGAGTTCCGCATGGCCATGGCGCGCTATCTGCTCAATGAGCAGCGTTACACCGAGTCAGCACAACAGTTAATCGCCATTACCCAAGTGAAGCCAGAGTTTGCCGAAGCCTGGCTGGTGCTGGGCACACTGCAGGTCCAGGACCGTCAGTACGACGCGGCGGAAAAATCGCTGAAGCAGTTTATCGATCTGGCCCCATCACTCACGCCGCAAGACGCCCGCCAGCGCAGCCTCGCTCAAGCCTATCTCAGCATGGCCCAGATTGCAGAAAAGCGAAAAGATTTCGCTGGCGCTGAAGCCTGGCTTGCCCGCATCACCGATGGGCAAGCCCTGATGTCCGCCCAAACACGGCGCGCCTCCTTGATGGCGCGCCAGGGCAAAGTCGCCGAAGCGCGGGCATTGATCAAGGCCATCCCGGAGCGGGCGCCCGAAGACGCTCGCAACAAGCTCCTGGCAGAAGTGCAACTGCTGCGCGACCTCAAACTCAACCAGCCGGCCTTTGAACTGCTGAGCCAGACATTGATCGCAGCTCCCACCGACATCGATTTGTTGTACGACCACGCCATGTTGGCCGAAAAAGCCGGCCGCCTGGACGTGATGGAGCAGTCCTTGCGCCAATTGATAGCGGCCAAACCCGACTACCACCACGCCTACAACGCGCTGGGCTATTCATTTGCTGACCGCAACGTGCGCCTGCCCGAAGCCAAGGCACTGATACAAAAGGCGCTGTCGCTGGTCCCGAACGATCCTTACATTCAAGACAGTCTGGGATGGGTCGAGTTCCGCCTGGGTGACTACTCCCAGGCCATGGTCATACTCGACGCCGCCTATAAGGCCCGGCCCGACCCAGAAATTGCCGCGCACCTGGGTGAAGTGCTCTGGACTCTCGGCCTCCATGACCGCGCCCATGCCATTTGGAATGAGGGCTTGCTGATCAGCCCGGACAACGAAACCCTGCTCGGCACCCTCAAGCGCATCGGCATCAAGCGATGAAGTTTGGTGCAGCGTGCGAGCGCGCGGCTCGTTGCCTCAGTGGTGCCGCGCTGGCACTTGTCATGACCGCATGTGTGACCGCGCCTTCTGCTTTACCCCCTGATGGCGCTCCCGTCACCAGTTGGAGCGGCCGTTTGGCCTTGCGTGTGGACAGCCAACCGCCCCAATCGATGTCCGCCAGCTTCGAACTGGCAGGTGCACCACAAAAAGGGGTGCTGACGCTGCTTACCCCCATAGGCACAGCCGCAGCGGTCTTGACCTGGGCCCCTGGCAGCGCCACTTTGCAGCAAGGCGCTGACTTTCGCAGCTTCGGCTCCCTGGCGGACATGATCACCGAAGTCACCGGCACCCCCGTGCCGGTACCCGCACTGTTCGACTGGCTCGATGGGCGGGCCACTGCCGCACCGGGATGGGAGCCCGATCTGTCGCATATCGGGCAAGGGCGGCTGGTCGCCCGACGCACCCAGCCCGAACCTCGCGCCGAATTGCGCGTCATCCTCACCCCTTGAGCCCACCGATAATCGCAGCATGAAGTCGCTGTACGACGTGCCTGCCCCGGCCAAACTCAACTTGTTTTTGCACATCGTTGGCCGCCGCGCCGATGGCTATCACCTGCTGGAGTCTGCCTTCATGCTGGTGGACTGGTGCGACACACTGCACTTTGAGCTGCGCCACGATGGTCAACTGGCGCGAGAAGACCTCACCACACCCCTCCCTCCGCAAGACCTGGTGCTGCGTGCAGCCCGGGCCTTGCAGGTGGCCAGCGGCACATCCATGGGCGCGCAAATTGCCATCGACAAACAAATCCCCGCGCAGGCCGGAATGGGCGGCGGCTCCTCCGATGCCGCCACCTGCCTGCTTGCCCTCAACCGTCTGTGGGGCTTGGGCCTATCCAAATCGCAACTCATGGCCATCGGCCTCACACTGGGTGCAGATGTGCCGTTTTTCCTGGGCGGACACAACGCCTGGGTCACGGGGATTGGCGAGCAACTGCATGCCCTGACACTGCCGCCAGCCCACTTTGCAATCGCCAAACCCCCCGACGGATTAGAGACTGCAAGAATATTTACAGACCCTGGGCTAAAGCGCGATACAACAACTGCTATAATCTCAGGCTTTGCTGCAAACCCTTATGACTTCGGTCACAACGACTTGCAGCCGGTTGCCCAGAGGCTATGCCCTGCTGTTACCCAAGCCCTCAGTTGGCTGGACCAGCAAGGCTTGGCTAGCAGGATGACCGGCTCTGGAAGTGCGGTGTTTGCACATGCGCCACAAGCGCTTGTGTTGCAATCTGCTCCGGCAGGTTGGAAAACCCGGGTTTGTGGCAATATGGATGTCCATCCTCTTGTAGAGTGGTCACCCAGCGACAATTGATCGGTTGGCAGCTTTTTTGAGCTGTTGACCCGTGTAGGGGAGTCGCCAAGCTGGTTAAGGCACTGGATTTTGATTCCAGCATGCGAAGGTTCGAATCCTTCCTCCCCTGCCAAATACGTTACAACGTACAGGCACAAACGCAAACACCCGCTGGGACGCTCATGCAAGCTGCGCCACTCTCCGACTTCGTTGTTTTCACCGGCAATGCCAACCCTGGCTTGGCTGCTGAAATCGCACAAAATCTTGGCACCACCTTGGGCAATGCCCATGTGGGTCGTTTCTCTGACGGTGAAGTCACGGTCGAGATCAATCAAAACGTACGTGCCCGCGATGTCTTCGTGGTGCAGTCCACTTGCGCCCCGACCAACGAAAGCGTGATGGAACTGCTGATCATGGTTGACGCGCTCAAGCGCGCTTCGGCCGAACGCATTTGCGCCGTCATCCCCTACTTCGGCTATGCCCGCCAAGACCGCCGTCCGCGCTCGGCCCGTGTGCCCATCTCGGCCAAAGTCGTGGCCAACCTGCTGCAGACCGTGGGCGTGGCCCGCGTGCTCACCATGGACCTGCACGCCGACCAGATTCAGGGTTTCTTCGACATCCCCGTCGACAACATTTACGCCTCGCCAGTGCTGTTGGGCGATTTGCGCCTGCAAAACTACGACGACCTCATCGTCGTGTCGCCCGACGTGGGCGGTGTAGTGCGCGCCCGTGCCCTGGCCAAGCAACTGGGTTGCGACATGGCCATCATCGACAAGCGCCGCCCCAAGGCCAACGTGAGCGAAGTCATGCACGTGATCGGTGAGATCGATGGCCGCAACTGCGTGATCATGGACGACATGATCGACACCGCAGGCACCTTGGTCAAAGCCGCCGAAGTGCTCAAAGAGCGCGGCGCCAAAAAAGTCTACGCCTATTGCACCCACCCCATCTTCTCGGGCCCGGCCATTGAGCGTATTACCAATGGTTCCGCCCTCGACGAAGTCGTGGTGACCAACACCATCCCGCTCAGCGAAGCCGGCCTGGCCTGCGCCAAGATTCGCCAACTGAGTGTGGCCCCCCTGATTGCCGAGACCATCCAGCGCATTGCGTCGGGTGCGTCCGTCATGAGTTTGTTCTCTGACCAGGAAAATCTCTTCTAGAGATTTGAAAATCCTGTTCCGAGACATCAAGCGAGCCTGATTCCAGGCTCTTTTTTCAACGGAGTCGCACTGGTCGCGGTCGGCTCCTTCAGGAGTAAGTTATGAAATTCGTCGCTTTTGAGCGCGCCAAGCAGGGCACGGGTGCGAGCCGCCGTCTCCGCAATT
>ERZ724517.1609-NODE-1609-length-12284-cov-3.933273_pt1 | contig 12284 bp, 12 predicted proteins | sample MGYA00376050_ERZ724517 | MGnify/ENA primary metagenome ERZ724517 (study PRJEB28724, sample SAMN07190886) | activated sludge metagenome | isolation source: activated sludge of sewage treatment plant in Hong Hong | place: USA: Christiansburg, Virginia | collected... | reverse complement strand
AGCGTCGAATAGTGGAGCGTCACCGCCCCGCTGCCATCGGCGCGATGACCAATCAGAACCTTCAGACCCAATATATCCGCCAGATGATGTTCCAGCGCGCCTATATCTGCATCACGCACGGGTGGAATCTTCTGCCGCGCCTTGCCGCTGACATGCCCCTTGGCCTGATTGGCGAGCTTTTCTGTCTCACGGACCGACAGACCTTTTTCCTCGATCAGGCGGGCGACACCCTCGGCATTGTCTATGCCGATGAGGGCGCGGGCGTGGCCCATACTGATCCGGCCTTCCATCACGGCGGCCTGAACCGCTTTCGGCAGATCGAGCAGACGAATGAGATTGGCGACATGGCTGCGCGACTTGCCGACCAGACGCCCCAGCGCTTCCTGACTATGGCCAAATTCGGCGATCAGGCGCGAATAGGCTTCCGCTTCCTCGATGGGATTGAGATCCTGCCGCTGGATATTTTCAACGAGCGCGATTTCGAGCGTTTCGGCGTCATCAAATTCCCGGACGATAGCAGGGATACGGTGAAGTCGCGCCCGCTGCGCCGCGCGCCACCGGCGTTCCCCCGCCACAATCTGATAACCACCGCCCATCGGCCGCACGATGATCGGCTGGATCACCCCGCGACGGGAAATGCTGTCGGCCAGCTCCTGCAACGCTGCATCATCAAAATGCCGCCTCGGTTGATCTGGGTGAGGATTTATTGTAGAAATATCAATGAGTTGCACAGAATTTCCGCTGGCTCTACCGCCCGCAGATGCGCTCAGCGCCTCCTCCTGCGCTGCCTCCCCGAGCAGCGCCGACAGGCCGCGACCCAGCCCATGTGGACGCCGCGCGCGCTTGGGTTCCTCGACGGTTTTCACGTCCTTTTCATCGGTGCTCATGCCGCCATATCCGTTTGCGGCAGCCGGCCGATCAGTTCACGGGCAAGCTGCATATAGGCCTCCGATCCCGAACAGCGATAATCATAGAGCAGCGCTGGCATGCCGTGGCTTGGCGCTTCGGACAGGCGTACGTTGCGTGGGATGACTGTCTCGAACACCAGCGGTCCCAAACAAGCGCGCACATCGTCCGCCACCTGATCGGTGAGCCGATTGCGCCGGTCATACATGGTGAGCGCGACGCCCATGATCGACAGGTCGGGGTTGAACCGGCCCCGAATCCGCTCAACCGTCTGCAACAGTTGCGACAGTCCTTCGAGCGCGAAAAAGTCGCATTGCAACGGCACCAGCAGCGATTGTGCCGCCACCATGGCGTTGACCGTCAGCAAGCCCAGCGACGGCGGGCAGTCGATCAGGCAGATGTCCCAACGCCCCTCGCCTTCGCGCAACGCTTCGGCGAGTCGATGGGTGCGGTTTTTCATCTCAATCATCTCGATCTCGGCGCCGGACAGATCCTGCGTCGCGGCAACGATGTCGAGTTTTGGCACCCGGGTCGGGATCGCTGCTTCGGTCAGCGAACAGGTGCCGGTCATCAGATCGTAACTGGAAAAATCGCGGGCGGCGGCGCTGATCCCCAGCCCGGTCGAGGCATTGCCTTGCGGATCAAGATCGATAAGCAGTGTGCGGTGGCCCGTTGCCGCCAGCGCCGTCGCCACATTTATCGCCGTGGTGGTCTTTCCCACTCCGCCCTTCTGGTTGGCGATGGCGATGCAAATCATGTGCGGCGGCCCTTTTTCCCGATGTCCCGGATAACGAGAATGGCGCTGTCCGGGTCCGTTACGCTGTGTTCCACGTGAAACACACCCTGCCACAAGGCGCGCGCGTTATCCAATTCATTTTGCCAGTTTCTACCTTTTGGCAGGATCCACTGTGTATGTTTGTCGGCAAGATGGGCGGCAGAGGCAAGGAGCTTCGGCAATGGCGCATAGGCCCGGGCGCTGATGACCGCAGCAGGCTGAATAAGCCGGCTGGCTTCGACCTTCTGTCCCACGATTTGCGCATGGCCGAGTGCCAGCCGCTCTGTGACCTCGCGGAGAAAGGCGATCCTTCCCTTGCGGTTTTCGATCAGGATCACCGGGCATTTTGCGAGTATCGCAACTATGATTCCCGGTAATCCCGCTCCCGCGCCAAGGTCGATCCATGGCCGGTCGGCGCCATGCCCCTCGCCCCTCGGGTGCAGCAGCAACTGCGCGCTATCGACAATATGCCGCGCCCAGATCGATTCGCGCGTCGAGGCGGCGATGAGATTCTGGCGTTCCGCTTCATCCAGCAGCAGGGCAACATAGCTCTCCATCTGCGCCCATGTTTCACGTGAAACATCGAAGTTGACCTGTAGCCAATCGCGCGCCTCTTCCTCCGTCATGCGGCCTTGCGCGCCCTCAACGCCACCAATATCGCCGCCAGCGCAGCGGGCGTCACCCCTCGCACCCGCCCCGCCGCCGCCAGAGTCTCGGGCTGTGCCGCCGAGAGTTTCTCATGCATTTCGTTCGACAGACCACCGACCCGTGCATAGTCAAACGTCGGCGGAATTCGCACAGCTTCGTTGCGACGTACTTCGGCTATCTCGGTTGCCTGCCGCTCCAGATAGGGTGCGTAGTGCGCGTCCTCCAATATCTCCGCCCGCAGGTCATCGTCGATTGCGGCAAGCGACGGCGCCAATTCATCGATAATATCCGGCCGCGCAACCAGCTCGGGAAAGCGCAGCCAGTCGAACAGTTTACGCCGTGCTCCATCCTGACGCACGGCGACCTCGCGCTGCGCCAGCGATGACGCGCTGTAATCGCGGTCAAGTTCCTGCCTGACCTGAGCACGGGCACCCTGACGCGCCTCAAACCATGATCGCCGTGGCGCACCCACCAAGCCCAACTCGATCCCGAGCGGTGTGAGCCGGGTGGAGGCATTGTCGGCGCGCAGATGCAGCCGATATTCCGCCCGCGCCGTCAGCATGCGATATGGCTCCGTCACGCCCTGCAACGTCAGATCGTCGATCATCACGCCGATATAGCTCGATGCCCGGTCAAGCAGCAGCGGCGCCAGGTCCAGCGCCTGCGCGGCGGCATTGGCCCCTGCGACCAGTCCCTGCGCCGCCGCTTCCTCATATCCCGTCGTGCCGTTAATCTGCCCGGCGCAATACAGGCCCGACACCGCCCGCACACTGAGCCGAGCATCGAGCGCACGCGGATCGATATAGTCATATTCCACCGCATAGCCCGGCACGACCATCTCGGCCCGCTCCAGGCCCGCCATCGAGCGCACCATCGCGAGCTGCACATCCACTGGCAAGGATGTGCTGATGCCATTGGGATAGACGAGGTGGGTCGACAATCCTTCCGGCTCGAGAAATATCTGGTGGCCATCGCGATCGCCGAAGCGGAATATCTTGTCCTCGATCGACGGGCAATAGCGCGGCCCCCGCCCCTCGATAGCTCCGCTGAACAGGGGGGAACGATCAAGCCCGGAGCGGATGATATCATGTGTGCCCTGATGCGTCCGCGTAATGCCGCAAAAGACCTGCGGCACCGACCGCCCGGCGCCGGCCCCACCACCGGCGGACATCGTCCAACGCCCGGCGTCCGAAGGTTGCAGCTCCAGCGCCGACCAATCGATGCTTCGGCCATCAAGGCGTGGTGGTGTTCCAGTCTTGAGCCGCGCGATCGGCAGGTCCAGCCTGCGCAATCGCCCGGCGAGAGCATGCGCACCTTGCTCCCCAATCCGACCGCCTTCGAATATCTCCTCGCCGCGAAACATCCGGCCGCCCAGAAAGGTGCCGGTAGCCAGCACAACGGCAGAAGCGCACAGCTCACGACCATCGGACAGGCGCACACCGGCGACATTCGCCTCGTCCATCATCAGCAGGTCACTGACCTCCCCGGCGATGATCTCCAGCCCCGGCTGATCCGCCAAAATGCGCTGCACGGCGGCCGCAAAGAGTTTTCGGTCGGCCTGCACCCGCGGCCCCTGCACCGCTGCGCCCTTGCTGGCATTGAGCATCCGGTGATGAATTGCGGCCGCATCGGCGGCCCGCGCGATGATCCCGTCCAGTGCATCAACCTCCCGCACCAGATGGCCCTTGCCCAGCCCGCCGATCGCCGGGTTGCAGGACATCGCGCCGATCGTGGTAGGGTCAAAGCTGACCAGGGCCGTGCGCGCGCCACGCCGCGCCGCCGCCGCCGCCGCCTCACACCCGGCATGGCCACCCCCGACCACGATCACGTCATAACCTGTCCGCATGACGCCCCCATAAGCGATCCGGCACGCAGGGTCAAAGGCGCAGGAAGGGGGCGGGTTCTGTTTCACGTGAAACGGGGAAGAGAAGACACTACTTCCCGATACAGAAGCGCCCGAACAGGCTGTCGAGCATATCCTCTACTCCTGCCCGTCCGGTCAGGCGGTCCATGGCACCACGGGCGATGCGCAGATTTTCGGCGATCAACAGGGCATCGGCTGTCGCCAGCGCGGCGTCCAGCGCTTCGCGCAGGACGCGAACCGCATCCCGCTGACGCTGATGCAGGGCGTACTCGGCCTCGGGCTGAACGATATCCTGCGCCATAACAACGAGCCGGTCGACAAGTCCGGCCATGCCCTCGCCCGTCACGGCGGACAGAAGCAGGTCGTAATCCTCCTCCCGCTCCGGCCTCTGCCGATCGCACTGCGCGGCAATACGCACGGCGTCGATACGCGGGCATTTCTGCGAAGGGCCGAGCCACAGCACTATATCGGCCTGTTCCACTGCGGAACGCGCACGGTCCATGCCGATCGCCTCGATACTGTCGGTGCTGTCATCGCGCAGCCCGGCAGTATCGGTGAGCAGAAAAGATATACCGCCCATGCTCACCGGCACCTCTATCCGATCCCGCGTCGTACCGGCGATGTCGGAGACGATAGCTGCCTCGCGCCCGGCAAGAGCATTGAGCAAAGTGGATTTGCCCGCATTGGGTGGCCCCGCGATCACGGTGCGGATGCCATCGCGCAGACGCTCCGCAGATGGCAGGGCGAGATGCGCCCGCGCCTCCTGCGCCAGAACCGCCAGGCCCGATGCAATAACATCCTGCATCCCCTCCCCGGCAACATCATCCTCATCGGAGAAATCGAGCACCGCCTCGACCTGCGCGGAAAGCTCAAGGAGTGCGGAGCGCCACCCTTCTACCCGTCGCGAGAAATGCCCGTCAGCCATAGCCAGCGCGGCGCGGCGCTGCGTCTCGGTTTCAGCGGCGAGCAGATCGGCCAGCCCCTCCGCTTCATTGAGGTCGATCCGGCCATTTTCAAACGCCCGCCGGGTGAACTCCCCGGCATCGGCGTCGCGGGCAACACTATCGTTGCGCAGGGCATGGAGTACCGCCTGCACCACGGCATGACCGCCATGGCAATGCCATTCGACCATATCCTCGCCGGTAACGCTGTGCGGCCCCGCAAATATCAGCGCCAGCGCCCGGTCGAGAAGGTGCCCGGAAACGGGATCGACCACTGAGACGAGAGTCGCCCTGCGAACCTCTGGCAATGCGTTCAATCGGCAAAATCGTGTATGAATATCAAATGCCTGAGGACCAGATATGCGGATGATGGCGATACCCGCGGGTGGCCGTCCACTCGACAGGGCAAATATCGTATCAATCACTACATAAATACCTTCAGGACTTGGACGAGCCGCCCATCGCCCCCACGCTCATGTCCATCATCTGTTTGAACAGGTTCATTCCGGCGTCGCCCATTGGCGAAAAGGACTTGAGCATGGCCTGCATCTGATCGACGCTGCCGGCATTGTCCATAGCTTCCATGACCGTCTTCAGAAACTTGTCATGCACAGGTGAAAGATCGGGCAACCCCAGGAAACTGCGTGCCTCTATCGGGGTGCAATCGACATCGAACGTGATCTTCATGGATACGGGCCTTTCGCATGAACCGAGCGCCATGATGCCGGATTATCCACCGCGATTCCAGCGCTTATAGCACAGGCGTATCAGAGCAGTGTCAGCACACCGACCTGATGGTCTACGAAGCCATGATAGATCATGCTGGAGGCGACATAAAGAATGACGCCCAACCCCAGATAGGCAATCCAGTGGTAGCGCTCGATATATTTCGCGATCACATTGGAGGCGATACCCATCAGGGCAACCGACAGGATGAGGCCGACGATGAGAATGCCGGGATGGTCGCGGGCGGCTCCCGCCACGCCCAGCACGTTGTCCAGGCTCATGGAAACGTCGGCAAGCGCCACTGCCCAGGCCGCCGAGGCAAAACTTCTGGCGGGCCGCAATCCGCTATGTTCATCGCCCGTTACTTCAGGCGAGCCTGTGCTTTCGCCGGACCGTGCGGGATGCAGCTCGCGAAACATCTTCCAGCCCACCCACAGCAGTAACAGGCCGCCGGCAAGAACAAGCCCCACGATTTGCAGCAGCTGACTGACGACCAGAGCGAACGCTATACGCAGAACCAGCGCGGCGATGATGCCGATCAGGATAACTTTCTTGCGCTGCGCCTCGGGAAGACCCGCAGCCAGCGCGCCGACGACAATGGCATTGTCACCCGCCAATACGAGATCGATCATCAACACCTGACCGAACGCCGCCAATGCGGCCGGCGATCCGATGTTGGAAAAATCATTGACGACATGCGCCCAAATGTCAGCGAGCGATCCGATCTGGGTGGACGCTCCGGCAGCGACAGCGAGTATTTCCAGAATCACGATATAACTCCAGAAATTTACTGGTTCATCGAATCGAAGAAGTCCTCGTTGGTCTTCGAATCTTTCATCTTGTCGAGCAGGAATTCCATCGCGTCGATCGTGCCCATCTGCATGAGGATGCGGCGCAGCACCCACATCTTGCTGAGAACACCCTTCTCGACCAGCAGTTCCTCCTTACGGGTTCCCGACTTGCCGACGTCGAGCGCAGGGAAGATGCGCTTGTCGGCGACCTTGCGATCGAGCACGATTTCGCTGTTGCCCGTGCCCTTGAACTCCTCGAAGATCACTTCGTCCATGCGGCTGCCGGTGTCGATCAGCGCGGTGGCGATGATCGAGAGCGAACCACCCTCCTCAATGTTGCGCGCGGCGCCAAAGAAGCGCTTGGGGCGCTGCAATGCGTTGGCATCCACACCGCCGGTCAGCACCTTGCCAGAGCTGGGCACGACAGTGTTATAGGCGCGGCCAAGGCGGGTGATGCTGTCGAGCAGGATGACGACATCCTTCTTGTGCTCGACCAGACGCTTCGCCTTCTCGATCACCATTTCGGCGACCTGCACATGTCGCGATGCCGGTTCATCGAAGGTGGAGGAAACGACCTCGCCCTTGACCGAGCGCTGCATGTCGGTGACTTCCTCCGGCCGTTCATCGATGAGCAGCACGATGAGGAACACTTCCGGGTGATTGTCGGTGATCGCCTTGGCGATGTTCTGCAACAGCACCGTTTTACCCGTACGCGGCGGCGCGACAATCAACGCGCGCTGGCCCTTGCCCTGCGGCGAGATGATATCGATCACACGGGCCGACTTGTCCTTGACCGTGGGATCGAGCGTATCGAGACGCAGCTTCTCGGTCGGATAAAGCGGCGTGAGGTTGTCGAAATTGACACGGTGACGGACCGCTTCGGGGTCGTCGAAATTGACGCTGATGATCTTGGTCAGCGCGAAATAGCGTTCGCCATCCCTGGGCGCGCGGATTTCACCCTCCACCGTATCGCCAGTGCGCAGGCCATATTTGCGCACCTGATTGGGAGAGACGTAAATATCGTCGGGACCGGCAAGAAAATTCGCCTCGGGCGAGCGCAAAAATCCGAAACCGTCGGGCAGCACCTCGATAGTGCCAAGGCCCATGATCTGCTCGCCATTTTCAGCCTCGGCCTTCAGGATGGCAAACATGATATCCTGTTTGCGCAGGGTCGAGGCACCTTCGACACCCAGCTCCTCGGCCATGGTGACGAGGTCGGCGGGCGAAGTTTTTTTAAGGTCTTTAAGGTGCATCAGCGGATGGTCCGAAGTTTGATAAAGCTGGGAAAATGCGATGCGCTGGGCATGCAAAAAGGAAGGGCCGGAGGCACACTGGCCCCGATCTGCCCAAAATCGTTAGGCGCGTGGCCAGTGCAAGTCAAGCACACCGCGACCAATGCCCGCCGTTCGGGTCAAAATGGTTTGACGATCACCAGTATGACAGCGAGCGCCGCAGCAATGCCCGGCACCTCGTTCATCAGGCGCAACTGCCGGTCGCTCCAGCTCCGATCTCCCTTCGCGAGCTTCTTCGCATAGCCGACAATCCAGCCATGATAGGCCGAAAGTCCCAGTACAACGAAAAATTTGAGCTGAAACCAGCCCTGTTCCCATGCGCGCATCTCAACCATCAGCATCAGCCCAAATGTCCACGCCAATACCAGCGAGGGATTGAGGATGATACGGCGCAGCTTGTCTTCGCGCTCGATCCATTTGCGATCCTCGGCCGATCCGACGGCGACTTCCTGATGATAGATGAAGAAGCGCGGCATCATGAACAACCCCGCCATCAGGAAAATGACGAAGATAACATGCGCCGCCTTCACCCAGAGGTAGGCATTACCAAGAAAGGCCATCATTGTGCGCCCGAACCATATGTGGCGACCAATGTAAGCAGGCTTTCGACATGGTCAACCGGGGTATCCTGCACAATGCCATGCCCCAGATTGAAGATATGCGGCCGGTCAGGGAAAGCTGACAGGATATTCGCAACCGCCTTTTCCACCGCTTCGCCGCCCGCGACCAGCGCCAGCGGATCGAGATTACCCTGTACCGGCAATCCCTTGGGCAGCACCGCATTGGCCCAGTGCGGATCGACCGTTTCATCGAGGCCAATGGCGTCCGCACCCGTGCCGCGCGCATAATCGGCGAGCTTGGCGCCCGCGCCCTTGGGGAAACCGATGATCGGAATATGCGGATGCCGCGCCCGCACCGCCTCGATAATCCGGCGGTTGGGTTCGATCACCCAAGTGGCAAATTCCAGCGGCGAAAGCGATCCCGCCCAACTGTCGAACAACTGGAGCGCATCCACTCCCGCCTCGATCTGGCCGCACAAATATGTAACGGTCGCTTCAATAATCGCGTCGATAACCGCACCAAAGCGAACGGGGTCGTAATAGGCCAGCCGCCGCGCCGCGCTCTGGTCCTTGCTGCCCTGTCCGGCCACCATATAGGTCGCAATCGTCCAGGGACTGCCCGCGAAGCCGAGAAAGGTCGTTTCAGGGTACAGGCGCGCCTTCACCTGCCGGATCGTCTCGTAGATAGCCTCATATCGCTCCGGATGCGGCGTCAGCGTGGCAAGGTCCGTGACATCCAGTGTCGGCGCGAGGCGTGGCCCCTCGCCTGCCTCGAACCACAGATCCTGCCCCATCGTATAGGGCACGATCAATATATCGGAGAATAATATAGCCGCGCCGATTCCGCCCGCACCGCTGCCGAAACGCGCAAGGGGTTGTAACGTGATCTCCGCCGCGGCCTGACTGTCATACACCAGCGCGAGAAATCCGCCCTTCTCGGCCCTGAGCGCACGATATTCGGGAAGATAGCGTCCTGCCTGTCGCATGAGCCAGACAGGAGGCGGACTTTTTCTCTCTCCCCTGAGCACGGCGAGCAAGGGCTTGTCGGCCATCGTCAGGGAGGCGGGCGAGATCGCCGAGGTCATGACTCTTAAAATCCTGTTAAGATAGATTAAAGATTGTTGTTGTTTGTTGGTCGGTGGATTGCGGGGTTTATGCGCTATCCCCGCTTTTGCCAACAGTTCGCCTGCTCGGAAGCCAGCCGGAATCGGTGATTTATGGATTTTACCCCCGGAATTCACAGGCTGTGGATGAAATTTGTCCCCTGTGCATGACCTGTGGATGAACCGGACAACAGCGCGGATGCCTCCGTGTCTCCGACTTATCCACATTTCTCACCCTTGCTTTATCCACAACATACCAACATCATTGTCCGCATGACCCGTCTTCATCTCCATCTGCTCTCGGACTCCACCGGCGAAACGCTGGAAGGCATTGCCAAGGCGGCCATTGCCCAGTTCGACAATGTGGAGGCGATCCGGCATTTTTGGCCCATGGTGCGCTCGGAGGTGCATCTGGAGCGGATATTGCAGGATATTGCCACCAACCCCGGTCTGGTGCTGTTCACTCTGGTCAACCCGACATTGCGGCGCACGCTCGAATATCGCTGCCGGGCGATTGGTCTGCCTTATGTCGCGCCGCTCGATACGGCAACCGACGCGATGTCGAACATATTGGGTCAGGAAGCGCGACATCGCCCGGCGCGCAAGCATATTCTCGACGAAGCCTATTATGCGCGGATCGACGCCATTCAATATACCATCGCCCATGATGACGGCGTCGGCTATGAGAACTGGGAGGAAGCCGACATCGTGCTGGTTGGTATTTCGCGCACTTCAAAGACTCCGACCTCGATCTATCTTGCCAATCGCGGATACAAGACGGCGAATATACCGCTGGTGCCGGAATCGCCGCCGCCCGATGCGCTTTTCCGGCTTAAGCACCCGATGGTCGTCGGCCTGACGATCATGCCCGATCGCCTGATTCAGGTGCGGCGTAACCGGCTGCTTTCGCTCAATCAGGCGCCCGAGACAGCCTATGTCGACCTCGACCATGTGCAGGAGGAAGTCAGTTTTGCGCGTCGTCTGATCGCCGACAATGACTGGCCGACGATCGACATGACCCGCCGCTCTATCGAGGAAGCGGCTGCCGCCATCATCAACCTGTTCAATGAACGGGCGATGGCAGGCGGCGCATTGCCGAGCCCACAATGAAACTCATCCTCGCGTCGCAAAGCGCCAGTCGGCGCGCCCTGCTCGCTGCGGCCGCTGTTCCGTTCGAACCAATGTCGCCGCAGGTGGACGAAGACGCGGCGAAGGCGGCTTTGCGGGCCGATGGTCTTGACGCGCGCCAGCTTGCCGATGCGCTGGCCGAGCTGAAGGCGCTCAAGCTGTCGCGCAAATATCCCGGCGATCTCGTGCTGGGCTGTGACCAGACGCTGTCGCTGGAAAATGGCGAGATGATCGACAAGGCGACCGATGTGGCGGACGCCGCGCGCATATTGCGCCGTTTGTCGGGTGCGACCCACTATCTGCACAGCGCAGCCGTTATCGCTCAGGGCGGGCAGCCGGTCTGGCGCCATGTTGAGCGAGTGAAGATGACGATGCGGCCGCTGTCCGATATGTTTATCGACGATTATCTGGCGCGCGAATGGGAGCATGTCTGCTGGTGCGTCGGATGCTATCGGATAGAGGGGCCGGGGGCGCAGCTATTTTCAGCCATTTCGGGGACGCAATTTGCGATTCAGGGTCTGCCGCTGTTGCCGCTGCTTGACTTTTTGCGCGTTCGTGGCGTTTTGGCGTCATGAACCTGCCCTATGCCGAAGTGATCGGGGATCCGATCGACCACAGCAAATCGCCCGTCATCCACAATTTCTGGCTACAGACTTTGGGGATAGAGGCGGAGTATCGCAAGACGCGGGTGTTTCCCGGCGATCTTGCCAGCTATTTCCTGAAGCGGCGGGCGGACCCCGACTGGCTGGGCTGCAACGTTACCATACCGCACAAGATTGCGGTGATGGACTATGCCGATGACCCGGGCCGGGTGGGCGACAGCATTGGCGCGATGAACACGATCGCCTGCGAAACGGGTGGGCCGTTGATTGGTACGAACACGGATGCGGGGGGCTTTCTGGCGCCATTGCAGGCGGCAAAGTGGCGCGGCCACCGGGCGCTGGTCATCGGCACGGGCGGCGCAGCGCGGGCGGTGGTCTATGCGCTGGAGCAGATCGGTGTTTCGTTCCTGACGATCATGGCGCGCGATTTCGCGAAGGGGGCGGCGTTGATCCATGGCCGCAACGCCATTGGCGATGTGATCGGCATGGCCGATACCCTGCCGGCGGTTGATCTGGTGGTCAACTGCACCTCGCTCGGCATGACCGGGCAGCCGCCGCTGGAGATCGACCTGTCGCCGCTGCCCGAGACATGCACGGTTTATGACATCGTGTATGCGCCGGTGGAAACGCCACTGCTGGCGCAGGCGCGGGCGCGCGGCCTCGCGAGCATCGACGGGCTGGAGATGTTGATTGGTCAGGCGGCGCTGGCGTTCGACATTTTCTTCGACGCCCCCGCTCCGCGCCACGCCGATGCGGAGCTGCGCGCGCTATTGGCGCAAGACTGAGATGGCGAAGGTTTACGGCCTCACCGGGTCCATCGGCATGGGCAAATCGGCGGTGGCGGCCATGCTCGTGAAGCTTGGCGTGCCGGTCTATGACGCCGATGCCGAAGTGCACCGTTTGCAGGGACCGGGCGGCGCAGCGGTGGCGGCGATCGAAGCGCGTTTT
>ERZ724517.1598-NODE-1598-length-12334-cov-3.532128_pt1 | contig 12334 bp, 11 predicted proteins | sample MGYA00376050_ERZ724517 | MGnify/ENA primary metagenome ERZ724517 (study PRJEB28724, sample SAMN07190886) | activated sludge metagenome | isolation source: activated sludge of sewage treatment plant in Hong Hong | place: USA: Christiansburg, Virginia | collected... | reverse complement strand
GCTCTTCCGATCTGACTGGAGTTCAGTCTCTTCGTCCATGCCTACTCCATCGTCGGACACGACGCGTTGGGCTTCGTTGTTCTCCGTTTCCGTCACAGAAACCCGAATTGTCCCACCATCTGGGAGCGCATCGCGCGCATTCGTGACCAGGTTCATGACGATTTGTTCGAGCTGCGTCCGATCGGCACGAAGCGTCACCGGCGCCTCCGGCGTATCGAGTGCGAGGGCGTGGCGGCTCGTCACAATCGTTTCCAACAAGGGCATAAGGCCGGCGACGACTTCGCCAAGATCGACAAAAACAGGCGTCGTCTTCTCCTGTCGGGCAAAAGCCAACAACTGACGGACGAGTCGAGTCCCGCGGTCCGTTTCTGAGCCGATGTTGCCAGCCATTTTTGCCCCCTCTGGGTCTTCCGACAAACGCAGTTTTAGGCGCTGGGAGAGCAGAGAGATCGCAAGAAGAACATTCGAAAAATCGTGGGCGACACCTGCCGCGAGGCGGCCAAGCGCTTCCATTCGCCTCATCTCCGCCAGCAGTTCTTCTTGGACGTCGAGCGCATGCTCCGCCCGCAGCCGGGCCGCCTGCCCGATCAGAACGGCGAGCATGTCGGCAACGGAGGTGGCGAAGTCAATGTCCTCCGTCGACCACGCCCGGGCGTGACCAACCTGCTCGTGGCACACGACGCCGACCAGCTGCCCCGCGACGAGAATCGGAACGTCGAGCATTGCGCGAACGTCGGCCAGTTCCAGGTAAGATGCACGCATCTCCCGGGTGCGCGAGTCCTTCCAGGCGTCGTCGGCCGCGATCGCACGCGAGGTGCGGAGTGCTTCGAAATAAGCAGGGTATTCGGAGAGTTCTAGCGGCTCACTCTCACGAAATCCTTCTTGGAGTGTGTCGTAGAGCACCGTGCACACGCACAACGTTTCCCCACTGAGAAGCCAGACCCCCACATGACTGACCCCGAGGGTTTTCGCCGACACCTGCGCCGCCTGCTCGAGCGCCCGTCGCAGATCTTCCGGTGTAGCCATTCCGATGCGGGCCAGGTTGAGGCGAGCCGCTGCAAGGCGAATCCGGCGATCAGGCATACCTTTCGGTTTAGCCGCGAGTGCCCCTGTTTCGCAATCGTTCGCGTGGCTCGCCCCGTTTCCATGCGTCCCGTCGCTGTGCCTTCGGTTTTGCGACATCGCGTTGCTCGGGCGGTCACTCGCCCGGCGGGCGTGCCGCTTTGAAAACGCTGCCTCCTCCCCTACACGTCTCTCCTATGGCCAATCCCGTTACCGTCTACGTCACCGACTACTGCCCATACTGCACGCGGGCAAAGAGCCTGCTTAACAAGCGGAATATCGCGTTCACGGAGGTGGACGTTTCGAACGACGACGAGAAACGCGCGTGGCTCGTGAAAACGACCGGGCGCCGTACCGTCCCGCAGATCTTTATTGGCGACGAACCGGTTGGTGGCTCTGACGAAATTCACGATCTCGATCGCAAAGGGTTGCTCGTCCCGAAGGTCATGAACGGAGCTTCGTGATGTTCAAAGTCGAACAGCCAGTACCCTTTTGCATGGCACGGGCTCTTTGACTTCACCGTTTCGTACCGACGAGTCCTTCGATCGTCCGAAACAGTACCTCACGAGTGAATGGTTTTTCGAGGCATGGCGCGTCGACTTCCTGAAGAAATCTTACCGCTTCCGCCTGGTAGGCGCCGCCGGTCGTGAAGATGAAGGACTGGCAGCGCTCCGGAAATCGAGTTTTAAGCTCTCGATAGACGTCAATGCCACTTTTCCCGGGCATCATCACATCACACAGGACGACATCAAAGGCTGGCGGCTCTTCCGTGGCAAGTTCCTCAAGCGCACGCAGGCCGCTATCGGCCAACGTCACCTGATGTCCGGCAAGGTTTCGTCGAAGGGCCTGGCCGACGAGGGGGTCGTCGTCGATGATGAGGATCCGAAGCGGCGGAAGCGTCATCCTTGACCGTTAGTGCCGATCGCGAGCGCGTCAACAAGCCGAGGAATTTCTGCGACGGGGACCGCGCAGAGGGCGACACGCAGCGTCCCCTTTTGGGGGACGACGAAGACGCCGAGATCGCGCAACGTCTTTGCATGGGCGAAGGAATCGTCGTGGAAGACCGTCACGAAAAATCCCCCTTCGTAACGCGGGTAGCGGAGCCCCTTCGCCCGCGCTAGCTCATTGAAGGCATCCACACGTTCGAGTAGCGTCTTCTTTAGCGCTTCACGCTCGGTGTTGACCGCAGCGTTCAATTTTGGATTTTCCAAAAGATTTCGCACCGCGACAAGGCCAGCGTGGTTGCAGTTCGACCACGTGCCGCGGCAGGAGTATGCGAGGGCCGCCTCCGTCGCTCGACGCTCGGTCGCGTCGCCGAGGCAGGCGATGAGCGCGCCGATGCGTGCGCCGTACAAGGTAAAGGTCTTGGAGGCCGACCAGGCAAAAAGAACTGCAAGTTTGCCAAGCGCGGGGACGAGCTCCGGCAAGAAAGCCCGTGCGTCGCCCGCCGAGTACTCGAGGTAGGCGGTGTCGACCAGGAGCGTGATCGGCCCTTTGTCTGCGTGGGCGACGAGCGCTTCGATGACGCGACGCCACTCCTCGCGCTTCATTGAGTAGCCGGTCGGATTGTGGCAGGGGTCGTTCAAAAAGAGGAGAACACGCCCCTGTTTCGCCAATTGATCGCCGACGGCACGATCCAGATCGGCAACGTCAAAAGAGCCGTCTGCCGTGAACATGGAAAAGGTTTCCACGCGCCGTTCGGCGTCGTCGGCGAGCGTAAGATAGGGGGCCCAGTAATAGTTCGTGGTGAGGAGCGCCTGGCCAGGCTCGAGGAAATTCTGAATCGCTGCACGGAGCGCGCCGGAACCACCCGGCGTCGCGATTGCAACGGCCGCATCGAGGAGCGTCGGCACGGTCGCGAGCAGATCCTTCTTGACCGCGTTGAGGAAGTCGGTGCGCCCGGGAATCGGCGCGTAGGCCGCCAAATCGGCGTCGCTGACGTCACGTAGCGCCTTCGCCGCGGTCGGGAGCACGGCGAGCTTTCCTGCGTCGTTCATCGCGGCGCCGATCGTCGCATTGACGATCGATTCGCCCCGCTCGATGCGTGCCTTCGCCTCAAGGGCGAGCGTGAAAATCGGGTCTTCCGTCGGACGATGATCGCGGGCTGCAATGACGTGCATGGCTCGGCGGTACCATGCCGGCGGGCGCGCTCAAAATCCGATCGGCGATGGCGTCAACTTGTCGCGAACCGGAGGGGCGCTTGCCACCCTGGCAGGGATTGCCCCAGGATCGGCTGGGGAAACCCGCGATATTCGCAGCATTACCGCTTGGCACGTAGTATGCCGTCCCCGGTACCGATGTCTTCCCCCCTACGTTCTTGGCGCCGCACCGCTCCGCCGACGGGAGTCCGCGTCCCCTCCCGCCTCCCTGTCGCATTCGCCGCAGGCGCGCTCGGCGCAGGGCTGTTTTTCGTGCCGGCGTTGGCTGCCGCACAGACGGTGACTGTCGGCTCCTCGGTCATCCGCGTTACATCGGAAAACAAAGAGGATACCTCGACGCGCCCTTCGAGTACCGCGCAGACGATCACTCGCGCAGATTGCGAAGCGGACCAGGGCTTTCAATTTCAGGTTTCGACCACCGGTTACACGTCGTCCTATACGCTTGAGGCGTGGGCTGGTCGTTCTAGCGTCGACTGCAAGGTGAGCGGGAATCGCACGCCGACGAACGGTGCCGTCCAAAAATGTTGGAAAATCTATGATGGGTCGCTCCCGCGGACGACGCCGCAGACGGTGAACCTTCGCGTCCGCGACATCATGGCGAACGACGTTTCTGCAGGGCAGAACTACGTCAATGCCGCGAAGGATTCGACCGTCTGTGGAACGGGGATCGACGATACTTTCAAGGTTTCGTTCCTCATTCTTCCGGTCACCAGCAACCCAGATTCAGTCGCCGCCGACGAGACCTTCACCAAGCGCGTCGACACCCTCGGCCCCGACAAAGTGTCCAACGTCGCCGCCTCGGCGGGGGAGGGGCGCCTCCTCGTGACCTGGGGCGCCGTAACCAGCGGCTCCGAACTCTACGGCTACAACTTGTATTGTGCCGACGCGAACTCCACGATCCCCATTGGGACGGCCGATGGCGGTACCGACGATGCTGCCGTCAGCGACGCCTCGGTGCAAGATGCATCGGTCCAAGATGGGTCGGTGCAAGATGCGTCGCTTGGCGCCGATGCATCGGTGCAAGATGCCTCGACCAACGATGCCGGGACCTGCGGACCGAACGTTGCGCTCGTTGAGGGGGCTGTCCCAGCATCACCGCTCCCCGACGGGGTGTGGCTGTGCGGCAGCGTGAATTCGGCCACGGCAACCGGAGCCTCCGCGACGATCGGTCGCGATAAAAAAGCTTTGAAAAACGGCGACAAGGTCTGGGTCGCTGTCGCCGCCGTCGATCAGGCGCTGAACATCGGCCCGCTCTCTTCGGCGGTCTGTGGCACGCCGCAGCTGGTCGACGACTTCTACGAGGTGTACGTCGCCGACGGCGGTACCGCTGGGTGCAGTATACATGGATCTGCCGGGGGGATCGGCGTCGGCCTCGGAAGTGGCCTTGCTGCGCTCGCTCTCCTTCGTCGTCGTCGTGGAGGTCGCCGATGAGCCGCTCAACGCTGTCTGCCCTCCTTGCAGCCACCCTGGTGCCAGCGCTGCTGACGTCCTCGTCCCTCGCTGCTGGCCAGAGCGCCCCTGCCTCCGGGAAAGTCGCCGAAGGGGCGCGAACCGACGCTGCCAACGAGATGCCGCTCGCGCCCTACAAGTATGCGGGGTCTCCGCAGAACTTCGCCTTTGAGCTTCGGTTCTCTCCCTACCGCCCGGCCGTCGACAGCGCTCCCGGATTGACTGGCGCGCCGTTCTCTCGAACGTTCGGAGACAATTCGCGTTTGATGGTCTCGGCAGAATTCGATTGGCAGGCGCTTCGTATTCGTCACTTCGGTTCCCTCGGTCCCGGGCTGACGGCTGGCTACACAAGCTTCGCGCGCCCCGCCTACTTCACCGGATCAACCACAGCTTCGGCGCAAAAAACAAACTTCGAAGTTGCCCCATTTCTGCTTCAGGCAGTCCTTCGTGTAGACGGGCTTGCAACCGACCTTGGCATTCCGATCGGGCCCTACGCGAAGGCGGGGATCGGCGCCGGGTACTGGCGTGCCTACGGGGCCGACGGTACGACGACGGTGAACAACAAGAGCGGGAAGGGCGTGAGCTTCGGCCCCAGCTACGCGGTCGGCGGCGCGCTGCTCCTCGACTTCCTCGATCGGACGACGGCCGCCTCAGCCGACGAGGCGAGCGGTATCAACAATACCTATATTTTCGGGGAGTTTTGGGGGGCTGAACTCTCAAACTTCGGCTCCACCAAGGCGATGCACGTCGGAGACCGCACGTTCGCCCTCGGTCTCGCCTTCGAGTTCTAGTAGCCGGCGGCTTCCGCCCCGTGGTCGTCGAGCGCCTCTTCAGCGACGGCGTTGAGCATCGCCTGCCCGAGGGCGATCGTCACGACGACGAGCGGCGGAACAACGATCGCAAGAGCAGCTAGCCATGGGAGAATGGTAGCGATTTCAACGCTTTTCCTGTGGTCATCGCGCGGGCCGCGGCCCCGGAGGTTTCTCACGTCCTTCGCAAGCGTGATCAGGAACACCTCCGTCCAGATCATGAAGGTGCATAGTGCAAGAATCGCGTGAAGCAGGGGGCGCCGCGGCGGCCCGAGGCGGGATCCGTTGACGTCTCGGCTCGTCCGGTAGAGCCACGGGACTGCGTAGACGCCGCACGTAAAAAGCGTCGCCGCGGCGACAACGAGCGGCTCCCGCCGGGTAATTTGCTTGGGAATCGCTACGCCAGGCAGCACCAACGCGTGCGCCTGGGAGGGGGCGATGGTGCGGCCAAAGCGCGGCTCCGCCTCCTCCTGCTCTTGTCGGTCCATGCGGCGACCCTACAGTGCTCCGCCGATCTGCGGTATCCCGGCGCCGATGGAGACCGTGACCCGCGAGCAGGAAGCCGATCATCTCATTCAGCTCTATGGCGGCGATGCCGGGAAGGTCACCGGTCGCATCGAGGGGCAGCTCGCGATCCTTGCGGGGCGTGCGCAGACGATGCTCTCGCTCGCCGGAATCACCATCACGGTGACCGGATTTTCCGGGGCAAATATTGCGCGCTCAGGAAAGCTTGCGGCTTGGCTAATCGTTGGAGGTTTAAGCTTTGTACTTGCGGCGGCATCTTTGACATTTCTCGGTATTTTGCGGGTTCGGTGGACGTCACAGCTTCCTCCGTGCAGTCTTCGCCAAACGACACTTCATGCCCTCGAAATGCGCGATCAAAAGACCAATGCGTATTCGCGCGCACTCGCGCTGTTGATCGTTGGACTCTGCATGTACGTTGCGAGCGTCGGTCTCCTCCTCGTTGGAAGCGCCAGCCACCCATGACCCACCTCCGTCGCTTCGCCTTCGCCGCAGTCGTGCTTGCCCTGCCTGCGCGCCGCGCGGAGGCACTCCCGAGCGCTTCGCCATCGACGTCAGCGCCACCGGCGCCCCCAGCCCCAGCGGCTCCGCCCACCGAAGTCGCCCTCGGCGATGGGGTCACGCTCCCGCTGCGGTTTGTCCTCCCGGGGGCGTTTTCCCAGGGGGACGTCGACCCAAAAGCGGCGGCGCCCGTTCGGAATGTTCAGCTATCAAAAGGGTTTTGGCTCGCGGAGACGGAGACGACCGTCGGCGCCTTTCGGCGTTTCGTCGCCGCGACCGGCTACCGCACGGAGGCCGAAAAAGGGGCGACCGGCGGTTCTGGCTTTGACGGTACCGCCCTCGTGAAGGGTGCAGGATACACCTGGCAGAACCCCGGCTACCCGATCACCGATCGACACCCGGTTTCTCTCATCACTCACGCCGACGCGAAGGCGTTTGCCGCCTGGCTAAGCACCGTCAGTTCCAGCGGCCTCACGTTCCGCCTGCCGACGGAGGCCGAGTGGGAGCTCGCCGCCAGCCGGGAAGCGAACGCGGCAACGACGAAGCTCGCGGCGGTCCTCGCCGCCGACAAGAAACGTGGCCCCCATCCGGTGTGCGAGCGTCGTCCGTCGGACGGGCGCGACATTTCGTTCTGCGATCTCCTCGGCAACGTCAGCGAGTGGACCGAGGACAACGATCGCGCACGGACGACGGAGCCGGCGGTTGATCCCCTCGAAGCTGCCGGTGATCGCAAAGTTCTCAAAGGGGGATCTTGGTTCAAAGATCCGTTCTGGGCTCGCCCCGGGGCCCGTTACAGCAACACTGCCGGTACCCGAAACGCAGACAACGGTTTCCGCGTCGCTGCCGACGTCACCAGCAAGCCGGTGGGCGGAACGATTCCGCCCAAAAGTTTAGATATTGCTGACTTTCCGGGCACACCGTCCACGCCGCGAAGCCCGTTTACCTTCTACAACATCGTCTTTGGCGGCATGGTCGTGGGGATCCTCGGGGTCGTCTTTGCCATGTTTGTTTCCGGTCTCCGTCGCGGCCTTTCGCGCGGTTCCGTGGCTGGAGCAACGTTGCGTCCAGGCGTCGATGGGTTCTTTGTCGACACCGACCGGTACGCGCCGAATTCGATGTGCCATTATAGTTGTTATGTGAATGGTACCCCCATCCGATCGTCGGCACCGCTCGTTGGGAAACGCACGTTTGTGTTCACCGGCGGCGTCCCGAAGAACCTGCGCTTGGAGCGGATCGACGATCCTACCGGCGGCTTCCGTGGTCCGTCCCCGGGCTACGATCCGAGCGTTGACCCTGGCTACCAGGCGGGGGCGATCTACGGCGCCACCCAGTCCGCCTGGGACGCGAACGGGCGCTCCGACAGTTGGAGCAGCAACGATTCGTCGAACTCTTCAAGTTCTTCTAGCTCCAGCTTTGGCGGATGGCCGTCCGCGTACTGAGCGGATCGACGCCGTGGCTTGCCCGTCGCTCTTTGTGCGCCTGGAAAGGCTCGTTTTGTGAGCAAAGTCAGGAAGTAGACGTGCTCGTCGAGGCCGGGGCCTTCCCTCGTCGGCCGGTCCCCGCTCCGCGATTCGTCCCCGAGGGGACGCTCCTTGTCGGCGCCATCCTCGACGGGGAGTTTGCTGCGGAGAGCCGCCGAATTCTTGCCGCGTGCGGCGGGATCTACGCATCGGGGTCGAACAAGCGCCTCTTCGGTCGAAAAATTGCACCCTACACGCTTCCACCGGTCCGCGCGCTTGCAGGCCACCCCGCGACCCTGACTCGCAACGCGCAGAGAGCCGACGAGGCGGGCCTTGAAGGGCTGCTCGCCACGGCCGCCGCGGCCGGGGTTCGTATCGTCCACCATCCGGCGCTCGATGCCTCGGAAGACCGCCGTCGCCGCGTTCTCTTCGTGGTCACGAGCCTCCATCGAGGCGGGGCAGAGCGCCTCGTCCTCGACGTCGTTGGGGCTTCAGAATTGCATGGAATTGTTCCGATTTTGGCGCGCACCCACGATCCGATCCGTGCCTCCTTCCCCGAGCCGCCCGGTACGATCGTCCTCCCGCGGATGGCGCCCGCGGCGCCGCTTCCGTTTCTGGGAATCGATGCAATCTACCTGCATCTGATAGACGGTGCCGTCGCCCGGTCGCTTGCGGCGTTTGGCGTCCCGGTCGCCACCTGTGTGCATAATGCACCAGACGGTTGGCCGGCGGGCCTCATCGATCGCGACGCTCCGATCGCGCTGTACTTGGGCTGCGGGGAGGCGGTCACCGCGTCGTTGCGTCAAGAGCTCCCGTCTCCGCGGGTGCGCCCGCTCACGAACGGGATCGTTCCACGATCGTCGGAGCGCACACCATCGCCTGGCAATTCCCTCGAAAAGGGCGGTCGCCGCTTGCGCGTCTTGGTGATTGCCAACGTCCGCCCCCAGAAGCGCCTCGACCGGCTCCCGGCGATCCTGGACGGGATCTATCGTCGCGAACCGCATGTAGAATGCACGATCTCGTTTGCCGGTGAAGCGGTCTCCCGAAACGAGGCGTCGCGCGCCGCCGAGGAGGCGCTCGGAGCCGCCCTCACAGCAAGCGAGCATGCAAAAATACCCGGAAAATTCCTGCGTTTGGGCCCCCAGGAAGACATCCCCAAGCGCCTCGCGGAGGCCGACGTCCTTCTGCTGCCGTCGGCTTGGGAGGGGGTCCCCCTGGTCGTGCTGGAGGCGCTCGCGGCGGGCGTCCCCGTCGTCGCCACGGCGGTTGGCGGTCTCCCCGAACTCGCGTCGCGGCATCCTGGGCGGGTCTCCCTCGTCACTGTCGAGCGGGTCGAAGAGGTCGAAATCGTTGAGGGGCTCGTCGGTGCCCTCCTCGCGCTTCGAGCATCCGCCGCAGCAGGGCTTCACCCTGTGCATACTGCACGCTCCTACGCCCGGCGTACCGCTCGGGCTCTTCGTGCCCTCGTCGACCGACCTTCGATGGACCTCGCTGGTCCCGAGCGTATCCTGCTGATTACGAACCACTTTCACGTGGGCGGTGCGCAAACGAGCGCCCGGCGCTTGCTTGCGGGACTTGCGGCCCGCGGCGTCCCCGTGGCAGCGATCGTCCTCGAAGAACAGGCCGAGTTTCCAACCGTCGGGACGCAGGCGCTACGGAGTTCTGAAACCCGTGTTTCTGTGCACTGTACACCTAGTGCGCGGACCAACGCGATCGTCGACGTCGCCGAGGATGCCCTCGCATTTGCCGCCGCCTTCGGCGCGACGACCGTCTTCTTTTGGAACGCCCTCTTCGAGGTAAAGGCTCTATTTGCGGAGAGTTTTTCCGGGGCGCGCCTCTTCGACGTCAGCCCGGGCGAGATGTATTTTGCAAGCATGGCCCGCTACTTCGCGCGGCCGAATGCGGAGAGTTCCGTCGACACGCCGGCACGCTACGGCGCGCTCCTCGATGGAATTGTTGTAAAGTACAAACAAGAAATCGAAGCGGCCGAGGCGCTCGGCGCGCCGGTGACGGTGATTCCGAACGGCGTCCTCCCGGCGGAGGATCCGGCGCTCCCTTCGCTGCCGCGACCGGCCCGTCCGATCGCCGTCTTGGGGACGTTGGCGCGGCTCTCGCCGGACAAAAAGCTCGAGGAGCTCCTCGATGCCTTTCGCCTCCTGCCTGCCGATCTGGGCCTTACGCTCCGGGTCGCCGGCGGCGAAGATGGGGACGCCGCCTACGCCGTTCGCCTTCGGGCATCCGTGGCGGATGTTCCGGCGATTGTGTTTGTTGGGCATCAGGAAGCGTTCGAATTTCTTCGTGATATTGACCTGTTCGTTGCCATTTCTGAACCGGCTGGCTGCCCGAACGCGACGCTGGAAGCGCTTGTTTACGGCGTCCCCGTTGTTGCGACCGATCATGGGGCGGCGCGCGATCAGGTCGCCGCCGAGGACCTCGTGCCGCGAGGAGATTCCCGCCGTCTTGCCGACGCGATCCTTGCACGATGCACCGATTGGCGATCGACTTGGGACCGCACAAATCGCGCCGTCGCGCGCGACCGGCAGCGCTTTTCCGTCGACCGCTTCGTCGACGATTACCTCGCGCTCAGCCGGTCTTCTTCGACTTCCTGACCACCTTCGCCGGCTCCGTTGTGGCGCGCGGGGCGTGCCCACTTGCACTCGGCCCGTCTGACCCTGCGAAATCGGTACGGAACGAAGGCTCAAGCTCAGGGCCGACGGTGAGGATGCGCTCGCGGAGGCGGCGTAACGTCTTCACGAGACGCTCAAGCTCGGCGGCGGGGATCGTCCCAAAGAGTTCGCTCGTGGATGCGAACAGGTTGGGGAGGACTTCGTCGAGCGCTTCGCGCCCCTCCGCCGTGAGTTCAACCCACTTAACGCGGCGATCGGAACCGCACGCGATACGGCGCACAAGGCCTTTTTTTTCAAGCACATCGACGAGGCCGGTGATGTTCTGTCGAGAGACGAAAAGCCACTCGGACAGGCGGTGCATCGGGCAGCGCGCGTCTTCCTCTTTCGCGATCATCGTGAGGACGCGGAAGCCGGCAAAGGAGAGGTCGTTGCGCTCGGCGACCGCCGAAGCGAAGCGGATGAACAGCTCGTGGGTCGCCGCCACCTCGAAGAGCGTTTCCATCGCTTCCCGCGGGAAATGGTCGAACCTCGCCTTCAACGAGTCGAGTGCCGCCGCGTAGTGTTTGGTCCGTTCGTCGCAGGGCATCGCTTCCGTCGAGAGTCGCGATTGGGACGACTCAAGCTCCAGACTCTGCCGGACGGCGCATCGCCGACGGGAGAGCATTTCTCGGAGCAATAGCGCGCGAAGGGCAATTCCTCAACCGAAGAGCGGTTCGTGGGGTGATCGTCATGAACTGGATCGACAAGGGCTTGACGATTAATCTGCCGAGTCCTAATTCCCGCGCGTCGCCCGAACCTCGGTCACGAGGTCGCGTCTTTTCCCGATCACGGGGGGCGCGTTTGGCGGTCGCGCGGTCCCCCGGCAGCGCGGCGCCCCGGCGCGCACGCACGCAACGATTTTCCCTGGCCCGCGCCTCCGTCCTCCTCCGCACGTTGCGGATGGAGGCGCGTGGCGGCGTTCGCGTTCGCCTCCGCAGGGGCGTCGCAAGGAGACCGAACATGAATTTTGCACCCCCCGGCAAGCTCGCAGTCCTCTTCCCTGGCATGGGCGCCGTCGCGACGACGACGATCGCGGGCGTTATGCTCGCGCGCCGCGGCCTCGGTGCTCCGATCGGCTCGTTCGCCGAGTACGGCGTGGTCGACGACGGTGTCCGCGGGGGCGGTTCCTCGACGACGAAGACGCGCGATCTCGTGCCGCTCGCGGGCCTCGACCAGCTCGTCTTCGGTGGCTGGGACATCTTCGAAGATGACGCGCTCGCCGCCGCCCGCCACGCCGACGTGCTCACCGAGAAGCACCTCGATCTCGTCGCCCCCGAGCTCGCCGCCGTCCGCCCGATGAAAGCTGTATTCTACCCGGAATACGTCAAGCGTCTCCACGGGACGTGGGTGAAGGAGGGGGCGACCAAGGCCGATATGGTCGAGCAACTTCGTCAGGACATTCGGACCTTTATCAAGGAACAGGGGGCCGACCGCGCGGTCGCCGTCTGGACCGGGTCGACGGAAACCTACATTGAGCCGACCGCCGTTCACGCAACCGTGAAGAGCTTTGAAAAGGGGCTTCTTGCCAACGACCCCGCCATTTCGGCGGCGCAACTCTATGCCTGGGCCTGCCTGAAAGAGCGCGTCCCCTACGCAAACGGCTCCCCGAACCTCGGCGTCGAGTTCCCGGCGGCCCAGGAACTCGCCCACGATCTCGGCGTTGCAATCGCTGGAAAAGACTTCAAAACTGGCCAGACGCTCATGAA
>ERZ724517.1596-NODE-1596-length-12334-cov-4.378044_pt1 | contig 12334 bp, 11 predicted proteins | sample MGYA00376050_ERZ724517 | MGnify/ENA primary metagenome ERZ724517 (study PRJEB28724, sample SAMN07190886) | activated sludge metagenome | isolation source: activated sludge of sewage treatment plant in Hong Hong | place: USA: Christiansburg, Virginia | collected... | reverse complement strand
TGATGGCGCCGATGTCGGTGTTCTTGTCGAGCGGATCGCCCACCACGAGCGAGCGCATGCGGTGCTTGAGCTTGCGGATCACTTCGTCGTGCACGCCTTCCTCCACGAAGAGGCGGCTGCCGGCGCAGCACACGTGGCCCTGGTTGAAGTAGATGCCGTTGATGATGCCTTCGACGGCCTGGTCGATGGTGGCGTCGGCGAAGATGATGTTGGCCGCCTTGCCGCCGAGCTCGAGCGTGGCCTTCTTGCCGGTGCCTGCGATGCTCTTCTGGATGAGCTTGCCCACGCCGGTGCTACCCGTGAACGCGATCTTGTCGATGCCCGGATGGTTGACGAGCGCCGCGCCCGTGGCTCCCGCACCGGTGATGATGTTGACGACGCCATCGGGCAGTTCGGCTTCCTGGATGAGCTCGGCGAGCAACAACGAAGTGAGCGGTGTGGTCTCGGCGGGCTTCAGCACCACGGTGTTGCCGCAGGCCAGCGCCGGCGCGATCTTCCACGCGGCCATGAGCAGCGGGAAGTTCCACGGGATGATCTGTCCGGCGACGCCGAGCGCGCTGGGTGTCTTTCCGGGGAAGGCGTAGCCGAGCTTGTCGGCCCAACCGGCGTAGTAGAAGAAGTGCGCGGCGGCGAGCGGCACGTCCACGTCGCGACTTTCACGGATGGCCTTGCCGCCGTCCATGCTCTCGATGACGGCGAACTGGCGGGCTTTCTCCTGCAACAGGCGCGCGATGCGGTAGATGTACTTGGCGCGTTCGGCGGCGGGCATCTTGCTCCACACGTTGTCGTAGGCCTTGCGTGCGGCTTTCACGGCGGCGTCCACATCGGCAGCGTTGGCCTCGGCGATGCGCGCGATCTTCTGCTCGTTAGCGGGGTTGATGGTGTCGAAGTAGTTGCCGCTCTTGGGCTTCACCCATTTTCCTCCAATGAAGAGGTCGTACTCGGACTTGAGGGTGAAGTGGTCCTTGGATTCGGGGGCGGGCGAGAGCGCCCACTCAACGGTCTTCTTCTTGGTTGCCATTGGGAGCGAAGTTAGAAGGGCGCGGTCAAGAAATTCGCGGTCGTTGAGGGTGAGTTAGCTTCGTTGCAACACACCGACTGATGCTCTCGTCCTATCTCAATGTCTACAACACTTGTCTGGTGCTGCTAGAACGGCAAGGCTATGCGCTGCGCTGTGAAATGCCCCAAGAGAACTGGTTCGCCGAGAAGGATGGGTTCACCTTTCGCGCTGACAACCCCATAGAACTATTGGGACTGGTCGCGATCCGGCAAGAACTGAAACCGGTCGCCGACACTGAGTACTGGTGGAAAATTGACAAGCCTGATCTGCTTTCCGAGTTGAGCCCAGGCTAGTCGTTCAGACAGACTTGGTTCTCGCTTCCGTTACTGCTTTATGATGCGGACCGGCGGAACCCTTCCATCATTCCACCGGAGCAAATAAGCACCTGGCGCAAGGGCAGAGACATCGCAGACCGCTGTGGCACTTGTCATCGACCCGTTCAGCACAGCAACCCCAGCAATGTCGACCAGTGTGTACTTCATTGGACCTTGATGCACCGATGTCTGGATCGTCAACAGGTCATGCGCCGGGTTCGGATAGACAGCGGGTGCCTGTTCCGCTGCGGGGATGAGGTCGTCGATGCCCGTTGCGATACTGCGCCGATAGATGCCTTGTCCGGGGGACATCATGTTGTACCCGAGAAAGACATAGCCGTTCAACGCGACCAATCCGGAACCATTGAGGTCCGCCGCGTTCAGGTTCCCCGTGATGTTGGTCCAGCCCAGTCCTTCATCCGACGAGGTGTAAACGCTATCGCGATAGACACCGGTGAAGTGGCGCGTTTCGATATAGAGGTTGCCACCGAAGCGTTGTACTTCGAGCAGACCGACGCCGAACAACGAAGGCCATGCCCAAACCGACCAGTTGGCGCCGAGATCCGTGCTCCGGTACTTACCACCACCCTGCGCCGTGTAGTACAGCTCATTCCCCATTCTCCACACATGCTCTCCGTTCAGGTCGCCGCCAGCGATCCCAACGTTGGAGGGCGACCAGCTAGCACCGGCATCGGCACTTACGAAGACGCCACCACCGATGGTGCAAGCGAACAGGTGCGTACCGATGGAGCCCATCGAGAAGACGTTCAGGTTGGAGAGGCCCACATTCACGGCCTGCCATGAATCGCCGTTGTTGGTGGATCGGTAGATGCCCAAGTTGGAGGTGTATGCATACAGCGCAGTGCCCAACTCGTGGAATCCCCTGACGACCGTGGCCGTGGGTGCCCCGGTCACCGAGTTCCATGTGTCGCCATTGTCGTTCGTGAAGTAGATGCAATCACCGGACGCGCTCATTCCGGCGAAATAGCGACCCGCTCGGAAATAGCCGCACTCGGTGCTATTGAAGGCGACGGGAGGTTGGATCACCGACCACGAATCGCCATCATTTGAACTGCGGTACATGTTCCATCCGGCCCTGGCGATCAAATGGTCGCTCGTGGCTCCCAGCACGGTGGCACCTTGTGCCAGGTCGGTGATGCCCGAATTGACCTGTGACCATTGGGCCTGCGCGGAGAGCGCGCAAACGGCTGGAACGACGATCAGCGAACGACGCAGCATGGACATGCGGATCAGAATTTCAGCGAGGATACGCATTGCGGAGAGATCGTTCGCCCGGACCGCAGGCGGGAGAACGTGATCGCGCACACCTTCACCCTGTCATTGGCCAGGTCGATCGTGTCGACGTACTTCCCGCCTGCCTACCGGCCAGGCAGGCTCTTCAGCTTCTGCCATTGCCGCTGATAGCGCTCGTATTGGGGGTTGATCTTGACGTGGTCGGTGGACCCGGGGGCGGGGGCGAGGGACCAGGAGAGGATCTTCCTTGCCATGGGTCTTCATCCCGACTTGGTGGGGTGAGCGAAGATGGACCGATGGCCCGGTGGCCCTGTCAGAGCGTGCTTCCGAAGCGATAGCTGCAGCCCACCAGCAGGCTCACCGCGTTGGTGCGGATGCTGCCATCATCCACCACCGGCAACGCGCTGATGTTGGTGAGGCCTTTGTCGTACCGCATCTCCGCCTGAAGGCGAAGCTTGTCGCTCAATGGCAATTCACCACCGAGGCTCCCGCTGATACCCATGTCCCATTGCTTCAGGTCGTCCGCATTATCCACCGTGGGGAATTCGCGCTCATCGCCGAAGGACTGTCGCGATCGGAGCAGCATACCCGCGTATGGTCCAGCACCGACCACGAGACGTGCCCTATTCCCGAAGGAGGCTCGCAGCATTAGCGGGATCATCAGATAGTCCAGTGCATAGCGACTGTTGACCTGGCGGAGGAGGTTGCCGTTGATATCCGTGAGCGTGATCTCCTCGACCATGCCCTTGCCCTGATAACCAAGGCCTGCACTAACGCCAAGATGCTTCGAAAGGGCGTAGCGTAAGGTGGTCATGGCCGATGGACCCAGGAGCGGGTCGGTCCCATCGATGGCTTTGTTCCCACGAAGCCAGCCAAGACTTGGACCAAGCTGAATGCCAACTTCGAAGCGGCCCGTCTGTGCGATCAAGGCTGAACAGGCTATAAGGCTCGTTGCGGCTAAGGTGATGGCCCTCGTGAACATGGTGTGCATTCGTTTGACACAACCAACGATGCCCTGCTCACGTTATTGCCGCCCTACCAAAGCGACGCGCGCTATCTCCTACTCGTTGGCGGGGTTGATTGTCTCGAAGTGGTTGCAGCTTCTCAGTGCCGTCCACTTGCCGTTGATAGAGCTCGTATTGGGCCTACAGGGTGAAGTGGTCCTTGCTATCTGGCCTTGGGCGAGGGGCCAGGAGATGGTGTTCCATGACATGGGGTCGAAGATGGACAGCCCGACCGCGAGCTCCCGTCTACTCCACCACCAAGCGCTGCTGTTGCGTTCCGCCGTTCGCCAACATCACTCGCACGATGTACAGGCCTGATGGAAGTCCACCCACACCGAAGCGCGGCCCCGGTGCCCACTCGTTCACTACACGCCCGGTCGCATCCAGCAGCAGCACGTTGCGCCATGCATCCCGGTCCCCCTGGATGAAGAACGCCTCACTGGCCGGGTTCGGGAAGATCGACCAAGCTTGTGTGCCTTCGGCATCCACCGCCACACCCGCATTGAGATCCGGCGAGATCTTGCTCACGTACGTGTCCTGCGTAAGACAGGTGATCGTGTCGTTTGTGAAGACCACTTGACCGCCAACATCGCCACAAACGAAGATGTTGTTGAAGATGTCCGTTTGAACGTCCGCGATGAAGCTGTATCCGGTGATCACCTGCGGCTGGACCACTTCAAGTGCATTGCCAGCGCCGTCCAAGCGGATCACCGCGCTGTTGTTCCCGGGGCTCGTTGCCAATGGATCGCCAGCGAAGTTGGCCTGGTAGAAGTAGTAGCATCCGATGGCCAGGCCCTCATTCGGCGAGTTCGAGATACCGGATATGAACTCGTTCTGCGGACCCTGTAGCAGCTTGGTCCAGAGGATGGACCCGCTGGGCGAAGTGCGCACGACGTACCCATCGATCCCTTGCGCAAGCGTGCCCCCATTGAAGGAACCGTCATAGGATCCGCCCAGGAGAAGGTCGCCGTCGGGGGCAACGGCCATGTCCTCCACGGAACTGGTGATGGTCGCAGGAAGCACGAAGGCGCTGAGCGGATCCCCTTGGGGTGAGAGCTCATAGATCAGGGCTTGAAAGGGCGCGGTCGCCAAGTTCACTGGGCCGCTGTTGAAGTAATTGTTCGCGCCGCAATCACCTCCAAGCCAGACATTGTTCTGCGCATCCACGTCCACGGCCACGAGCGTGCCGAAGCCCTCGCTCGAGTCGTTCGGTGAGTACGTGATGTCACCCACGGAATGCAACCAGAGCGTATTGCCCAGGGTGTCCAGCTTCTGAGCGAAGACGTGCGCCTGCCCGGCGAAGAGGGTGGTGCGGAACGGGATGCCGCCATAGCTCATGGTGCTCAGCGCCGGATCCCCCAAGGAGGGCACCGCGCAACTGTACCCACCCGCCATGACCAGATCGCCGAGCCTGTCCAGTTTCAGTGCGTACGATACGCATGAGGTGGTGCTGTTCGCCGGTCCGTCCGATGTGGCGTTCCTCACCCAGCGCAGGTCGCCGTCCGGGGAATAGCGCGCTACGAAAGAGAAGATGATGAAGGCGCCGTTCTGACCGGGCACGGACAGGGCCGTGTCGCCGAACACGGCGAAACTGGTGCAGCCTCCGGTGATGTACACGTTGCCATCCTTGTCGCTCTCCGCACCGAAAGCGACATCGTCATACGGGCCTCCGGCCGATCGGGCCCAGAGCAATTGTCCGTTCGGGTCATACTTCAGGAGCAGGATGTCGGCCGCCCCGGCGCTCGTTACACTGATGCCCTGTTCGCTGAAGGTGCCGCTGAAGTTGCCGGCCGCGTACACGTTCCCGTTCTCATCCACGGCGAGCCGCCAGAGCTTTTCGCCGTTATCGGGCGTGGAGAACCGCTTGGTCCAGGCATGCTCAAGGGGCTGTGCCTGTGCTTCCGCGAAAGAAGCCAGAAGTGCGATGGTCAGGACCTTGTTCATGTGGTTGGAGCGTTGAGCAGTTCGGAACATGGACGCTCAGCGTGCGTTCGTTGTTCACCGCAGGGGTGTTGAAGCATTGCGTGCCGGCGACACGTCCACTTCAGTGACGCGCGAGAGAACCCTCTCGTTGGCCGGGTCGATGGGGTCGAAGTAGCTGCCCGACTAGAGCTTCAACCATTCCCTCCGCTGAACAAGTCATGCGCGGTCCTGAGTGTGAAGTGGTCCTTACTTTCGAGGTCGTGGGCGAGGAGCCTGGAGATGGACCTCATTGCCGTGATCTGCGCGCCGAAGGCCGGAGGGTGAAGGGGAGTGTCGAAGACAGAAGGAGCTACGACTGTGCGCCCACGCTCCACCAGTTCCCCGCGTAGTCCTTGAAGGAGCCTCGCCGATCGGGATCGCCTTCACGTTGTTTGGGCGCTTCCATCGGTTCACATCCCAGGGCGATGGCCTTCGCGTAAGCCGCATCCACATCAGGCACGTACACGTGCATCACGATGGGCATCGCCGGGAATTTCTCGGATGCTTCACCCAGCATGATCACGGAATCATCGAGCATCAGCTCGGCGTGCATCACGGAACCATCGGGAGTTGCGAAGCGGCGCAGTTCCGTGGCACCGAAGAGCGCCACCATCAGTTCGATGAAACGCTGGGCTTGCGGAACGATGAAGTACGGCGATACGGAGTTGTAGCCGGCGGGTTTGAACGGGTTGCTCATGGTGACGAAGATCGCATGGCGGGGGGATCCATCCGCTCAACCACCGTACCTCACCAGCACTTGATCAAGGGTCTTGCGTTGCAGGTCCGGCACTTCGCAATGGTCCGCAGGGTGACCGACCGGGATCAGCAGAAAGGCCCGTTCGTTCTCGGGCCGTTCGAGGATCCGCGCCAGGAAATTCATGGGGCTCGGCGTGTGCGTGAGCGTCGCGAGTCCCGCGTTCCGCGCAGCCGCGAGCAGAAAGCCGCACGCGATGCCGACGCTCTCTTCCACGTAGTAGTTCTTGCGCTTCGATCCATCGGGCATCACTTCATACGGCTGCTTGAAGACCACGATCAGGCAGGGTGCCACATCGAGGAATTCCTTACGCCAGTCGGTCCCTAAGGGGGCGAGGTCTTCGAGCCATTCGGGTGGCATGCGTCCGCCGTAGCTCGCGCGCTCTTCCTCTTCCGCCGCTTCGCGGATGACGTGTTTCAGCGCCGGATCCGTGACCACGCAGAAGGTCCACGGTTGTTTGTGCGCTCCGCTTGGGGCGGTGCTGGCCGTTCGCACCAGGTTGTCGATGACCTCCGTGGCGACAGGCTCATTGCTGAAATGCCGCACACTGCGGCGGCCGTCCAACAGCGCGAAGAAGGCTTCTGCTCTGCTCGAAGTATCCGCAGGTGACAAGCGCGCCGGTCGGTAGGCGACGAACTTGGGAGAGGGTGCGTGTTCCATGCCCTGGTCGTGGGGAGCGGCTACCTGTTCGGCAGCAAGGCCAGCTGCCCGCGGTGGTAGCTCAGGTGACCGGTGCGGTTGATCACCAGATTCAAGCGATTGCGGTGCGGCTCCATAGCGAAGTCCGCCTCAGAGATACTGGCATGACGCGTGAACCACTCGTTCACCGGCAGTTGCTGCATATGTCCCAGCAAGGTCCCATGCACGCTCTGCCAGTGCTCCCGCAGCTGCTGTACGGAAGGCATCCTTGAGGCCGCGTTGTCGGCTTCTTCAAGGAAGGCAAGCTTCAGTTCCGGATACAGTGGCTCCTGGAAGCGAAGCAACGGAAGCATCATGTCGTGCACCACGATCAGGTGGCCCATCAAGTAGATGCCGCGGTTGCGCCCCGGAGCCACCTCCTGCATCAGTTGCTCGTCGGTGAGCTTGTCCAGGAGTGCGCCCGTGGCGTTCACGCGTTCGGTCCACGCGTCCAGCGTCATGCGGACGAAGCGTGCTTGTTGGTCGTTCATCGGAGTGGGGGCTTGCGCTTCGGCGCGCTCAGCGTGACAAGCCGGGGTAACTAGTCGTTGCTGAAGTAATCCGCGCTCTGGTAATGCCCGTCGGTCTCCTTCTGCAGCTGCATCAGGATGTCGTTGGCGAGGCTGCTGGCGCCGAAACGGAACCAGTGGTTGCTCAGCCATTCGGGGCCGAGCTCCTCCTTCACCATCATCAGGTAGTGCAAGGCCTCCTTGCTTTTGCGGATGCCACCGGCAGGCTTCATGGCGATCATCTGCCCGGTCTTCAAGTAATGGTCGCGGATGGCGTGCAGCATCACCAGCGTCACCTCCATGGTGGCGGCAGGATTGATCTTGCCGGTGCTCGTCTTGATGAAGTCGGCACCTGCAGCAATGGCGATGTCGCTGGCCAGGCGGACCTTGTCGTAGGTGCCAAGCTCGCCGGTCTCCAGGATCACTTTCAGGCGCGCATCACCACAGGCTTCCTTGATGGCTGCGATCTCATCGAACACGAAGTTGTAGTCGCCGCTGTGAAAGTGGCCACGGCTTATCACCATGTCGATCTCATCCGCACCCTCGTTCACGGCGAACCTGGTGTCGGCGATCTTCACGCTCTTCGGTGCTTGTCCGCTGGGAAAAGCCGTTGACACCGACGCCACCTTCACGCCGCTATCGCCGAGCGCCTTCTTCGCGACCTTCACGAGTGACGGGTACACACAGATCGCGGCGCAGGTCGGAAGGCCCGGCAGCGCGTCATGCGGGTGCATGGCCTTGTAGCAAAGTTGTTTCACTTTGCTCGGCGTGTCGGCCCCTTCCAAGGTGGTGAGGTCGATCATGCTGAGGGCGAGGTGCATGCCCTGCACCTTCGTTTCCTTCTTGATGCTCCGCGTCTTGATGCGGGCCACGCGCTCTTCGATGCCGACCTGGTCTACAGTGGGTGTGGTGCGCGGATCGGGCATATGTGGTGTGGCAGTGCTCTTGGTGGCCATGTGACCAAAGATATCAGGCTGACAGCGAGCCGCTGATCCGGTACACCCTTACCGCAGCAACGCCGGCAGGAAGGCCTTGCCCTTGCGGATGCGCGACGCACAGAACAGCGCGCCAAGGATGGCCCCGACGGTGTTCGCGATCATGTCGTTGATGTCCGTTCGGCGACCCAGTGCTTCAAGGCCTTGCAGGAACTCGGTGCCCAGGCCGTAAGCAGCGCTGATACCGACCGCCAGCGTAAGGAACGGACCGTGCATGCCTTGCTTCTGGAAGGCTCCGGCGAGCAACACGGTCAACGTGCCGAACATGCCCGCATGCACCAACTTGTCCAGGCTCAGCAGATCGAACCAATCCCAGCTGGGCAAGGCCCTGCCGGGCATCAGGCAGAGCACAAGGATGCACAGCGCCCACGCGAGCGCCCAGCGGAACGACCGCAGCATGGAGGGCTCAGTGACCGATGAGGGCGGTGTACTGCTCGGCGGTGAGCAGCTCGGCGGCATCGGCGGGGTTCGCCAGCTTGATGCGCACCATCCAACCAGCGCCATAGGGATCGGTGTTCACCGCAGCGGGATCGTCGGCCAGGCCTTCGTTCACGGCCAGCACGGTGCCGCTCACGGGCATGAAGAGGTCGCTCACGGTCTTCACCGCTTCCACGGTACCGAACACGGCCTCCTTGTCCACGCTCTGCCCCACGGTGTTGATGTCCACGAACACGATGTCCCCCAGCTCGCTCTGGGCGAACTCAGTGATGCCGATCACGGCCTCATCGCCCTCGATGCGGATCCACTCGTGGTCTTTCGTGTACTTCAGTTCTGCGGGGAAGTTCATGGTCGGGAAGAGGGTTTCTTGGGTGGCGAAAATAGCCGTTCCGGGTCATCAGGGCATGACCGGTCTCATCACTGAGCCAGTGTGAAGCGGAGGCTGACGCCAAGGTTGGTGTTGGCGCTGGGGAAGCTGGAGCTGATGACGGGGTTGTTGATCACCCGCTCGTAGAAGGCGCGGACGTTGAGGCGCTGATCGATCACGTAGTCGGCGCTCGTCTTGATGGAGAGGATGTCCTGCCCGGCGGTCACCTGATTCTGGCCTTCCTCCATCTTGCGGATCACCGTGTTGTTGCGCCGCCAGCTGAGGTCCACGCGGAGGTTCAGGTCGCTCTTCGGGGTCTTGCCGCCGATCTGGAAGGGGAACTTCACGCCCTTGAAACGGTAGCCGCTACCGATCACGAACTCCTGTCCGCGAACCTCGGTGACCTGGTAGTTGGTGAGGCTGAGGCTGAGGCTACGATCGCGGTTGTACTCGAACTTGGCGAGCAGGCTGTTCTGCAGGGTGGCGTCGAAGTTGATGAAGGGGCGCATCTGCTCGCTGATGGTGACCACCGTGATCACCTTCTGCGGCAGGAAGTTGCCGCTGGCGTCGATGGTATCCGGACGATAAAGCATGTTCGTCTGGTAGTTGCCCACGCTGAAGGTGCTGCGGTAGCTGTGGTTCAACGTGAAGGTGCGGAACAGCTTCTTGAACATCTCCAACTTGGTGAGGCCATCGTAGGTGATGTCCCAGTTGGGCAACGGCACCTGCTTGAAGGGGTTCAGCTTCACAGTGGCGGCATCGCGACCGGTGTAGGCGGCGATGAACGACGGGATCACGACATCCTGGTTGGTGCCGGTGTAGCCGGTGTAGTACAGGCTGTCCTCGGGCAGGCCGGAGAGGGGGTCCACCGAACCGAGGCGCGCGCTGATGATGGCGCGGTTGTCCAGCAGGGCCTGGAAGGTGGGGTTCACGTAGTTGTCGTTGTCCTTACTGAAGGTGGTTCCCCAGGTGATGGTGCTGACGCTGAAATTGCCGAACTCCTGCGGGCTATCGTTCACGTAGCGTCCCTCGGTGGTGTTGTAGCGGTAGAAGGAGCGGCTGTTCTGGCTGAAGGTCCGTGTGCCCATCAGTTCCACGCGGAAGCCTTTGAAGGGCTCCAGGCTGAGCCTGCCGTTGATGTTCTCGGTGCGGGTGTTGGTGTACGGGTTGAAGATGTTCGGGTTCTTCGTGAGCCAATCCTTGCTGGCGGCCTCACCGGCGAAATCGCGCACCACATCACCGGCGAGGTTGGTGTTCTGTTGGCCGAACACGAAGCCGAAGCCGGGCGCGTCGAAGCCGGGGTCCATGCCCATGATGTTGGTGCCGCGGGTGTAGCCCGGCAGCAGCATGCCACTGTTCTGGCTGTAGGTGATGTTGCCTGTCCGCACGGTCATCAGCAAGCGGGCAAGACCCTCCAGCGGATCGATCTTGGTGCCGGTGGCTTCGGGCTTGGCCGTGCCTCCCTTGTCGTCCTTCTTCTCACCCTCCTTCGCCGGATCCTTCTTGCCGGCGCTGGTGCTCTTCTTGCCCCCCTTGCCCTTGGCCTTGTCGTTGATCTTCTTGAAGTAGGGGATCTTGTTGTAGAGGTTCACGAAGTTCAGCTGGCCGTTGAGGCTGAGGGTGCGTGAGTTCTGGATGGTGTTGCCCAAGGTGTCCTGGCCCAGCGGTGAGCGGTCCCACTGGTAGCCTGCGCCGTAGGTGGCGTTGGAGTTGATCCAGTCGGTGATGGGCAACTTGTCGAAGGGCAGCTGGTAGGTGAGGTTGGCGGTGTGGTCGTAGTGCATGGTCTCACCCCAGGTCTGCAGGCTGTTGAGCACGCTATCCTTCCACACTTCGTAGTCGTAGCCTGATTTGCTGTTCACACGGCCGGTGGGTTCACCGATGATGGCACCGTTGTTCGCGCTGAAGTCAAGCTTGAGGCTCTTGGTCAGCTCGTAGCGGAAGCCCCACTGACTGGTCCAGTTGAAGGTCTTGGTGTAGGTGGGACGCGGCGCCAGCGAAACGATGTCGGGGTTGGGCCGCACAAGGCGCTCCATGTACGACCGGTCAATGCTGGTGCGCGCGGTGAGCTGCTTGAAGCCGATGTTGAAGTTGAAGTCCTTGATGAGCTTCAGCCAGTTGCTCTTGCCGATGAAGCCGATGCCTTCGAAGGGCTTCACGGCGATGGGCTTTGGGTTGTGCTGCCAGGCGAGACTGCCGCGGTAGGTGCGCAGGTTCTCGTACTGGGTGTTCACATCGTGGTACTCCTGATCGCCATAGGCATAGGTCAGGGCCAGGTTCTCCACATCCCAGAAGTGCTCCTTGCCTCCCTCCTTCTGGTCGCGCTCCTTGTGCACGTTGGTGAAGTTGATGCTCCGCCTTCGCGTGTAGGTCCGAAGCTCCTTGAGCTTGGCTTTGCGTTCCTCCTTGGTCAGCGCGCGCGTGGCGTCGCTCCACTCAATGTCGGGGCTGAGCGGATCATACTGCGGGTTGATGATCTGCTCTTGGTAGCCCACGTACATCGGCACTTTCACCCCGCTGGCCTCCGGCAGGAACTTACCCAGTTCCAGGTTGGCGCTCACGTCCACCCCGTAGCGGGTGTCCCGCTGGCGCTCGCTCACGCGCTTGTCGATGCTGCCCCAGTAAGGCGTGCTGTAGTTGCCGGCCACGCTCAGGTTGCCGAGGTCGGCGAGCTGGGTGTTCAAGCGCGCCAGGGCCGCCCAGCCGCCGCTCTGGTCGAAGTCGGTAAGGCGCAGTTCGTTCACCCACACTTCGGTGCATTGGTTCACACCGTTGTCCGTGTTCCATGGATTGGATTCAGCACCGTCCTTCTTCGGGTTGCGGATGCCGATCATAATGGTCCGCATCTGGCTCAGGTTCGGGTTACCCTTCACGAACACACGACGGTCGCCATCGAACTGGGCGTAGCGTTCGTTCACCGGCCAGCCCGCCTGGTCCCGCTGGATCTTGGTGTCGTTGAGCTTGGCGAACTCAATGATCATGTTGTTCGCCTCGGGCCA
>ERZ724517.1593-NODE-1593-length-12343-cov-3.802653_pt1 | contig 12343 bp, 14 predicted proteins | sample MGYA00376050_ERZ724517 | MGnify/ENA primary metagenome ERZ724517 (study PRJEB28724, sample SAMN07190886) | activated sludge metagenome | isolation source: activated sludge of sewage treatment plant in Hong Hong | place: USA: Christiansburg, Virginia | collected... | reverse complement strand
ATCGAAATCCGCCTTCCGAGGCGGATTTTCGTTTGTAAAAAGACGAGGCTCGGACTAGATCTTAATGCAACGGATACCAATAAGGGAGATCCACATGGATGGCGGGAATGCGGTGTTGGTCACAACTACTCTCGGAGATATGATAGAACGGGGAATGAGAAATCAAATCCCATTTCAAACCCTCCGGCGTCACGTCTATACCTGGATGCGACAGCAAGGTAACTTTCTCATCGCGACTGAACGGGTTGGTGAAGGTACGTCATACATCATCATGGTGACGTACTGGAACCAACAAAGTGAGCTCGTGGTCGAGTCATTCGACGAGTGGCCTTCGTACACCAAGCGTCACCCTGTCTCTACATGGTGACGTGCACACAACATCGAAAAAGGCGGCCCCACGGGACCGCCTTTTCTCTTATGCTTTGTGGATCTGTGATTTGACCCTTAACTGCGTACTGCGATTCTTATCAAGCTTTGGCAAACGGATTTCAAGAAGTCCGTGTTTTTCCTGTGCGTCCGCTTCATCAATCACTACTTCTTCGGGAAGGAGCAGGGTGCGAGAGAATGAACCCCAGAAGAGTTCGCGGTGGAAGTAGTTGTCGTCTGAGGATTCTTGATATTCTTCACGGATGCCCTTGATCGTGACCATATCGCGAGTGATGGCGATATCAAGATCGTTTGGACTCACACCTGCTACCAAAGCACGAATCACAATTGCATCAGCTGTCTGGTACATATCTACCGGCAGTTCACCTTCTTGAGGAGTGTGGTCGTGAGTATCACCATCCTGCCAGGTTTCTTCTTCCTCTCCATACTCATCAACCTCCTCGGCTTCTTCGTCACCAAAATGGTGACTATCAGACAAGACACGATCGTAATCATCGTGTTGTACATTACCAGTGAGTCGGTCGAGGAATGATGGTTTTTTCATAAAGAGGGAACTAAGGTACTAATTGCTTCCGTTCGGTAGCTTTGACTTTTTCGAATAAGAAGAACAGGATAATAACTCCTATCCAGACGAAGAGAAACACACCGAGGATGGTTTCTCCACTTGCTCCAATTATAAAAAAGTTAAAGAGAGCATGCAATACGATGGCGAGGCATAACCCAAGCATCCCAAAGCCGATTTGGGCCAGTTTGCTCTTATAAAAGGCAAAGGCAAGGAAGACCCCGACAGTACCTGAGGCGAGAGTATGGAGGAGGGTGGCTCCAAGAAACCGGAATGAGCCGGTTAGCGTAGAGTTGAGGTAATCGCCGCTTGCGAGTGGTGAGAGGAGAAAAAGAGTATTTTCGAGTGCAGAAAAACCCAGTGCGATGGCAATCATGTAGATAATCATATCAATCGGTTCATCAACGGCGCGGTTCCAGAGAATAATCAGTACTGCCAGTGCATACTTGAGTACTTCTTCGATGATTACCCACGCAACGACGAGGTTTGTACCGATATACAGTTCGATGGCAAGTTTCTGTAAGGGGAGAGCGAGTGGCACCACTGCCATGCCGCCAATAAACGTGATAGCAATCAAGAGTAAAGGTTCGAGCTTCTTTTTGTCTTCACGAAGCCAGAACCAGAGCCAAAAAAGGGCTGGTACAAGTCCAGAGACCGCAGCGATGGCGAACGCTTCAGGAGTGATAGGCATGATGAGTTTATTGTACCAGGTTAATACTAATGATCGTTAGCCAGATGGGGAGACACCAAAAGCACCCAGAGGGCACTTAAGGCCTTGGGTGCGGGGCGGGTTTCAAGAATTCGTCAGGGACAAGCTTCGTTGGCCAGTCTCTGTCTTCAGACTGCCAACTTGAGCGGCGTCCGGCCGCTATGGCGAAACGGACACGCTGATCTTTGGCCTCTTCAACATTCATCAGTTCAACTATCGCAACGTGATTTTGGATTTCCGTATTGAGACGTTTGCTCCCGACTGTTAGATGAAGAACTGGTGTCTTGAGAGTCTTCTGAAGAGCCTGCATGTTCTTGCAATCAACTCCGGCCATCAAAACAATCAGGTCTAGATCAGGGCGATTACGGGCTTCGAGAAGTTTATCAACTGTCTCAAAACGAATTGTTTCGAACCCGACGTCCGTGAATAGCAGGCTCGAGACAGCGGCCCTCTCTGTTCCCTTGTGGGGTCCGACAATAGCAACCTTTTTCATCGATCATCCTCCTAGTGCTAAAGATAAAGTAGCAAATATAGAGAGTAAATACAAGCACCGCGAGCCTTTGGCTTGCGGTGCTTGTATTCATTATTGATCTAATATGTGGGCCACCCACACGACTAATTAATCGTTTGCTGGAGACTGAATTCCAGCCTACGTTTGAGTTGAGCAAGAGCACGGCCACGCAATTTCAATTGCTGTTCTCGTTTTCGAGCATCAGGCTCGGCCGCATATGCCTCATAGTACAGCAATATCAATGGGCGCCGCGGTTTTGTGGATTGTACGTCTCCAGCGTTATGTTCTTTTAACCGTCGCTTCAAATCGTTGGTCGAACCTACATACAGTTCATTATCTTTGATACTTCTGAGTATGTAGAGATAGAACATAACGAACGATTAATCTAGTGTGTGGGCCAACTTGCCACCATGAGCATATCGGCATCTTTCATGTGAGCAGGTAGTTCTTGCCAGACGGTCTCAGTCACAAACGGCATAAATGGATGGAGAAGCTTGAGAGAAGTGACAAGGTAGTGGGTGAGCATACGCTGGCGGGACGCACGTTCGGCGGGTGAGCTAGCGAGGAGTGCCTTGCTCTCTTCGATCACCTGGCTCGCGAAGTGATCCCAGATGAAGTGGTAGATCTTTTCGGCGGCGAGGTCAAAGCGGTCCTTGGTCATTTCGGTATTGATTTCGGCAACCATTGGGTGGAGGAATTCGTTTTCGAATTTAGTATCGGCCTCAGTGTGCTCCGCTGGTGGCACGTAGTCTGCGGTGTTATCAAGTACAAAGCGGGTGATGTTCCAGAGTTTGTTGGCGAATTTCTTGTGAGCATTGACCTTATCCGGGTCGAGGTTCATGTCGGTGCCTGGTACGTTGTTCATCATGAGACCCATACGGAGCGCGTCAGTCCCATACTTTTCTTGAATCTCACTTGGCGCTATCACGTTGCCTTTACTTTTACTCATCTTCTTGCCGTGTTTGTCTCGCACCATACCATGGAGGTAGATCTTTTTGAACGGCACTTCGCCAGTGCGGTAGAGTCCGAGCATCACCATGCGGGCTACCCAGAAGAAGAGGATATCCTTACCTGTTTCCATCACTGCGGTCGGGTAGAAGGTCTTGAAATCGTTGCTCTCGCCAGTATAGTCAGTGACACATAGTGGCCACTGGCCAGAGGAGAACCACGTATCAAACGTGTCTTGTTCATGCTCGACAGTACCACCGCACTTGGTACAGGCAGTGATGCTGTTGTCGAGGTCTACCATCCCGTGATGGCACTCGGTACAGACCTTGGCTGGAATCGGGATACCCCAAGCAATCTGTCGGGCAATTGGCCAGTCTTCAATATTGGTGAGCCAGTGCCGGTAGACACGTTCGTCGCGCTCGGTGACGAAACTGTAGCGACCAGCATCAAGCGCCTCAAGCGCTTTTGCTGCGAGCGGCTTCATATTAACGAACCACTGTTCTTTGATTTGGGGTTCAATTTCGCGGCCACACTTGTAGCAACAGGGGACAGCGTGGTGATACTGTTCGTCTATTTTAACGAGGAGCCCTTTTTCTTTGAGTTTTTCAACAATCAGCTTGCGGGCCTCACGAATATCTTGCCCAGCAAATTCACCGGCAATCGGGAGGAGCTTGCCGCGCCAATCAATGATTTGTTCGTAGTCGAGGTTGTGACGTTTCGCGATCTCGAAGTCGATACCAGAGTGCCACGGTGTGATGGTCATCACACCGGTACCCATCTCGGGGTCTCCGGCTTCGTCTTTTATAACAGTTGCCGTAATTGGTCCATTGATCCACTCGAGTGAAATAATTTGACCATGCTGGTACTCAGCGTAGCGGGCATCGTCTGGGTGCATAACGACGTACTTGTCGCCGAACTTTGTCTCAGGACGAGCAGTACCGATGACAAATGGCCCGTACTGGAAGTAGTAAAACGGCTCGGTACGTTCCTCGTGTTCTACCTCAAGGTTTGAGAACGAGGTCTGGTGTTTTGGACACCAGTTACTTGAGCGAGCACCACGGTAGAGGAGTCCGTCTACTTCGAGCTGCTTGAAGGTGTCGTAAACAATTTTCTTGACCCGGTCATCCAGAGTAAAGAGTGCCCGGGACCAATCACATGAGGCACCAAGGGAGCGAATCTGTCCCTCCATGAATGATTTGTTTGAGAGGGTAAAGTCGAGGATTTCGGCGTAGAGTTCTTCGCGGGTCATTTGGAAACGAGAGCGACCCTCCTTTTCGAGTTTCTTTTCGTACACCACCTGGGTCTCAAAACCTGCGTGATCAGCGCCGGGGAACCACACCGCCTTTTTGCCCTTCATGCGCTCGTAGCGCATCATGATGTCTTGGACGGTTACGAAGAGTGCGTGCCCAGCATGGAGTGAGCCATTAGCATTTGGTGGTGGCATCACAATCGCAAAGGGTTCGGTGCGGTCGCCGGGGAGATTGTCCGGATTGAAGTAGCCCGAAGCCTCCCACAGCTGGTAGATGCGGTCTTCGTGATTAGCCGGATTATACGGACTCGTAAATAGGGCTGGGGTGGTACTTTGACCTTGACTCGTCCCGTTAGAAGCCTGATTTTGGGATGACGGACTCGTGTTTTTTTCTGTGTTTTCCATGGTAATAAACGTTGATTTCTAACGGGATAAACTCATTAATAGTAGTCGCATCGTAGCATGAAAAAGCCGTGAAATAAAGAAAAGCCCGCGCAGGTGCGCGGGCCGAAGATCTTCCTTCATGCTTCAGAGGTCAACCCAAAATTCATCCTTCGGATCCTTGAATGGTGCCACTGTCGCTTCGGGGTAGAAGTCAGGGTCGTAGAAGTAACGTGCATCCGCATAAGGCTGCAGTGGCCTCCTTACGGGAGGAGTTTGTTGTTTTTCAGAGAAGATGACCGATTGGTTTCCTTCTGGTACGAATGTCATGATGACTCCCTTCTGAATGGAACGTATTGCGCCTCCTGCTTGATTGCAGGCCGCTCTTGATTCTCGGGTCGAGAGCCAAGAGCGGCCAACAAAAACAGTGCGGGGTTCCCGTAGGGAACCCCGCACTGTTTTGTGACATCTTGTATATCTCTATTCCATCACAAAAGCACTACGGTGTTCCCGCTTCGTAAACCAAAAATAGAAATAGGTTACAAATGTGTGCTTCATAGGTTGTATTTTGAATATAACAAAGATTGAATTTGTTGCAAGTATTCTGTTACCACGGGCAAACAGTTGTTTCGGTGCCAGGCACAATCTCTTGCGAACCCCAGACCAGTGCGTGATTGCTCCAAAATTCGTGGCTCTGTTCTGGTAGGAAATTTCCACCGGGGAAGGATGGGGTTAATCGTCCGACATAAGCTGTATAGAGGAAATAATCACCACTCCGCTGTTTGCGAATATCTAGCACAAACCAGGTCGTTGGTTCACTATTGCGATTTTTGACGAATCTAGAATAGGTGTGACGTAATGGGCGTTTGGCATAGATGATCTCGTCTGACTCATTTGTCGCAACCAGGTCACACAACCCGACTTCTTTCCCTGTGTCGATTTCGCAACGTATGATAGTCGTATCAAAAGTGATTGCACTGATATGTTCCTGGACTAATGACTTTAGGTTTGGATATTTTGCAAAGTGAGTGAGTGCATGCGAGGAGTCAAGATCAAGATATAAAGCTTTATTGTCTTTGCTGTAACCTAGCAGCTCGATGTTGCTCATATTATTAAAGAGAGCGATTACCATCGGCGCGGATGTAGGCAATCGCGCCAGCGCTGCGAGCGGTCGCAAGCTGTGCATGTCCGGCGAGTGCAATCATCACACTGTTATCGGTCGAGAGGTGACGATGGGGCAGATAGACCTCGATGTGTGGGTGGGAGGCGAGGAGTTTTTCGGTAAAGGTCTGGCGAAGAAAACTATTCGCCGATACACCACCACCGATGATAAGGGTAGCGATACCAAAGTGATCAATCGCTTTTGCCGTCTTCGTGTACAGTGATTCGATAGCCGCATCTTCAAAGTCACGTGAGAGAGCGTTCTTTTCATCTTCCGATAGCGTCTTGTCGCCAACGAGATTGCGTACCGCAGTCTTGAGTCCGGCGTAGGAGAAATCAAAATCATCACTGTGAATCATTGGACGTGGCAGTACTTTGTCGCCGTAGTGTGGGAGGTTCGCGGCACGCGCAATCGCGGCACGCTTGCCAATCTCTGGTCCACCAGGGTATGGGAGTCCCATCAGTCGCGCTACTTTATCAAATGCTTCACCTACGGCATCATCACGGGTCTGACCAATCTTTTCGTACTGACCCCAATTCTTCATGAGGATGAGCTCAGTGTGGCCGCCAGAGACGAGCAGCGCGAGAGCTGGGAATTGTACTGGTGCGAGTGCGTCATCGACCTCGACGTCGTAGAGGGAAGCGAGGATATGTCCTTCCATATGATTGACTGGTATGACCGGACAACCGAGTACATGTGCGAGGGCTTTCGCGAAACTAACGCCCACCCATAGCGCTGGTTCAAGACCGGGACCACTCGTGACCGCAATCATATCAATTTCAGGTAATTGATGTTTCTGAAACCAACCCATGAGTGTCTCGGCCAGTTCTGGTTCTCGTTCTAAAATTGTAACTATAGCAGCTTCAGCTTCGGTACTGATTTCGGTCGGTGCTGGTATGAGTAATTCTGCTTCTTGTAGAGCGACTTCAAGGAGTGGCACTACGGCTTTGGCGTGTTCGCGTTTGGCCATCATCGGAAAAATACCCCCATATTGGTTGTGGAGTTCGATTTGACTTCGCAGTCCATTACCGATAACAGAATAGGTGGCGGTAGGGAATTCACCGACAATATCGACAATACTAATTGACGTTTCGTCAGCGGAACTTTCAATCGAGAGAATACGCATAATGTCACCAGTTATACCACGATTTTGACATAAAAAAAGCCCGCCGAATGTCACTTGGACACGGCAGAGCTAGGGGTACTCGAGGGACTCTTCCTACCGGTTGGCCCTAGACTGATTGGGAGAATGACCCCCCACTACACGTCCGTATAGGCACAGTTGGCAGCGCTACATGTATGCTTACCGATTGCGTCAGCAATCCTCTTGCAACAGCCCCTCGAGCAAGGAGTACGTTACTCTTCAAGGAATCAAAAGTCAATTATTTAATAGCGGGATTGTTTGAGATTGAACGTCAGTAAAAATGCGAGGGAAACTAGTCCTGCCATTGCCAAAAAGAGCGCATCAAAACCAAACTGACTGACAATCAGTCCACCCATCGCGGTACCAGTGACGCCGGTGAAAGAAAGAATAATCTCCCAATCAGCTGCCTCCGGTAGTTCTTTATCAATATCAAAGTTAGTCGCCATAAGCGCACGAAAAGCAGGGGCGTGGAGACCTTCACTAAAGCCAAGCAGTAACTGGATGATAAATAGTTGGGGCAGGGCGGTTGCAAAGAAAAAGCCAAGACAACCCATAATTTTTAAACCATAACCAAGCCGAAGACTATTTTTGGGCGTGAGAAAGTGCGTACCAATTAAGCGTGTAAAAACTGTACCCACTCCTTTGGCGGCAAAGTAGATAGTGCCAAGCAAAGCAACGGTTTCGATGGTGGCATTAAAATCGGTGGCAAACAGTGCAAACAGCGGAGCCAACATCACGCTCGCAAACATAAAAAGTCCGTGGGCGAGATACAGTAGATAGAGGGTGGGGTTAGTTTTCATAGATTACAGAATAAAGGTAAACGGCAGATCAGCAAAGCTGGCGACGCGGATAGCGCTCGCATTTTTGTGGCCACCACCGCCATACTTTTGGGCCATGACTGATACATCAACATCACCCCGACTGCGCAGTGAGAGGGTTACTGCTCCGTGCTTGTGGTAGTACACGATACCAAAGGCAGTCCGACCTTCTGCTTCATTAAGCGCTGCGAGCTGATTGCCGATATGGTTACGGAAATCCCGAGTCGCATTTACCGCATAGACAGTATGTCCTTCAAAAGAGACAAGTTCACGTCCAGCGACCATTCCGGCAATGAGACGGTCTTCATACTTCGCAAGGAGAGACCCTTTGGCAATAAAATTGATGAGGTTGTCTTCATTTTGTAGGGAGGTCGATAGCTCGTCCCACCCCTCGAAGGTCATCGGGTACTGATTAAAGGCAACCTTAAACTCACGGTATTCGGGGAGGGCGTTCCGCCACAGATCGTAGTCTTCGACGTACAGGAGAATAGTTGGTACTGGTGTTTCAGGATGAAAGTATTGCCAGGCAAGCACTGCTCCGGAGTGATTGTTATCAAAAATATTCTGGGGGTAGGCGCGAACGTCGGCTTCGGCGCTGACATGATGGTCAATGACAACCACATTTTTGTTCGTCTCATTGAGTTGCGCAAGAAGCGGTGCAGAAAAAGAAAAGTCGACAATGTAGATTTCTTTGCCTGAGAGTCCTAGAGGGAGTACCCCGTGGTCTTTCCAAGGGAGGTAGGTAGCAGTGTCACCAAATTTCTTCCAGGCAGCGTAGGCAGCACCAAAGCCGTCTGGGCAGTCGCCGTGGTAGATAATGACAACATCTTTGAGTTCACTTTCCATATCGCCTAGTATAGCCGAAAAAGCAAAAAGCCCGAAGGCTTTTTTGTTTGTGCGCAATACAGGGCTCGAACCTGTGACCTACCGCATGTCATGCGGGCGCTCTACCAGCTGAGCTAATCGCGCATTTATTCTCCAGACTGGTTCCTGAAGTACCTAGCAATATATACTAATTTTCTCCAGAACGCCACCCTGTTTTCACGGATTGCGGATGAGCCTACCGACTGAACATTTCGAGGCCTCGGGACAGGCGGGCATTCATTTTGCGGTTTTTGAAGTATTCAGATTCTTCGAGAGTTTGTTCGCTTCGTAAGACCTCTTGAATCACGGTGAGGAGGCGCAGTGCTTTGGTAAAGTTTGGAACGCAAGCTGGGTTCACTCGCTGGGCATACTCAGCAAAAACGTGTAACTGCTCAATAATCTCAGTAATAATAATATGCCGGATGATGTGGTTTTTCTTATCTTTACTTTGGATGAGGTCATCAAGTACATCAATATCAATAGCGACCACTACTCGCGGAATGCCAGTCAGCTTTTCTTGCTTGCCACTTTCTTCGGATTCAAAATACGTAACTTCGCCAAGCTGGTTACCTCTACCATCATAGTTATCAATTTCATCTTTTATGGTGGTGAGTTTTTTATCAATATCATTTGAAAATGTCACATCAATACCCAATCCAATATGTCCAGTAGTCGCCTTTGATACAAACTCGAGCACCAAATCAATTTTGTGCTTGTAGTCATCATAATCGCTGGTTTTGATTGCTTTGGTGAAAGGAATCCAATTCGCATTATTGATGCCGCTATAGATTAGGTACTCAAGTACTTCCGATACCTTTTTTATATCTTCTTGGTCTACCTTGTCTAGATGGGTATCAGTCTGCTTTTTTGCGAGCGCAAACTGTCCTTCGCAGTAGCGAACATACGCCGCGTGTTCGTTCATTGTTTTTTGATCGTACATGCCCGTGAAGTCGGCCCGCTTGATCGCAGCATCCTTGAGACGTTTTGCACATTCGGGATGAAGCGGCAAAATTGAACTCGCAATATCTTCCATTGAACGAGTTGCTCGTTCTTTGCGCATCAAATTTCGTTCAGGATCACCGCCAAAAGCCATAATTGTGAAGTATATCATAATCATTTTGAGGCAATTTCTTCCGTAACTATTTTCCGCGCACGTTGTTATATAGCATATACGCTATAAGTTATTTCATTTGGTATGTGTGGCATCATTGGTTATACGGGGACAAAAAACGCAACGCCGATATTACTCGCGGGACTTGAGGCACTCGAGTATCGTGGTTATGACTCAGCTGGACTGTCGATTGGCGGAGTCGGAATCGTGAAAGCGGTAGGGAAAGTGGCGATGTTGCGGGAAAAAGTTGCGTCGAGTGTCACTGCTGATGCCACTTCAGGCATTGCACATACTCGCTGGGCTACTCATGGAGAACCAAGTGAAGTGAACGCGCATCCCCATATCGATACGAGCGGACAACTCCATCTCGTCCACAACGGTATCATCGAAAATTATCGCGAAATCAAAGATGAACTTATTGGGCAAGGCTATACTTTTTATTCGGCGACGGATACTGAAGTCCTTGCGAAACTTATCGGGTCACTCTACGCTGGGAATCTGGAACAAGCGGTCACAAAAGCTCTCGCTCGGGTGCGGGGTGCCTATGGGCTCGTAGTTACTCATGAGGCAGAACCGGGGGTAATAATCGTGGCGCGGCTCGGGAGCCCTATCGTGATTGGGGTAGCGGCAGACGGTCACTACGTCGCGTCTGATGCCGTGGCGCTTTTACCGTACACAAACAGACTGGTGTATCTCGACGATGGTGAGGTGGCCATTTTGACCCCATCCACCTACCAGGTCAAAAGTGAAAGCGGTACCGAACGACAGGTGGTGCCGGAGACAGCTGCGGCAGATATCGAAGTGATCAAAAAAGATGGCTACCGTCACTACATGGAGAAAGAGATCAACGAGGCAGCTGAGGTAATCCGTAGTACCGTGCGTGGACGAGTCCTTACTGGCGAAGGGCGTGTGAAGCTCGGTGGTCTTGAATCGGTGTTGCCAGAACTCCGCGATATTCATCGTCTCACGATTGTTGGTTGTGGCTCGGCGTCTTTTGCAGGGAGAGTGGGGCAGTGGATGCTCGAAACATACGCTGGCCTACCAACCGAAGTTGAAATCGGCAGTGAATACCGCTATCGGGCGATGCTTGGTGGTCCTGGTACCGCAGTCCTGGCGGTCACGCAGTCTGGTGAGACGGCCGATACTCTAGCCTCAATTAAACGAGCCAAAGCCGAAGGGCTCCTCACCCTCGGAATAGTGAATGTCGTTGGATCAAGTATAGCTCGTGAGACTGCCTCCGGAGTATACAATCATGCCGGACCGGAGGTGGCTGTCGCTTCGACAAAGGCCTTCCTTTCACAACTGACGGTCTTTGCCCTTCTTACTGTACTCCTCGGTCGCGAACGTGGCATAATGACCGAAGCCGCGGCCGGTGAGATACTAATAGCCCTTGAAGCCCTGCCGGCACTCCTTGATGAGGTTCTGTCCCGACAGGCTGGTATCGAAGTGATTGCCAGTCGCTACAAAGACGCCACGAGCATGATGTATATTGGTCGTGGCTCACATGCGCCACTGGCGTACGAAGGGGCGCTCAAGATGAAAGAGGTGACGTATATCCATGCGGAGGGGTATCCCGCCGGGGAATTGAAACATGGCTCGATTGCACTCCTTGATCCGCAGGTACCAGTGGTCGCCCTGTTGCCGTCTCAAGATGTCTACGAAAAAATGGTTTCAAATATAGAAGAGGTGAAAGCCCGTAAGGCGCCGATGATTATAATTGCTGAGGATGGCGACAAACATGCAAGTACTCTCGCCGATGACGTCATCTTTGTACCGAAGACTCATCCGCTACTTCAACCGATTATCTCAACCATCCCACTCCAACTGCTGTCATATTATGTTGGTATAGAAAAAGGGCTTGATGTTGATAAGCCACGCAATCTCGCCAAATCCGTCACGGTAGAGTAGAATCGAGAAAGACAGAGGAGGCTGGCAATGATAATTGATATTGCGTACCTGCAAGCCTGGTTGTCACTCCTTATGTTTCAACCAGAATCCCCGCCGTATGAGATGGCGTGGCGAGAAATTCATGTTCTCGAAGAGTCGCGTTCGTACAATGGTGGTGAGTTGCGTCTCTTGCGCAAATTGGCGCATCAGTGGTACGAGACATACCGATAGCCAAAAAACCGGCCCGTCTTTCCGACGCGGGCCGTTTGTGTTTTTGGAAACACGCAGTGCTCCATTTCAACGTTTGGTATACTAGTACTATATGTTAAAAATTGGTAAAAAAGCCCCGACGTTTTTGCTTGTTGATCAAGATGGCGTTACTCATACTCACAAGGAATTGGTTGGGCAGTGGACACTCATTTATTTTTATCCCAAGGACGATACTCCCGGCTGTACCAAAGAAGCCTGCATGATTGCTGACGTGTACAAAGACTTCAAGCGGATGAAGGTGCAGGTGTTTGGCGTCAGTAAAGACACTGCGAAGTCGCACAAGAAATTTGCCGAAAAATACGCACTGCCATTTACTCTCCTGTCTGATCCAACCATGGAG
>ERZ724517.1588-NODE-1588-length-12378-cov-3.847521_pt1 | contig 12378 bp, 9 predicted proteins | sample MGYA00376050_ERZ724517 | MGnify/ENA primary metagenome ERZ724517 (study PRJEB28724, sample SAMN07190886) | activated sludge metagenome | isolation source: activated sludge of sewage treatment plant in Hong Hong | place: USA: Christiansburg, Virginia | collected... | reverse complement strand
TGCTCGCGCTGCTTTGCGGCTTTGGCGGCGGTAATTTCGCCTCGTCTATGTCGAACATCAGCTTCTTCTTTCCAAAGGCGCAAAAGGGCAATGCAATGGCGCTCAATGCCGGGCTCGGCAATCTGGGCGTGTCGGTGATGCAATTCATCATACCGCTCGTGATTACCGCGAGCGTTTTTGGCGCGATGGGTGGCGATCCGCTTCCTAATAAAGAGGGCGGCGCGCTGTGGCTGCAAAATGCAGGCTTCATCTGGGTGCCGTTCATCATTGCCTCTTCGCTGCTGGCGTGGATCGGGATGAATGACATCGCCGATGCGAAGGCCAGCTTTGCCGAACAGGCCGTCATCTTTCAGCGCAAGCATAACTGGCTGATGTGCTGGCTTTACACCGGAACGTTCGGCTCGTTCATCGGCTTCTCGGCTGGCCTGCCGTTGCTTGCCAAGCACCAGTTCCCCGATGTCGATGTTCTAAAGTTCGTTTTCCTCGGACCTCTGGTCGGCGCGATTAGCCGCGCCGCCACGGGTTGGGTTTCGGATCGCTGGGGCGGTGGCCGCGTAACCTTTTGGGTTTTCATCTTCATGATGATTGGCGTCGTTGGCGTGATGTATTTCCTGCAAGCCGCCAGTTGGTGGGGTTTCCTCGGCATGTTCATTTTCATGTTTTTTGTCACAGGCGTCGGCAATGCCTCAACCTTTCAAATGATCCCCAGCATCATGCGCAGCGAAATACCGCGGCTGATGCCCGAACTTGGAAAACCTGAACAAGTGCGGCAGGCCGAAAAGGAATCGGCGGCGATCGTCGGCTTCACCTCGGCCATCGCTGCATATGGTGCCTTCTTCATTCCGAAAAGCTTTGGCAGCGCCATTGCCGCGACTGGATCACCGATGGCTGCGCTCATCGGGTTCTTCATCTTCTACGCCAGCTGCGCCGTGCTGACATGGTTTGTCTACACACGGCCCGGCGGGCTCCTCCACGCAATCGAACGCACGCCAAAATCCACATTAGTCACCGCTTGAAAGGGTTAAGACCATGAGCCAACTTCTCGACCGATTGACCTTTTTCAACCGCAACCGCGAGACATTCTCCGACGGTCACGGCGTCACCAATAGCGAAGCGCGCGATTGGGAGGATGGCTATCGCAAACGTTGGCAGCATGACAAGATTGTGCGTTCGACCCACGGGGTGAACTGCACCGGCAGCTGTTCGTGGAAGATTTACGTCAAGGGCGGGATCATCACCTGGGAAACGCAGCAAACCGACTATCCCCGCACGCGGCCTGAGCTGCCGAACCACGAACCACGCGGTTGTCCGCGCGGCGCAAGTTACAGCTGGTATATCTATTCGGCCCAGCGGCTGAAATATCCTCTGATCCGTTCGCGCCTGGTCCGACTGTGGCGCGAGGCACGAAAGTCGATGGCGCCGGTTGCAGCCTGGACATCGATCGTCGAGGATGAGGCCAAGCGGAAAAGCTACACTTCCATCCGCGGCCATGGCGGTTTTGTACGCGCGCGCTGGGACGAGGTCACGGAAATTATAGCCGCCGCCAACGCCTATACTGCGCGGAAATATGGGCCAGACCGGATTATCGGTTTCTCTCCTATTCCCGCTATGTCGATGGTCAGCTATGCAGCTGGATCGCGCTATTTGTCGCTAATCGGCGGTACCTGCATGTCGTTCTATGACTGGTATTGCGACTTGCCGCCTGCGAGCCCGATGACTTGGGGCGAGCAGACCGATGTCCCCGAAAGTGCAGACTGGTATAACGCAGGCTTCCTGATGATGTGGGGATCGAACGTCCCGCAAACACGCACGCCCGACGCACATTTCATGACCGAAGCGCGCTATCGCGGGGCAAAGGTCGCAGTCGTTTCGCCTGATTATGCAGAAGCGACAAAGTTTGCGGACATATGGCTTAACCCGAAACAGGGCACTGATGCCGCACTCGCCATGGCGATTGGCCATGTCATCTTGCGTGAATATCACCTCGACCGGCAGGTGGAATATTTCGAGGATTATTGCCGCCGTTACAGCGATTTCCCGATGCTCGTCCGGCTGGCGGAAAAGGACGGCGCCTATATCCCTGAACGGCTGCTCCGCGCGTCCGACGTGAAGGGCGATTTGGGCGAACGCAATAATCCCGAATGGAAAACCGTCGCTTTTGATGATGCCAATGGGGAGCTTGTCGCACCCTTAGGCTCGGCTGGTTTCCGCTGGGGTCAGGAAGGCAAGTGGAATCTGGAGGAGAAGGACGGACAAGGCGCAGATGTAAAGCTGCGCATGACCGCCATTCTGGACGCAGACCGCGACGATGTGGTCGATGTCGCCTTCCCCTACTTCGGCAATCGTGAACATGACCATTTCAAAGGAACCGACCATCCTGATGTTTTGAAGCGCCGTGTGCCTGTACGTCAGATTGATTCCAAGGACGGCAAAACATTTGTCGCCACGGTGTTCGATCTTTTCTGCGCCAATTACGGTCTGGATCGCGGATTGGGCGGTGATCATATCAGCAAAGATTATGCGGATAATGAGCCTTACACGCCTGCTTGGGCGGAAAGAATTACGGGTGTTCCGGCCGAACAGATCATCACGGTAGCCCGCGAATTTGCGACAAACGCCGAAAACACCAAAGGCAAGTCGATGGTCATCCTGGGGGCTGGCCTCAACCATTGGTACCATATGGACATGAACTATCGCGGCATCATCAACATGCTGGTGATGTGCGGGTGCGTCGGCCAGTCGGGCGGTGGTTGGTCGCATTATGTGGGGCAGGAAAAGCTGCGTCCGCAAACGGGCTGGGCACCGCTCGCATTCGGGCTCGACTGGGCTCGCCCGCCGCGTCAGATGAACTCGACCAGTTTCTTCTACGCGCATAGCGACCAGTGGCGGTACGAAACGCTAGATGTTGATGAAATCCTGTCGCCAACGGCGCCTGACGGTGATTGGTCGGGTTCGCTCATCGATTATAATGTCCGCGCAGAACGCATGGGATGGTTACCGAGCGCGCCGCAGCTCAAGTCGAATCCGCTGGATATTACCAAGGCGGCGAAAGCTGTCGGGTTGGAGCCCAAGGATTATGTCGTTTCGGCGCTTCAATCGGGCGAACTTGAAATGTCGTGCAATGACCCTGACGACCCAGCAAACTGGCCGCGCAATATGTTTGTCTGGCGTTCCAACCTTTTAGGGTCGTCTGGCAAGGGCCACGAATATTTCCTAAAACATTTGCTCGGCACGCAGCACGGCGTTCAGGGCAAGGATCTCGGCGAAACAGGCGCGCAGAAGCCTCAGGAGGTCGTCTGGCATGATGATGCGCCGCAGGGCAAACTCGACCTTTTGGTCACGCTCGATTTCCGCATGTCGACGACCTGTGTCTATTCCGACATCGTTCTGCCGACCGCCAGCTGGTACGAAAAGGATGATCTGAACACGTCCGACATGCACCCGTTCATCCACCCGTTATCGGCTGCGATTGATCCCGTTTGGGAGTCCAAATCCGATTGGGATATTTATAAGGAAATTGCGAAGAAATTCTCCGAGATCGCCCCGGAAGTCCTGGGTGTCGAGGAGGATGTGGTGCTGACGCCGATCCTGCACGATACGCCTGGTGAAATCGCGCAGCCATTTGATGTCGCCGACTGGGGCAAGGGCGAAGTGCTGCCGCTGCCCGGCAAGACAATGGCGAATATCGCAGTCGTCACCCGCGATTATCCCAATGTCTACAAACGCTTTACCGCGCTCGGTCCGCTGATGGAAATGATCGGCAATGGCGGCAAAGGCATTGCCTGGAATACCGAGCCCGAGGTCGAATTGCTTCGCCGCTTGAACGGAGAAGTGCGCGAAGAAGGCACCTCAAAAGGCATGGCGAAAATTGAGACCGCCATCGATGCCTGTGAGGTGATCCTGAGCCTGGCGCCCGAAACCAATGGCGAGGTCGCGGTCAAGGCATGGGCTGCCTTGTCCAAGAATACCGGCCGCGACCACACGCATTTGGCATTACCCAAAGAAGAGGAGAAAATTCGCTTTCGCGACGTGCAGGCACAACCGCGCAAAATCATATCGTCACCGACATGGTCCGGCATCGAAAGCGAGCATGTTTGCTATAATGCCGGGCACACCAACGTCCACGAGATGATCCCGTGGCGGACACTGACCGGGCGGCAACAGCTCTATCAGGATCATAAATGGATGCGCGCCTTTGGTGAAGGTTTCTGCGTCTACCGTCCGCCGATTGATACAAAGGCGGTAAAGCCGATGCTCGATCAGGCCAAGAACGCACCGCATGTGATCCTGAACTTCATCACGCCGCACCAGAAATGGGGCATCCATTCCACATATACCGATAATCAGCTGATGCTAACGCTGTCACGCGGTGGCCCGATTGTGTGGATGTCAGAGACCGACGCAGCCAAGGCAGGGCTGGTCGACAATGATTGGGTGGAGGCGTTCAATTCGAACGGCGCATTAGTCGCTCGCGTCGTCGTTTCGCAACGCATGAAAGACGGCACGCTCTTCATGTATCACGCACAGGAAAAGATCGTGAACGTCCCAGGGTCCCCGCTCACAGGCCAGCGTGGCGGCATTCATAACAGCGTCACGCGCGCGGTACTGAAACCCACGCACATGATCGGTGGTTACGTCCAGCAGAGCTACGGCTTTAATTACTACGGAACAGTCGGTTCCAACCGCGACGAATATGTCATCGTCCGCAAGCTTGAAAAGGTCGACTGGCTCGAAGGGCCGATGACCGCACTGGAGGCAACCCAATGAAAGTCCGCGCGCAAATCGGCAAGGTCTTGAACCTTGATAAATGTATTGGCTGCCACACCTGTTCGGTCACTTGCAAGAATGTATGGACCAGCCGCGAAGGCATGGAATATGCGTGGTTCAATAATGTCGAAACCAAACCGGGCATAGGCTATCCTAAGGATTGGGAGAACCAGAAGCGCTGGAACGGCGGCTGGGATGTAAAGGGTGGGCGCTTAAAGCCCAGAATGGGTGGTAAATGGCGCCTGTTGTCGAAGATCTTCGCCAATCCCGACCTGCCCGAAATTGACGATTATTACGAACCCTTCACCTTCGATTATTCCCACCTTCAGGAAGCAAAGGAGAGCAAGGCATTCCCAACGGCTCGTCCGCGCTCGCTGATTACCGGCAAGCGGATGGAGAAAATAAACTGGGGACCGAACTGGGAAGAAATCCTGGGCGGTGAGTTTTCCAAGCGATCAAAAGACTATAATTTCGAAGGCGTACAAAAAGAGATATACGGCCAGTTCGAAAATACCTTCATGATGTATCTGCCAAGGCTGTGCGAACATTGCCTTAACCCGACCTGCGTCGCCGCGTGCCCTTCCGGGTCGATCTACAAGCGCGAGGAAGACGGCATTGTTCTGATCGATCAGGAGAAATGCCGTGGCTGGCGCATGTGCGTGTCCGGCTGCCCCTATAAGAAAATTTATTATAACTGGAAATCGGGCAAATCTGAAAAGTGCATCTTCTGTTATCCGCGGATTGAAGCAGGGCAGCCGACCGTATGTTCGGAAACCTGTGTCGGGCGCATCCGTTATTTGGGGGTCATGCTCTATGATGCCGACCGGATCGAAGAGGCCGCTTCGGCACAGAATGTCGAGGATTTGTATCAGGCACAGCTTGACATCTTTCTCGACCCCAACGACCCAGCCGTCATCGAGCAAGCACGCAAAGATGGTGTTCCAGAAAACTGGTTAGAGTCTGCGCGCCGCTCGCCGATCTGGAAAATGGCGATGGAATGGAAAATCGCGTTCCCGCTTCATCCCGAATATCGCACTTTACCAATGGTTTGGTACGTGCCACCACTGTCACCGATAAGTTCGGCCGCCAATGCCGGGCAAATTTCGGTCAACAACAATATGCCCGATGTTCGATCGTTGCGTATCCCGCTCAAATATCTCGCGAACTTGCTGACGGCGGGGGATGAGGAGCCTATTGCGCTTTGCCTTGAACGCATGCTCGCCATGCGCGGTTATATGCGATCCAAAACCGTCGAGGGCGTGATTGATGAGAGCATCGCTACGACCGTCGGCCTTACCGGTGCGCAAATCGAAGAAATGTATCACGTCATGGCAATCGCCAATTACGAGGACCGCTTCGTCATTCCAACGGGCCACCGCGAAGATGCCGAAGATATGTTCGAAGAGCGCGGCAACTGCGGTTTTTCCTTCGGCAATGGATGTTCGAGCGGCGAAACCAAGACCAACATGTTTGGCGGCCCATCGCGTAAGAAACTGCAAACTCCAACGTCACATATTACTGGGGAGGTGTTCTGATGAGCATGATAACATTACGCGCGCTGTCGGCGCTTCTTCACTATCCTGATGAAAATCTGCGTGCTGCGGTTCCCGACATTCGAGCTGTTTTGCTGCAAGAGCGCATCGTCAGCGAAAAGCAGATGCTGCGTTTGGAACCGCTATTGTTCAGGCTCTCGGGCGGCGACCTGATCGCGCTTCAAGAGCATTATGTCGAGCTATTCGATCGGGGGCGAACGCACAGCCTGCATCTGTTCGAATATGTCCACGGCGAAAGCCGCGACCGGGGCCAAGCGATGGTAGACCTTCGCGAACGCTATGTGGCCGCCGGGCTTGATCCGGCAACCAATGAGTTGCCCGACTATCTGCCATTGTTCCTCGAATATTGTTCGACACTGCCGCGCGACGAAGCATTGGCCGAACTCGCAGAGCCGGGAACGATTATCGCGACGTTGGCAGAACGTTTGGAGTCGCGTGGGACCGATTATGCAGGATTGCTAGGGGTATTGCGTGATCTGTCCGGCGACCAGAGCGTTCCGGCAGAAGCGATGATACCCGTTGATGATCCAGATGATCTTGAAGCGTTGGATGCAGCTTGGGAGGAAGAGGAAATTACCTTTGGCGCAATGGCACCTGCAGCGCCCGATTCGGCCCCTTCGTGCCCGCAAACGCAGGCGATGCTGAGCCGCATGCTTGATCCGTTGCACGTAATTCAACCGGCAAGGAGCCAATGACATGGCCGATTTTCTGAACCACTTTCTTTTCGGCATCTATCCCTATATCGCGTTGTCCGTTCTCGCGCTGGGGTCAATCGTGCGTTACGATCGTGAGCCGTATAGCTGGCGTTCCGGGTCCAGCCAGTTGTTGCGCAAACGACAGCTGATGTGGGGCTCTGTGCTGTTTCACGCCGGCGTCCTGGTGATTTTCTTCGGCCATTTGGGTGGTCTGCTTACTCCCATCGCTTTGTTCGATGCGCTTGGCATCGCGCATGGTGCCAAGCAGATATTGGCGATTGTTGTTGGTGGTATCGCAGGTGTGCTTGCTTTTGGCGGTGCATCGCTACTTTTGCACCGCCGTCTGTTCGACCCCCGTATTCGGCAGACATCGAGTTTTAGCGACATCATGATACTGCTTCTGCTCTGGTTGCAATTGGTGTTAGGCTTGGGAACAATTCCTGTGTCGATGGATCATCTTGATGGCCATGAAATGGTCAAGTTCATGACCTGGGCGCAAGGGATTTTCACTTTTCAGGGAGATGCCTCATCTTATGTCAGCGATGCACATATTATCTTCAAAATGCACCTGCTGATGGGGCTGACGATCCTATTGCTCTTCCCATTTACTCGCCTGGTCCACATGCTGTCTGCGCCCATCCGCTACATTTGGCGACCGGGCTATCAGGTGGTCCGTTCACGCAAGCTGGGGACGCGTCATGGTTGAGGTTCTTGAACACTCAGTTGTTATCGTGAACGGAAGGGAAATCGGCGCAGCCATGATTGCTGCCGAGGTGCAGAACCATCCTGCCGCCGATGCAGACGAAGCGTGGGCAGCTGCTGCGCGGGCACTTGTTTTGCGGCAGCTCCTCCTTGATGAAGCGGACAGACTGGTCATTGTTAGCGAAGATTTGACCGATGCTGACGGACGAACACTTGTCGAAGAAGACGCGCGGATTGAGGCATTGCTCGAACAGGAGGTTCAATGTCCAGCAGCCGACGAAGCGGTGACTCGCCGGTTCTTTGATCAGCATTCGGATCGGTTTACCTCGCCAACTATGGTTGAGGCCGAACATATCCTGTTTGCCGCATCGCCCGATGATGCCCTTGCTTACGGTCTTGCCACCGGGGATGCGCGGACAACCATCCGCGCGTTGCAGGCCGCACCCGAAAGTTTCGCGGCGTTGGCGCACAAACATTCGGCGTGCCCTTCGAAGGAGCAGGGCGGCAATCTTGGACAAATTGGTCCAGGCCAGACCGTTAAGGAATTCGAGGATGTGCTGTTGAATTTACCAGCAGGTGCCTTGCACCCCGAACCCGTAAAAACGCGTTTCGGTGTCCATGTGATCCGCGCAGGACGACGGGTTGAGGGACAGCAATTGCCGTTCGAACTCGTGCACGAAAAGATTGCCCAATATCTGGAGGAAGCGAGCTTCCGCCGCGCCGTGTCACAATATCTGTCGATATTGGCATCGGCGGCCAAAATAGAAGGCATTGAAATCAGCGGTGCGGACGGGCCACTGGTCCAGTGACGATAGGTTTAACCTCGAACGCAGCTGGAGCCGAACTGACCGACCTCCACGGCCGCCGGTTTGAATATCTGAGGTTGTCGCTCACCGATGTTTGCAACTTCCGGTGCAGCTATTGTCTGCCTGATGGGTATCGTAAAGCAAAGGGTGCACCGCCTAATCTCTCAATCGACGAAATCCGCAGGCTTGTTGGCGGTTTTGCAGCACTCGGACTTTGGAAAATTCGTCTTACAGGCGGAGAACCAACGCTGCGTGCGGAGTTTCTCGACATAGCCAAAACCGTCTCTGGAATCGAAGGTATTCGTCAGATCGCCATCACGACCAACGGTTACAGGCTTGCGAGACGTGCGCAGGATTATGCCGATCATGGTATCGGCGCAATCAACATCAGCATCGATTCACTAAAGGCTGAAAAGTTTCATGCCATCACCGGCCATGACCGGCTTGCTGAAATTCTGCGTGGAATCGATGCATGCAAAGCGGCTGGAATAGCATCAATCAAACTGAATTCAGTGCTGCTCAAAGGATTGAACGATAACGAACTGGACGATTTCATCGCGTTCGTGGTGGAGCACGACCTTACATTGCGATTCATTGAAGTAATGCGGACGAACGATAATCCGGGATATTTTATCGAGCATCACTTACCCGGCAGTTTTATCAGCGACCGGTTGCAATCTATCGGCTGGCTGCGTCAATCGCGACAGGCCGGTGCCGGGCCAGCGATTGAATACGCAAACCCAACGGGTCCTGGCCGAATAGGCATCATCGCCCCTTATTCGAAAGACTTTTGTGCCAGCTGTAACCGGCTGCGGGTGTCAGCGACGGGTAAGCTGCACCTTTGCCTGTTTGGCGATGGCGGCATCGACTTGAAGCCGTGGTTGCAAGATGATGCGCAGAAGGAAGAACTGATCATCCGATTGCAAAAGCTGGTAGCCGGAAAAGCACCTGCGCATTTGCTGCATCAGGGCAATAGTGGGGCCACACCACACCTTGCATCCATAGGGGGATAATCATGGCCGGAATTGACGAAAATCTGACCTTTTACCCGCTCGGTATTGCGGTGCTGACGATCTCGGACACGCGTGACGAAATGACAGACACGTCGGGCTCATTGCTGGTCGAGCGGCTGACAAGCGCCGGACATATATTGATCGACCGAGCGATTGTTCGCGACGATATCGAGGCGATTCAAAAGAGTTTACAGCGGTGGATAACCGATGAGAAAATCGAGATTATCCTGACAACCGGAGGCACAGGGTTTTCTCCACGCGACAACACGCCCGAGGCGGTAAAGCCTTTGCTACGCCGCGAAATGGATGGCTTTGCCATCGCGTTCCAGCAAAAGAGCCTGCAAACTGTTGGCGTCGCCGCGATGCAATCACGCGCTTTTGCTGGGCAGGCGGGCGACAGCTTCATCTTTTGCGTACCCGGTTCAACTGGTGCGTGCCGCGATGCATGGGACGGACTGTTGGAACTCGAACTCGACAGCAGACATAAACCTTGCTCGATAGCCGGCGCTCTGCCGCGGTTGCGTGACATTTGTTCATGATTGATTTTGATACAGCGATAGATGTCATAGCAAAAAATATTGCTTCAATTGGGGTCGAAATGGTCTCACTCGAGTTGGCCGCATTCAGGGTCTTGGCTCAAACAGTGCATGCCGGCGTTGCTTCGCCTCGACGTGATGTTTCGGCGATGGATGGATTTGCAGTCCGCGACGTGGATGCCGATGTTGGTCGACCTTTCGAAATTGTGGGACAAAGTCATGCTGGCGGTGTTTTGCCGCCAGCTATTGGACCGCACCAGACAGTTCGCATATTTACCGGCGCTGCACTGCCGAAAGGTGCCGATCGAGTGATCGTACAGGAAAGCTGCGTATTTGAAGCAAATGGCAGCAGGATGACGATTAGCAAAGCTTATGGTCCTGGCAAGCATATCCGCCGCAAAGCAAGTGACTTTGACGAAGGTGCCATTTTGCTTGGAGCGGGAACAAGGCTCACCGCCCGCGCCATGGTTACACTTGCTGCAGCCGACATATCTTCGGTTGCCGTGTATCGACAACCACAAGTGGCACTCATTGCAACAGGAGATGAACTGGTGGCCCCTGGCAATGCAGTCCACGGTCAAACAAAGATACCAGAATCAATTTCATTTGGTTTGAAAGCCATGATTTGCCAGCATGGCGGCGTCATAATGGGGAAATACTGTGGCGAAGACTCATTGGAGCATCTTGCAAGTATCGCAACACAAGCAATTGGATCTGCCGATTTAGTCGTGGTAACCGGAGGTGCTTCTGTTGGCGACAGAGACTTTGCGAAGCCGATGTTCGAAGCGCTTGGTTTAGAACTGCTTTTTGCAAAAGTTGCCATAAAGCCGGGTAAGCCGGTTTGGCTTGGACGAGCAAAAGGGTGTTGGGTTTTGGGATTACCCGGTAATCCGACTTCTGCCATGGTTACAGCAAGGCTTTTTCTGGTGCCTATCTTGGGTTTGCTGCAAGGCCAGCAGGTAGCAGACGTGCTAGATTGGCAAGTTCTGCCTTCGACCGGATCCTTTCCTGCCGCTGATGATCGCACAACATTCTCCTGCGCCGGCTGGCAAGGCCAGGGATTGGCGCCTGTCGGAAGCGGTGACTCTGGGGTCCAATCTACGTTAGCTGCCAGCGAATGGTTAGTGAAGCAACGCGCCAACTCGTCAATGGCTGGGCCTGGCTCACAGGTGCGGGCTATTCGTTTTTGAGCGACCCAAGCATTTGACAAACGCAATGTCCAAGCAAGCTAGAACGGTATTAAAATACCTATCGCCGCAAGGCTTGATAAGCTGCAAAATCAGATGCGGTATTGAGGTTCGTACTCTGCCGCGGGTCGTTGCATGGCAGTGCGCCGGATATTTCAATCCATTTACGTACCGAATAATCGGACGAGGCTGCCAGATGAATATCCAGCAAAGGAGAGAGTTTGGTGGACCAAATTCCGGAAAGATAATGACCTTGTATATAAAGTGCATCACCATCAATGGTTCGATAGCCCGAAAACGCCGAGGCATCGGCCACAGGCAGCACATCGCACGCCGCGCTGTGAACATAATCAAATCCGTTTGTTGCGCCGAAATGCAGCGCAGCGCAAAGCCCCGCTAAAGGACCCATATCGATATGCGGCCTGTCGTCGAGTACGACATGATCTTGCCAATTACGGCCACAGATGACCAAATCATCGCACTGTGGCGATAGTCCATCAATGACATGCTGGATCAACGGTTTGCCGCGCAGTTCTGCTACCGTCTTATCCGAGCCAAAGCGGCGCGACTTACCTCCCGCAATAATTGCACCTAGAATTTTAGGTTTTACCCGTCCCATGCTGGCCATTATACTCTGCTTTTACGTCGGGTATCCACTATAACAATATCGCAGCTGGATCTCGCAGAGGTCAGCCGTGACTTCAGCCGCATTTCGAATAGCCGCAGCTTAGGCACTTATTGCACCCTTCCTCGCGGATCATATCGACACAACCACATTGCGGACAAATAGGACCGCCGCTGCCAAATATCGGTGCTTTCGTTTCGGGGGGAAGTGCAATCGGCAGGTCAAGCTGACCAGGAGCGAACTGCTCCAGATGTCGTTCAATCACACCGCCGATCGCGGCGAGCAGCGACGGCACATATTTGCCGTTCATCCACGCGCCGCCCCGCGGATCGAATACAGCCTTCAATTCATCAGGAATAAAGGACATATCCCCGCCACGCCTAAATACGGCCGAGATCATCCGCGTCAGTCCTAATGTCCAAGCGTAATGCTCCATATTTTTGGAGTTGATGAATATTTCGAACGGGCGAACCTCGCCATCGGCCTCCATATTG
>ERZ724517.1583-NODE-1583-length-12404-cov-4.519556_pt1 | contig 12404 bp, 3 predicted proteins | sample MGYA00376050_ERZ724517 | MGnify/ENA primary metagenome ERZ724517 (study PRJEB28724, sample SAMN07190886) | activated sludge metagenome | isolation source: activated sludge of sewage treatment plant in Hong Hong | place: USA: Christiansburg, Virginia | collected... | reverse complement strand
AGTTCAATCCCTGGTACTGGCCATTCCCGGCCTACATCGACAGGGACTGCAAGGTCAGAACACCGCCCGAGCCCAAGCCCGACGAGAATTTCATGATGATGTTCAAGAACTTCGCCAGCCACCAGGGCGTGAACACAAACCTGTGCTGCGCCGACGTTCGCCCAGACATCACCGGCGCCGACGTGGCGCTGACACAAAGCACTGAAGGAATCGAATACTCCTACATGAACGGCGAGCGCGTCGTCCCGCACACACGCTACGTGACCGGCCAGCTTTACGCAAGGACATTCAAGCTGTCGGATATTTACGAGTCGCTCTGGATGCTCTGCCAACTCAAGTTCGACGCAGTTGAGGACAACTTCCAACCGATCGACGGCCCGACGAAGCCGACGTGGTTCTATCACCCCACCATCAAGGCTGCGCTCGAAGTAAACCGCCATATCGAAGTAAGAGATGGGATAATCGTGCAGTGGTCCGACAACCTGCCGGGCGAGACCACAGGCTACCCACCCACCCCTGCCGCTCCGCCCGTCGCAACAGCCCGCGACATCAAACTTTATAGGGTCTGATCATGACCAACGCCATCGTGATGAATACCCTGACCGGGGCCGTGTCGGAATACGACAACTTCGCTTTCCAGTCGATCACACCGACCCGCGCTGGGGCTGTCACCGGCCTGTTCGCCCTCGGTGGTAACACCGACCTGGGCCTGCCGATCGTGGCGCAAGCGCTCACCGGCAAGGCTCTATTCGGCGCCAGCGTGAAGAAGTTTCTGGACCTCGTCTACTTCTCCCTGGCCGGCAGCGGCACCAGCTCGCTGATCGTTCAGGGCGCAGTGGCTGCGTACGTCTATACATTCCCGGTGCGCGCCCCGGGCGAATCGCGGGCCAGGCCAGGCCGGGGCATCCGCGAAAACTATCTTGCCCTCGGATACAGCAACACCGACGGCGCCGATTTCCGCCTGGACCGCATCGAGGCCCTGGTCAACGCATCTCAGAACCGGAGGGTTTAACCATGGCTACCCCAGCAGAAGTCGTCGCTGAATCGTTCGCCCAAGCACATAACTACGCGCAAGCCGCGCAGTCGCAGCTGAACGGATTTACGTCGGCACTGAGCGCCTCGATCTATGCCCCTCCCACCATCGACGCGAACTGGAGCCCGTTGGCTGCGCCGTCGATCACCGCGCTGCCGTCTCTGCCGTCTCTGCCCGGCATCAACTTCGTGCCACCTACGGCGCCCGGCGTGTTCACGTTGGACGAGCCGACGCTGGTGATCGACGAGTTCGCCGAGGTTGCACCCACCACAGACTTCCCCACCGCACCGACCCTGGAGTACGGGGCGACGCCCAGTATCCCTGCGGTCGGCAGTGTGGCCATGCCCAGCGCACCGACGCTCGACATGCCGAGCACGCCGTCGTACCTGGCCCTGAACATCCCTACCTTCGGCGGAGTGGACCTGCACGAAGACTGGCTGACGAAGTTCGACAACATTCCGACCCTGGACCTCGTTTCGCCCACCCCCTTCAGCTATGCCCCGGGGCCGGAGTATGCATCGACGCTGTTGACGAACCTGAAGACGACACTGAACAGCCGCCTGTCGGGAGGCACAGGGCTGAGCCCGGCGATCGAGCAGGCGATCTGGGACCGGGCGCGCAGTCGCGAGACCCAGAACGCCCTCGCCAACGAAGCAGAGGTCATGCGCAACAGCGAGGCGCTGGGCTTCCAGCTGCCCGCCGGCGTGCTCGCAGCACAGCTACGCCAATCCCAGCAGGACTACTACGACAAACTCTCCACCCTTAGCCGCGACATCGCCATCAAGCAGGCGGACCTTGAGCAGGAGAATCTCAAGCAGACGATTGCTGCCGGCATGGAGCTCGAAGGCAAGCTGATCGACTACAGCTTCAAGCTGGAGCAGCTATCCTTCGAAGCCGCCAAGGCCGCTGCGGAGAACGCCATCCAGGCGTACAACGCCCAGGTGGAGCAGTACAAGGCACTCATCAGCGTCTACGGCGTCTACTCGGACGCCTACAAGACCATCATCAGTGCTGAACTAGCCAAGGTCGAGGTGTTCCGGGCGCAGATCGCTGCCGAACAGGCAAAGGCTGATATCAACAAGACTCTGGTCGAGCAGTACAAAGCGACGATCGAAGCCTCCCTTGCTCAGGTCCAGGTCTTTACCGCCGAGGTCGGTGCGGCAAAGGTCCTGGTCGAGATCGAGGGGCTGAAGATCAGCGCCGCTGGTGAGCAGATCAAGGCCTACGTGGCGCAGGTCAACGCGGAGACCGCAAAGATCGAGGCCTACAAAGCTGGCGTTGACGCGGAGACGGCAAAGATCGGGGTCTACAAGGTCAAGGCCGATGTCTTCGCCGCCAAGGTCGGCGCGCAGGCCGAGCAGGCGCGCCTGGAGCTCGGGCGGTACGACTCTCTGGTGAAGGCAAAAATGCTGGAATGGGACGGTTACCGGGCCATGACTGAGGCCGAGAAGAACCGCATGCAGTCCTTGGCGGCACAGAGCGGCGCCCTGGTGGACGGCTTCAAGGCCGCGGCCTCAGCGACTGAGGCGGAGGCGGGGATGCACGCCCGCATCTGGGAGGCTCAGATCAAGGAATATGAAGCAGGCCAGAACTTCGCTTTGCAGGCCGCGAAGGTCAACAACGACGCCATGCAGTTCAGCTACGCCTCCCTGCTTGACGCGAGCAAGGTTGGTGCGCAGGTCTATGCGCAGCTGACCAGCTCGGCGTACTCGATGATCCACGCCAGCGCCGGTGTGTCCGCCTCGTCGGGCACCTCGGTCAGCTACTCCTACAGCAACGACACCGAATCTGCGCCTCCGTCGATAACGACAATTTGACGGCGTCAGCATCTATAATCGAACTTCGAGAACGAAAGGGCACGCCATGAGCTGCAAACCGAAGAAGAACTCTCTGAGGATGGCTGATGGTGGCGAGGCGGTCACCCGCTGGGCCGGCCAGCAGCTCCGTATGGCCGACGGAGGTGTCCAGGGCCTCATGGGCGGCGACCGCCTGGCGCAGCAGAATGCTGCGACGGCGGCAAGCTCGATCGTGAAGGACGCCAGCCAGCAGGCCGGTGCCGCAGCGCTCGGTGCAGGACGTCCGCAGTTCCCTGCTGTCCCTTACAACGCGCTGCCTGCTGCGGGGGTCAAAGCCTTCGCCGCGCCGCCTGCGGTGCCGGGCGTCAGCCCGATGGTGGCCAACCCGACCGATCAGCGCCTTGCCGCCGGGACCCAAACCTCGCCGGGCATGAGCCCCAGCCCCAGCCCGGGGGCAGGCGACATTCAGTTCGACAGCGCCACGCGCACACTCTCCAACGCCGCAGGTCGTGCCAGCGCGACGCTTGCCAGCCCCTTGACGATGGGCTCGGCGCAGAACCAGGGCGCTCGCGACTCTCTGCTGGCCCGCACGCCGGGATTCACAGACTTCACCAAGCGCCCGCAAGACGGGCTGTTCATGCGCGACGGCGGTGAGGCGCCGCCCACCAGCCTGCGCGGCATCTACAACCGCCTGACCTCCCCGGCTCCGGCCCCCGCACCTGTGGCCTCCGCCCCAGCACCTGTGGCCTCCGCGCCGCAGACGGGCATCCGGGGCTACGTGGCCAACGGCGCACTGGCGCGGCGCGAAGCGGCAGCAGGCCTGCAGGATGGTGGCCAGGTGCCCGGCTCCGGCCACGGCGACAAGATCCCCGCCAAGTACGAGCCGGGCGAGTTCGTCGTGTCCAACGACATGATCGACGACAACCCGGGCCTGCGCGAGACGCTGCACAGCCTGCGCGCTGAGACGCTGGCCGCACGCGGAAAGACTGTCGCCGAGGCTGACGCGAAGGCGGTTCGCGGGCGAACGCTGAAGGCCTCTGGTGGGTTTGGCGAAGAGTTCTGGAGGACCATGCCGAACCTCGATCTGAACTCGCCGCAGAGCGGGCAGGTCCAGAGGGCTGCTCCGACCATGCGCGCTGCGCCGGCCGCACCAGTCGCCCCCGCCGCGTCTCCGATTTACGTAGACCATACAGGCGTTGCGTCGAGCGATCCGAACATAGGCCAGTTCACAAAAGCAGCCCGGCAGGCCCAGCAAGCTGCACAGCAAGCGGCGATTCAGGCGCAGCACGGTGACGGCCGCTACGGCATCCCGCCCGACAACGCACCGCGCCCTGCCCCCGCCGCCCCCGTCGTCGAGGCCGCGCCGACCCGCACCGGGATTCGCGGCACCTTCGACACGGTGAAGGGGTACGCGGGCCGTGCCGGCGACATCGTGAAGTCCGCCGGCCCGACGCTGGCTGCGGGCGCAGTAGGCGCCACCGTAGCGCACCTCGCGCGCAACATCGGGAACCCGGGCAACGCCGAGGGTCCCGGCCCTGCGGTGTCGGCCAACGTCGCCCAAATCCCGACGGACGGGTATCCTGCTGCGCCCCCCAAGCAGGCTTACAACGCATTCACCGACACTGAAGCCGGGCGCAACATCGGAAACCTGATCAACGCCGCGAGCGGCGTCCCCGGCGTCGGCCCCGCAGGCAGGGCTGCGCAGCTCGGCGTGGCCGCTGTGCAGGCCGCTGCGCCGACCATTCGCGCCGACCGCGCAGTCTCCACCGCCCCCGTGCCCGTGGCTGCGCCTGCGGCGCAACCCCAAGCGCAACCCCAAGCGCAACCCCAGGCGCAACCCGTTGCGCCCCAGCCCACCCCACGCTCGGGCTTCGACGGGTTCACTGCTCCGGTTCAGGCGCAGGAAGACGCGCCGATCATGGTCGCGCCCAGCATCCGCCACTCGGGCAACGACTGGCAGGCGCGCAACGACCTGCGCAGCCTTGAGGTCAAGGCCAGCGGCATCAACCAAAAGCGCCCACGCGGCGGTCTGTCTGCTGCCGAGACGGCTTACCTTGGCGCTCTGAAACACGACCAGGAGCTCAAGGGCGGCAACACCCTGGCCGAAGTGGCGGGCATCAAGGCGGCGAGTGAGGCGAACACCTCGCGCAACACGCTGCGCAGCTACCGCCACACCGCCGATCAGGCGCTGAAGGGCCACCAGGTCCCGCTGCAGGTCGAGGGCATGAAGCTGCAGATGCAGCGCAACATGATGGGCGCGATGCAGCAGCTTGCCGCTGCCCATACCGACCCGAAGACGGGGCAGGTCGACACGGTGGCTGCGGCCAACACTGCCCGGCAGGCGGGGCTCTTGAGTGTCGCCGACGAGTTCGACAAGTCGTCGAAGTCCAAGCAGGAGCTCGTATCCAAGGGCCAAGACATGGAGCGCGGGATTTACGACCACGTCCGCAACGGCGTGAAGGGCCAGTACAACCACCTGAACACGGACGGCGACGTCAAGCGCACTGAGGCCATTGAGGCGGGCGCAGCGAACGGCATCATCCAGATGCACCCGGAGCTGCGCGGCATGACACCGGCACAGATCAACGAACGCCTGCCCAAGTTCCGCGCTGAGCAGGAGGCCATGCAGGTCTTCCGCGACCCGAAGGACTACGGCTGGGGCGGCGCACTGCCGAGCTTCTTGCCGGGCGTTGAGCAGCAACGCGACCCCATGACGATGCGCCCTGGGCACGGCGTGCTGCGCGGCGCAGAGGTCAGGGAGAAAGCCAACGTGTTGAACCGGATCACGTCCCCGGACAAGCCCACCGGCTCCCGCATGCTCTACACCCCGAGCGGGCGAAACCTTCAGATTCCGCCGGGCATGTCCAACGAGGGACTTGCGGTCCTTCAGAGCTGGATCGACGAGGCCAATCAGTCCTCCATCCGCGCCAAATAACCAAGGACCCGCATGCCTTCTCTCCGCGACTACCTGCCGGGAACCGGCACCGCCCCTGCGTCTCTCGACTCTCTGGTTCCTGGGCAAGGGCTCGTTGCCGCACCGCCCCCGATGCCGATGGGGCCGGACCTCACGCAACATAACGACCTGACAGAAGCCGCCGGCATGACCGAAGTCGGCAAGGGCTTCCGCTCCGGTCGGTTGGGGAGCGACGCGAACTACCTGGCCAGCCAGGAGTTCAGCCTGCGCGCGGCGGGTCGGCACGATGAGGCGGACGCCATCCGCAACCAGATCGGCATCATCCAGCAGCGCGCGGGCGTGTTCGCGCCCCGCGTGCAGAAGGTGGAAGACGCCTGGGCCAACCCGACTGACGCCCCCGCGTGGCTGGGCGGCGTGGTCGGCCAGGTCGGCTCGTCCATGGTCGACAGTGTCGCCACGGGCGTCGGCGCCAGCAAGGCCGCGCAGCTGGTGGGCCTGCTGCCCCATCCGGTCGCCAAGACCATCGGGCGCGCAGGGTCGTGGATCGGCGCTGGCGCAGCGGCGGTCCCGAACGTGCTCAACGCTCGAGGTGAGACCGCCAACCAGATGGTCGAAGATCCGACGCTGATGGCGAACACCACCGCCGAGCAGCGCAACGACGCGGCGTGGCTGAGCGGCGGCGCGCAGGGTCTGGTCGATACGGCGATGCCTTCTGTGATCATCAACCGTCTGGGCGGCGCAGGGATCGCCAAGGGCGTTCACAAACTGCCGCTGGTACCGCGCATCGCCGCCGACATGGTGGGCGAGGGCGCACAGGAGGTCGTGCAGGAAGGGATGAAGAAGGGCACGCTGGGCTACCTGAACCCGAACCGCGACACCTCCGGGGACGCCAGCGACTACCTCAACTCCTTCGCCTCCGGGTTGGGCATGGCCCCTCACGCCGCTGCCTCCATCGCCGTGGACAACGGGTTCCGGCGCCTCGGTGTTAAGGGCGACGGCGAACGCGGCGACGACATCGACCTGAGCGGCAAAGACATCACGACGCAGCTCGCAGCCGCCGCGAAGGGCGGCAAGGGCCGCTCGCTCGCCGACAGCATCGCATACTCCGAGCTGCTGCACGGTACTGAGGCTACGCCCGACGTCACTGACCAGAGCGGACTGACCCGCCGGCGCGACGCCCTGCTGAGCGAGCTGGCGAAGTACCCGAACGCAGCAGCGCTCGCCCAGCCGCTGACCGAGATGAACGACCGTCTCAGCCTGTTGCGCGGGGTGGACGCCATGGACGAAGCGGCGGACTTCCTCGCACCGAAGCTGGGGCTAACCACCGAACAGCTCGCCAAGAAAGGCGGCAAGCTGAAGAACAGCCTGCAGGTCGATCCGAAGAACTTTGGCAAGGGCCAGATCGACACGTCCGAGATGCCCGCTCGCACGCCCGAGCAGCAGGCTGCTGTCGTTGAGGCCGAGCGCCAGCACAAGACGCAGACAACGCGGCTGCGGTCCCTGCTGGAGAACACCTACACCCAACAGCACGCAGATGCGGGCAGCACGTTCAACCCGAGCATCAAGAAGCTGCTCGGTAGCTACGCCCCGGAGCTCGCAGCGATCATGTCGCCTGGCGTAGCAGAGAAGCCGACCGCCGGCGAGATCGCGCGCGCCAAGCGCATCGGCTCCTCCATCGGCAGCGCGCTGGGCGAGAAGGCCAATGGCGCATTGGTCGCTGTGGCACAGCGGCTGGGCGTGAAGAACTCGCCCGTGTTCGATGCGATGCACGACGAGGCAGTCAAGGTGGCCGAGCACCGCAAGAGCGGTGGGCACGCAGTCCACGCCCAGCACATGACGGAGCGCGATGCCGCCGCACAGGCGCTGCTGGACGCTGCTCCCGAGTTCGACGCACGGATGGCGAAGCAGGGCGTGGACCTGCGCCTTGAAGACAACGCCCACCTCCGCGAGCAGCTGCTCATCCACATGGAGGACCACGCCGACGGCGAGGGTGTTGCGACCCAGGCTCAGCTCGAGGAGCAATTCGGCAAAGAGGCGTACGCCAAGATGATGGAAATCGTCGGCGGGCCGATCGCGCCACGCCACACTGCGGTGGAAACCGCCGAGCAGAAGGTGACGCCCAAGCTGAGCTCGGACGACGTCACGACCGACGGCAGCGAGACCACGGATTTTGAGAAGCGCGGCTTCGAGAAGAACCACACAGCGGTTGATCCGGGCTCGCTCGTGTTCGGTCACAGCCAGACCGAGGCGCGCAGCGCAGCGGACGCGTTCAAGCCCGGCGCTGACGGCAAGCTGATGAAGCTGATCCCCGCTGATCGCATGGACAGCGACGGCCGGCGCTCGCTGAGCGTGATGCAGCTGCGCATGGCGCAGGCCCTGCGCAGTCAGTCCAAGGGCTACGTCTATGGGCGGCAGAAGGACGGCAAGGTCGGCACCTCGGCCAAGGAGCTGATGGACCGCCAAGGGGTTCATGGCGACCAGCGCGTGGCGCTGATGGGGCAGTACCTCGCGCAGGAGAACCCGGGCGCCGACCACACCGACTTCGTCGAGACAGTCAAGGCCCTACCGGCCCTGCGCCGCGTGGACGAGCTGATGAGCGAAGCCGTTCAGGGCAAGTCGCTAAGCACCCCGGAGATGAGCCGCTCCATGAGGGGGCAGCTCAAGCGGGTGATGAACTACGTGGCCAACCCGGAGCAGTTCCTGTCCACTGACGCGCCGCTGTCCGCCCCCGCGCGCGCGGCCCAGAACCTGGCCATCGCCAAGGCGGTCCACAAGGCCCACGCAGACATAAGGGGCATGATCGACGGACACGAGTCGCTGGCCCCGATGGTGGCCGACTTCAAGGCGACGCACGGCCGCGCACCCAGCACGCATGAGTTGGCCGACCACTTCTTCGGCAACCGCTTCCTCGTCCACGCCGAGAAGCTGAGCGACCGGGACTACCTGAAGATCGACAACGACGAGTTCACCAAGCTGCACCGCGAAGGCACCAAGCTGCTGCGCGCCGCCGAGCACCAGGCCCATGAGTCTGGAGGCAACGTGGACGAGCACAAGGCGGGGATGAACCTGATCCACTTCCGCAGCCTCGCGGCGGCGGGCCAGAAGAAGGTCGCTGCCGGTGACAGGACCATCGCCATCCCGGCCCACAAGCTGGTGGCCTGGGTGCGCGACATGCGCAACAAACACACCGGCGACACACGCACGGGCGACAACACGCAGAGCTACTCGGACAACGAGAAGGCCGACCAGTACCTGGACGACCTGAAGGAGGGCATCAACGCCCTGATGGCCCAGAAGCTGGTGCGTGGCACGCCGTGGATCGTGAACGCCGCCGGTGAGCGCGAGCTCTTCAGTGAGGGCATGCCGCCGTCCTTGAGCGTGGGCGATGGGCGCACGCACGCGGAGATGAAGGAAGCGCGTGGCCAGCGCGCTGACGAGAAGCTGGAGGAGGAGATCGCCACCCGCCAGGCCAAGCCGCTCGGACTCAAGTCCATGGGCGAGGCGGTCGCTGACCACAACGCCATGCACGAGCGTGATGCTGAGATCGGCCAGGACGAAGCCGATATGCAGGACGCCGACCACGTGCGCGAGTCTGAGGAGATGATGAACGGCTCCAAGCGCGACCGGGCCGAACGCGAGCACCTGTGGAAGATGGCCCAGGTCGTGCTGGCCGCAGCCGACCGCCCGCCAGCGGTGCTGAACAAACTGACCGCGTTCACCAAGGCCAAGTACGTGGCCGATCGTTTGTGGCGCGACTACATTGGCGACAAATACGCCGATCCCGACGGCAAGCTCTATGTCGACCCGAACGCGCGCAAGCCGACTCATGCGCAGCAGGTCGAGGCTCACGCCAAGGCGGTCGGGGCCATTCTGTCCTACGTCACGGCGACTGAGAAGACCGCGTTCGACCCAAGCGACAAGGACAAGACATACCGGGGCGATCACTTCATCGCTCCGTTGGCCGCGCTGCTGACGCCGAACCACATGGCGGCGATTGCGGAGCACTACCCGAACGAGCTGGAGAAGGTCAAGCTGCTGCAGGCCAAGGTCGCCTCGGTGCTGCTGCACATGGCCTACGGAGCGGAGAAGGCGACCATCACGCCGGGGCAACTGAAGCCGGCGGTGGACAGCCTGACCGGCTACGCCGACGCGGCCCACGACCTGAAAATGGCGCAGGCGCAGCTTGCCCGCGCCGACGGCGCCGCAGAGAAGCAGAGCGCGCAGGCTGCAGTCACTGCCGCGAAGAGCGCCTCGCCAGTGCAGCAGACTGCCTACAAGCAACTGCTGACGGACATGGCGCTGCCGTACTTCGAGGTGGCCCGCAGGCGCGGGTACGCGGCCCGCTCGGCGGACAAGACCCGCAACGAGGCGGTGAAGAACCCCGGTCGGGAGCGCCACTTCATCACGCCGTTCGCTGAGATGGTGTTCGGGGAGGCGCCGGTGGAGAGCGCACCCGCTGAGACGGCGGCGCAGTTCGCCATGCGCGAACACAATAACCGGATGGCCCAGGCCTACGGCGGCGAACATCAGGCTGAGCCGGGAAGGGTCGCTGGACCGAAGTCCTCCGTCACCGGCTCTGTGGGCGCGAGCGACTCGGGCAAGGTCACCGTCGATGCCACGCCGAAGCCGCGCGCCATCAGCCGCATGCCGAAGCCCACACCTGTCTACGGCAAGGCTGCGCCCATCGACCGGATGCAGGAGGCATGGGCCATGTATCTGTCGGCTGAGCAGACGCGCGTACTGAGCGATGCCCATGACGTTGGTGACAAAGGCGTGGAGGTCGTCGTCCCACAGGGCAAGTTCGTCGTCGAGAACCGCGGGGACCACACCGAGGTCGTGTTCTACCCGCGCCGCGAGCGGACCATCGCTGACGTTCAGCGGGAGCGCGCTGAGGCCCGGGCCAACGCGAAGGGTGACTTCGCCCGTACCGACAAGTCGGTGGACGTTGTAGCCGACACCGCCGCTGCCGAGCAGGGCGTGGACAACGTCGCGGCGCTGGCTGGCGCAGCGGCGCGGTCGATCCGCAGCCAGAAGGCTGAGGGCGTGGTGGCGAAGCGCGAGAACAACGCGACCATCGCCGATGCCGCGGCCAAGCTGAACGCTGGTGCGACGATCCAGCAGGTCAACGCCGGCATTGCGGCGAAGCGGGATGCAGCGCCGAAGACGATCAACATCTGGCACGGCAGCGGCGAGAACGCCGCCCTGAGCAACCTGGCTGACCGCCCGTTTCAGTTCAACAACCGCATGTACGTCAGCGTCGAGCACGCGTACCAATCCAACAAGAGTGGCAAGTTCGATCAGGCGACGTACGATAAGTACAAGGTCGCTGGGCGCAAGATTCCGGGCACGATGGGCACGAAGACTGAGGGCGGCTGGAACCTGAAGCTGATGAAGCGGCTGATCAGTGAGTCGTTCAAGTCGAACCCCGACGCCATGGAGAAGCTGCTGGCGACGGGCGACGCAAAGCTGACCCACACCCAAGACCGCGGCGTGTGGGCGGCTGAGTTCCCGCGCATCCTGACTGAGGTGCGGAGTGAAGCAGCGGCTGGCGACACCGGGCTTATCGCGGTGAAGGCGCCTGCCGCCCCCGCCCCCAAGACCCCAGTGTTCGACGCTCTGCCCAGCCACAAACCTGGTCAGAAGACGATGACCTACGCCGGCATTGGCAGTCGCAGGACGACACCCGATGTGCTACGGAAGATGACCGCAGCAGCCAAGCAGCTGGCTGCGATGGGGTACACGCTGCAGAGCGGCGGCGCGCAGGGCGCTGACTCTGCTTTCGAGCAGGGCGCGGAGGGCAAGGCCCAGGTGTTCAAAGCCAGTGACGCGACCGACCAGACGCGCAAGATCGCCAAGGAGATTCACCCGAATCCCGGGGCGCTCGGCATCTTCCCGCTGAACCTGATGGCGCGCAACACGAACCAGATCTTCGGTGCCGACCTGAAGACCCCGGTGGACTTCGTGCTGGCCTGGACGCCAGACGGCGCAGAAAGCACCGCTGAGCGGAACATCGGCACCGGAGGCACCGGGCAGGCGATCGACATGGCCAGCCGCAAGGGCATCCCGGTGATCAACATGGCGAAGCCTGACTGGCAGGCCAGGGTCCGCGCCATCGTGCGGGCGGGCGAAGCGCCCAAGACCGAAGCGCCCAAGGCCGAAGCGCCCAAGACCGAAGCGCCCAAGGCCGAAGCGCTCGCCCAGTCTGTCCGCGACATGCCGATGAACTACAGGGACGGCACCAACGGGCTGGCGATGCGCCCAGAGTACAAGGGCAAGTCCACGATGGACCTGATCCGCGAGGGCGCGCGCACGGCGACGACCGGCGCACGTTCGCGCTTTGCCGGGCTGAACGTCGGTGACGTGTTCACCGTGGTCGGCGGGGACGGCGAGCGCATCAAGGTGCGGCTCACGCAGCTGCCGGAGCGCGTCAACAGCATGACCGCTGAGGAGTGGAGCAAGCGCGAGGGCTGGGCACCCAAGGAGCAGGCCCGGTACATGGGCGCGTATCAGGCGCGCTACGAGCTTGTCGGCAAGCCCGTCGTGCCCTCGACCACAGCCACCACAACCCTCCGGGCCGCGATCGACAAGCGCCTGGATTACCTGAACAACCCGCCGGCCGCCTACACCACCGAGAAGGCCCAAGCAATTAAGGCGTGGGCGG
>ERZ724517.1581-NODE-1581-length-12404-cov-8.059033_pt1 | contig 12404 bp, 12 predicted proteins | sample MGYA00376050_ERZ724517 | MGnify/ENA primary metagenome ERZ724517 (study PRJEB28724, sample SAMN07190886) | activated sludge metagenome | isolation source: activated sludge of sewage treatment plant in Hong Hong | place: USA: Christiansburg, Virginia | collected... | reverse complement strand
ACAAAGCTAATAAGGCCACGAATGTCCAGATTACTTTGTCTCCTTTTAGGTTTTTGATGAGTTGCAGCATTGGGAATTGGATTTTAGAGAAAAGAAGCAAGAAGCAAGAGGCAAGATTGATTCGTCTTACCTATTCGATTTCTGTCTTGGTTCTTGTCTCTTTCTTCTTGTATTTTTTATATTTTCTTTTCTTAACTTATTACTTCTATTTACCGTGAACCCTAGCCCTGATAGCAGCGGTTATCCTTTTGCGCCGGCTTTCGGCGTGAAAGATATTAGCGGATAGCAGGTTCCCGGCTTCCCGAAAAAAAATCGGGACAAATGCTACAGATTCTGCACCGCGTTTTTAAATTGCTTACCTCTATCTTCGTAGTTCTCGAACAAATCGAAACTGGCGCAGGCTGGTGACAACAATACGTTATCTCCTTTTTCGGCTAGACGTTGCGACATTTTCACAGCATCGCTCATCGAATCTACTTCGATCATCACGTCGACTACGTTTCCGAAGGCATCTATGATTTTTTTGTTATCGACACCCAAACAAATGATGGCTTTTACTTTTTCGTGTACTAGTGACATCAGTTCTGAGTAATCGTTTCCTTTGTCGACACCACCGACGATCCAGACTGTGGGCGCGTTCATGCTGTCGAGGGCAAAAAATGTTGCGTTGACATTGGTCGCTTTCGAGTCGTTGATGTACTGCACGTTTTGAATTTTGAGCACTTTCTCTAATCGGTGTTCAACGCCTTGAAAATTCGATAAACTTTCGCGGATGGTTTCTTTTCGAATTTGCATCAATTTGGCTACAGACGTTGCTGCCATTGCATTTTTCATATTGTGCTTTCCTTCGAGCGCAATATATTCGGTCTCCATGATAAATTCTTCTTCGTTGATGTTTACTTCCATTTTATTGTCGTTTAGATAGGCTCCTTTTTTGAACGTTTTCGTTAGTGAAAAAGGAATTAATTGAGCATTCGTTTTGTTTTGTTTGAACCAGTTTTCGATGGCTTCATCATCGGCATCATAGATGAAAAAATCCTCCTCGGTCTGATTCATGGTGATTCTGAATTTAGAATCGATGTATTTTTCATATTTATAATCGTATCGGTCTAGATGATCCGGACTGATGTTGGTGAGTATCGCAATATCTGGTCTGTAATTGACAATGCCATCCAATTGAAAACTACTGAGCTCCAACACATAATAATCGTATTTGTCTTCTGCCACTTGCCAGGCGAAACTTTTACCGATATTACCACCGAGACCAACGTTTAACCCTGCTGATTTTAACAAGTGATACGTGAGCATCGTAGTGGTTGTTTTTCCGTTGCTTCCGGTTATTCCGATGGTTTTTGCTTTGGTGAAAGGCGCTGCAAATTCGATTTCGGAAATAACCGGAATGTGTAGTGCTTTCAACTTTTTAACGATGTCGGATTTGTCTGGAATTCCAGGGCTTTTCATCACTACATCGGCATTGAGAATCTTCTTTTCGGTATGGGTTTCTTCTTCCCATTGGATGCCATTAATTGTAAGAACTTCTTTGTAATTGTTTTTAATCTTGCCAAAATCGGATACAAAAACATCGTAGCCTTTTTGATGTCCGAGAATCGCTGTACCTACGCCACTTTCGCCTCCGCCGAGTATTACCAATCGCTTCATCTATCTTAATTTTAAGGTCACAATCGACAGAATGGCTAATAAAATGCCGACAATCCAGAAACGGGTTACGATTTTACTTTCGTGATAACCTTTCTTTTGATAATGATGGTGTAAGGGCGACATTAGGAAAATTCGTTTTCCTTCGCCGAAGCGTTTTTTGGTATATTTGAAATAGCTGACTTGCATGACAACAGATAAATTTTCGACTAAGAAAATCCCGCACAACAGCGGAACCAACAGTTCTTTTCTAACGGAAATCGCCAGTACTGCGATGACACCGCCAATGGTTAAACTCCCGGTATCGCCCATGAATACGGATGCTGGATAAGAATTATACCAAAGGAAACCAACCAATGATCCTACAAAAGCTGCAATAAACACGGTCATTTCGCCCGAATTCGGGATGTACATAATATTGAGGTAACTCGAGAAAATGATGTTACCCGAAACAAAGGTGAAAATACCCAGAGCGAGTACGGATATCGCGGAAGTTCCGGCTGCTAATCCATCGATACCATCGGTTAAATTGGCACCGTTTGATACTGCGGTGATAATGAATATTACTATCGGAATGAAGACAATCCATGCCCAATTTTCGTAACCATCACCCATCCATGACAACAATTCGGCATAATCGAATTCGTTGTTTTTGAAAAAAGGGATGGTGGTTGCGGTTGATTTTTCTTCGATAGGCGTTTGCGAAATGACGTTTTCAGTTTGGTTGAAATTGATGGTTTTCGGCATCTCTTTACGCAAGGTTACGCCTGGATGCAGGTATAAAACCGAGCCTACTATTAATCCTAAGCCGACTTGTCCGATGACTTTGAAAATACCTTTCAAGCCTTGCTTGTCTTTTTTGAAAATTTTGATGTAATCGTCGATGAAACCAATGGTTCCCATCCAAAGTGTTGTTACAATCAACAGTATGATGTAGATATTATTGAGTTTCGTCAATAGAAAAACCGGAATCAACGTAGCGAAAATGATGATCAATCCACCCATTGTTGGCGTTCCTGCTTTTTCATTTTGACCTGCCAATCCGAGTTCCCGAACGGTTTCGCCTACTTGTTGGTTTCTTAAAAAACCGATAATTCTTTTACCGTAAATCGTCGAAAGCATCAGCGAAAGTAAAATGGCTAGTGCTGATCGGAACGTGATGTATTGAAACACTCCAGTTCCTGGAATATTCAAAGTTTTGTCGAAATATTCAAATAAATAATACAGCATAGTCTTTACTTATTGAGTTGAATTAATAGTTCTTTTACAATTTTCATATCATCAAAATCGTAGCGAACGCCTTGAATTTCCTGGTATGTTTCGTGGCCTTTTCCTGCAATGAGGATAATATCATTGGGTTGCGCCATTTGGCAGGCAGCTTGTATGGCTTGTTTTCTGTCGGTAATCGACATGGTTTTTTTGAAATTTTGCGGCTCGACACCTTGCTCCATATCGGCAATAATATCCTCTGGCTTTTCGGTTCTTGGATTGTCAGACGTGATGATGGTTTTGTCGCTCATGGCTGAAGCGATGTTAGCCATGATAGGCCTTTTGGCTTTATCACGATCGCCACCACAACCTACTATCGTAATAAGTTGTTCGTTTTTGGTTCGGATATCGTTGATGGTTTTTAAGACATTTTCTAAAGCATCCGGCGTGTGCGCGTAATCAACAATTGCGGTGATTTTTTCGTTTGAGATGATGTATTGAAATCTGCCTGAAACGCTTTCGAGTTCAGACAACAAGCGCAATACTTCGAAATAATCCAGTCCCAATTCGACTGCAGTTCCATAAATTGCCAACAAATTGTAGGCATTGAAAGTACCAATCAATCGTACCCAAACTTCATTCTCATTGATTTTCAACAACAAGCCGCCCATTTGACTTTCTAAAATCTGTGCTTTATAATTGGCATATGATTTTAAGGCGTAAGTCAGTTTTCTTGCCGCTGTATTTTGCAGCATGACAATACCGTTCTTGTCATCGATGTTCGATAAGGAGAAAGCGGTTTTTGGCAAATGATCGAAAAATGATTTTTTGACATCGCGGTATTCCGCAAAATCAGTATGATAATCTAAATGGTCGTGTGATAAATTAGTGAACACGCCGCCTTCGAAATGCAAGCCTTCGGTTCGTTTTTGGTGGATTCCGTGCGAGCTGACTTCCATAAAACAATGCGTCACACCGTTGTCAACCATTTCGCGTAAATAGCGGTTGATGGTAATAGAATCTGGTGTGGTGTGTGTTGCTTTGTATTCGGTATCATCAACAAGAATCTTCACTGTCGAAAGCAATCCAACTTTGAAACTTGCTTTTTTGAAGAGTTGGTATAACAGCGAGGCGATGGTTGTTTTTCCGTTGGTGCCAGTAACGCCTACTAACTTTAACTCTTGTGATGGATTCCCAAAATAATTCGCCGCCATAAAAGCCAACGCACGGTTGGTATCTTTTACTTGAATGTAAGTTATTCCGTTGACAATGATTTCTGGAAAAGTATCGCAAACAATAGCAATTGCACCTTGATTAATTGCTTTTTCTATATAGTCGTGACCGTCCGAAACAGCGCCTCGGATGGCAATAAAAACATCATTTTCGCCTATCTTTCTCGAATCGAAATCGATGGTATGGATAGCCATTTCTGTCGAACCTTTGACGGCCTCGATGCTTACTTTATATAATATGTCTTTTAAAATAATCACGATAATTCGAGTATGATGGTGGTTTTTTTATTGAATATTTGTCCGGGTTGGATGGATTGCGATTTGACCTTTCCGGTGCCTTTCACTTTTATATTTAACCCTAAATTTCCAAGCAGTGCAACCGCATCCATTCCGGACATTCCTTTGACATTAGGTATTGTATTTTGTTTTGTTTGGGCTTTGGTATAATAATTTGAATAACTCTTTTCCTGATTTGGAAACTTTTTATTGAGATTTTTGATTTCATTGGTAGAAGGTGCATCGGTAAAAATCTTCTGAGCAATGCGTTTGAAAACGGGTCCAGCTACGTCAGCTCCGTAATAATTGTTCATGGAAGTATTGGGTTCGTGAACCACTACAATACAGGAATATTTAGGTTCATCTGCAGGAAAATAACCTACAAACGATGATATGTAATGCTTTTCTGTTCCTCCGTTTTTGGCGTAATTGGCTTGTGCTGTTCCCGTTTTTCCCGCCATCGAAAAATCTTTAGAATAGAGTTTAGAACCTGTTCCTTTTTTAACTACATTTTTTAAAACTGCTTGCAATTTGAGAATGGTTTCTGGCGAACATACTCTGGGATTGATTACTTCTTTGTTAAATTTTTTAATGGTTTTATTCCATGCTTTAATTTCGGAAACGAATTGCGGTTTGACCATTTCTCCATGATTCGCCACAGCATTGTAAAAGGTTAAGGTTTGCAAAGGCGTGATAGAAACACCATATCCAAAAGCCATCCACGGCAAGGAAATCGCGCTCCATCTTTTGTCGCCAGGTTGCGGAACATAAGGAATACCCTCGCCCTTAATCGGAAGGCCTAAAGGTTTATTCAAACCATAATCGTTGATGTGGTTAACGAATTGAGCCGGATCATTTTTATAATTGTTGTAAACCGCTTGCACCATCACCGTGTTTGAAGACACTTCAAAACCTCTAGCAAGTGAAATTTTGCCGTAACCGCCTTCGTGGGAATCGCGGACTTTTTTTTCAGAATAAGTGATGATGCCACCATAACTATCGAAAACGGCACTCGTATCTACTTTTTTATCGTCTAGCAAAGCCATTAAATCGACCAGTTTGTAGGTTGAACCAGGTTCGTGCGATTCGGCAATAGCGTAATTTGTGGTTTCGAAGTAAGTGCTGTCGGCTTCTTTGTTCGTGTTGCTTGGATTCTTTCCTAAATTCGAAATCGCTTTGATTTTTCCAGTTTTGGTTTCCATTACGACAACACAACCGTGATCGGCATTGTATTGACGAAGCTGTTTTAATAAAGCATGGTGCGCAATATCTTGGATGTAAACATCGATGGTAGAAATCACATCGTAACCATCTTGAGGATCTACTTCATTGACATCGCGGATTGGTTTCCATTGGCCTTTGGCGATTTTTTGTTTTAGAATTTTACCGTCTTTTCCGTTTAAATATTTGCGAAAAGCCCATTCAATTCCTTTTCCATCTTTAGAACCATTTGGCGTAACTCTTTCGTATCCGATGGTTCTTTCAGCGATTTTTCCTATTGGATGTTCGCGCACTGTTTTTTGTTCGGTGATGATGCCACCTTTATAAGCACCTAGATTGAACAGCGGAAAACTTTTGATTTTCATGTATTCGGTATAACTCAAATCACGGGCGATGAGGAAATATCTGTTTTTAGTCGCACGGGCTTTTCTTAGTCCAGATTGAAACTCGCTACTGGGTTTTTTCAATAAAACAGCCAATGAATCTGCTAAAGGTTTTACATTTTTCTCGAATGCTTCGGCTTTGGGTGCTACAGCGTCGAACCTTACTACGTAATTTGGAATTGAAGTGGCTAATAAACTCCCATCGGCGGAATAAATATTGCCTTTGTTGGCTGGAATCACGAAGTTTCTGACGGTTCTTTCTTTGGCTAACTTTCTATAGAAATCGCCTTCGACCCATTGAATATTGGTCAACTTGACAGTGATCGCAATCGCCATGATAAACATGGTAAATGCGACCAGATACATACGATAGGATATGTGTTTGTCTTCTACTGCCATAATTTTTTGAAGAAATTTTTCTCTTCTTCCTTTTTTACTTTAATCTTGGTTGGAGGCACTGATGCAGGATATATTTGCTTGGCTTCCATTTTTTCTGATACGGTTGATTCCATTTTGAGCTTCATCAATTCGGAACGGCGGTCTACAAATTCTGAGCGCAATTCTTTGACTTCACTTGTCAATTCGACAATTCTAAAAACCTTTTGTTCGTAGCGTTGTGTGTTGGCAATCATGATAATCGCGAGCACAATCAGAAATACGATGAAGCGCCAGTTTTTTGCTGCGTTGGCTTCTTCGTTGATTAGAAATCTTGCTTTTAATATGCTATAAACTCCGTTTTTCATGTTCTTGTCACAAAGGCGCTAGGGCACTAAGGCTTTATAGTTTTTCTGCTATTCTGAGTTTGGCACTTCGCGCGCGGTTGTTGATTTTAATTTCAGCATGATCTGGCACAATCAGTTTTCCGATTGTTTTGAACGGCACTGAAAAATTTCCGAAGAAATCACGTTCCGGCTCGCCTTCGAACATGCCGTTTTTGATGTATCTTTTTACCAATCTATCTTCTAAAGAATGGTAGGAAATCACACTTAATCTTCCTGTTGGATTTAAAATCTCAAGCGATTGTTCTAAAAATTCTTTTAAGACATCCATTTCTTGGTTGACTTCAATTCGGATAGCTTGGTATATTTGAGCTAAAATTTTGTTGCTTTTGTGTGCGGGTAAAAATCTGCTCAACACCAATTTTAAATGCTCTGTATTTTTAACTGGCTGAATTTCTCGCGCTTCGATAATGGCTCTTGTCAATGCTGGTGCGTTTTTCAATTCACCATAATCTAAAAACACTCTTGTTAGATTCGCACTATCATACTCGTTGATTACTTTGTAGGCATTGAGGTCATTTTTCTGACTCATTCGCATATCGAGTTCGGCTTCAAAACGGGTTGAAAAACCTCTTTCTGCTACATCAAATTGATGCGAGGAAACACCCAAATCGGCTAAAATTCCGTCAACACTTTTTATATTATGAAATCTGAGAAACCTTTTGATATATCTGAAATTTTCATTGATTAAAACAAATCTTTCATCTTCGATTGCATTGGCTAAAGCATCTTCATCTTGATCGAAAGCAAACAACTTTCCGTTTGGACCGAGTCTTTTGAGAATCTCTTTTGAATGTCCGCCACCACCAAAAGTCACGTCAACATAAATGCCGTCAGGTTTGATATTTAAGCCGTCAACAGAAGCATTTAATAAAACCGGGTTATGATATTCCATTGTCATCGTCATTTACATTGCCCATTACATCTTCTGCCAAGTCTGCAAAATCAATTACGGAATCATCAATTGCTTTTTCGTATAAGTCCTTATCCCAAATCTCAACAATATTCACCGCAGAAGACAAGACAATATCTTTCGAAATGTTGGCAAAAACCACCAGATCTTTCGGAATTAAAAGCCTGCCTAAATTGTCTATTTCAACTACTTTGACTCCAGCTGTAAAACGGCGAATGAAGTCATTGTTCTTTTTGACAAATCGGTTGAGTTTGTTGATTTTTTGCATCATTACATTCCATTCTTGCATCGGATACAATTCGAGACAAGGCTGAAAAACAGAACGCTTCAAAACGAATCCGTCTTGAAGAGCAACCGACAACTGCTTTTTCAGAGGCGCTGGCAAGAGCAGCCTTCCTTTGGCGTCGACTTTACATTCGTATGTTCCAACTATTGAATTCAATGAAATGGTTTTAAATGATTTGGAGCAAAAATATAAAAATAATTACCACAAATTACCACAAAATACCACTTTGTTGATAAGTTTTACCACTTTAAGAAATAAACCGTCGCGAATCTGTTTTGAATTCACAAACACTTATTTAGCAAATTGTTAAGAAACTTTAAATATTGAAATGGATATTATAAAAAAGACCTCGATTTGCATAAAAAGTTAGATTAAATTCAATAAACCCCAAAACAAAAGTGCAGGGAGATTTTGCCTCTTTTATTTATTTCTTCAAATTCATTTTATATTTTTATTTTTATCAAATAATATGATGTTCGGTTTCAAATTGTCTATAAAATCATATATTTGTGCGCATCAGAAAAGCTAAGAAGCACCATGAATCACAGCTTAAAAAAAGAAGGAAAATATAAATATTTCGAAGCCGGAGAAGGAACACCAATCGTCATTTTGCATGGCTTGATGGGCGGGTTGAGCAACTTTGATGGTGTTGCTGATTTTTTTCCACAACACGGCTACAAAGTCATTATTCCTGAACTTCCTATTTACACCCAAAATATCTTAAAAACCAACGTAAAAGCTTTTGCCAAATTTGTCAAAGATTTTATCACGTTTAAAGGTTTTGATCGTGTGATTTTGTTAGGAAATTCATTGGGCGGACATATCGCTTTGTACCATACTAAAATGTATCCTGAAAAGATGCTTGGCCTTGTGATTACAGGTAGTTCTGGATTGTATGAAAGTGCCATGGGCGACAGTTACCCGAGACGTGGCGATTATGATTACATTCAAAAGAAAGCTGAAGCTGTTTTTTACGACCCAAAAATTGCAACCAAAGAAATGGTTGATGAAGTATATTCGATGGCGAATGACCGTATCAAACTAATCAAGACCTTGACGATTGCCAAAAGTGCCATCCGACATAATATGGCGAAGGATTTGCCAAAAATGCACGTTCCTACTTGTATCATTTGGGGCAAAAACGACAATGTAACGCCGCCAGAAGTGGCAGAAGAATTCCACAAATTATTGCCTCATTCGAGCTTATATTGGATTGACAAATGCGGGCATGCCGCTATGATGGAACGTCCAGAAGAATTCAACAACTATATGTTACAATGGTTGAAAGAAAACCATTTATAAAGTCTATTTTACTTTACCAATAGCCGCTGTTTTTTTAAAAGAATAGCGGTTATTTTTTTAGTTACCTTTGCCACCTGAGGCCAAAGCGGCCTATAAAGTAAAATTGAATGCAATCATGAAAATCAATACCGCTGAATTTATCATAAGCAACTCTGAAGTTGACAAATGTCCGAAAGAGATTATTCCGGAATACGCTTTTATTGGTCGTTCTAATGTTGGGAAATCTTCGTTGATTAACATGCTAACCAACCATAAGAATTTAGCAAAGACATCGGGAAGACCGGGAAAAACGCAATTGATTAATCATTTTAAAATCAATAACAATTGGTTTTTGGTGGATTTACCTGGTTATGGTTATGCGAAAGTTTCTAAAAAAACGAAGTCGGTTTTTCAGCAATTTATTACCGATTATTTTGAAAAAAGAGAGCAGCTGGTTTGTGCTTTTGTGTTGATTGACATTCGTCATGAAGCCCAAGCCATTGATTTAGAATTTATGGCCTATATGGGCGAAAGTGAAATTCCGTTTTGCATTATTTTTACCAAAGCCGATAAGATTAGTAAAGTCAAAATTGATTCGCATATTGCGGCTTATAAGAAACAAATGATGATGAACAATTGGGCTGAAATGCCTCCGTTTTTTGTAACCTCATCGACAGAAGCGACTGGAAAAGACGAATTGCTTTCTTATATAGGGGAAATTAATGAGGAAGTTTTTAAAAGTAATGCTGAATTTTGATAAAGTTGCTGAGTTTCTGAAATACTTAGCAAAAAAATCCCAAATCTAAAACCAGATTTGGGATTTTTTTTATGATTTTAATTCCAATTTCTCGGCGAAATAATCACAGAAATCTTTCATGGTATCGGCCATTTTTTCGTCGCCAGTAGCGCGCTTGAAAGTGTCGGTCATGGCCACTAAGGTTTGATGAAAGAAAATTTTCATTTCATCGACTGGCATTTCTTTGGTCCAAAGGTCGATGCGTAACGTTTCTTGTGCTTTGCTGTCCCAGATAGAAAGCATCATTGCTTTGGCTTCTTCGGCGTTTATACCACCATCTTGGGCGGTCCACATTAGTTTTTCAGGAACGCGGTTTTCGTCTAATTCGACAAGGAATTTTATTTCAGAAGTGATTTTTTTTGACATTATTTCTTGGGTTTGTATTTGGATTTTTCGAATATTTCTTTGGCGTCGGTTTTTAGTAATTGGGCTAAGGATACTTCGTTGCTTTCCATGTACGAACGCACAATTTTCCAGCCAATCCACGCACCTACTCTTCCTGGCGATTCGTTATCAATTTCGAGATAGAATTTTGAAAACGGAGCTGGATTGATGAATCGCGGAATCAGTTTCTGATCGGTATCGTACAGCATTTTATTCTCTATAAAATAACGCCAGATGTAGCCTTCATTTTCTTGACACCAAGTGATTTGTTCTGGCTTGTAACCCATTTTATCAGCATCTGAATATTCGGGCAGCAATAGATCTTTAAGATATAATGCTTTTCCGGCATAAATCATTTGCGATAGAAAAGAAGTATCGGTTGGCGGTAAAATTTTTGTTTGCCCAAAACTCGTCACCATATCTGGTAAAATTTGGCTTTGCTCGAAGTTTTGCTTGATGTATTGTGGAAATTCATAGAAGCGATGGTCTTTTCCTAAATACAATTCTAAAGAAATAACCAACATATCATGTGCATAAATGACTTTATTCTGATAGTCCATTTCAGAAATAATGGTATAGACTTTCGGAATTTTGGTTTCTGGAAAATAGTATTTGATGTGTTTGAAAAGCTCCTCTATTTTTTGTGTTTCAACTTCGAAGTTACCGTACTTTTTTTCTACTTCATTGTACAACTCACGCCATTGCGGATTTTGCATTTTTTCTAACCAGACTTGGTCATCGTTTCCGGCGGGAAAGAAGATTGGATATTGCAATTTGAGTTGTGGTAAAGTTTCCGGTGTGGCTTCGAAAAAGGCTTTCTCGAAACGGGTGACTTTGATTTCGAGTGGAATTTCTTCCACAGCTTTTTCAACTTTGCTTTTCTTGTCGCAAGAAAGAAGCGTTACCAAGCAAAAAGCGAAAAACAGAAAACGGTATTGTTTCATATACGGGATGTCATTAGCCCTGATCGCAAAACCTTTTGTGCCATTGTTTGGCGCAAAAGATTACTTCACAGGCATTTATTTTATTTTGAGTTCAGTGAATGCTCCGCATTTTAGTGTAGAGCAGGAAATAGCTCCTGAAAAAGCATCAGGATAGATTCAAATATTATTATTTTTGCAAAGATACATTGCCATTTATTAAATTCTCAGAAAATATGTCTAAAAAAAGTAGCCTTGATGTTGAAAAGGCAAATCGTCAGATTGTAGATTGGTTAAAATCGTATGCGGAGAACGCAAAAGTGCAGGGTTTTGTTGTGGGTATTTCAGGCGGTATTGATTCTGCTGTTACCTCGACGCTTTGTGCGCAAACGGGTTTGAAAGTTTTGTGTGTGGAAATGCCGATTCATCAGGTACAAACGCAAGTATATCGTGGACGAGAACACATTGAGCAACTCAAAAATCGTTTCCCGAATGTGAGTAGCATTGAAGCCGATTTATCATCGGTTTTTGAAGATTTTAAAAATCAGGTTCCCGAAACAACCAACGAACATCAGTTGCATTTGGCATTGGCCAATACGAGAGCGCGGTTGCGAATGACTACTTTATATTATTTTGCAGGAATTCATGGACTATTGGTAGCTGGAACAGGGAATAAAGTAGAAGATTTTGGAGTAGGTTTTTACACAAAATACGGTGATGGCGGCGTTGATTTGAGTCCGATTGCTGATTTAATGAAATCGGATGTTTATGCTATGGGCGCTTACCTTAAAGTACCCGCTTCTATACTGAATGCCCCACCAACAGATGGTTTGTTTGGCGATGACAGAACCGACGAAGATCAATTGGGTGCGAGTTATGATGAATTAGAATGGGCGATGCTAGCGGATGAAGCTGAAAAAACGGCCGATGATTTTTCAGGCAGACAAAAAGAAGTTTTTGAGATATACAAACGCTTAAATAAAAGTAACCAACACAAAATGAACCCAATACCCGTTTGTTTAGTTCATCGGGATTAATGGTTTTTTATCTAAAATATTTTAACGTTTA
>ERZ724517.1576-NODE-1576-length-12414-cov-4.159479_pt1 | contig 12414 bp, 10 predicted proteins | sample MGYA00376050_ERZ724517 | MGnify/ENA primary metagenome ERZ724517 (study PRJEB28724, sample SAMN07190886) | activated sludge metagenome | isolation source: activated sludge of sewage treatment plant in Hong Hong | place: USA: Christiansburg, Virginia | collected... | reverse complement strand
TGCAGAAACTCATCAAAGCTGTCTTGCTGGTCAATCCCTGTGCGGCATTTCAATGTCACAGGTATGGAGCCTTGTTCTGCCATGGCGCGCAAACAATCACGTACCAATTCTGGCGTTGCCATCAAACATGCGCCAAATGCACCGTTCTGCACGCGATCACTCGGGCAGCCGCAATTCAGGTTGATCTCATCGTAGCCGTAATCTTTTGCCTGGCTTGCGCAGTCACGCAAGGAGGCAGGGTCAGAACCACCAAGTTGCAGCGCAACCGGATGCTCTTCGGCATTGAAAGCCAATAGTCGTTCGCGTTTGCCATGCAGTATTGCACCGGTAGTGATCATGTCGGTGTAAAGCAGGGTGTGTTGGGTGAGCAGACGAGCCAGATAGCGGAAATGCGTGTCCGTCACGTCGATCATCGGTGCCACAGAGAAGCGGTAGTGCTGGTCTGGAACAGGCATGAATAGTTAAATCCTATTGATATCTGAAATACAATCAATTTTTCTTGCAGTATATGGGTATGGCGATGAACTGTAATGATTAATGCGTAGGGTAGGTGCTCTGCATTACATTACAAGGGTCACAAAGATCGCTGCTGGATGCGTTTTTTTTGTCTCGCGTTCCAGCTGCGGATCACATGCCAGCGCCAGAATAGCTGGATAAGTAAATAGCTGCTTGCGCCAATGAGTAAGCCCAATGTCAATGAACCCAGCATGAAGGGTTCCCATACCCGTTCAAACAAATGCCAGAACGTCTTTATCTTGTCTGTAATGGAGCCGTTTCCTTCCCAGTCAAAATGCATGATTTTTTTTATATCCAGACTGTGTGTGCTGGGCATCACCCATAAGCCAATTTTTAATGCGTTATATGCCAGGGGAGGAATGGTAAATGGATTGACCAACCAGACCAGGCTAAGTGATACAGGCAAATTGGCGCGTAACCACACTGCCAGAAAAGCGGCCGTGATCATGTGGCAGGGAAATACCATCAGTGTAATGCTGGTAAAGAGAGCTGCAAAAAATGCCCTGGATACGCTGTGGCGATTCAAGTGCCAGAGATTCGGATCATGTATGCGGTGGCCGAGTGGCCCAAGCAGTCTGCTTTGTTTAAGAGCACTGGATTGTGCTGTAAATTTCCTGAAGAGTTTTTTTGGCATTGTACGACTGCAAACGCTGCTGGATGCGTTTTTTTTGTCTCGCATTCCAGTCGCGTACCACATGCCAGCGCCAGAAAATCTGGACAATGAAATAACCGCTGAAGCCGAGAAACGTTCCCATGATAAATGTTCCCAGCAGTAAGGGTTGCCATGCTTGCTGCAATAAATGCACAAAGCCGGCTGCTTCATCTTGCAGGCTTTCTTTTGTCCATTCAAAGTTTAGGAAAATATCAAAATTGATTTTCAAATCAACAGGTAGAAAAAAAGTGCCGATTTTTAGTGCAGCATAAATAATGGGCGGTGATGTGAAGGGGTTGGTTATCCAGACCAGACCGACTGCAATGGGTAGGTTAGCCCTTATCCAGATGGCGATTGCCGCCGCCACCAGCATTTGGCCTGGAAACATCAGGAAGGCAAAACCGGCGAACAGGCCGGCAAGAAACGCGCGCGATACGCTGTGACGGTTCAGGTGCCAGAGGTTCGGATCGTGGATGCGATGACCCAATGCTGACAGGTTGCCTCTGGCCAACAGTTTGTGCCGATCAATGGTGAAACGTTTGAAAATCTTGCGTGCCATGATGCTTTATATCGTTAGACAGGCTGACATTATCCACATATACGCGCCGCTGTATCTGCGCAATTGCTCGTGAGGCGGTCAGGGGATCAGGAACTCAGGAAGTCGATTAGTGCGTTGGCCAGTAAGTCGGACTGCTCTTCAGGCACAAAGTGCCCACTCTGGATGCCGAAGCAGCGTAGATCAGAAAAAGGTGCACGAATACTGTCTGAATAGGCATCGCCTGCGGGTTTGTAATCCGGCAACGGTTCACCGTTGTCAAAACCTTTGGGCAGCAGCATCGGAGTATAGACATACAGGGTGGGAGCGTTGATATGTTTGCCCAGATCTTCCGGTGCAAAACAGATCGCACTGCGGTACTCCGGGTGTTTGAATGGCCCGCCAGGGTGTTGCCAGATTGACTGGCAGTCCTCGCTGCTCATCATGTGCCACTGACCAGCTGTATCTTGCTGGTAGAAAGGCAGCGCATCGCGGTACAGGGACACAGAAGCAGCTTGGGTGCCTGGCTGTGCAAGATTGGCTATGTAATGCTCCAGTGAGGCATTGCTGCACCAATGGAGCCCTGGCATAGCCTGTGACGGAAAAGGTGATGTCAGGGAATCGGGGTACACAGCAGCTTCACCGGCAAAACACCAGCGGATGAACGCTTCATGGCCTAGGGCAAAAAAATCTTCAGCCAATCCCGGTATTTTGGCCCATAGCCCATGTGCTGCCCAGTGAGGCCAGTGCGTGGTGGAGCAGTCGACCAGACACAATTTGTTTATACGTTCAGGGAAATCCAGTGCCAGCTTGAAAGCCACCATACCACCCCAGTCGTGGCCTGCAATGTGAGCCTGATCAATCCCCAGTGCATCGAGTAGCGACACAATGTCGGCAGCCAGTTGTGCGCGAGAGAAGGGAAGGCCTGAATGTTCCGATTCGCCAAATCCGCGTAGATCGGGCGCAATCACCCGGAAATGTTTCGCCAGTACGGGCATGACCTTGTGCCAGCAGTGTGAAGTCTGTGGCCAGCCATGGATCAGCAGCAGCGGTTCGCCTGTTCCCATCTCCAGATAGTGCATTGATAAACGGGAAGTCTGGATCTGGTGTGCAGTGTGCAAGGCGTGATTTTGCATTGGTCTTGTCTCATGCTTGCTGGAATGCGTAGGGAATTATTGGTGTTGCATCCAGTAACTTTTTAGTCGCGATGTGCTGTGGTGAAGAAAATATCTGTTTGACGCTGCCGCATTCAACAATCTGGCCTGCATCCATGACCAGCACCCTGTCTGCAATACGTTTTACAACGTCAAGATCATGAGTAATAAACAGCAGTGAGAGATGCAGGTTTTTTTGTAATTTCAATAGCAGCTGGATAATTTGTGCCTGGGTTGACACATCCAGTGCTGACACTGCTTCGTCACAGACAATCAATTGTGGATTCAGTGCAATGGCGCGCGCTATGCCTATGCGTTGGCGTTGCCCGCCAGAAAACTCATGGGGGAAACGATTAATGCTATCTTCAGGCAATTCCACAATATCCAGTAATTCGCGTACGCGTTCTTCACGCTCTTGTCGGGTGCCGATGTGATGGATCTCAAGAGGTTCAGAGAGAATGCGGCCTATAGTATGTCGTGGATTCAATGAGTCGTTAGTGTCCTGGAAAATCACCTGCAGGTGTTTTCGTAAATTCCGCAAGGATTTTCTGTTTCGTTGGGCAAGGTTTTCACCATCGAAAAAAATGTCGCCGCTGTCTGCAGGGTCAAGGAAGAGCAGGGCGCGCCCCAGCGTGCTTTTACCGCAACCGGACTCACCCACAAGCGCGACAATCTCCCCTTGATGAATCACGAGGTTGACATCATTCAACACCTGGTTGGATGGTTTTTGGGGTGCAAGGAAAGGTTTGGGGGGATCAAAGCTTTTGCTCAGGTGTCTTGCTTCCAGCAGGACAGATAAATTGTCCGGCTCAGTATGCCGGATGTTGTCACTGTTTAAAGCGGCTAATAACTGGCGTGTATAGGGGTGCTGCGGTTGGGTGAACAGCGTTTTTGTGTCGGAGCATTCACATAGCTCGCCGTGCTTGAGAACAGCAACACGCTGGCACCAGTTGGCAACAATCGCCAGATCATGCGTGATAAAAACAATGGCCATGCCCATTTTTTTCTGCAATTGCTGCAATAACAACAACAATTGTTTCTGGGTGCTGACATCCAGTGCTGTGCTGGGCTCATCAGCAATCAGGATATCCGGTTCGCATGCCAGTGCCATGGCGATCATGATGCGCTGGCACAGCCCGCCAGAGAGCTGGTGGGGATAACTGTGCAGGCGTTGCTCCGGTGCATGAATGCCAACTTGCGACATAAGCTCAATGCTGCGCGCCTGTATTTGCGCACTATCCATCGCAGGAAAGTGCAAATGAAAGACTTCAGCCAGTTGTGTACCAATAGTCTGTACAGGGTTCATAGCAGACATCGGTTCCTGGAAAATCATGGCGATGCGCTTGCCACGAATGGATTGCAGTGCCGTGGGGTCATTATCAATACGCTGGCCGTCAAAAATGATTTCACCCGCAGCCATGGATACTGCGGGTTTGGGTAACAGGCCCATGATGGTTTGTGCGCAGATGCTTTTCCCGGAGCCAGATTCGCCCACGAGAGCCAGAATCTCCCCGCGTTGCACATCCAGTGACAGATCCCTCAGGACTGTTCGTTCACCATCTTCATTCATGATCTTGACGGAGACATGATGCAACGCGAGGATCGGCTGGGGATTCTGCACAGATTCATTCATCGATTTGCTTCCATCCTTCTCTTACTTCCATGTCTCGTCGACTATCGTGACAGGGCCTGAAAGTGTTTTGCCTTCCCGTCGCCATTCGCGGATGCGATTTTTCTCTTTGATATCAATCCAGAAAAGCCCCGAACCCAGAGCATCTGCTACAGAGTCACTGCTGCGGGTAGCATATTTTGTTTGCAGGGATGCATCCTGGGGTAACTTGATCCAGGCCCAGTATGCTTCACGGAAGTAAGGTACTTTAAACGTGGGAATCAGGGCTGCGCTGTCATAGACTTTTTGTTCCATCCGGTGCGCCATCTCTATACGCTTGGTGCGATCAAGTTCAGCGCGGTAGGCATCGATCAATTGATCCATGTCTGGATCTGAAAAGTTGACGATGTTGTTGGTTTGCGGCTTGAAAGCATTTTCAGAATGGTAAAATTCGCGATATTCCGGTGACAATCCGCCGCCGCTCCAGCCCAATGAGGCTATCTGGTGATTTTTTTCCAGCACCTGCTTGAAAAATGAGGAGCTATCAAGCGGCTTGAGTTGCAGTTCTATGCCGGCTTTGCGAGCTTCTTCCTTGAGTATGACAAGCCTGTCACTGTGCATCGGATTGCCATAACTGATTGTCAGGGAAAGCCGCGTTCCGTTTTTTTTGCGTATGCCATCAGGATCGGTTTCTGTCCAGCCTGCAGATTGCAGTAATGCAATGGCATGTGAAAGATCAAATGGACGTGGCTTTATGCCTTTATTGTCATAGTCACCATAACCGATGTTATGGGTTTGCATTCGGGTATAGTCGCCGTGTAATACGGTATTGATGACTTTGTCGAAATCCATCGCGTAAGCCAGTGCCTCGCGTACACGAATATCATCGAGCGGTGCCTTGGCCATGTTGAGCCAAAGTCCCTGGGCTGGTTGCACCACATCGTTGTAGTACCAGATTTTATGGACGTAGCCATTATCAAATACAGCGCCCTTGGCTTTATTGTGCCAGTAATCGGGTAACGTCAACCCGAAGGTATCCAGTTCGCCTTTTTCAAAATGTTGCCAGGCAATATTGGGGTCGCGTATGACTTTGATGCGGATGTGATCCGGGTTGAAGCGGTGGCGATAATATCGTTTGTCATTCGCCCACCAGTTGGCAATGCGGTCAAACTGTACAAATTTTCCCTTGCGAACTTCTCCAACTGCATAGGCGGCTGTGCCGGGTTCTGGTCGCCAGTTGAAGTTGCGCACCCAGTTTTCATCCAGTTGATGGAAATGTCTGGGCACAGGATTGATGTTGATTTGTTCCAGTAATTCATCATCCGGTTTCGCCACGCCTGATACAACAGCAATCGTGTGATCGTCAAATTTCAATACATCGCTGATCTGGGTGGTGAAATACTCATTGTAGAAAGGTGCGACAATAAACTTCGAGCGCATGAATTCCAGTGTGTACAGATAGTCATCCGCTGTTACAGGCCTGCCATCAGACCAGCGCGCATCCGGGTCCAGCTTGAAATAGACCGTCTTGTGATCCGGAGCAAATGCCCAGTGGGTAGCCAACGCAGGAATAGGGTTACGGGTATTCGGGTGTCGCCCCAGCAGGTTCATATTCAGTGAACGCATGGCGCCTGCAAAACTGCCATTGGAATCCGGGCCTACCAGACGGAGTGTCAATGGAAAACTCAACATGGACTCACGGAAAGTGCCGCCACGTTGTGCGGCGGGATCAGCAAATTCCGGATCGGTATTATTGGTGAGCCATTGCAGGTCTGCTGGTAGTGGTGATGTCGATACAGGGTAGGGTACAAGTGTCTGGTGTTGGATAGGCGGTGCTACGATGTTTTCCGGTTTGTCGCAAGACAAAAGAAAAAAAGACAAAACAATAAGCAAGCAGCGGTGCAGCATTATTGATACACCGTGTATTGTTTGGGATCAAAAGCCTCACGGAGCGCCTCGCCAATCCACGTGACCATCACTAGCACAATCACCATCGAGACAGTGACGGAAGCTACTATCCATTCGTTATCCATGCGGGCAACACCTTCCCGCAATAACTCCCCCCAACTGGGCGTGGGTGGCGGCAAGCCAAAGCCGAGATAATCCAGTGCGGTAAGCGCAGTAATGCCACCAGTAATGGAAAATGGTGCAAAGGTAATCAACAGCGTCATCGTGTTGGGTAATAAATGCCGGGAAATGATTCGCCAGTCACTGGCTCCTTGTGCTCTTGCAGCCAGCACATAGGTTCGCGCTTTTTCCTTGTAGCTGGCTGTCCGCATATACCATGTCATGGCTGTCCAGTCGAAAAAAACCATGATGCCCAGCAGTATCCAGAAATTAGGCAAAAGGATTGATGCGACAATCATGATTACATACAGGGTAGGGATAGAAGACCAGATCTCGATCAGGCGCTGCATGATGAGGTCAAATTTCCCGCCGTAAAATCCCATGGCAATGCCCACGACTGTGCCGATGGCGTAATTGCACAGCAATAGCAACAGGCTGAATGCAATAGACAGGCGAAAGCCATACAACAGGCGTGCAGCAATATCGCGGCCTGCACCATCAGTGCCCAGGTAATGCCGGTATGTCAGCGAAGGAGCCAGTGGCGGATAAATCCCTTCAACAGCATGTGATTCAAATGCGTTCCATGGAATGACAGGCATCAGTAGCCAGTTATTTCCCTGTTGTGTTGCAAATGCTTGCTGCAAATCGCGATAGTTGGTTTCGTGCGGATAATCCAGTCCAAAAGTGGTACCGGGCAAGATGGCACCGTAAGTGGGAAAATAATATTGTCCGTCGTAATGCACAATCAATGCGCGACTATTGGCCAGCATTTCGGCGCCGCAACTGAGCAACACCAACAGAAAAAAACCGATAGCCGAATAGTAGCCCCGGCGCAATGAACGGAAGCGCCGCCACTGTTTTCTGGTTTGGGGGTGCAATGCCAAGCCGGGAACCATCACTCAAACCTTACGCGTGGATCAATTGCCGCTACGCAAAGATCCGAGAGTATATTGCCGATCAGAAATAAGACCGATGATATGACCAGAAGCCCCATAACAACCGGGTAGTCACGTTCTACCAGTGACTCATAGCCCAGCAAACCCATGCCATCAATATTGAATATGGTTTCAACCAGAAATGATCCAGCCAGTATGATGGATATGCCCTGGCCAAATGATGTGGCCAGTGGAATGAGGCTGTTACGCAGTGCGTGGCGAAAAACAGCCTGGCGAAACGACAATCCTTTGGCCATTGCAGTACGCACATAATCACTGGCCAGATTATCCAGCAAGCTGTTTTTCATGATCATTGTCATAACAGCAAAACTGCCGACCATATAGGTAGCTATTGGCAAAACAGCGTGTTCAAAAATGTCACGCAATTTTTCCATGGTGTTGAAGTCATCAAAATCGTCACTGGCAAACCCACCCAGGGGAAACACTTCCCAGTGTGAAGCAAAGAGCGCGATCAGGATGATGCCGAGTACGTAATTTGGTATGGCAAATCCGAGAAAAACCAGCGCGGAACTGGCATGATCAAAGTTGCTGTTATGGCGCAAGGCTTTTGCAATGCCCAGCGGGATGCAAACCAGATAAGTCAGTATCAACGTGATGCCGCCATAAAAAAGCGACAGGGGCATGCGTGAAACAACGGTGCTCCAGACAGGTTCGTTGTAACGGGTGGAATAGCCCAGATCCAGGTGCACAACGCGCCATAACCACTGGCCGTAACTGACCAATACGGGTTTATCAAAACCGTAATAGGCTTTTAAGTCGGCCAGTTGTTCTTCCGAGAGTGTGCTGTTATTGGTATTGCTCCGTTGCATGCTGTGACCACTGTCTGCACTGGCCAATTGTGTCTCTACAATCAACCGTTCAATCGGGCCGCCGGGCACAAATCGGGTCAGCGTAAAAACCAGCAGGGTGATGCCAAGCAGTGTCGGGATTGTCAGCAGCAAGCGGCGCAGTATATAGCGTGTCACTGGCGTAACTGCCTTGCATGGGTGGGGTGCATGTCAGTGTGGCTGGCGCGGAACGGATTGATATCCAGGCCGCCCCGGCGGGTGAATCGACCTTCGATGCTTAATTTTTCAGGTCTGCATTGCAGCCAGATGTCGCAAAACATGCGTTCGATGCACTGCTCATGGAACCCCTGGTGCAGGCGATAGGAGCAGATATAACGCAGCAGGCTTTCTTCCGTTATTTTGCATCCGTGATAATGGATGCGCACACTGGCCCAATCGGGCTGGCCAGTGACAGGGCAGTTGCTGCGCAGCAGGTGACTGACAAGTGTTTGTTCAGTGAACAGGCTGCTGTCGCATTGCAGGAGTTGTGCATCGACACAGTATTGCTCGATGGCAATATCAAGGTGATCAATGCACGGATCCTGCCATGGTTTTATAGCAAGTCGATCAGGAAATGGCGTACATTGCAGTTCAACGCTCACAGCGCCTGCGACAATTTTTTCGACGTCCCTTGAGATAATGGTCGCCACTTGTTCCGGGGTAGCAAAGCGCGTCTGGTTAAAAGAATTCAGGTATAGCTTGAGTGATTTTGATTCCACAATATTGGTTGTCATGGCATTGTAAGCCAGCAATAGACATGCAACCTGTGGTTTTCCCTTGTTATCCAGCCATGACACTTCATAGCCAGTCCAGTTATCGATGCCATTAAAGGGTAGTGCAGTATTGTCATGCCAGAAATCACGCGTGTGTGAGCGTGGCACGGCAACCAGCAGGGAGGCATCATATTGATCCCCATACGCAGTGTGTTTGCCAAGGGGCAATTGGCTGTAATCCATTGCCATCAGCTGCGCAGGCCCCGGCCTTTGTTCAGCAAGTGCATCGCAAATGCACCTGCAACGATAATAAAAAATATGATCATGCCAAAAGCAAAATGGATATTGACATCGCTGATGCCGAGTACGCCGTAGCGGAATGCATTCACCATATAAAGAATTGGATTGATTTGCGAGACAGCTTGCCAGAACGGGGGCAAGAGGTTTATGGAGTAAAACACTCCGCCAAGGTAAGTGAGCGGCGTCAGGACAAACGTCGGTATGATGGAAATATCATCAAAACTTTTGGCATACACTGCATTGATCAGGCCGGCTAGTGAAAACAGGATTGATGTCAGCAGCACCACACTGATCATCACGCCCCAATGTTGTATGTGCAGGTGTGTGAAAAACAGGGAAAGCAAGGTGACAATCAGTCCGATGCACAAACCGCGGGCAACGCCGCCTGCAATGTAGCCGGCGAGAATGACCCAGTTGGGGATTGGTGCAATCAACTGTTCTTCAATACTGCGCTGGAATTTATTGCCGTAAAAAGATGAAACAACATTGGCGTAGGCATTGGTCAGTACAGACATCATGATCAGGCCCGGCACAACAAACTGCATGTAGCTGAAGCCGCCCATCTCCCCGATCCTGCTACCAATCAACGTTCCGAAAATAACAAAATAGAGTGCCATTGTGATAACAGGCGGCAGTAATGTCTGTACCCAGATTCGGGTAAACCGGCGGATTTCCCTGATCAGGATGGTCTGGAATGCAATCCAGGTTTCGTAGGCATTCATGCTGCAGCCCCCGATTTATGGCTATCATCCTGGTTCAACAGTTTTACAAACAGTTCTTCAAGGCGGTTAGCTTTGTTGCGCATGCTGACAATATGGATATCTTGCGCGCTGAGCGCGTTGAAGAGGTGATTCAGATCGGTTCCGCGTTTGATTTCCACTTCGAGTACGTGCGTATCTGTTTTGTGTATGACAAAGCCCGGTATCGCAGGAGTTGTAGTGAGCGCCTCACGGGTATCCATGACAAACGTTTCCTGATCCAGTTGCTTGATCAGTGATTTCATGTCCGTGTTTTCAATAATCAGGCCTTTGTTGATAATCGCAATATGTCTGCAGAGATTTTCTGCTTCTTCCAGATAATGCGTAGTGAGAATAATGGTCGTTCCTGCTTTGTTGATTTCCTGCAGAAATTCCCACATTGATCGCCGCAATTCAATGTCAACACCGGCAGTGGGCTCATCCAGTATCAGCAATCTGGGTTCATGAATTAGTCCGCGTGCAATCATGAGTCTGCGTTTCATGCCGCCGGACAACATACGTGCCGGTGTGTTTCGCTTGTCCCACAGGTCGAGTTTTTTCATATAAAACTCGGCCCTTGATTTGGCTACGCTGGATGGCAAACCATAATAGCCCGCTTGCGTTTTGATGATATCAAAGACTTTTTCAAACTGGCTGAAGTTAAATTCCTGGGGCACCACGCCGATATTTTTACGGGCTTCTGCAAAATGCGTGTCGATATCCAGTCCAAAAATCTTGACGTTGCCGGATGTCTTTCTCACCAGTGAGCAAAGGATGCCGATAATTGTGGATTTTCCAGCGCCGTTCGGGCCCAGCAGGGCAAAAAAATCGCCCTGATTAACATCCAGCGATACCCCCTTCAGTGCAGAGAAGCCGTTGTCATAGGTTTTGTGCAGATTATGGATAGAAACCGCGCAGTCCATCGTGTACCTGAAGCCATGGATATGGAATGCAGATTATGCCAGATGGCAAGCGGCTCATTGAGCAGGGATGCTGCCCAAGGGATAAAAAAGAGGGAATGGTAAAAATGGAGCGGGAAAGGAGACTCGAACTCCCGACCCCGACCTTGGCAAGGTCGTGCTCTACCAACTGAGCTATTCCCGCCTGATACGCTGACACCTGAGGGTGTCAGTAGAAATAAATGGCGTCCCCTAGGGGAGTCGAACCCCTGTCGCCGCCGTGAAAGGGCGGTGTCCTAGGCCTCTAGACGAAGGGGACGCGTAGGTCTCCGTTTGGAGAGGGCGCATTTTATGGAGCGGGGCAGTATGCGTCAAGGTCTTTTGGCAACTATTGCTAAAAACAAAGCCAGCATGGCGCTGGCTTGTTGAGGTGATGTATCAGCAATAGAGGTGTAGTCAGATGTTCTTGCTGATGAACTCGTCAGTGTATTTTTTCTGGCGTGCTGCAATCTGCTCAGGTAATTCAACCTTCACGATCTCGTCTGGCGCAATCTTGAACAGCGGTTGTCCTTTCTTGATAATCGCGCCATCAGCTTCAACGAGTACAGCAGTCACGGTGCCTGAGAAGGGTGCATACACTTTGTTAAACATTTTCATGACTTCAACGATGTACAAGACATCCCCTTTATTGAAGTGCGTGCCGACTTCAAGAAATTTCGCGTGTCCCGGTGCTTCCCTCGGGTAGAACATGCCGCCTGATACTGCGAGAATTTCATCAGACTTGGCTGCCGGCGGTGGGACCATGACTTTTGCCATGCGATCCTGCAGTTCCTTGTCATTGAGATTGTCAGGTATATCAATCGACAGGTCGGCATTGACTTTCAATGTGTAAAAACCTGCTTTGTCGGCAATATATGGCAGGAGGCTAAGGATGTCGCTACCAGCTTGATAACCGGCATGCGCAGCCTGCACATTGACCCAATCTTTTTTCGCAATGCCTTTAGGTGGCTCCTTGCCTGCAAGCAGGATTTGCAAGGCATCCCATGAAGGTGCGCCCAGTTTTTCATCCAGCGTTGCATAAAAATTCACGGCATCGTGCAGCACTTCGCTATCGTGATCCCATATCACATAGGAGGCCGGCGCTTTGTCTTGCGCCTCCATATTCAGGTAGTGATAAGTGTCGGCCAGCAATTTCACCGGATTTTCCAGCCAGCTGACTTTGCCTTTTACTACCTTGAAGTGTGATTTATGGAGACTCAGCCAGCCTGACAAGATGTGGGGATTGCTGAGGAGCGGAGCGAATATACGATCAAACAATGTGATCTTGCGATCTACAACAGCGGCAACGGCCGCCTGTGCAGTTTTGTCTGCATCGGCAATGGCTGCCTTACGCACTGCTTTCCAGGCATGTTCCAGATTGATCTGGTTGGCTTGCTCTTTCAACATGCC
>ERZ724517.1574-NODE-1574-length-12422-cov-3.502628_pt1 | contig 12422 bp, 7 predicted proteins | sample MGYA00376050_ERZ724517 | MGnify/ENA primary metagenome ERZ724517 (study PRJEB28724, sample SAMN07190886) | activated sludge metagenome | isolation source: activated sludge of sewage treatment plant in Hong Hong | place: USA: Christiansburg, Virginia | collected... | reverse complement strand
GCTGTCCTCCGGCCGCTCTGTCTCGTACCTCAGACATGGGCGTCTCCAACCGCTGCCCGATTCCCAAGAGGAGTCTTGTGATGACCACCAAGAACGGCTCTCCCCCCGATGCTGCGCCGAAGCCCGAAGGGGGTGAAGAGCGAGAGGAAACCAAGTATTCCTATCCTGTCCTCAAGCTCCACCAAAATGGACATGACATCTTTCTAACCACGATTCCCATCGACGATCTGTTCCCATTCTCTTTCGTCGAGCGCTTTCATGAAAACCCCGAAGTGGGCTACCAGCGGAAGTTCGATTCCCGTCGAGCAGATGAGATTGCGGAGTATCTAAGCACCGAAGGCGAGTCGATTCCCAGCAGCATTGTGCTGTCCGCGCAGGATGTTGCAGAGTTGTCCTATTCCAGCAAGACCAAGCAGCTCTCCTATCAGCGCGTGGCCGAAGCCTTCGCCGTTCTCGACGGACAGCACCGGCTTTGGGGGTATCAGAAGTGCCGTATTCGTCACCGTGTTCCGGTTGCGATCTATGCCGGGCTCGATCAGCAGACGGAAGCACGGCTGTTTCTCGACATCAACAACAAGCACAAGGGAGTGCCCAAAGCACACCTCGTGAACGTCAAGAGTGTAGCCGGGACAGAGACGGAAACAGAGGCCTCCCTCCGTCGGCTGTTCACGCAACTCGGGCGCGATGAGAACTCTCCGCTGCGTGGACATCTTATCCCTGGTGAAACCTCGCCGAGCAAGCTGTCTCGCACCGCCTTCGACACCGCCGTAGGGCGGGCCCTGCGGAATGAGTCCTTGCGCAAGCTGCCGTCGGACAAACAGTACGAACTCATTCTGAACTATCTGCGGGCGGTCCACCTGGAACTCGATGACAAGGAGCAGCTCGCCAAGCGGAACTACTTTGGCGCGATCTTTGAACTATTCGATGAGGTACTGCGCAAAGCGAAGAAGGACCACAACTCGGTGAAGCTGACTGCCCTTCGCGGTATTGTGCAAGCGATCGCATCTATCGCAGAGTCCGACTTCACTGGACCCGCAAAACGGCAGCGCCTTCTGAATGCAATGAAAGCCAGTCTGCATCGCGATACCGAGATCGATGACGAAGATATTTAATTCGCAATAAATCCTGTGTTCAAAACACATCTTCAAATACGACAAAATCAGCTCACAGCCAACTCAATCGACTCGATGCGGCCGCATCGCAAAAACGCTACGGCCGTATCACCTTTTATTGACATAAAATTTGATCGCTCTCGACGAGAAATCGAGATTGAGAGCGGCCGTGCTCAATAGGCAAGCGGCCGCCCGTCGGAGAGTGCGGCCGCAAAACCGACCCACCTTTGGCGCGGTAGTGCGCATCATGCAGCAACACGCCGACCACAACTTACACACATAGCGTCATCGTTCGATTTTCCTATCGAGATGATAATCTCGCTGGCTATGCGAATCATGTGTACTTGGTGACATGTCCGCCGTTTTGAGTAATTCTCGTTGTGTGGTCAAATTTATTGAGCTTTCAAAATTTCCTCAGTGTGGTGATATCCGTCATAACCATATCAGATTTCGCTGAACGTGATATTCGCTGGTCGATGCAGAAGCAATCGAAGCATCGCACCATCGAACGAGCTGGCTTGCCATTTACCAAATTGAACCACCGAGAGAAAGCCCGCACATCATACCGTGACGAGAGACTCCTTCGTGGACCGTCAAGCGACATGGCAACCCAGGACTCCCCATCATAAAACGCATAGCAAAGTGCCTGGTAAAACGCATAGCGCGCCCTCCTCAGGCACCCCCGAGGTGCGCCAAGTGCAGCCAAGGTAGTCACACCGCGTCGAGATACCAGCGGCAGTCCGCAATTTGGTCGAACCACAGCCCCACAGCCCAGCTATCCAAGAAGTATGAGTGTCTTCCAAAACCAGAAAAAACGCCGTTTTGAAGCCGACTCGATTTCGCAATCTTCGACGGGAATCAAAAAATAGATTGAAAGGATGGCGTTTGCAGAACATGCTCCGGTCGTCTGGATGGGGCTTAATTCGCGTAGGTGATGCGCCGGGTCGTTGGCGCAATCAAGCGTGGGAGTCTGTGCGGATACGCGGTTGAGAGTAAGTGCGGATACGCGGGTGGGTATGACCAGCAGGGTCAAAAGGAGGCTCCAGGTAGAGCGCCAGTCCCTCCGCGAATGCGTCCGCAACCTGGTTACGCAAAGATCGTTCGGAGCAGGCGCTCTGCGATACAATAACTGGTCCGCGAGTCTGCTCCGTCGCGCACCCGAGGGAATGGGGGGCTTGTAGCTCGCACGAAGCAGGAATGCGCTCGTCGACGAAACGACAACGCAAGGGGAGCGAGCTTCCCAGATAAACGCGTGGCTCAGGCGCTCGGCCTGAGACGCGTTCCTAACAATAGGAGTGCACGATGAATACGCTTCAGCGACTTGGGATTTCGGCTGGTGTTTTGCTCTGTGCCGCCGCACTCACGCAGTGCACCGACACGATGCCGACCCAGACCGACCTCGGTACAACCACGGATCTTACCGCTCTGCCTGACCTCTCACCAGCCGGACCAACGATCACCATGGTCAGTCCGAGCAGCGCCGTGAACACCGGCGGCGGCACCATCACCATCACCGGTACCGGCTTCCAGCAAGGTGCCACCATCACGATTGGCGGCGTTGCGGCAACCAACGTCATGTTTGTCTCGGCCACTCAGCTCACCGCCACGATTCCGGCCAAGGCAGCAAGCTGCGGGGCCGCTGCGATCGTGGTCAAAAACCCCGACAATCAGATGGCCACCAGTGCGACCGGGTTCAGCTACCGTTCCACCATGATGAGCTTTGGAACCGCGACGCCACTGGCGATGGCTCAGACTCCGCGCCAAGTCATCGTCGTCGATCTCAACGCTGACTCGAAGCTGGATCTGGTCACCGCCAACAGTGGCAACAGCAGCCTCAATGTCCGACTGGGGAATGGGGATGGGACGTTCGGTAATGCAATCCCCAACTCTCTCGGTACCGGAACACAGCCCTATGCGGTGGCAGCCGGAGACGTAAATGGCGACAAGATCATCGATTTAGTGACCGCAAACAACGGCATGGGCAACATCTCGCTACGGATTGGCGTTGGCGACGGTACGTTCACCACTCCGGCCACCGAGAGATTCTCCGCAGGTGCGGGCCCCTACGACATCTCGCTCGGCGATATCGACGCGGATGGCAAGCTCGATGTGGTGGTCGCAAATGACGGCAGCAACAATGTCAGCTTGCTCATCAACACGTCCCCGACCTTCAAGGCGGCAGTCTCCACAGCGACAGCAGGAAACCGACCCCAGGGACTGGTCTTGGCAGATTTTAACGGGGATCAGAAGCTCGACTTTGCCACTGCGGACAGCAATGGCAACTCGGTCACCATTCGGCTCAACAACGGCACCGGGGGATTTGGGGCGCTCGGTTCCACCATCATGAACGTCAGCGCTCCAAACTACTTGGTGGCGGGTGACTTCGATGGCAATGGCAAGATCGATCTCGCCACTCCCAACGGTGGTGTGGCCACCCTACGCTTTAGTCCGGGCAACAACGATGGCACCTTCGGCACGGGTGGCACCACCGCACTACCTGCCAATAACGGCAATCGCTGGGTGGCCAAAGGCGACTTCAACCTGGACGGATTCCTCGATCTGGCCGTGAGTAACAGTGGCAGCAACACGGTATCGCTCTTGCTCGGCAAAGGAGACGGAACCTTTACGGTGCAGGCCCCGATCACGTTTGGTGCCGGCGTCACTCCGACGCATCTGTCCGCAGGTGACTTTAACCGCGATGGTCTGCTCGATTTGGTGGTCGCGGATCCGGGCTCTGGTACTGGGATGGTGCAAGTCCTTTTGAGTCAGTGCAAGTAGCCGCCGCTGTAACGGTCCGCTTACGCCCAAGCAGGTCGATTTCTATGCAAGATCATGGATCTATTGATTTTCTGAATGATTCCCTTCCATGATCTTGCAGGCGTAGCCGAGGATCTTAGGGCCATCCTGTAGCTCCGTCGAAGTCTGACGAATCACCGCCACGCTTCCAGGCAAGCTCGACTGTCAATCGCGCACCGGGTATCGTGTCAGCATAAGGAAATCCAGCAATGTCCTATGAAGCGGCGCTCAAGGAATACTCCCGTTTTGAGTTCGATGACGGACGCTATACCCGCACCGTATATCGACGTGGCCAGGGTCCGGGCGTCATTGTGATGCATGAGATTCCGGGTCTCCATCCACTGGTGATTCGCTTTGCGGATCGGGTGGCAGCGGCAGGAATGACGGTGTTTCTGCCTCACTTGTTTGGCGAAGCGGGTCGTCGGGTGAGCATTCCCTATGTAGCCAAGGAGATGTTCAAAAACGTCTGTATCCGGCGAGAGTTTCGGGCCTGGGCCACCGATCAATCGAGTCCCATTGTGGACTGGCTGCGCGCGCTCTCACGTAAGGTGCATGCAGAGTGCGGCGGGCGCGGCGTAGGAGCGGTCGGTATGTGTTTTACCGGCAACTTCGCGCTGGCGATGATGACCGAGCCGGCGGTGGTGGCACCGGTGCTGTCCCAGCCATCGCTACCACTGGGAATTGGCGCGGCTCGCAAGGCCGCCCTGGGAGTCTCCGCAGAGGAGATTGCCTGCGCCAAGCGCCGCTTTGTCGATGAAGACCTGTCGATGATCGGACTACGCTTTTACGGCGATCCGTTTGTATCCGACGAACGCTTCGCCAACTACAAAAAGACCTTCGGCGACCGCTTCGAGGCCATCGAGATCGATGCCAAAGACGGACTGTCCGTCCAAGGTACGCCGCCCCATTCCGTTCTGACTGTTAGCCTCCGCGATGACGATCCCGAAGGACCGACCAAGCGTGCCGAGCGCCGCGTCATCGAGTTCTTCAAACAGCGTGTGGGTGCCGTCTAGGCGGTCAGCGGCAGAAGGAATCCGCTACACAGTCCCCCTACTGTGCAAGCGGATTCCCTTCCTGCGGGAGCAGAGTCCCTAGGACAGTTGGCCGCTCTTGGCGATGGCGATCTTGGCGCCAGTCTTGCCGCTCGCAGAACCCAGTCCCTCAATCTTCCGCACCAGATCCATACCGTCCGTCACCTTGCCGAACACGACGTGCTTGCCATCCAGCCACGACGTCACCACGGTGGTGATGAAGAACTGAGAGCCGTTGGTGTTCGGACCGGCGTTGGCCATCGAGAGCAGGCCCGGACGGTCGTGCTTGAGCTGGAAGTTCTCATCGGCAAACTTGTTGCCGTAGATCGAGCGTCCCCCGGTGCCGTTGTGGTTGGTGAAGTCGCCGCCTTGCAGCATAAACTGCGGAATGACACGGTGGAATGAGCTACCAGCGTAGGTGCCGGCCTCGTGACCCACGCACAGAGCGCGGAAGTTTTCGGCGGTCTTCGGCACTACGTCCGCGAACAGCTCAAAGGTAATGCGTCCAGCGGGCTTGCCGTCGATGGTGATATCGAAATAGACCTGGGGATTCGCCATGGTAAAAGTTCTCCTCGTGTGAGCGTAGCTTTTTGCGGCGCTTAGGATACAGCAGATTGCCCAAGTATCGATCAGGTATTAGCGCCGGGCTGCCCACACGCACTCTACCCAGCATCCACTCCACATCACGTTGCGCAGCGTAAGGTCGTCTTCCGTACCGCTGCTGCCGCAACCAGGAAACCGCTGGGGTCACCTCAGGTAGGAGCAGGTAGCCACGACGCCCCATCTAGCAATTCGCGTGGAGGATGGTTCCGAAGCTGCCGACCAAGATCGAATCGGTGGCGGTCACGAAGACGCTTTCCAGTCCGTACTTGGTACCCGAAGGAATCAGCTTCCAAGTCGCGCCATCGAAGTGATAGACGCTGCCATTGGCTGAAGTCACAAGAACGTTATCTGCGAGCCTGCCATGGACGGCTTCGAGTGACTGGGTAGTGCCCAGGCTAACAGAGCTCCAGTTCCCGAGCAGATGACGGAGCAGAGTGCCGCGTGTCCCACAGGCAAACGCCTCGGTGGCGGTCGCAGCGTAGATTCCACGCAGTTCTTCTTTGGTTCCGCTCGGCTGCGCCCGAAATCCGTTGCCGTCGTAAAAGAGGATCGTCCCGCCACCTCCAGCCACCCACAGGTGCGATCCATCCACCGCATCGATCGATTGCAGTCGCTCGACAGTCCCACTATTCACCGTTGAGCACGTGCTACCGTTTAGCCTCAGTACGGTACCTTGGTCGCCGACCATCCAGACATCACTCCCAGAGACCGCGTGGACCCCGCGCAGCGTCACTTGGGTGTTGCAGCTTTGGGCAGTCCACTTGCCACCGTCGAGTCGCAAGATCGTGCCAGACTGACCGACCGCGACCGCTTGGGTGGCAGAGATCGCCGCGACGCCATACAGGTGGTTCTTGGTGGGACTCGCCATCGCCTGCCAGCCCACGGTGCCAAGCTGCAAGATGCTCCCGCTGTCTCCCGCCGCCCATCCACTCGTGGCAGACAGCATCGACACGCTGCGCAAGGAGTTGCCTTGTGGAAGCGGGCTTTGCCAACAGAACTCCGTCGGCAAACAGCCTGCCCCGCCGCCCATGTCGGCCTGTGAATTCGCGGCGGGTTCGCACACCTCGCTGCTGCTGTTACAGACTTCACCCTGCCCGCATGTGGCGGGATTGATGACGCAGTTCTCCGTCACCGGCTGTCTCAGGCCTTGCCACAGCCCATCACATCCGGTCAGAAGGCCAATCAACAGCAGGTAGTTTTTTTGCATCCGGATCTCCATCCTCGCGGCCATCTCAGAAAGGCGATCTCAGAACGCGTAACCCGAGCCCCCGCCACAGCGCATTCCAACTCTCAAGTGTGACGGACTGCCCGTTCGTCGCCAATCGTCCTTTTAACGAATCGAGATCACGACGGATTCTGCTAGCATGGCCCGCCCATGGCCGACCGTGCGCAAAACCAACTGCCGCCCTTTTCCGCTCATCGACTGGGGGGAGAACGAGCGCAAGCAGCAGTGACGCTACGCGGTCTGTTTCGTCAAGCCGGACTTTCGGAATCACCGTGGCCGCACTGGATCGATGCTCGACCAGGGCTTCTATCGGGAATCTGGGTCGATGGCGATGCCGAACCACCACTTGGTCAGCTCTTTGCGTCACTGTGCATTCAGTATGGAGAGCTTCTCATCGATGGCTTGTCGGCCCTGAAGCTGGCGCTCGCGGCACAAACGGTAGGTTTTTGCACCTCCTCCCCGGCGGTGCATGCCGAGCTGTTGCGGCTGTGTGCCAAGACGACCATCGCGGTCCAATCCACGGTCGCAGCGTTTCCTTCGCTGCCGGAACCGGAACTCCCCCCGTCACCCGGTCGAGCCTGGGTGGTGTCGCCGCAGCTTGTGGTCGCAGTCGGTGCCATCGTCCGTCGCCGTGAACCACCTCGGCTGTGCTCGGTTGTTGGTGCCGTAAAACAGCCGCAGGTGCTTGACCTGGCTTGTGCCGGAATCGATGCCGCAGAGACCGCGTGGACCCCGCGTGAGCTGGTCCGGCGCTGCTTCGGAAGCACCAGTGCCGCCTGGGTGGCTCTCGTGGGTGGTGCGCTGACCGGAATCCCCTGGCAAGCCGATGCGCCGCTCCCCACGGATGTCTCACACCTTTTGGTCCTGCCCGCTGATCATGAACTCATCTCACGACGGCGACTGCTGCACGACCCAACCGCACGGATCAGCAATGCGTGCCTCAGTTGCGATCTCTGTAGCGCGTTCTGTCCAGAATCCATAAGGCCCCACGTCCAGATGCAAGCGCTGGCCCGCAAACAGCCGCTCCCTTCCGGAGGACTGTCAGGATGTACCGGCTGCGGAGCGTGTTCGGTGGTCTGTCCGGCCGGTCTGCTGCCTGCGTCCCTCCTCATCAACCCAGCCGTGCCCAGGCCCGTCTCAGCCCAGCACCACGCCGATGAGCCTCCGCCGCTGCCTGAAGGCCGCTTGCGCATTCCGACGGAGCTGCTGCTTTCGCGCCTAGGACTCCTCGATTACTTACCGCGCTGATTGGATTGACAGCGCTCGCTCGGCTGACGATGCTCCAGCCCGTGTCGGAGACCACGTCGGCGCTCAAGTCGCTTCAAGCCATTCTATATGCCGTCGCGCAGACCCTGCCCTGCAACAGCGCCAGTCTTGCGCTGCTCGATGAGGATCGGCAGACCCTGCGGATGGCGGTCGCGGTCAACCCGCGCTCGGCGGGCGATCTGATTCAGGTCGAGCACGCGCTTGGTTTTCAGATTGGTGGCCTGCACATTCCGCTCAACCTCGAGCGGAGCTTGCTCGTCCGAGCCCTGCGCGAAGAACGGGTGCTACTGTCGACGGATGTGGCCGACCTAGCGGGCGGCGCGCTGCCCCCGGAGATCATCGAAGCCATCCACTCCATCGCCGGACCTCGCTCGTTCGCGGTGGTGCCAGTGCTCGGCAGGATTCGTCCGCTCGGGGTGATGCTCGTCGATCGTCCTGGTAGCGCCGCCTTCACTGGCAACGAGCGCGACCTGCTCATCTCTTATGCCGAGCGCGTCGGTGCCGAGCTGGAATCAGACGCCCTACAAAACACGGCGCTGCGCCTGGAACAGCTCGGAGCCCTGGCCGTACCGCCACCGCTTTTGTGGACCTGCGAGCTTTCCAGCGACGGTAGCCAGCTCATCTGCCAAGACATGCCGATTCAGGGGCAGCCGCTCCATCAAGTCCTGCGCCTCCCGTCCGCAGACCTTTTGTGTAGTCCAGACCTCGGCGAACGGCTACTCGCGGGCGAGTCGGTGGTGCTGTCGGTGTCATCGAATCGGCCAAGTGTGGTCGCCGAGATCACGATGCCGTGGCCGCTGCGGGTGACCCTGCGCAAAATCTCGCTGCCACGCTGTGTGGTAGAGACCAGCGGAGCCGGGCTACTGGTGGCCGCTGCCGTCGAGGATCTCAGTTGGAGCCAGCAAGTTCGTCGGGAAAGCCTACTGGCCAAAGAGCGACTCGCCAAGGTAATGCGCTCCGTTGGTGATGCCATCCTGACGCTCGATGCGCGGGCCGTGATTCAGCAGGTCAACGACGCCAGCCAGCAGGTGCTCGGCTTGCCGCCCGACCAGCTCTGTGGCCGTCCGGTGCTGGAATTGGCGGCGACGCCTCACGCTCGGCAGCAGCTTCAGGATCTGCTGGCACGGCTGCCACATACCGGTTTTGCCGAAGCAGAGCTTCGCATCCATCGCCACTCCGAGCAGAAACGTCAGGGTCGATTTTTGGGTCACGTCTCGGCGCTGCTGCTCGGCGATGACAGTGGTCTGGCAGCAGGCGCGGTGTTCCGCATCCACGATCAGACCGAGCGCAAGCGCGATGATGCCGAACGGCAGCGGCTGCGGCTGCGCCTGCTTCAGACGGAACGACTGTCGGCACTCGGTGAAATGGCGGCACGAATTGCTCACGAGGTCCGCAATCCGCTGGTGTCGATCGGTGCCGCCGCGCAAGTCATCGCAGAGGAGCTACCCACGGACAGCGCCGTCCGGACCGAGGCGGTGGCGATTGGCAACGAGGTCCAGCGACTCGATCGGATCTTGCAAAACGTGCTCCGCTTTGCCAAACCGACCCGCGCCACCGTCCAGCGCACTGACGTCGTGGCCGTGCTGCGGGAAGTGCTCGATCTGCTGCGCGGCAAAGCCCACGGGCTGACCCTGAGACTGGATGTGCCAGAGTCCCTGCCCGCCGATGGAATCTCCGCGCTCATCGATGGAGATCAGCTTCGCCAAGTGCTGTGGAACGTGCTGATCAATGCCTGTGAAGCAGCCTCGCCGGGTAGTGGCGACTCGCGCTCGATCATCGAATGCACCGTCCGTCGTCAGCGCAGCGCCAAGCATCACGAGCGACCCGTGCTCATCACCATCGCCGACAGCGGTTCAGGCATCAACCCTGCCGTCAGACGACGCGTCTTCGATCCGTTCTTTTCGACCAAGACCCGAGGCACCGGCCTTGGACTCGCCATCAGCAAGCAGATCATTGACGAAGCCGGGGGTCGCATCCGCCTGCTCAACCGCAAGAGCGGCGGCACCCGTGTGGTCCTCGAACTCCGGGTCATCCCCGCGCCGTACTCCGATGGCTCGGGAACTAGTGGCCGGGGCCGTCCGTTGGCACCGTGACCTTGCGGGCCACCATGAAGATCACCGCCATCGCAAAGTACGCGCCGACGAACGGCCAGGCAGGCGCGAGCTTGATCACGGTATCGGCAGGGCCAAAGCTGTACGAGTGAATCAGGCCGGTGGCACTCACCGCCGAGCCAGCCAGGCACCACATGCTGGCGCGCTCGAAGCGACGCTCGATGACTTCGACCGTGGCGGCAGCAAGCAGCATCGACGTAAAGATGAAGCCCTGCTCCAGCGCGAAGGCACCCTCGATGAAGGTGTCGGTGGCGTGAAACGCGCCGTAGAGCTTGTCCGAAAACTGCGGACCTCCGGGGCTGCCATAGCCACCGATCCGCAGACCGGTCTTGGCAAGCAGCGATCCCCACGCGGCCACCCCTGGCAGAATTCCAAGCACCACCGCCGGAGCATGTTCCTTTGGCGTCGCCTGGAACGACTGCGCGGTGATGACGATGCCAATCCACAACACGATCGCCATACCCGCGTCGATCGGCACCGCCCAAGCGATGTAGCCAAGCGTGCCGGTCAGGCAAACCAGCGTCACAAACGCGCCATTTAGAATCGAGTACCCGGCCCGCGCCCCCAGCGCCTTCCAGCCCGGATGACCAATGTAAATCGTCGTCGGGAAGCACGAGCCAAACAGCGCAGCGGCAATCGCGCCCATCCCGTTCGCTGCCAGCGAGGGCCGCGTCGGATACGAATCGCCCGCAGCCTCGGCAGACTCGATATTTTGCAGTGAGCCGATCAGATCAAACAACGCAATCGGCACCACGACCGGCAAGAAGCGCCAGAGCAGACCCTGGCCGAGCGCCGGAAACAAGTCGCCAAACACCGGGATTGGCAGGTGCAAGCCCAGCTTGGCCATCGGCTGTCCGACCGGTGCCAGCTTCGTGGCCCACGCGAGCGCCGTGCCAATCCCGACCGCCACCAAGCCTCCCGGCAGCCCGCCCTTGAACTTGACCCGTCCAAAGTAGGTCAAAAGCACAATCGCGAGCGTCGCCAGACCCACAATCGGATGCGCGAACGTCCGAAACAAAAAGCCAAGCGAGATAAAGCCGAGCGCAATCCCCGACAGCGTGGACAGCAGCGCCGCCCGAGGAGTCGCCCGCCGGACCTTTTCAGCAAACAGCGACCCGAGCAGCGTGATCACTCCCGAGCCCAGACAAGCCGCAAGCCCCGCATGCCAAGCCAGCAGCGATGGGTCTGGATGGCCCGCCGCCTGTGCGCTGATCTTGGTCGGCAGCATCACCAAAAACACATACGAAAGCAGCGAAACCGTGTTGATTCCGTAAGGGAGCGCACAGACATCGTCGCGCCCCGTCTCTTTTGCCAGCTTCAGCGCTTGTCGCGAATAGAAGATGTTTCCGAGCAGAAGCGACACCGCAGCCCCCGGCAGGATCCGCCCGTAGAGCAGCGCATCAGGCAGCTCCAGGACGTACTTGCAGAGAGTGTTGATGAGCAGAAGCTGAACCAGGTTATCGAGCGCGAGGCCGAAAAACCCGTCTATATCCCCGCGCACTAACCAGCGCATGTGTCCCCCACACTTAGGAAAACCAGACCAGCATAAACCAAAGCAGCGGCAAAGGATACCGCCGCGCTAGTCGCGAATTGTTACGGCACCGAGCGCTTCGCCGTACCGCAACCAGGACAGCGTGCGCTCTAGGTTGCTGCGCGAATCGATGAGCGGCGCAATCAGGTGGCGGGGCATGCCTTGGACCGCAGCGGTCAGCTCGGGCTGGCTATCGAAGCCAAGCGAAGCGGTCAGGTCGCTCATCCGAATCGACAAGCGCGGTAGATCGGCGGGTGGCGGAGCCGGGTTTTTGGCCAGCTTTGGATCAATCGCCGCCGAAATGTCCAACGCCGCAGCCATCCGCTTCGAGGTGTTCTCGATGCCAAAGCGAGTCCGCAGCGTCGCTCCCACCGAGGAGTGGTCGTACACCGTCGAGTCCACAAAGCCCTGGCGCACCGTCGGGCCAATCAGCAGCGTCGGCACCCGAAACCCAACCTGCGCAAAGTCCGCCAGATCATCGGCCATCTTCGGCGGCGCAACATGGTCGTAAAACCCACCGTGCTCGTCGTAGGTGATCACAAACAACGTCCGCGACCACTGCGGACTTTGCATCACCGCCGAAATCAGCGTCGCCATCAGTGCCTGCCCAAGCTGGACACTGTGGCTCGGATGGTCGTCGTTGGTAAGAAAGTCAGGGTCGATGATCGAAAACGGCGGCAGCGTCCCGTCTTTGCAGTCTTTGAAAAACTCCGCAATCTTGGCCGTCGGATTGCTGCTCAGGAGCTT
>ERZ724517.1573-NODE-1573-length-12425-cov-7.216249_pt1 | contig 12425 bp, 15 predicted proteins | sample MGYA00376050_ERZ724517 | MGnify/ENA primary metagenome ERZ724517 (study PRJEB28724, sample SAMN07190886) | activated sludge metagenome | isolation source: activated sludge of sewage treatment plant in Hong Hong | place: USA: Christiansburg, Virginia | collected... | reverse complement strand
GCCGGGCTATGGGGCTGCAAATTCGGCAAAAACTGTCCTCGCTGGGGCCGATTTTCGCTTTCGACGCTCCAAGTCCGACAGGCTAAAAGCGAACAATGAGTGTCACGATGCCCCAGAACGCCGCCACGGGTGGCTCACAACTTGGCAGATTGATCTGAAGTTCGCGCCGGGTGGCAATGATCGACGGTTCCTGGATGTCACCAATGGACTGCCGCGTTTCGGTGTCCATCAGCGTAAATTTTTTCCGGAACCAACCGGACGAGGTGCTCAACTCGGCCCGCAAGGGGAACTCCATCACCACCTTGGGCCGGCGCAGGCCGGGGGTTCCGGTGAGCACGTCGACTTGGGCATGAATGGTCTCCTCTGCGGTTTCCAGTGTGTACCGCACATCGTTGGTGTAACCCCGCCGAAGGTACAGGTGGCGTACCCTCCAGGCGCGGCCATTCAGACTGAGCTGAATGTCGCCTTTGGGCGCATCCTGGGGGGAGTGCACGCGCAGCCGGGCATTTTTGGCCTGCGAAAACCATGCGTAACGGAACTCGCCCAGGATCGTGGATGTACCGTCTTCCAGGAATTCGTAGGCAAAGCCGTCGAAGGCTGATTTTTGGCGCAGGATCATGGGCGTACGGTTGGGGCTGCGTCAATGTACCAAGCAGTTGTCGGCCGGAAACGCCGCCCGGAAACAAAAAAGCCGTCTTGCGACGGCTTTTTTGCTTTGCTGGCAGCGCACCCGTGTCAAACGGCGGGCGGCGATGCCACCCGGGCTGTTTGCCTGCTGGGGCAGGCGGTGAATTTAAGCTGCGAGTGCCAAGGCTTTCACCTTGGTCGACAGGCGGCTCTTGTCGCGAGCGGCCTTGTTCTTGTGGAAGATGCCCTTGTCGGCGATGGTGTCGACCACCGACTGCATCTTGCCGAAAGCCTCGGTGGCCTTCGCCTTGTCGCCGGCTGCGACGGCCTTCTCGACGTTCTTCACCGAGGTGCGGTATTTGGAGCGCAGAGACGTATTGGCTGCATTGAGCTTGACGTCCTGACGTGCGCGTTTGCGGCCCGACGCCAGGCGCGGGTTCTTTTTCTTGGGTTTCGTAGAAGCCATTTCGATATTTCCTTGTGTCTGAGGATGATGCCAGCAAAGCTCTCCATTCTATCAGGTTGGAACGGAAATGAGCTGGCTCCCGATGCCAGATCGGTCGGGGCACTACACTCGGGCCGGTGAGCCTCTTCAAATCTGCTTCCATCGTCTCGGTGCTGACCCTGGCTTCGCGGGTTACGGGGCTGGTGCGCGAAACGCTCGTGGCATCGATGTTTGGTGCCAGTGCCATGACCGACGCCTTCAATGTGGCTTTTCGCATTCCCAACATGTTCCGGCGGTTTTTTGCCGAAGGGGCATTCAGCCAGGCCTTCGTTCCGGTGCTGGCCAGTGTGCGGACCCAGCAGGGCGATGTGCAGACCAAGCGGGTCATCGACCATGTGGCCACAGTGCTGACCTGGGTGCTGTTGCTGACCTGCGTGCTCGGCGTACTGGGCGCACCGGTGCTGGTGTGGATCATGGCCAGCGGCCTGCAGCAGGATCCCAGGAGTTTTGAGGCGGCGGTGGTCATGACACGCTGGATGTTCCCCTACATCGGATTCATGTCGATGGTCGCGCTGGCCGCTGGTGTGCTCAATACCTGGAAACGGTTTGCCGTTCCAGCAGCTACACCGGTGCTGCTCAATCTGTGCATGATCCTGGCGGCCTGGCTGGGCGCACCATGGCTGGAGACACGGGGTATCGAGCCCATCTACGCGCTGGGTGGCGGAGTGATCCTGGGTGGTGTGCTCCAGTTGACCGTTCAGATGCTGGCCCTGCGCCGCTTGGCCCTGTTGCCGACCGTCGGCTGGCGCTGGGCTCATCTGCGCCAGGCTTGGGACAACCCTGCCACCCAACGGATCGCAACCATGATGATGCCGGCGTTGCTGGGCGTCAGCGTGGCGCACGTTTCCACCGTGATCAACACCCAGATTGCCTCGCACCTGACCCCTGGCAGCGTCAGTTGGCTGACCTACGCGGATCGGCTGATGGAATTCCCCACGGCCTTGCTGGGTGTCGCGCTGGGGGTGGTGCTGACGCCCCAGCTGGCCGCGGCCAAGGCTGCCGATGATGCTGAAAAGTACTCCGCCATGCTCGACTGGGGGCTGCGCCTGGTGGTCATGCTGGCGGTGCCCTGCGCGGTGGCCCTGCTGACTTTCGCCAAGCCACTGGTGGCGGTTCTCTACCACTACGGCGCCTTCACCGACAACGACGTTCAGCAAACGACCCATGCCCTGATGGGGTACGGGGCCGGATTGCTGGGTCTCATCGCGATCAAGGTGCTGGCGCCGGGCTTCTATGCCAGCCAGGACATCCGGACCCCGGTCAAGATTGCCATTGTTGTTCTGGTGTTGACCCAGTTGCTCAACCTGGCCCTGGTTCCCGTTTTTCAACACGCCGGCCTGGCGCTGGCCATTGGCATCGGCGCCCTCGTGAATGCGACGTGGCTGCTGGTGGGGTTGCGCCGCAAGGGCAGTTACCGGCCCGCGCCGGGTTGGGGCCTGTTCGGGCTGCAGGTCCTGGCCGCCAGTGCCTTGCTGGCGGTATTCCTGATGTGGGCATCCAGCGCCTTTCACTGGACGCAACTCCAGGCGGCGCGAGGCCAACGCATCGGCTTGTTGTTCCTGCTGATCGCAGGCTCCGCCATTCTGTATTTCGGTGCGCTGTGGGCCGCTGGCCTGAAGCTGCGTCAGTTTGTCCGCCGGTGACGCCGGTCGACCCCAGAGGGCCTGTGTGCGAAGGATGCCGGGTCTGATGGATGCCTGCCGGGCTTTCTTCTGGATGGATCCATGCGCTTGAGCCTTCGCGCGCCGACGCCGCTGGAATATTTCGCGAGCCTGGTGGCGAGCGACGACCAGTTTCCTTTGCTGGAGGCCGCCGCCAGTCTGGCCATGGACGAATACCCGGAACTCGACGTGCAGCGCGTTCCGGGCGAAATGGACCTGTTGCTGGCTCGCCTGAAGCGGCGCGTGGCCCGTGCGGTTGAGCCGGCGCAAATGCTGCAGACACTCAACCGGTACTTTTTCGGGGATCTGGGCTTCGGCGGCAACCTCAATCACTACCATGACCCGGAGAACAGCTACCTGCACGCGGTGTTGCAAACCCGCAGGGGCATACCGGTGTCATTGGCTGTGCTGTGGCTGGAGCTCGCCGGCGGCATCGGGCTGTCCGTTCGCGGGGTGGGCTTCCCCGGGCACTTTCTGGTCAGGGCGGATCTTCCCGATGGGTCCATCCTGATGGACCCGTTTACGGGCGCCTCACTGAGCCGCGACGACCTATGGGAACGCCTGGACTCGATCCGACCCGGTGGCGACGCGAGACCGGCAACCGGAGCGCTGCTGGACGGCTATCTGCGCCCCGTGGCGCCGCGCAGCGTGATCGCGCGGATGTTGTTCAACCTGAAGGAAATCCATCGGTCGCTGGAAGACTGGCCGCGCATGCTGGCCGTGCTGGATCGCCTGCTGGTTCTCATGCCCGAGGCCTGGTCGGAATTCCGTGACCGCGGGCTGGTTCACGCCGAACTCGGCGCCCTTGCGCAGGCGGTGCAGGATCTTGAAACCTACCTGACGCGTGCACCGGCACAGCCCGATCGCGCCGCCATCGAAGACCGACTGGCTGACCTCAGGGGCAATCTGCGTCGATAGAAGCTCCGGCTGGCACGCCCGAGCCCGTCTGCATCGCCTTTAGCGCCGGTTCTTTAATCAAAAACGGCACAGCCCAGCGTGGATGGGTCATACACCGCTACAAAAACCAGAGTGTCAGGGGGTCAGATCAGTTCAACTGACGCGCCGTCGCCGCGCGCCTGGATGCGGCCAATCTCGAACACCTGCTCGCCAGCGGCGCGCAGGGCTGCCGCGCAGCCATCGGCGTGCGCAGCATCGATCACGACCACCATTCCGATGCCATTGTTGAACGTGCGGTTCATCTCGAAGTCATCGATCCCCGCCGTCTGCTGCAACCAGGCAAACAGTTCGCTGCGGGGCCAGCTGCCCTGGCGCAGATGGGCGGCCGTTCCCTCTGGCAATACGCGGGGGATGTTTTCCAGCAAGCCCCCCCCCGTGATGTGGGCCAACGCCTTGATCGGGTGCAGGTCCAAGGCCGCCAGAATGCTTTTGACGTACAGCCGGGTCGGCTCCATCAGGGCCTGCCGGAAGGGCTTGCCATCGAGCAGGGCAGGGGCTGCGCTTCCTGCGCGCTCGATGCACTTGCGCACCAGGCTGAATCCGTTGGAATGCACGCCGCTGGAGGCCAAGCCCAGCACGATATCGCCGGGCGTCACGCTCGTACCGGTCAGGATCTTGGATTTCTCCACCGCACCGACCGCGAAGCCGGCCAGGTCGTACTCCCCCGGCGGATACATGCCAGGCATCTCGGCGGTTTCTCCCCCGATCAGTGCGCATCCGGACAGCTCACAGCCCCGCGCAATGCCGCCAACGACAGCGGCGGCGGTGTCCACGTTCAGCTTGCCGCATGCGAAGTAGTCCAGGAAAAACAACGGTTCGGCGCCTTGCACCAGGACGTCGTTGACACTCATGGCGACCAGGTCGATGCCCACGGTGTCGTGCATGTTCCACTCGAATGCCAGCTTGAGCTTGGTGCCGACGCCGTCTGTGCCACTCACCAGGACAGGCTCCCGGTAGCGCTTGGGCACTTCAAAGAGGGCGCCGAAGCCGCCGATCCCGGCCAGTACCCCTTCGCGCATGGTCTTACGGGCCAGCGGCTTGATGCGTTCGACCAGCGCATCACCGGCGTCGATGTCCACGCCAGCGTCCTTGTAGTTGAGGGGGGTGGGTGGGGCAGAGTGTGTCATCGGACGGATCAGGTTGGGTAGGTGCGGGGCGCCAGCGCGCGCCCGCGCGGACAAGCAGACTAAAATCCGCCTGATTCTAAGGGTTCACCCTCTCTTCGCACTTGCTTGATCATTCCCCTTCTGCGCCGTTCCTGCCGACTGTCAGCAGGCTCTTGCACCACCGGACCCTGAGCGGGTCATGGATGGAAACCGACATCCCATCCCATTCCTGCGCAGCCCTGATGGTGGTGCCTCGTACGGGTTGGCACCGCATGGGCCATCCTGGCGAGGCGATTGGTCCGGCATGAAGCAGATTGCGCTGGACCTCGGCCTTGCCAGCGGGCCGACCCTCGACGGTTATTTTGCAGGCCCGAACGAGGCGGCGCTGCGCCATTTGCAGATCGGCGTTGGTGCCACGGTGCGTTCGCCCGTGCCCACTTATCTTTGGGGGGAAGCGGGTAGCGGCAAGACCCACCTGCTGAAGTCCGTCCGCGAGGCCCTTCGCGAGCAAGGCGCGGTGGCGGGGTGGATGGATGCCTCGGTGCTTGAGCCGCCGGAATTCCATGAAGGATGGTCCGTGGTCCTGCTGGACGATGTCCATCTGTACACGGCGGTCCAGCAGCAGGCGGCTTTCAACTGGTTCGTCAATGCGCTGGCGCCCAAGACCGGGCTGCCGCGCTGGGTGCTGGCTGCGGGCCAGGTGCCGCCGGCCGATCTCCAACTGCGCGAAGATCTGCGCACGCGGCTGGGCTGGGGGCACATCTTTGCTCTGCAGGTGCTGGGTGAGTCGGAACGCCGTGCGGTCTTGCGTCAAAAGGCGGACGCCAGGGGCATCTTCCTGCGTGACGAAGTGGTCGACTTCGTGCTCAACCGCTTCTCCCGGGACATGGGCAGCCTCATGCAACTCCTGGATGAACTGGATCGCTATGCCCTGCAGAAGCAGCGCGCGGTGACCATTCCCCTTGTCAAATCCATGCTGGAAAACGAATGACCGCCCCCAAAGCCAGACTGGTGCTGTTTGATCTTGATCACACCCTGTTGCCGATCGATTCGGACTATTGCTGGAGTGTGTTCACCACCGACATCGGGTGGACCGATTCGCAGGTGTTCCGCCAGCGCAATGACGATTTCTACGCCCATTACCAGGCCGGGACGCTGGATATTCATGATTACATCCGTTTTGCGACCGAGGCCGTGCGGCTGCAGGGGCCGGCCAGGGCAGCCGAAGCGCACGCGCGCTTCATGCGCGAGGTGGTGCAGCCCAACCTCAGGCCCGAGGCGCTGGCTCTGGTGCACAAGCATCAGGCCGCAGGCGATCAGGTGGTCATCGTCACCGCCACCAACGAGTTTGTGACGCGCCCGATTGCCACGGCATTTGGCGTCGATGAACTGATTGCGGTGGAACTTGAGCGCGGAGCGGACGGCTGGATCACTGGCGGTATTCGTGGAACGCCCTCGTTCCGCGAAGGCAAAGTCAGCCGTGTCGAGCAGTGGCTGGCCGCGCACGGCCTCGACTGGAGCCGTGCCGACATCACGTTCTATTCAGACTCGGCAAACGATCTGCCGTTGCTGGAGCGGGTCGACCGACCCATCGCCACCAACCCGGATCCGCGCCTGCGCGCGGTGGCCCAGGAGCGGGGTTGGCGCATACTGGACCTGTTTTTCGACGAGACCTGAGAACAGGTACGTCCCACAATCGGCCCGCGTGACCGCGGGTCCTATTCAAGAATGATCAAGAAATTCATCGACAAACTGCTTGGAAAGACCGGTTCCCGTGCCGGCAAGCCCCGGTTCGGCAAACGCGAGGAGATCGCGGTCGACGTTCACGGTATCGACCCCAAACTGGTCGATGAGCGGGCCCTCAACGTGGTGCGCACGCTCAAGCAGGGCGGCTACGAGGCCTATATCGTGGGCGGCGCCGTGCGGGATCTTCTGGTCGGATTGCGCCCGAAGGACTTTGACGTCGCCACCAACGCCACGCCCGAGCAGGTGAAAGCCCTGTTCCGGCGGGCGTTCATCATCGGACGCCGTTTTCGCATCGTGCACGTGGTTTTCGGGCGCGGGCGCGAGCATGAGGTCATCGAGGTGTCGACCTTTCGGGCCTATCTGGACAATGTCGCTGCCGAACAGGTGGCGGGCAACGAAAAGACCAGCCGCAACGATCTGGCCGGCATGAAGCACGCCGTGGATTCCACGGGCCGTGTCCTGCGCGACAACGTCTGGGGCCCGCAGGAAGAAGACGCAGTGCGCCGCGATTTCACGATCAACGCGATGTACTACGACCCTGAGTCCCAGATTGTCGTGGACTACCACAAGGGCCTGCAGGACACGAAGAAGCGCACCCTGCGGATGATCGGTGATGCGGCGGCGCGTTACCGCGAGGATCCGGTGCGCATCATCCGCGCCGTGCGCTTCGCCGCGAAGCTCAGTGCGCTCGGATTCACGCTGGACGCCAAGACCGCAAAACCGCTGGCTGACTCTCTGGTGCTGTTGGCCGATGTGCCGCAAAGCCGGTTGTTTGACGAAATGTTGAAGCTGCTGCAGACCGGTCATGCCGTGGCCTCCATCGAGCAGTTGCGCAAGCTGGGGCTGGCGCGTGGCATCTATCCCTTGCTGGACCTGGTTGTGGAACGGGCCGAGGCGCCCTTCGTCAACGCGGCTCTGCAGGACACCGACCGGCGGGTGGGCGAGGAAAAACCGGTTGCCCCGAGTTTTCTGCTGGCTTGCGTGCTGTGGGCGGATGTCCGCGACGGCTGGGCACGGCGTGTCGCGCAACGCGAACATTCCCACCCGGCATTGCAGGATGCCATCGACGAGGTCTTCAACGCACGCATCGGCGACGTGTCCGGTCGCGGCAAGCTGGGCGGCGACATGCGCGAGATCTGGATGATGCAGCCCCGTTTCGACAAACGCGTGGGCAGCGCGCCGTTCGGTCTGGTCGAGCAGGCGCGGTTTCGGGCGGCATTCGATTTCATGCGCCTGCGCGCGGAAACCGGCGAGGTCGACGTGGTCCTGGCCGACTGGTGGCAGGAGTTCAGCGTGGCGGACGACGCCACCCGCGAAGACCTGGTTTACCAGGTCAAGGCGGAGCAGCAAAGGCACGCCCGTGCGCCGCGGGTTCACCGTGCGACGGCAACGGGCGGCGGTTCGAGTGTCGGCGTCGACTCCACGGCAGCCGAAGAACGTGCCCATGTGCCAGTGAGGAACGGGTCCACCCCATCCGGCGAAGGTTTCAGCGCTGCTGAGGAGGGTGACACGGGTACACCCCGCAAGCGCCGGCGCCGGCGCCGCAAGCCCACCGGCAGCGGTGAATCCGGTGAGGGCAGCCCGGCGGCAACAGAATAGGCGGGAACGTGCGGGCCGAGCCGGTCATCGCCTATATCGGGCTTGGCGCCAACCTCGGCGCTGCGGAACAAGCGGTGACCCAGGCACTCTTGGCGCTCGATGCCTTGCCGGGCACACGATTGGTGCGACGGTCCAGCCTCTACCGTTCAGCGCCGCTCGAGGCGACCGGGCCGGAATTCATCAATGCGGTCGCAGCGGTGCAGACGCATCTGACAGCGCCTGAACTGCTGGCGGCATTGCAGGGCCTCGAGCTGGCGGCTGGCCGTGAGCGGCCTTACTTTCACGCGCCGCGAACGCTCGACCTGGACCTGCTGACTTATGGCGATGGCCGCATCGAGAGCCCGCACCTGACGGTGCCGCATCCGCGCATCACCGAGAGGGCCTTCGTGCTGCTCCCGTGGGCCGAGATCGCGCCCGATCGTGTGCGCCCGGAGCACCTGGCCAGGCTCAGCGACCAGGAAATCACCAAAATTCAAGGCATTTGAGTCGAATCCCAGCGTCGAATGGTCACAATACGCTATAAAAAATAGAGCATCCAGGATGTGCCTGGCTTCTGGTGGCCCTGCTTCCCGGTCCCCGTCGAAGCCATCACCTGGTCGCACGGCGCGATCCGGAATGCCCAAACGACCCAGGTTCCGACCTGGGCCCCGAGCCGAGAAGCAGCGCGCTGAAACGCATGCGCACGCCATCGGTCGCCGCCGGCGCTTTGCAAGCGCCGTTGGGGGGCGGGTTCAGACGGTTACACTCGCCGCGAGTCCACGACGCCAGGTTCCTGGCCCTTGTAACCCCCGGAGGATCCCGCCATGCTGTTTGGCAAGCTGTTGCCGCGTGAAGGCAACTATTTCGAGATGTTCAACCAGCACGCCGACCGGATCGTCGAGGCGGCCCGGGCGTTTTCCATGCTGGTGGCGAACTACAGCGATCTTCATCTTCGCGACAAGTACAACCAGGACGTGGACAACGCCGAGCGTGCCGCGGACCGGGTGACCCACGACGTCAACAAAGCGATCCACAAGACCTTCATCACGCCCATCGACCGGGAGCAGATCCATACGCTGATCAACACGATGGACGATGTCGCGGACCTGATCCAGGACTCGGCAGAGACCATGGCGCTTTACGACATCCACCATATGACCGAGGAGATCGTGCGCCTGACCGACCTGAGTCTCAAGTGCTGCGAGCGCCTGCGCGACGCGGTCAAGCTGCTGGACAAGATTGCCGACCCCGGCACTGCCGAGGCGGCGCTCAAGACGTGCGAGGAGATCGACCGCCTGGAGAGCGACGCCGACCGCGTGATGCGCAGTGCGATGAGCAAGCTTTTTCGCGAGGAGCCCGATGTGCGCGAAGTCATCAAGCTCAAGGCGATCTATGAGCTTCTGGAGACGATCACCGACAAGTGCGAAGACGTGGCCAACGTGATCGAGGGCATCATCCTCGAAAACTCCTGATCGGCAGCGGGACCTGGACGATGGAAACCGTACAGACGGCTCTGTGGGTGGTGGTGTTGCTGGTGGTGCTGGCGATCCTGTTCGATTTCATGAACGGGTTTCATGATGCCGCGAACTCGATTGCGACCGTGGTGTCTACCGGCGTGCTCAAGCCCGGGCAGGCGGTGCTGTTTGCGGCCTTCTTCAATGTAGTGGCCATCCTGGTCTTTCACCTGAGCGTGGCCGCCACGGTGGGCAAGGGCATTGTGCAACCAGGGGTGGTGGACACCCATGTGGTCTTCGGGGCCTTGGTGGGGGCCATCACCTGGAACGTGCTGACCTGGTACTACGGCATTCCCAGCAGTTCATCTCACGCGCTGATCGGCGGCATTGTCGGGGCGGTGATCGCCAAGGCGGGCGCCAGCGCGCTGGTGTCCGCCGGCATCCTGAAAACGGTGGCCTTCATCTTCGTGTCGCCTTTGCTCGGGTTTGTGCTCGGGTCGCTCATGATGGTGGTGGTGGCCTGGCTGTTTCGGCGCAGCCGGCCGTCCAAGGTCGACAAGTGGTTCCGCCGGCTGCAACTGGTTTCAGCCGGTGCCTACAGCCTCGGGCACGGCGGCAATGATGCCCAAAAGACCATCGGCATCATCTGGATGCTGCTGATTGCCACGGGATACTCGGCGGCTGCTGACAAGTCGCCTCCCACCTGGGTCATCCTGACCTGTTATGCAGCGATTGGCGCGGGCACCATGTTCGGTGGCTGGCGTATCGTCAAGACCATGGGCCAGAAGATCACCAAGCTCAAGCCGGTGGGGGGCTTCTGCGCGGAAACGGGTGGTGCCCTGACCCTGTTCCTGGCAACCGGGCTCGGTATTCCGGTCTCGACCACGCACACCATCACCGGTGCCATTGTGGGTGTGGGCTCCGTTCAGCGAGCCAGCGCCGTGCGCTGGGGCGTTGCCGGCAACATCGTCTGGGCCTGGATTTTCACGATTCCGGCGAGCGCCTTCGTCGCGGCGATTGCCTACTGGATCAGCCTGAAGCTTTTCTAGCCGGTATTCGGCGGTGCTCCTCGCGTGTCCCCGGGGACTGATGAAGGCCACCGGCGATGCTTCGGCTCGGTTGTTACTGGGAAATCTTGCGCGCCTCGGCGATCTGGTGCTCGAAGTAGCGTTGAAAGCTGAAGGCGATGCTGGCCATCAGGACGGCGGTGCCGATCAGCAGTGACAGCGCAATGGCGCCTATCGTCAGCCAACGGGTTTGGCCCACTGCGGCATCCGGACTGGCGCCTGGATTGAACCGCAGGTTCCATTTCTCGGGAGTCATCAGCCCGTACACGATGGCCTGCAAGGCGCATCCGGCGATGGTGAAGCCCAGCAGGGGCACGAGAATCCAGCTCAGAGCGTCGTCCTGGCCCAACTCCTGAACCCTCTGAATGCCATACAGACCGAGCGCGGTTGGAATCGGCAACAGCCAGCCCAGCCAGTCGCCGAGGCCGTTCAGGTAGAAGCGGTGCAGCCCCAGCGGCCCTCCCAGAAAGGCGAGCCAAGCCGCCAGTGTCTTGTTTTTCATGCCGTCATTATTGCGGCGAAGTCGTGTCACCCAGGCCCAGAGACCGCTCCATCAGCACCACGTCAAGCCAGCGGTCGAATTTCCAGCCGCAGGAGGCGAGCACGCCCACATGCTGAAAACCCAGAGCGCGATGCACGCCGATCGAGCCGGTGTTGCCCGAGTCGCCGATGACCGCGATCAGCTTGCGCACACCTGCGCGCTCGGCCTGCGTGGTCAGTTCGGCCAGGAGCGCGCGGCCGAGGCCTTGCCCGTTGGCATGAGGCGCCAGGTAGATCGAGTCTTCGGCCGAAAACCGGTAGGCGGGTCTTGGCTTGAACCAGTTGCAGTAGGCGAAACCGCTGACCTGGTTGTCGGATTCGGCAACCAGCCACGGCAGACCGCGCGCCAACACCTCGGCCCGGCGCGCGCGCATGTCCTGGACCGAGGGCGGATCCACCTCGAAGGTTCCCGTTCCGTGCAAGACATGGTGGGCATAGATGAGGGTGATGGCGTCGATATCGTCGTCGCGGCTGGGGCGGATCGTGGGCATAAGGAGGGATGACGTTATAATCAAAGGCTTTTCAGTGTGTCGCTGGCCGGGTGGCCATGTCGCGTGTCTCAACGCTGAAAACACATTTACCACCCACAGGATAAATCATGGTTGTGATTCGACTCTCTCGCGGCGGCTCCAAAGGCCGTCCCTTCTTCAACATCGTCGTGACCGACAAGCGCGAGCGCCGTGATGGCCGCTTCATCGAGCGCATCGGTTTCTACAACCCGATCGCCAAGGGCGGCGAGGAAAGCCTGCGCATTGCCCAGGATCGCCTGACCTACTGGAAAAGCGTGGGTGCCCAGGCTTCTCCCACCGTCGAACGCCTGATCAACCAGGCTCCCAAGGCGGCTTAAGGCCATTGCCAGCGATGGTGCCTGGGTTGGAGCCTGCCGAATTGCCGGCGGACGCCATCGAGGTGGGTCGTATCGCTGATGCCTGGGGCATCAAAGGCTGGTTCAAAGTCTTGCCCCACAGCGCCTCACCCGAGGCGCTTTTTTCTTCCAAGCGCTGGTACCTGCAGCCTTCCGAACGGGGTGCGAAGACTTTCAACGGGACGGTCCTGTTGTCCATCAAGGAGGCCAAGGAGCACTCGGATTCCTTGGTGGCCGCTGCGCACGAGGTGGCCGGGCGCAGCGACGCAGAACGGCTCAAAGGGGCCCGGGTGTTTGTGTCCCGATCGAGCTTTCCCGC
>ERZ724517.1571-NODE-1571-length-12427-cov-3.653168_pt1 | contig 12427 bp, 10 predicted proteins | sample MGYA00376050_ERZ724517 | MGnify/ENA primary metagenome ERZ724517 (study PRJEB28724, sample SAMN07190886) | activated sludge metagenome | isolation source: activated sludge of sewage treatment plant in Hong Hong | place: USA: Christiansburg, Virginia | collected... | reverse complement strand
AGCAGAGGACGCTTTTGCCAGTAGTCGCGCAAGAACGTCTCGGGGTCCATGCCGACGAGCACGGAGGTCTCGGCGGGCGCAGTCGCGTGGGGATGGGCGGCTTGAAGGGAGTCGCTGGTCACGTCCATGTGGCCCTGTGTTCTACAACACGGCTGGCGTTTTGGGGCAACCTGGGCTGATTTCGGCTGATTCGGGTCGGTTTGTGCCGATCTAGCGCAGCGCGTGCCCGCGTGCGCCGTGCGGTTCCTGCTGTATGCTGCGCGGTCTCGATGCGCATTCTCTTGCTCACGCCTCCGATGACCCAGCTCAACACGCCGTACCCGGCGACGGCGTACCTGACCGGCTGTCTGCAGCGGCACGCGCCCGACGTCGAGGTCGTGCAGGCCGACTTTTCGCTCGAGCTGTTCCTGCGGCTGTTTTCGCGCCAAGGGCTACAGCAGGTCTACGACGAGCTGTCGGCGCGCGCCCGTCGCCTCCGCTCGCGAACCAAGCGGCTCGATATGCCAGCTTCGATCGCGCACTTTCTTGGAAACGGCGAGGCCTACGTGGCGCTCATCGAGCCGGTGCTGCGCTTCCTGCAAGGGAACGATCCGAGCCTGGCGCTGCGCATCGCTCGGCGGGGGCTGTTGCCCGAGGGGCCCCGCTTTGCGAACCTGAGCCGCGGCGCGGACGATGAAGGCGGTAAAGATCCCCTGGGCTGGGCATTTGGTGAGCTGGGAACCACGGACCGCGCACGTCATCTGGCGAGCCTGTTCATCGACGATCTGGCCGACGTGCTCCGCGATGGCATCGATCCGCGCTTCGAGCTGTCGCGCTACGGCGAGCGGCTGGCATCGAGTGCACCGTCGTTCGATGCGCTGGCGGAAGCGCTGGACGATGAGCCAACGCTTGTGGATGCGCAGCTTGATGAACTGACGAGGGAGCGACTGCGGGTCCATACGCCCGACCTCGTTGGCATCACCGTGCCGTTCCCTGGCAATGTCTATGGCGCGCTGCGCATCGCCCGCATCATCAAGTCCGAGCATCCCACCGTCCGGGTGGTGCTGGGCGGCGGGTATGTGAACACCGAGCTGCGGCAGCTCACCGATCCACGCGTCTTCGACTTCTGCGACTACATCACCCTGGACGACGGCGAGCGGCCTCTGCTTGCGCTGATCGAGCACCTGCGGAACCCAGAGCGACCGTTGCTTCGCACCTACGTTCGCGAGCGCAGGAAGGTGGTATTCAAGACCTCGCCCGAGCTCACGGATTTGCACCACCGCGAGACCGGCACACCCACGTACGCGGGGCTGGATCTGCCGCACTATGTCTCGCTGTGCGAGATGCTAAATCCGATGCACCGGCTGTGGTCGGATGGGCGCTGGAACAAGCTAACCGTCGCCAAGGGCTGCTACTGGAAGAAGTGCACGTTCTGCGATCTATCGCTCGATTACATCGCGCGCTACGAGACGGCAACAGCCGACGTGCTGGTGGATCGCATCGAGGCACTGGTGAAGGAAACCGGACAGACTGGCTTCCACTTCGTCGATGAGGCGGCTCCTCCTGCGGTACTGAAGGCGCTGGCCGAGCGGCTGATCGCGCGGCAGGTCGCGATTACGTGGTGGGGCAACATCCGCTTCGAAAAGAGCTTCACCCCGGAACTCGTCGAGCTGCTGGCACGCTCAGGCTGCGTCGCGATTAGCGGCGGGCTAGAGGTGGCGTCAGACCGACTGCTGGCGCTCATGAAAAAGGGCGTCACGGTGGCGCAGGTGGCGCGAGTGACCCGGGCGTTTAGCGCTGCGGGGATTCTGGTGCACGCGTACCTGATGTACGGATTCCCGACCCAGACTGAGCAGGAGACCATTGACTCGCTGGAGCGGGTGCGGCAGCTCTTTGCCGAGGGTTGCATCCAATCGGGATTCTGGCATCGCTTCGCGGCGACAGCGCACAGCCCAATCGGGCAACAGCCGGACGTATATGGCATCCGCCTTGTGCGCGAGCCGCACGTGACCTTTGCGCGCAATGAGGTTCCCTTTGCAGATCCGACCGGCTGCGATCACGAGCGCCTCGGGATCGGACTACGTACGGCGATTTACAACTTCATGCACGGCATCGGGCTGGATTCCGACGTCCGCATCTGGTTCGACGCGCCAGACCCGTCGCGCAGGACCTCTCGATGGAGCAGGCGCAGCGCCCGGAGTCCAAAAATATCGACGGTACCGGCCCCAGCGGTGCCGCCCGATCTCATCCGCCAGGCGCTGCAAGCGAGTCCGTGACCGGCGAATCGGGTGCGATGGACTGGACCGAAGACCACCGGGTCCACAGAGCCCCGATTTTTCCGCTGAGGAGGAAACGGTCGACTCTGTCTTTGACCCAGAGTAGGAGTGCTCCTTCTGCTTGCGTGGTGCAGAGTGTGAATAGGAACATGGCGAGCGTAAGTCCGGCGATGATTTGGACTCGATTGGGAATTGGTAGTGCTGCCATGGCGACATGTGTGTTCGAGTCCGCTGCCGACGAAATCTTGATGCCGCTTGGGTAAACTTGCCGTTGCCAGAATAGGACTCCGAGATGGCTGCGAGCATCCTTTGGGTGCTGGGTTTGTAGAGCGAGTGACCTACGATAAGAAGGTGTTTACAAATCAAACACTTTCAACGCTTGATAACCTTCGCAGCAAAATGCGGGTCTCTGCAAACCAAATCCAGGCGGCGGAGACATCGAGAAGGCGATCATAGTCTTTGGAGAGTCGTCTCGGGCGCTCAATGAAGGAGTGCGTTCGCTCGTCATGCTCGAACAGATCCGAGACCAACGCCCACTCTGCGTCGGTCAGCGCCTCTGGATAGCGAGTCACATCGCCGTCATCGCGATGGTTTTCTGTGTATCCGGTAGCGCGCTTTGGGAGTCTCTAGGAATCGCTTGGGAGTCTCTGTAGGAACCACTCTGTCTTGCTTGGTAATTCCGGAAATTCCGTCGCTAATTGTCTTCCTTCGCTGAATTCCCACACGTTTCAGAATTCGATACATCGACAACTGGCAGAGCTGCACTCCAAAAGAGCACCACTAAAACTTCAACCGATCAAGCTCGCCTTCAAGAAAGTCTGGCGCGAGGTGAGCATAGACCAGCGTCATCTCGATCGAGGCGTGCCCCAGAATCCTCTGCAGCGCCAAGATGTTGCCGCCGGCCATCACATAGTGACTGGCAAAGGAGTGGCGCAAGATATGAAAGGGGTGCGCCACCTCTCGCAATCCGGCTGCCTGCCAGACTTTGGGAAGACCGAGCATCGCTTGTCCGCTGACAGCGCCCCCGTGCTTGCCTGCAGGTAGCACCACACCATCCGAGGATCGAGGGCACTCCTTTTGCCAATCACGAATCAGCGGCACGAGTAACGCAGGCAACCGAAGATGTCGAGGTTTGTTTCCCTTGGGCGTCCTCTTATAACTGCGTGCGACGGTGAGGCGCCTCGTTTCGAGGTCCAGATCAATCCACCGCAAGCCGAGCAGCTCACCCTTCCGCATGCCGGTGTACACCGCAAGCTGCACGGCCACTCGCAGCATGCGGCCGGCCGGATCGAGCGCAGCGGCTGCGTCCACCGCATCGAGCAATTGCCGGAGCTCTGCGCGGCTGAGAAAGTCGAGACTGCTGTCCGCCTGTGGACGTTCGACGCCTACACAGGGGCTCTTTTCGACAAGCCCCTCCTTCACCGCCCATGAAAAGACCGTGGACAAGTAGTTGAGGCTCAACCGTGCTGTCGCCGGGGCACAGTGCTGTCGCAAAGCCTCACGAGCCTTTACGATGTCGCTCGACGTGATTTGATCCGCCCTACCCTTTAGGAGCGGCACCAAGCGATTCAAGGACATGCGCGCTCCGTACCGATAACGCGTCATGTCCTTGATTCGCGGCCGACTGTATTCGACAAGGAAGCGCTCAGCGAGCTCGGCCACGGTCAACGACTCTGCTTTGCGCTCTGCAATGCCCGCTTCACCACGAGCTACTCTGGCTTCAATTTCAAGGAGCATGCGCCGAGCGTCAGCGTGCGAGGTCTGGCGACTGGCCAGGGTCCGCCGTTTTCCATCCTCATACCAACGGAGCGTGTAGCCCCCGTGTCGCTTGACGATATCGCCCATCAGAGCACCGCCTCGCGATCGTACCACGGTAGTCCGATCCCAGGGCGATCCCATGACACGCGAAATAGGCCCGTCTGATCGATCACAAGTCCGCCAGGTGCGACACACACACACCGTCGGAAGTGCTTCAATTTACTGAGGTTTTTGGAGACGGCTTGCCGACTACCACTACATGCTCGATCTGGAACACATCGATGGCGACATGATGAAGCGATATCGTGCCGCTGGTGAACGGGTCGGTGATCTGTTCAAAGCAGACGGCAACGCCGGTGCCGTAGAGGGGCCTTGGGGCGTTTCAGATGGGTCGACCCTGGCGCTCAATGCAACCTGCCCGATGTGGACGATCGACGATCGCTACAAGTACACCTACGATCGCAAGACCTACAACTGGGACAACAACAACAAGCTGCGCACCCTGATCGAGACCATGAACACGCTGCGTGCAACTGCGGTTTCGACCAACAACTTCACGGCATTAAAGACATTCCTCACGGACAACTTTGATGTCCAAAAGATGCTCGACTACATCGCGATCCGAAACTGGGCCGAACCGTGGGATGAAGGATTCCACAATTTCTTTCTCTATCAGCGAGCTTCCGACGGCAAATTCCTGATGATTCCCCAGGATAAAGACCGCGAGTTCGGAGAGCAGTATGGCTGGGTGGGCGGTCGCTCCTTCTTCGTCGGGGAAGAAGGAAACGGTCAGTACAACCGATTCAAGGACGCGATCATTAAGTGCTTCCGCAATGAGCTGCGCGCCCGCATCATCGAGCTTGATGCCACAGGTACCCTAAATCCCACAAACTACAAAGCCAAGGTCGTGGCGGCGGCCAACACCTTCAGCATCACCGACTACGTATCCTCCCCGGCCGCTGCGAGTATCTGTAACTACTACACCGAACTGAGCAACCTACAGACGTTCGGAGACTACCGACACCTGGATGTTCTCGATTTGGCAGAAGAGCCCACTTGCACGGCAGCGACCTGCGGGCTGAAAGCTGACATCTATCAGACTCTGGCCGGAGACGCGACGCATGATTTCAGCAAGGCTACGCTCAAGGTATCGAAGGTCTCTCCGACGGTAAATTTTGACTTCCTCACTGGAACTCCCGACCCTCTGGTACCTGCCGATGGCTTCCAGATTCGCTGGACGGGCAAGATCGTTCCACGGTTCACAGAGACCTACACCTTCTACACTCAGACCGATGAAGGAGTGCGACTGTGGGTGAACGGAACACAGATCATCAACCAGTGGAAGGATCAGCTTGTCACGGAGTACAGTGGCACCATCAGCCTCACAGCCGGAGTGCCAGTCACGATCACCATGGAGTATTACGAGGCCGCAGGCACCGCGTCCGCCAAGCTGTTGTGGTCCAGCCCGTCCACGTACAAGCAGATCATCCCGACGAACAGACTCCGCCCAATGTGACGTGATGTAGCGTCCCATCGCCGCTCGATTCAGGCCATCACACCCTCCCCGTTTGGCCCGGCCAAGTGCCTGATCCAAGGCCACAATGTAGGTCTGCCAGACGCGATGGTTTCAGACGACAAACATCGCGAATCCTTCTGGAAGTCACTGATTTGTTGCTTGTATAATCAAGCGCTGTGTCTCAGTCGTCAGCCCAGGGTGGCTGTGGGGAATCCCTTGGCTGGATTGCGTCGCTAGGTGCGCCATGCGGCTAATCTCTGTCATTGCACTGCTCTGTCTAGCGTGCGCGGGTTCTGCCGGAGCACGAACCGGAGCAGACCAACCAGAGTTGGCTCCAGCGACTCCTCCCACCACGAGTCACGGCGCGGGAATCAGCGAAGACGAAGCGGTCCTGCGGGCACTGAAACAAAATCCAAGTCTGCGTGCGTTTCGGAAACAGCGGGCCATCGCGGAAGGACAGATCGTGAGTGCCACAGCGATCACCAACCCAACCGCGCAGTTCCAGTTGGTTCACGTACAGACCGGGTCACAGATGGGATTCGCAGTGACGCTCAAGTGGACTCCCCCGCAGCCGGTGATTTGGTCGGCGAACCGATCGCTAGCACGCGCCCATCTGGAACAAGTGCAGTTCGAAATCGCAGAACAAGAGTGGGCGATCGCAACCCAAGTACGGACCGCCCACTCGACGCTACTAGCGCTTCGAGAACAAGCGCGCATCTACGACCAAATGCTGGCACTGCGCAAACGCATGAGCGAGCTACTACAGACCCGCGTAACACATGGGGGAGCGACCCGAATCGATCTGAACCTCATGCAACTATCCGCGCTGTATGCACAACGTGACCTGGATGATCTCTCGCTCAAGCGAACCGAAGCACAGTCCCAGCTTCACACGCTACTTGGCGTTCTGTCCGCTACGCCACTTGAAGTGAGCGGCCAGGTTCCTACTGATCTGGAACCGAGTGCCCTGCCTGACGTCGATGCCCTGGCGGAACAAGCGCTTGCAGCACGACCCGCCCTGAAGGCCGCACAGACGCGCATCGTGCAGCGTGAACAAGCGCTCCGTGCGGAAAAAGCCCGACGCTGGCCGTGGTTTGAACTCAGCGGAAGATATCGATCTACTTCGTCCGCAACCTATCCCAACGAAGGGCTGGTGGGGATCGAATTTCCGCTGCCCGTACTCAACCTAAACGGCGGGCCAATTCGTGTCGCCACTGCGGAATTGGATCTGGAACAGGCACTCGCCCAAACACAGTTTCAGACGCTCAAGCAGACGGTCTACACAGCGTATGCAGAGCTTGTTACCCGTCGCAATATTCTGCTGCGCTACCAGCGCGTAGTCCTACCGATCCTGGCTGAGCATGAGCAACTGATGGAGCTTGCGCTAAAGGGCGGGCAGTTCGATTTGGTGGCGCTGCTGAGTAGCGAGGAGAGCGCACTGCGGGGACAGAGAGAATACAGCGACGCACGTCTAGCCTATCGAAGGGCCTGGCTCGCACTGGAAGCAGCAGTAGGAACGCCCTTGAAGGAGGTCACCAAATGAAAAAGGAACTGATCTCCTTTGAGCGATTCGAGTTCAAATACTGGGTCACGGAAGCAGTGGTTCAGCAGCTTCACGCGCTGACGAAAGACTATCTTCGCTGCGATGATTGGGCGCTCGGCGGTCAACGAAATACTTCTTTGTATCTTGATTCCGATGACAACGTCTTCTTGGACCTACACACCCAAAAGGCACCTGATCGAAGCAAGCTGCGGATCCGTGCTTACGGATCACCTCCGTCGGGCCCAGCGTTCTTTGAAGTCAAGCGCAAGGTGAAGCGAGTCACATTCAAAGACCGCGCCGTGGTGCCTATGGAGGCTGTTCCCGCGCTCCTTAGTGGTGAAATTCCTTCCACGCTACGGCTCAAGTCCGCAGATGAGCAGCGCACACTCGAGCACTTCCTGTATCTGATGCTGATGCATCGAGCGACCCCCAAAGTGATCATTTCTTGTCGCCGCGAAGCATTTACGTCGATCGATGCAGCAGAAGAAGTCCGGCTCACGTTGGATCGCGACATCTGTTATCAACCCGCACGCGGACCAACGTTGATCGGCGATCCGAAGGCGTGGATTCATCTGTGTGGTCAAGGAAACTACCAGCCAGAAGCTTCGACGCTCATCGAACTCAAGTTCCGAGGAATCGCGCCGCTGTGGGTGGGCGAGCTCATTCAGAAACTGAAACTCTCTGTCTCAGCCTGTTCGAAATATGTAATGGCAATGAGCTTGGATGCGATGGGCGGAGATGGACTCATCGGTCCCGATCTTGCTCAATGGCCACCGTCACACGCCGGGAAGGAGGCCTAAGATGGAGACTCGCATCGGCTGGGATCTTACGCTTGCGGCGCTGCTCCTCTCATTTGCACTATCTATGGTGGTGTCTTGGGTATACGTCACCACCTACATCGGTCTGTCCTACGTCCGCAGCTTTGCGACCACACTGGCCATTGGTGGTGTGGTCTCGGCGATCGTGATGCTGGCGATTGGTGACGATGTCGCACGCGGACTGGGATTGGTCGGAGCGCTGACCGTGATCCGATTCCGCACCACTCTCAAAGACACTCGCGATCTGATGTTTGCATTCGCAGTGCTAAGCATCGGCGTCGCTTGCGGAGTCCTGGCCTTTACCATCGCCATCTTGGGCACCGCCGTGTTCTGCGGCGCAATGGTGTACCTATCCTTTTCGGAGTTTGGGTCTCGACGTCTGTATAACGCGGTTCTCCGGCTGCAAGTTCCCACTGGTCCGGAAGAACAGCGCGCAGTGAACCAAGTATTGGCCAAGTTCGCGCCGAGCTTTGTGTTGATCAACATGCGCGATCTCGGCGGCGGAACACAGGAGCACGCGTATCACCTGAAGATACGCGACGCCGCCGAGAAGGGACAGATTCTCAAATCGGTCAGCGCCATCACCGGAGTCAGTGGTGCGACGCTGCTCATGCAGGACACGTCGATTGAGCCTTAAGGACTCCATACGCTCTGGGATTGGCCGGATTCCCGCGTGGCTACTGGTGGCAGTATCTGCCGCTGGATTCTGGGTGCTATCGCACGGAATGACCCTCGGCCCCGGTACAACTGTCGGCTATGTCGAGGAGCGACTGCATTCTGTTGGTCCTGTGCAAGCCGGCCGTCTCAAAGAGGTACGCGTGGTACTCGGCCAGTTCGTCAAGGCTGGGGAGATTGTCGCGCAACTTGATACGCGACCACTTGATCTGCGCCGACAACGAGTCCAAGCAGAGCTTGCCCAAGCCAAGGCAACGCTGGTCGCAGAACAAGATCAACAGGATGCACAGCTACAGCGCGGCCAGATCCAAGCCGTACGTGCTCATGCTGACGTGCAGCGAATGCGAGCAGAGTTGCGAGAAGTGGACCAGTCGGTCAAGCGACTCTCTACGCTCAAAGCCAAGCAGCTCGTACGACTCAGCGAAGTGGAAACCGCACGTAGGCAACAGAAGTCGATTGCAGCGGACTTGTCTGCCCGGCCACGTGCCTCGTCACGAGAGCTGGAGCTGATGGGACTCCGACCTCGCCCGCAATCAGACCAGCAACGACGACTTGAAGAGCGTCTTGGCCCCTACCGAATCGCGGTGTCTGTTCGTGAAGCAGAACTGGCCGAACTAGAGTACGCGCTGGGAGAATTGACCTTGCGGGCACCGGTCGATGGGATAGTTGGCGCAATTCTGCAACGGCCAGGAGATGCACTAAATGCAGGGACTCCGGTGATCACGATTGTGACCAGTCGCCCCGGACACATCGTGGCTTATGTGCCTGAGCGGCAGATCCGCAACTATCAACAGGGCGCTGTGGTGAATCTGCGCAAGGTTGGAGTCGTGGTGGCATCGCTCCGAGCCCATGTTGTCGAGCTGGCCCCCATGGTTGAAGAAGTACCGGTGCGGGCGCGTCCAACTCCTACAGTACCAATGTGGGGTCGTCGAATCGTAGTAAAGCTGGATGAGCCAGTTCCACTACTGCCTGGAGACGCGTTCCGTGTTAGCTATCGGTAAATGGCTGCTGGTGACACTCACGCTGGTCTGTGACCCGCAGAGCGCGTGGAGCAATGAACCCACAGTGGTGACCGTTCCTGAAGCACTGCTTGCTCGCACCAGCATGCCTGAGCCTTCGGGAATCGTGTGGAGCCCCACGCTGTCCAGATATCTGATCATCAGCGATGATACCGGCAGCAAAGAGAGCGGAACCAACCACGCGCCCTGGCTGTTCGCCATGAATCGAGAAGGTGTGTTCGACCCTGCGCCGATTCCGATTGTTGGGCTCGACAAACTCAACGACGCGGAAGCCATCTGTCAGGGTCCAGCAGGCAGCTACTTTTTGGCAACCTCACACTCTGCCAATCGCAAGGGTCATGACAAAGCGAAGCGGCGGCGACTCTACCAACTGATGCTGGAAGGACGTACGCTGAAGATACTGGGTTCTTTGGACCTGGCCAGCGCGATGGCAGAATCAGCAGTGTTTGGCGGACGTCCGGTCGACATCGAAGCGCTCGCGTTTCACGATGGTGAGCTGTTCATCGGACTCAAGTCTCCACAAAACGCAGCAGGTGCCGCTTACATCTTGCGCGTGCGTGGGGTCTTGTCAGCGCTGAAGGAAGGAGTGCTCCCTTCAAGCCGCATCCAGGTCTTTGCAGAGCTACCGCTAGCCGTGGACGGAGCAGTTGGAAAAGTCATCCAGGGAGTGTCTGACATGAGTTTTCTACCGGATGGCTCGCTCGCAATCCTAGCCAACAGTCCCAAGAAGATGCCGCTAGATGGAGGTGGAGCGCTGTGGCTGCGCAGGAACGATGGAACGCTCCAACTATTGCGTCGATTTCCCGGGCTAAAGCCCGAAGGAGTCACACCAACTCATGATGGCAAATCACTGGTGATTGTGTTTGATAACGACCGCAAGCAGCCTTTATGGATCCACCAAGCGCTGCCAGCAGCGACGGCTCGGATCGATGGAAAGAGACATCCCTGATTGCCCCCCCCGCAGCGCGAAGTCAATCCGCTGCGGAGTGAATGGGGGTGCGCAACCCTGGGCTACGGAACGAAGTCTTTGTTGCGTACCGGCATGATCTCGCCACCGTGGCGAGTGGCAACAACTCCCGAGATCGACCGATAGGTGGCACCTTGCATTGGGAAGGTCGTCGCACCCGCAGGATAGTAGTCGGAATCAAACGTATTTCCCCAGTCGGTGAGACCCGGGGTGGTCTGGAACCCGCCACCGTTGATCGCCGACACCGTCAAATTTCCTACAGTCGGCTGGAGCGTCACCGACATTCCCTCGTACTTGTTCCAAGTCACTCCCTTATGCGACAGAACATCTTGCGCCCGATAGCCCTCGCAGTGAAGGAGTCGCTGTCGTGCTGGAGGAAGTACGTGGGAATCAGTAAGTAGGCGGAGGTCTCGCACCATCGGTACAGAATCAGACAACTCGTTCAGTGCAGCAACGCACGAAAGTCGATCGATGAAGGAACCAAAGGACCACTGGACAACGGTGTCGGTGCCCCGTATTCACGATCGATACGGTTGCGAAGTCTCTGCTCTTTCTCGTACCACTCCTGCTTCTTCGGGTCACTGGGACAGCTCGCCAGCTCAGGCGAATTCGGCGGAGTTCCCCATCGTAACTCTGGGCAGTGATAGGGGTCGAAACTCAGCGCGTAGAGTCGATCGAGCACGTCGTCGATCGTGAACGCCACGGACTTGCTCTGAGAGTTTAGATAGGAAAACCGACACTCTGCTTTGGTCGATTCCTCTCGCCAAGCGATACGCAGTCTTGGGACTTGAGAACTGTCTTTGGGAATCGCGGACACCAGATCATAGGTCTCACGCACTGCGGCCCGGAGACGCGCATCTCGGGATGGAGTGGCGAAGTCTTCCCATTCGCCGGTAGTACCATAGATGTTGCTGGGCAGTTCACCTGGATGCGGACGTGCCGACAGACCTGCGGTGATGGCAGCCTGTACCGAATCCACACGCTCACTCACATCACGACAGAGCGCCCGAACCTCTTCCCGAAAATCTGTTTCGGCGTCGGGAGTCGTTCCCAGAGCCAGGCTCTGCCGCACGAAGGTATAGTATGTTCCAGGCTTACCAGTGACAGCCCAGAGGCTCTTGTTCCATTGGGCTTCTCCGTCGAACAATGGCAGTTCACGATTGCCATCACGCTGCACCTGTGAGTTCACCAATCGCTGTGGGCGAAAGTTCTTGAACCCGCCGCCTTGACTGTGTCCCCCCAGTGCGAATGCCGCACCAAACCGTTTCCAGGTCAGACTTCCGTCTGGATGACCATCGATCAGAAACACACTCCCATCCGCACGAACCTCTGCAACAGTCAAAACATGCCCATTGGGGTCATAATATACCGTTCCGGGCCGAATGGCTCGACGGTTCACTGCCGCAGAATAGAAGTCTGAGCCCTCGACGGAGGGAGCCATCCGAAACATTCCGGAGTGAACTGAGTCACTCATCCCACGCAACACCTGATGTGGCGTCTTATAGTTCTGCCAGCTACAACTCTTGGCCGGGGTTACGTCTGACATATAGCGAATGTGATCGCCAACACCGTGGACATCACAAACGAAGGCAAAGGGAAGATGTTTCTTGAAGGAAAAGTAGCCACGCAAAACGTACGGAAGATCCCCGCAGTCTACATCGAGAGCGAGCGTCGGATCAGTCGCCGAATCAAACAGCGTCTTTGCTGACGGATCACGCAAACAGAGATCAAAGCGTCGACAGCGCCTGAGCATGACCGCCTGTCCGAGCCGCGCCACAAACTCGGAATACTCCTCCTCTAAGCGCTCGCTCCAGACTCGTTCCGCCGGCCAGCTCTGGGCCAGCGGCATCTTCCATTCTGAAGCGCTGCCCGGAGT
>ERZ724517.1570-NODE-1570-length-12428-cov-3.634042_pt1 | contig 12428 bp, 14 predicted proteins | sample MGYA00376050_ERZ724517 | MGnify/ENA primary metagenome ERZ724517 (study PRJEB28724, sample SAMN07190886) | activated sludge metagenome | isolation source: activated sludge of sewage treatment plant in Hong Hong | place: USA: Christiansburg, Virginia | collected... | reverse complement strand
CGTCTCGTTGCCCGAAGAGCTGCAGAAGATTCTCGACACCAAGATCGGCATGAACATGATCGGCGACATGGGCCGCTATACGCAGTACCAGACGGCCAACGCCATACCGCTGGCAGCGCAGAACGAAGGCGGGCTGGCCGGTATTGGTGCCGGCCTCGGTGCCGGCGTCGGCGTCGGCCAGGCCATGGCGGGCGCAATGTCGCAGGCCATGGCGCCAGCTGCAGCCCCTGCCGCAGCAGCACCGGCGACAGCAGCGGTCGCTGCGGCAGCTGCCAGCGCCGATGACGTGGTCGCGACGCTCGAAAAACTCCATGGCCTGGTGGCCAAGGGCATTCTTTCGCAGGCGGAATTCGATACCAAGAAGGCAGAATTGCTCGGCAAGTTGAGCTGATCGGCCGGATGTTTCCATCGGCTGATTGCGCGTGAAAACCGCCTCCTGCCCTTCCTGCGGCGCGCCGGTCAGCTTCCGCTCGGCCGCGTCGGTCTATGCCGTCTGCGAATTCTGTCGCAGCACCCTGCTCCGACAAGGGGAGGATCTGGAGAATCTCGGCCGCATGGCCGATCTTCTGGAAGACGCCTCGCTGATCCAGATCGGTACGGAGGGAAAATTCCGTGGCCAGCACTTTGGCGTCATCGGTCGCATTCAGCTCCAGCACGAATCCGGTCTCTGGAACGAGTGGCACATCCTCTTCGACGACGGCCGCAATGCCTGGCTGTCGGAGGCTGGCGGCGAGTACGTGGTCAGTGCACAGGTGGTCGTCAACGAAGCGATCCCGGCCTTTGAAATACTCTTGCCGGAGACCGTCGTCACCCTGGCCGGGCGAAGCTTCTCGGTGACCGATCTGGAGACGGCCCGCTGCATTGCCGGCCAGGGCGAGCTGCCGTTCAAGGTCGAAGCCGGCTATGACGTCAATACCGCCGACCTGCGCAGCCAGGACCGTTTTCTCACCATCGATTACAGCGAAACGCCACCGCTGGTTTTCGTGGGCCACCCCACCCCCTACAAGGACCTTAATCTCGCCAATTTGCGTGACGTGCCTGACCCGGCGCAGGGCGGTGCGCCAAACATCCAGGCCCGGGCTTTCAATTGCCCGCACTGTGCCGCACCGTTGACCATTCATTCGTCGGCCATTGAGAGCCTCGGCTGCGAGAGTTGCGGTTCGATCATCGGTGTTGAAAACGAAAACCTCAAACTGCTGGCACGTGCTGCGCAGACCGTGCACGAAGTGCCGACATTGCCTTTGGGCAGCAAAGGCGTGCTGCATGGGGTGGAGTGGGAAATCATCGGTTTTTTGAAGCGACGGACCACGGTCGGCGGCGTCGACTACGACTGGGCCGAATATCTGCTTTTCAGTGCGGGTGAAGGCTTTGCCTGGCTGGTTGAGGATCAGGGACACTGGAACTATGCACGCACCGTTTCCGAAATTCCCCGGGTGTCGCGCGGGACCGAGAAGTTCAAGTATCAGGGCAGTGATTTCCGCCGCTTCAATGCCGGTGAGGCCGAAGTTGTCTATGTGGTCGGGGAGTTCTATTGGCGGGTTTCCGTTGGAGAGCGCTGTGAGACCGAGGACTTCATCAGCCCGCCGCTGATGCTCTCGCGAGAAGTCAGCCAGAAGGAAGTGACCTGGTCGCAGGGCGAGTATCTCGACGCAGAAACCCTGGTTGCCGCATTCCGCCCAAAGCAGCCGCTGCCGCGTGCCATTGGCGTCTATGCCAACCAGCCGAACCCTGGCGAGGAGCGACATCGTCGTGTCTGCAGCATGTTCTGGAAATGGGCCTTGCTTGCCACCGTTGTGCAGCTGGCCTTCATATTCCTCGGTGCAGCCAACGTGGTGCTGCAGCACAAGCTGGTGTTCGCGCCGACACAGGATGAAGTGACGGTAACGACGCCGGAGTTCGTGCTGAAGAGTCGGGCGCGGACGCTGCACGTTCGCCACAAGACCGACATCGACAACAACTGGCTTTCACTGACGACAACGCTGATCGACAAGGGCACCGGGCAAGCCTGGCTCGGCATGCAGGAGATCGAACACTACAGTGGCGTTGATGACGGCGAAAGTTGGGCTGAGGGTTCGAAGGGTGACGAGATCGTGTTCAAGGCGATCCCTCCCGGCACCTACTACCTGGCCATCGATTACGAACTGGGTAGCGATCGACGCGCGCGGGTGGTCGATTCGCTCGAAATCGTTCGCAATGCGCCGGGCTGGTCGAACTATGTGCTGGTGATGATCTTCCTTGCTGCCTTTCCACTATTCTCCCGGTGGCGGCGCAACGCTTTCGAAACCAGACGCTGGAACGAGAGTGGTCTGGTTGCAGACGACAGCGGCGGTGACGACGAATGATCAAGACCAATCTGGTCGCCGCCATCCTGGCCCTGACCCTGTTCTCCTACGCGCAATATGCGGGCTGGAATCTCTTTGACCGGGAAGCCGCCTCGCAGACGTCGCGCATGTCCGGCAACCGTACCTTCCACAAATAGGCGCCGGGCCGCATGAATCAGGCGCTGCTGTTTTCGGTCTTTGTCGTTGCCTCCTGCGGGCTCGCCTACGAACTGGTCGCCGGTGCGCTGGCCAGCTACCTGCTCGGCGACTCGATCACCCAGTTCTCGACCGTCATCGGCACCTATCTCTTCGCCATGGGCGTCGGTTCCTGGCTGTCGCGCTATATCACCCGCGATCTGGTCGCCCGTTTCGTGCAGATCGAACTGATGGTTGGTGTGCTTGGCGGGTTTTCAGCGGCCGCATTGTTCTTCATCTTTGTCTGGTTTGCGGCGCCGTTCAAGCTGATGCTTTATCTGATCGTCTTCGGCATCGGTGTCCTCGTCGGGCTCGAGATTCCGCTGATCATGCGCATCCTCAAACGCGATCTGGCCTTCAAGGATGTGGTGTCTCAGGTGCTTACCTTTGACTATCTCGGTGCACTGGCCGTCTCGATTCTGTTCCCGGTTTTGCTGGTGCCGCATCTTGGATTGGTGCGCAGCGGCCTGCTCTTCGGCCTGCTCAATGTGCTGGTTGCCCTCTGGGCGCTATGGTTGTTCCGTGATCAGTTACGCACTGCGGTCTGGTTGCGCGGCCAGGGGATTGCTGCCTTTACCATGCTCGCTGTCGCCTTTGCCGCTGCCGGCAAGGTGACCGACCTTGCCGAGGCCCACCTCTACGCCGACGAAATTGTCCATGCCGAAACATCTCCCTACCAGCGTATCGTCATCACTCGCTGGAAGGACGATCTGCGCCTTCACCTCAACAACAACCTGCAGTTCAGCTCGCGCGATGAGTACCGTTATCACGAGGCCTTGGTGCATCCGGCGCTGGCGACGCTTCCCGGCGCCAGGCGAGTGCTGGTGCTCGGCGGCGGCGACGGGTTGGCCGTGCGGGAAATTCTCAAGTATCCGCAAGTGGAATCGGTGACCCTGGTTGATCTCGACCCGGCGATGACCAAACTCTTTTCGACCGCTTCCAGCTTGCGCGCCCTCAATGGCGATGCGCTCAATGCCCCCAGGGTCAAGGTGATCAACGCCGATGCGCTGCAGTGGCTGGAAGAGAACGATGAACGCTTCGATTTCGTTGTCATCGATTTTCCTGATCCCTCCAACTTTGCCATCGGCAAACTCTACAGTTCGGCTTTCTATCGGCTGCTGGAGAAGCATCTCTCAGAAAATGCCTTGGCGGTCGTGCAGTCGACGTCGCCACTCTATGCCCGGCAGTCGTTCTGGTGCGTCGTAACCACCATTGAAAGTGTCGGCCTGATCGCCACGCCCTACCACGCGCTGGTGCCTTCGTTCGGCGAGTGGGGTTATGTGTTGGTCGGGCGCCGCACCTATCTGCCGCCAGCGACTTACCCGGTCGAGACCCGTTTCCTGACGCCGGCGGTGACGCCTGCGCTGTTCGAATTCCCCAAGGACATGGCGCGAGTGGAGGCGGAAGTGAATCGACTCAACAATCAGGTCCTTGTTCGCTACTTCGAAAAAGAGTGGCGACAGGTGATCCGCTGACGACGCTACGCTGACATGGACCGCCGCCATTTTCTAGCGGGCATCGGTGCTGCTGCCGGCAGCAGTTTTTTGCCAGCCTGCACGCGCACTGTCGAAACTGCGATGCCTCCGGGGCAACTCATCGGCCCTTCGCTGGAGCTTGGCCATCGCCTGCGCACGGGTGATTTCCCGGCGCCAACCGAGACCCGCAAGTTGCCTGTTTTGATTGTTGGCGGCGGCGTTGCTGGCTTGTCGGCGGGTTGGAAACTGGAGCGCGCCGGTTTCCGTGATTTCCTGCTGCTCGAGTTGGAGAGCGAGGCCGGCGGCAATGCACGCGGTGCCCGCAATTCAGTCAGCGCCTATCCGCTCGGTGCGCACTATCTGCCGCTGCCCGGCCGCGAATCGGTAGCTACGCGAGAATTGCTGTCCGAGCTGGGCGTGCTGCAAGGCGACCCGCGTGCGCTCCGCCCCCGCTACGACGAGCGTTTTCTCTGCGCTTCGCCGCAGGAACGGCTTTATCGCAATGGCTTGTGGCAGGAAGGCTTGTTGCCACAGATTGGCGTCAGTGCTGCAGAGAAGGCCCAATATGCCCGCTTTCAGCAGTTGATGGCCGACTTCAGGCGCAAGCGCGATAGCGCCGGGCGCAGGGCGTTTGCCTTGCCAATGGCGCTCTCCAGTCGAGAGCCTGAGTTTCTGGCGCTCGATCGAGTCTGCATGCGTGACTGGCTGTTGGCGCAAGGTATCGACTCGCCGCATCTGCACTGGTACGTCGACTACGCCTGCCGCGATGATTACGGCACCAGCAGTGCCGAAGCCTCGGCCTGGGCCGGCATTCACTATTTTGCCGGCCGTGATGGTGAAGCCGAGAATGCGGAGGGCGACAACGTGCTGACGGCTCCTGACGGCAATGCCTGGCTGACGCGCGGGCTGGCGCATCGCCTCGGTGAGTGTGTGATGCCGGGAGCGCTGGTCCATCGAGTTGCCGATACCGGGCGCCATCTTGAAGTCGATGTATTTTTGGTTGCGGAAGGACGCAGCTTGCGCCTGCAGGCCGACCAACTGATCTGGGCAGCGCCGCTGTTCGTGCTGCCGGCCGTGCTTGCCGGGCGGGACGATTTGAAGTCGGCCGCTCGCCGCTATTCCTATGCACCTTGGCTGGTGGCCAACCTCACCCTTTCCGGAATGCCGGAAGAACGGGCCGGTGCCGGCATCGCGTGGGACAATGTCCTCTATGACAGCCCCGGTCTCGGCTATGTGGTGGCCACGCACCAGCAGATGCGTCTGCGCCCCGGAGCCACAGTGCTGACCTACTATCGAGCACTGTCGGGGATGGTGCCGACAGCGGGCCGCGAGCTGCTGCAAAATTCATCGCGGGAAGCATTGGCTGGGCAAATCCTCGACGAGCTGTCGCGGCCGCATCCCAACCTTCGCTCGCTGACGACCAATATCGACATCGTTCGTTACGGACATGCAATGGCGCGACCGACGACCGGTTTCCTCTGGAGCGGCGCGCGCGAGCCATTTGCTGCCGATGGCCCCCGTCTGCGCTTCGCACACGCCGATGTCAGCGGTTTCTCGATTTTCGAGGAGGCCCAGTATCGAGGGGTGCTCGCCGCCGAACGCACACTGCGCCGCCTCGGGCATCGCTTCACTACTTCACTCGTTTAAAGCCAAAGGCCTTTCATGCAAGGACTGCACCTCATCGCCGAACTGAGTCAGTGTCGCTGCGATTCCCGTTTGCTGCTTGATGCCGAAGTCCTGCGCGAGCTGTGCCTGGCGGTTTGTGCCGAACCCGGCTTGACGCCGGTTGGCCAGATATTTCACCAGTTTCGCAGCCAGCAAGAACCGGCGGGTGCGACCGGAGCCGTCGTTCTCGCGGAGTCGCATCTGGCGGTACACACCTGGCCGGAACTGGCGGCAGTCACGCTGGATCTTTATGTGTGCAATTTCAGTCAGGACAATAGCGCTGCAGCACGAGCGGCTTTTGAGCGACTGCTGAAAGCATTTGCGCCAGACCAGACGGTGCAGCGGGAAATCGAGCGCGGCTGATATAATTTTTTTCTTCAGAATAAGCGATCGATTGTTCAAGATCGCCTAAGGAATCCCATGCGAGCCCTCGTTTTCCTCCTTGTTGTCGCCAACCTTGCCTTCTTTGCCTGGGCTCAGGGCTATCTCGGGGAGCATGAAAACCCGGATGCTATCCGGCTTTCTCAGCAGGTGGCCGCTGAAAAGCTGACGGTGCTTTCGCGTGACGAGCCGCCAGCGCCGCGTGCCGAGGCGCCGAAGCCCAAGTCGCCCGTTCTCGAGAAAAAAACATTGGTGGAAAAATGTCTGGCTTGGGTGGGGCTGACGACCGCCGAAGCAGATCGGCTGGACACCATGCTGGGTGAAAACTTTGCTGCCCTGCGCCGTGCTCGTCACGTCATTCCGGAGTCTGCCTCGTGGTGGGTTTTCATCCCGCCGCTGGCAAGCAAGGCAGATGCCGACAAGAAGGCGGCAGAACTCAAAAAACTGGGGGCACCTGAATTCTTCATCATTCAGGAAGCCGGCCCGAATCGCTTCGCTATTTCACTGGGCATCTTTTCCAGTGAGCAGGCAGCGGAAGAGCGCCGCGAATCCTTGCGTACCAAAGGGGTGAAGAGCGCCAAGACGGCACGCCGCACGGTGACCCGCGCGGAGCAAATGTCCCTTGAAGCGACGGGTCAGGAGACGATGGTCGATGCGGCGCGCGAAGCGCTGCAGCAACAGTTGCCGGATATCAAAACTGCCGCTTGCGGCAATAACTGATGTTCGTCGTCGGGCTTACCGGGGGCATTGGCAGTGGCAAGAGCACTGTCGCCGATCTGCTGGTGCAGCGCGGCGCCACTCTGGTCGATACGGATGCCATTGCACATGCGCTGACCGCTCCCGGTGGCGCAGCCATGCCGGTTTTACAGAAGGCCTTTGGCGAATCCCTCCTGCGCGCGGATGGTGCTCTGGACCGGGTCGAGATGCGCCGGCTGGTTTTCACCGATGCCAGCGCCAAGGCGCGCCTTGAAGCCATCCTCCACCCGATGATCCGGGCCGAAAGCGATCGGCAGTGTGCGGCTGCACAATCGCCTTACGTTGTGCTGGCAGTGCCGCTGCTGGTCGAGTCCGGCATCTACCGCCAGCGATGTGACCGTATTCTGGTGGTTGATTGCGATGAGGCGACTCAGGTGGCGCGGGTGATTGCCCGCAGCGGAATGACCGAGCCGGAAGTCAGGGCAATCATCGCCGCCCAGGCCGCTCGCGAAATCAGGCTCGCCGCCGCAGACGATGTTGTCGACAACAGCGGAGCGCCTGAAACTCTCCCGCCAATGGTTGAAAAACTGCATCAGGCCTATCTGCAATCCGCCTTGAGCAAAGTTAAGGCGAACTATTGAGATTTGGCTGCAAATGGTTCAGAATAAAAGTGTTTTCCAGATTTCGGGTCGGTTCTCGACGTGATTACTTACGAATATCCTTTCAACGAGCGCATTCGCACCTTGCTGCGCCTGGAGGATTTGTTCGACAAAACCGCCTATTTTTTGCAGGCAGAGGGTTCGCACGAGCACCATGTGGCGCTGGTCACCCTGTTTGAAATACTAGAAGTAGCTGGCCGTGCCGATCTGAAGATGGATCTCATCCAGGAACTCGAGCGTCAGCGCCAGACCCTGCTGGTTTTTCGTAACAACCCCGACATCTCTGAAGAGGCACTTTCAGGTGCACTCTATGAAATCGAGCAATCCTCGGCCGCCTTGCTGGGCATGACCGGCAAGATCGGGCAGTACCTGCGCGAGAATGACTGGCTGATGGGGATCAAGAGCCGTGCGGCGATCCCCGGCGGCGTCTGCGAATTCGATCTGCCGTCGTATCACTACTGGCTGCATCAGTCGGCCGAGGCTCGGCATGCGTCTGTTGCTTCCTGGCTGAAGCCAATGCTGCCGCTGCGCGACGGCCTGGCCATTGTGCTGCGCCTGCTGCGTAGTAGTGGGCGCCCGGAGCACCAGATGGCCAAGGGCGGTGCCTTCCAGAAAATGTTGGGCGGCAGCGCATCGCAGATGGTACGAGTTTCGATCCCGTTGGGTGACCCGTTCATCCCCGAAATCAGCGCCAACAAATATGCGCTGAACATCCGCTTCACCTCCCCCGATGGCGACTTGCGGCCGCGTCACTGCGACCGTGATGTGGCCTTCGACATGACCTTCTGCAACCTGTAACGACATTCAGCGGCATTCGCCGCCGTTCCGAGTTTCCCTTTAAAGCCCCGCCGATGCCGGGTTTTTTGTTCGTAGGTGTGCAATAATGACCGCTGGCATTCGCCTGTTTTTGGGTAGCTACACGGGTAGCTGCAGGGTTCATGGGTAGCTACGACGGGTAGCTGCAAGCGCGGAGGGCGGCAGTATGGGCAAGCTGACAGATGTGCAGGTTCGGAACTGGATCAAGGCTGGCCAGCCGGTGGCGAAGGCTGACGGCGAAGGACTGACCTTCACCCTGTCGGCGAACGGCACGTCGGCATGGGTGCTGCGCTACTACTTCGGCCACAAGCGGAAGGAAATGACGCTGGGCCGCTATCCGGATATCTCGCTGGGCAAGGCCCGCGAGCTGGCAACCGAGGCGCGTGCCAAGGTGCAGCAGGGCGCCGATGTGGCGCGCCAGAAGCAGACCGCCAAGCGCGAGAGCGCTTCGGCATGGACTGTGCGCCAGCTCGCCGACGACTACCTGAAGAAGTCCGAAGAGCACCTGGCGCCGGGAACGATAGATCAGCGCCGGCAGCAGCTTGGTGCCCACGTCTATCCACTCATTGGCAGCATAGCGGCGAAGGACGTGACTCCGGCCGATGTGGTCACAATTACCGAGCGCGCAGCCGCCAAGTCGTTGCACGTCGCGCGCCTGGTGCTGATCGCCCTGCGCGGCGTGTTCGCCCACGGCGTGGCCCGGCACGTGGTCAAGGCAAACCCCTGTGTCGACGTGAAGGCAAAGGCCGTGATCGGCCCGCGCCCGGTGCGCCGCACGCGCCTGATGCTCACCGAGCCCGAGCTGCGCGCAATGCTGCCGGCACTCGCCGACCAGGGGCGACAGAACGAGCTGGCGCTGAAGATCCTGCTCGCAACCTGCGCGCGCATTGGCGAGCTGACCCGCGCCGAGTGGGCGCACGTCGATCTTGAGCGCCGCGAATGGGTGATCCCCGCCGAGCACGCCAAGAACGGAAAACGCTTTGTGATCCCGTTGCCTGACCCGGCTGCTGGCTGGTTCCTCGATCTGCAGCAGCTCGCCTTCGGATCGCGCTTCGTGTTGCCGGTGCGATCGCGCCGGGGTGAGGGCGACAGGCCCATGGAATCATCAACACTGAACGTTGCCTGCAATCGAATCCATGCTGCACTGCTTGACAAGCAGACCGGCTTGGAGGCGTGCCGGCGCTTCACGCCGCACGATCTGCGATCAACCGCGCGGAGCCATCTATCCGCCCTGGGGGTGGATATCATCGTCGCCGAGCGCTGCCTGAATCACTCTCTCGGCGGGCTGGTCGCCGTCTATGATCAACACGACTACCTGACCGAGCGCCGCGCTGCCCTCGATACTTGGTGCGCCTTCCTGCAGGCGTGTGAGCTGGGCAAGGGTTGGAATGTGGTGCCGATGAAAAAGGCGAGGGCGTGAGGAAAAACGTTATAAGGCGGTGGGAACAGTGGGAACAATGGGAACATCAGCCGGGAAGCCTTGGAAATGCTCTATATAGATGTTCCCACTAAACCTCATATCTACTGGGAACATGTTCCCACTTCCCCGGCTTTTCGCCACCCCGGCGCCGGTTCATTTGCTTTCTTGGGTGCGCCCCTTCCGCCTGTGGCGCGAAAGGTTCCTGCCGGCACCACCCCAAGGCGAAGGGGGCAGCAATGGCTGAGGTAGTTGTCACGGTGCGTCCGATCATTGCGGAGTTGGATAAGGTTGCCGCTTTGCTGTCTCTGTCTCCAGCAACGGTTCAAGCGCTGGTCCGTGCCGGCGAGTTCCCGCCGCCTCGCAAGATATCCACCCGCCGTGTCGGGTGGCTGCTGCGCGAGGTTGAAGAATGGGCGGAAGCGCGCCCGGTGTCCGATCTGTTGCCGCCTGCCAATACCGGGCGTCGGTGTTGAGGTCGCGTGGCTTCTGCATCAAGGCGTGATGTATTGATCCGCAACCGGTTGTGGATAACTTTTAACTGGAAATCTGCCTATTTTTTGAGCACTATTCGCAACTACGGCAAACCCTTGTGCTGTGCGGTTTGTAGCAATATCAGCACAATAGTTATGCACAACGATGCATGCGCATAACGGGTGTTATGTCAAATTCGGCACACTCAATATGCAATAATAAAACTATTTTGCACAATTCAATTTTTGAACTATGATTCTTTCATCCTCGCGCGCGCGAGACAAACCAATGAGGCGACGATGACGGGCGAAGAATTCAAGCAGGCGCTGGATGGTCTGGGGTGGAAGCAATCAGACTTTTGCCGCAAGACGGGTATCCATCGCAATTCGGCGAGTGGCTGGGCCACCGAGGGGGCGCCCCAGTGGGCTGCGGAGTACCTACGCGCCATGCTGGCGATCAAAGGGCTGTACGCGGCCTTCATACTGCCGCCACCCCGCGAACGTCAAAACACTTCCGCCGCTACGCCGCACGACGAGATAGCCACGAACTAATCCATTGGATTACAATCAAACACAGTGCAAACCATCGCCGAAACCCCCGAGTACATCCGCCGCGCCGAGAAGCTGCTGAGCGACGACGAGCGACGGGACGTGCTGCAGTACCTGGCTGCCCACCCCCGCTCCGGTGACCTGATGGAAGGCACGGGCGGTGTGCGCAAGCTGCGCTGGGCGCGGGGCGGTCGGGGCAAAAGCGGTGGGGTGCGGGTGATCTACTACTTTCACAGCGACGCCTTGCCGCTTTACCTGCTGACGCTCTTTGCCAAGAACGAACGAGCGAATCTGAGCAAGGCGGAACGCAACGCGCTGGCGGACATGGTGGGCATTCTGTCGACAACACGGAACGAGGAGTAAGAACCATGGGCAAGGCATTCGAGAGTATCAAGCAGGGGCTGCAGGAAGCCATTGCGCACGCGCAAGGCGAGGCGAACGCAGGCGTTCAGGTATATCGCCCCCACCCCATTGACGTTAAAGCGCTGCGCAGCCGCGTATCGATGACTCAGGAACAGTTCGCCGCCCGCTTTGGTTTCTCGGTGGCCACACTGCGCCACTGGGAGCGCGGCGATCGATCTCCGCAAGGGCCGGCGCTGGTGCTGCTCAACGTGATCGAGAAAGACCCCAGTGCGGTATTGAACGCGCTGGCTGCGTAAGGGTTTCGCCGGGCCTAGGTTTGGCCGCCGAACAGCCGGAAATCCTTGCCGGCCGGCCCTGGCGAATTCATCAAGGGATCGCACAAAGGGGTGCGGGATGGGCGATTCAACAACCGAAGAGGCGTCGGTGCAAGAGCCTCGCTTTGACGACGCTACGAGAAAATTACTCGAGCAAAAATTCGTAGCGAAGTATCAAGCAGCTGACAAATCCGTTAGCGATGATGGGGCAGAGCGCTCCGCTGATGAGTTTGTAGAATGCTTGCAAGGTTTCGCGCGCGCCTGGCCAGCCTGGAGCAGCCAAAAGCGGCGGCGAGAGCAGGTAGAGGCCCTGGCAAACGCGCTTGATGCAGTCGCTGATGCCGCATTCCGAATGGATGATCCAGCGCTTGGCTACGCGCTATATAAGGGTCTGCTGGGCATGGTGGGCGGTCCGCAATTCTCTGCTGATGACCGGGGCTTTGTTGAATCCTTGGCTGGCTATGAATCTATCTTCACAGCGTATCGAATTCAGCATGAGCATAGGGCAGATATAGAGCGTTTTTGCCTCGGCGTGCGCAGCGCCATCAAACAATTGCCAGGGATGGATAAGCGATATTGCACCGAGTTTCAGGCCGCCAAGTTCATAGAGGATTACCTGGCCAGACGCGGGATCGGCGTTACTACCTCTGATACTGGGCTGGCAGGATCTGCATTTATGGCAACGATGGCGCTTGCCGGCCTTGATGTGCAGCGAGCCGGGTACTGGATAAAGCTGGCGCGCGATGATGGTGATTCTTGGGGCAGCTTTATGAAACGACTCCAAGACCGGGCTGACGCCGAAGCAATGCAAAATAAGGTCGCTGAATAGCGTGTTGTTTTGGGAATAATTTAACGGCAACCCCTGCAATTCTGTGTGCTCCCGATCATTACGGAGCACACACGAATGCAAACAAGCACTATTGGGCAATCGGTATCCACCGTTAGCCCCTCCTTTGAGAAATGCCGCCATGCAGCGTGCCGCATGGGCGTCGGCATGACGACGTTCTATAGCATCGTCAAGCGCGGCGAGCTGCGCCTGGTGAAAGTGTCGGAGCGCAGCTCTGCAGTAGTTGCCAGCGAAGTTGATGCCTGGATACAGAAGCG
>ERZ724517.1566-NODE-1566-length-12453-cov-4.094128_pt1 | contig 12453 bp, 11 predicted proteins | sample MGYA00376050_ERZ724517 | MGnify/ENA primary metagenome ERZ724517 (study PRJEB28724, sample SAMN07190886) | activated sludge metagenome | isolation source: activated sludge of sewage treatment plant in Hong Hong | place: USA: Christiansburg, Virginia | collected... | reverse complement strand
GCCGGAATGCGCGGCAAAGGCGTCGCTTGCCAGCGCCAGGCGCTCGATCTCGGCTCTGTCGGCCTTTGCCGGCACGCGCACGCTGCCGCGCAGCTTGCCGTTGACCTGCAGCATCAGTTCCACCTCGTCCTGCACCAGAGCCGCCGGATCGACCTGCGGCCAGGGTGCGTCGAGCAGATCCCGCAACACGCCGGCGTAGCCGAGCTGGCTCCAAAGGCCATGCGCGATGTGCGGCGTGGCCGGGTAGAGGCAGCGCAGCAGAATGCCAAAGCCCTCCACCAGTGCAACTTGGCCGCCGGCAGAATCGTTTGCCTTGAAGTCCTCCAGCGCGTTAATCATCTTCATCGCGCCAGAGACCACGGTGTTGTACTGCATGCGCTGGTAGTCGTAGTCCACCTGCTTGAGCACCGTGTGGATCTCGCGCCGCAGTGCCTGGGCCTCCTCGCCAAATTTAATATCTTTTAGGCCGCTAGCGCTTGATGCTATTGCATTAGCAGCTTCCATATTCATAGCAGACAGCTTCATGCCGAAATTCCACACCCGGCGCAGAAAACGGTAGCTGCCCTCGACCGCTGCGTCGTTCCATTCCAGCGTGGCCTCGGGCGGCGCCGTGAACATGGTGTAGAGGCGGGCGGTGTCGGCGCCGTACTTCTCGATCAGGTCTTGCGGATCAACGCCGTTGCGCTCCGATTTGCCCATCTTTCCAACGCCGCCGTACTCCAGCGCAGTGCCGGCCGGATAGGCGCCGTCGTCCTGCGCGAGCGTGCCGCCCACGATGTGGCCCTGCGCATCGAGCACCGGCGTGACGCTCTCGGGGGGGAAATAGTCCTTGCCGCCTTGCGCACTGTGGCAAAAATAGATGTGGTTGAGCACCATGCCCTGCGTCAGCAACTTGGTGAAAGGCTCGTCGATCTGCACGAGTCCCAAGTCGCGCATCACCTTGGTCCAGAAACGCGCGTACAGCAAATGCAAGATAGCGTGCTCGACGCCGCCGATGTACTGGTCCATGCCGCTGCCACCAACGGCGTGGTGTGGATCGCGCATCCAGTACCGGGTGCCATCCGCCACCATGGCATCAACGCTCTTCGAGTCGCAGTAGCGCATGAAGTACCAGGAGCTGTCGACGAAGGTGTCCATGGTGTCGGTTTCGCGCCGCGCCGCCTTGCCGCAGACGGGGCAGGTCACGCCCGCGTGAAAGCCTTCGTGGTGCAGCAGCGGATTGCCCGATCCGTCGGGGATGCAGTCGCGTGGCAGCACCACGGGAAGGTCTTTCTCCGGTACCGGCACAGCGCCGTGCTCGTCGCAATGGATGATGGGAATGGGTGTTCCCCAATAGCGCTGGCGCGAGATACCCCAGTCGCGCAGGCGCCAGGTGGTCTTTTTGGCGCCCAGGTCTTTTTGTGCCAGGGCGTGCGTCACGGCTTCCACGGCGTCCTTGTAGCTCAGGCCGCTGAAACTATCGGAGTTGACCGTGACACCGCGCTGCTTGTCGCCGTACCAGTCCTGCCAGCGGTGGTAATCGTAGGTTTCGCGGTCAACCAACACCACCTGCTTGATCTCGATGCCGTACTTCAGCGCGAATGCAAAATCGCGCTCGTCGTGCGCCGGCACGCCCATCACCGCGCCGTCGCCATAGCCCATCAGCACGTAGTTGCCGACCCACAGGTCCACCGACTTTCCGGTCAGCGGGTGCTGCACGACCAGGCCCGTGCGCATGCCTTTTTTCTCCTGCGTGGCCAGTTCCGCTTCGGTGGTTCCGCCGCTCCTGCATTCTTCGATGAAGGCAGCCAGCTGCGGGTTGCCCCGCGCCGCATGCACCGCCAGCGGATGTTCAGGCGCCACAGCGCAGAAAGTGACGCCCATGATGGTGTCGGCGCGGGTGGTGAACACGTACATGCGGCCGCCGCCGATCAAAGCGCCATCGGCGCCGCGAATGTCGTGCGGGAAGGCGAAGCGCACGCCCTCGCTCTTGCCGATCCAGTTCTCCTGCATCAGCTTGACGCGCTCGGGCCAGCCAGGCAGCTTGTCGCCGGTCACGAAGTCGAGCAGCTCATCGGCGTACTCGGTGATCTTCAGGTAATAGCCGGGAATTTCGCGCTTTTCGACCACCGCGCCCGTGCGCCAGCCCTTGCCGTCGATTACCTGTTCGTTGGCCAGCACGGTCTGGTCTACCGGGTCCCAGTTGACGGTCTGGGTCTTGCGGTAGGCCACGCCTTTTTCCAGCATCTTCAGAAATAGCCACTGATTCCACTTGTAGTACGTTGGATCGCAGGTGGCCACTTCGCGGCTCCAATCGATCGCCAAGCCCATGGCCTGCATCTGCTGCTTCATATAGGCGATGTTGTCCAGCGTCCACTGCGCGGGTGGCACGCCGTTCTTCATGGCCGCGTTCTCTGCCGGAAGGCCAAAGGCGTCCCAGCCCATGGGCATGAGCACGTTGTAGCCGTTCATGCGCAGGTAGCGCGTGAGCATGTCGTTGATGGTGTAGTTGCGCACATGGCCCATGTGCAGCTTGCCGCTGGGGTAGGGCAGCATGGAGCAGGCGTAGTACTTCTTCTTGCTGGTGTCTTCGGTCACACGGTAGGCATCGCGTGCGGTCCAGTGGGCGTGCGCGGCGCGCTCCACGTCGAGGTGCTTGTATTTGTCTTGCATGAGTGGCTTGTCGCAACAGGAAACGCGGTCCAACGGACCGCCATGCTGCGATTTTAGGCGCTTGGCCTGCCCCCTGCCGCCATGAGGCGGTCAGCGTACCGGCGTGGCTTCGGTTTTGCCCGGGTCGGCCACAAACCCGATGCGGTACAGGCCTGCTTTCTGCGCCATGCCGATCACCTCTACCACACGACCATAGGGGACTTTTTCGTCGGCGCGCAGCTGCACTTCGGTCTCTGGGCTGCGCTTGGCAGCCTCTTGCAGGCGTTGCGCCAATTGCGCAGACGTGAGGGCTTGCTCGTTCCAAAAAATCTGCCCGGACGCGTCTACGGCCACACTCACAAACTGGGCAACTTCTGCCGGGGTAGCGGCTTCGGTTTTGGGCAGGTCCAGACGTACCGTGCTGGCAATCAGTGGGGCCGTGATGATGAAGATCACCACCAGCACCAGCATCACGTCCACCAGCGGCGTCACGTTGATGTCGCTCATGGGCTGGTGGGCCTGAGTGCGCTCCAGGCGGCCAAAGGCCATGGTCAGCGGCCCTCGGGCGTACTGGCCAGCAGCTCGCGCAGGTCGCGGGCAAAGCCTTCCAGGTCGGCCTCGATGCGGGCCACTTTGCGCCCAAAGACGTTGTAGGCCAACACCGCCGGAATGGCCACAGCCAGCCCGGCAGCCGTCATGATGAGTGCTTCACCCACTGGGCCAGACACCTTGTCGATACTGATCTGCCCGGCCCCCGCAATGCTGGTGAGCGCGTGGTAGATGCCCCACACGGTGCCCAGCAGGCCCACAAAAGGCGCCGTGGAGCCGACGGTGGCCAACAGAACCTGGCCAAATTGCAGCTTGTCCAGCACGCGGTGCAAGGCATCACGCAACACACGGGTGAGTTGTTGGGCATGGTCACCGGCGGCGGCCAAATTGTCTGTCTCGCGCGTTTGGGCGGCCGTCAAGAGTGGCAGCAAGAGGCGCTCACGGTCTAGCGCGGCCACACGGTCGCGGGCTTGGGCCAGATCAGGGGATTTCCAAAGCGCGGCAATCCCCTTGGCTGTATCGGCCCCGGCGCGCTGCAGCAACCAAGCCTTCCACAAAATGACCACCCAACTGGCCACTGACATCGCCAGCAACAACAAGGCCACCAGCCGGGTCACGGCATCACCACTGCTCAAAATAGTAAAAACACCCATGCACCCGCCTTATTTCAGACCCAGCACGTCGAACATGTCGTACAGACCCGCGGGCTTGCCCGCCAGATAGCGCACGGCGCGCAATGCGCCATCGGCATAGCTGGTCCGGTTGGAGGCCTTGTGGCTGATTTCGATGCGCTCGCCCGTGCCGGCAAACAGCACGGTGTGGTCGCCCACAATGTCGCCCCCCCGGATGGCCGCAAAGCCAATGGTGGAAGGGTCTCGTGCGCCAGTCACGCCTTCACGGGCATAGACAGCGCAATCTTTCAAGTCGCGGCCAAGGGCGTCGGCAATGACTTCGCCCATCTTGAGGGCTGTGCCCGATGGGGCATCGACCTTGTGCCGGTGATGGGCTTCGATGATTTCGATGTCGTAGCCGGTGGACAGCGCTTTGGCCGCCATCTCGAGTAACTTGAAAGTGACATTGACGCCCACGCTCATGTTGGGCGCCATCACGATAGGGATATGACGAGCGAACTCGGCCACCTCGGCCTTTTGCGCATCATTGAAGCCGGTGGTCCCGATGACTGCCGCCACGCCAAGCGCACGGCACACCCGCAAGTGGGCCAGTGTGCCCTCGGGCCGGGTGAAATCGATCAACACCGCTGCGCCCTGCAAGCCCTGGGCCAGGTCGGCCGTCACCGCCACGCCACTGGGATGTCCCAGGTAGGCGGACGCATCAGTGCCGATGGACGGGCTGGTGGCGATGTCCAGCGCACCCGCCAGCACGCAGTCGTCGGCTCCATGGATGGCCTCAATCAGCATGTGGCCCATGCGGCCACTGGCGCCAGCCACAGCGATTCGGTGCATGGCAGCACCTTGGACGGTCGTAGACATGCCCATGGTCAGCGGCTGGGAGCTTCGAGCGGCGGATACGCCACCGCAGCCTGGCCAACGGGTGCGACCGGCGCGGCAGCTACGGGTCCGGGTGATTTCTCGGCAAAAGCCTTGAGGGCTTCTTCCGAAGCTTCCAACACGGGCACCTTGGCCGATTTGCGGCGGTTGTCGAGGGATGCAACAAATTCGGCCTCAGAGGGCATCTCGTCGCCCTCGGCGCGCGTCATGGCATCGCCCTTGAAATAGACGGCCAGCTTGCGCACCTGGGACTCCACGCCCTTGCGCTTCAAGGTGAACACGTAGTCCCAACGGTCGGCATGGAACACACTGACCAAAAGCGGTGTGCCCAGGATGTCGCGCACCTGCTGGCGAGACATACCGGGCTGCAAGGCAGCAACCTGCTCTCTGGAGACGAAGTTGCCTTGGACAACTTCGACGGTGTAGGGCGCAAACCCACCCGAAAAGGTCTGTCCGACACTTTGCGTCAGGTTATTGAACGTGCTGCAACCGGCAATAAGTGTGGAGGCGGCCACCACACTCAGGCAGGCATTGCGATAGAAGATTCCGGGCATGACGCAATCTGTGGCGATATGATGGCTTCATTGTAGCGGCTCGGGTTTTTTGCCCCTTTTGCGCCCTCGCGCCCCAAAGTGCACCCATGTCCAATATCGAAGAACTCAAAAATACCGGCCTCAAGGCCACGCTGCCCCGCCTGAAAATTCTGGACGTGTTCCAGAAAGGCGAGCAGCGCCACATGACGGCCGAAGATGTTTTTCGGGTGTTGCTGGAAGACCGCTCCGATGTGGGGCTGGCCACGGTGTACCGGGTGTTGACCCAGTTCGAGCAGGCCGGCATCCTGAGTCGCAGCCACTTTGAAAGCGGCAAGGCCGTCTACGAGCTCAATGAAGGTCAGCACCACGACCACCTGGTGTGCACGTCCTGCGGTCGGGTCGAAGAGTTTTACGACGCCGAGATCGAGAAGCGTCAGCAAATTGTCTCCAAGGGCAAGGGCTGGATCCTGCAAGACCATGCCATGTCGCTTTACGGCTTGTGCGGCAATTGCGCCAAAGAGGCCTGATCTCTCAGAGGTTGCCGGCGTCCTGGGACATCGCCTTGCGGTGCCGCTCGACAAACTCCTGGTAGGTGTCCACACCACGCAATTGCAAGATGGTATTGCGCACCGCCGCCTCCACCAGCACGGCAATGTTGCGCCCTGCCACCACCTGGATCACCGCCTTGCGCACGGGCACGCCCAGCACATCCTGGGTCAGGGGTTCGTAGGGCAGACGCTCGTACTCGCGCTCCAGGGTCTCTTTGCGCACCAGGTGCACGATGAGCTTGAGGCGCATCTTGCGGCGCACCGCCGTCTCGCCAAAGATGGCGCGGATATCGAGCAGGCCGATACCCCGTACTTCCAGCAAGTTCTGCAACAGCTCCGGGCACCGACCCTCAATGGTCGTCTGGTTGATGCGATAGAGGTCCACCGCGTCATCGGCCACCAGGCCGTTGCCACGCGAGATCAACTCCAGCCCCAATTCGCTTTTACCCAAGCCCGATTCACCGGTAATCATCACGCCCAGGCCCAGAATGTCCATGAACACACCGTGCATGGCCGTGCGATCGGCAAAGTGGCGCGACAAGTAGGCGCGCAACACGTCAATGACGAAAGCTGACGACTCCTTGGTGGCGAACATGGGTATCTGTGCGCGCTCGCACATGGACAGCAAGGCCTCAGGCGCCTCTTGCCCATCCGCCAGCACAAGCACCGGCGGCTCCAGGGTGACGATGCGTGAAATGCGCCGGGCGCAGTCTTCGGGCGTGGCGTTGGTCAGGTAAGCGATTTCGCGCTCGCCAATCAGCTGGACCCGAAAAGGGTGGATGTAGTTGAGGTAACCCACCAAGTCGGCGCCAGAACGGGCGGCACTGATGGCGACGTCAGCAAATCGACGCTCAGAAGCGCCCAAACCAGCAACCCATTCCCAATGCAAGCGAGTGCGGTGGTCTTCAAAAAGAACGTCGGCGCTGACGACGGTCGGTTTCACAGTACCCGAGTCAGGCCAGCTGTGCCGATTGCCAGGTGGCGATCAGGGAGTGCAACGCCCCTGCGTCGTCGCTGCCCTTGATCCGCTCGCGCAGGGCAGCGTCGCTGAGCAGTTCTGCGATTTCCGACAGGATTTCCAGATGCTTTTGCGTGGCGGCTTCGGGCACCAGTAAAAAAATGAGCAAGCCGACAGCTTGCTCGTCATGGGCATCAAAACCAATGGGCTGAGCCAACTGAAACACGGCGGCCAGCGGATTCTTGAGGCCTTTGATTCGACCGTGCGGGATGGCCACGCCATGTCCCAAACCGGTTGAGCCCAGGCGTTCACGCGCAAACAGGCTGTCCGTCACCAAGGCACGGCTCAGGCCGTGCAGGTTTTCAAAGAGCAGGCCGGCTTCTTCAAAAGCGCGTTTCTTGCTGGTGACGTCGACGCTCACCAGTACCTGTTCAGCGGGCAGTATCGATGCGAGGCGATTCATATTTGGAGGCACGATTATGCACCCCCATGAGTGCAGTGCAACAATTTGTGTAGCCTGTGTGACGACAGGCATGAAAAAAGCCGCCCTCATGGGGCGGCTTGTGGCGCGAGGGACACGCCCTGCACTGCGCAGTTACATCAATCGTTTGCCACTGTCGTGTTGATGGTCTTGCAGCTTGCTCTTGTGGCGCAGCACTTGGCGGTCCAGTTTGTCGACCAGGTCATCCACGGCCGCATAGAGGTCTTGGTGCGAGCTTTCGGCAAAAAGATCGTTGCCTTTGACGTGGATATTGCATTCCGCACGCTGCCGTCGCTCTTTTTCCTTCTGCTTTTCAACGGTTAGCAGCACTTTGATGTCGACCACTTGATCGAAATGTCGGGTGATGCGATCCAACTTGGTCTTCACGTAATTGTTGAGGGCGGGAGTGACTTCGAGATGGTGACCGCTGATCGTCAAGTTCATATGTGTAGCCTCCTGTTGCACACGGGTGAAAAGGGCTGCCCGTTGACGACGGGCGGCCCGCGAACGCTTTTCCAATTTGTTCTTCAGACCTTGGATTTACTATGCGCCCGTTGCCCGGCAATTGCAATTGATTTAAGGCAAAAATGCTGGGAACTTTTCAGCTTGACGGCGTGCCGTGCCTAAGCGTTTGATAAACCTCAGGTTTTTGCGTCGGCGCCACCGACCATCGGCTTTGCCACCGCCCCATGGAGGGTTATTTTGCCCACGAGCCAGATGGCCGTCAGACCGGCCATGGCCCCCACCAAGGCAGCCACCCAATAGTGGAGCACATGGCCCTGGGCGTCACGTGAGATGAGCTGCCCCCCCACAAGAGCCGCCAACCCCATGCCTGCGGATTGAACGGATGACAACAGCGTCATGTAAGTGCCGCGTAACTGTGGCTTCACAGCCGAGGTGAGAATCGCCATGCCAGGAATCATGCGCCCACTCTGAAACACAAAAAACAGGGTGGACACAATCAAAACCACCCCCAGCGGCACCGGCCCGAGCAAAGTGAGGCCGACCAGGGGCACGATGGCCACCCCAACCAAACGACGAAATGTCACCACCTTGCCCACGCGATCCGTCACGCGGCCAAACCAGCGCGCGGTAAAGAGGGTGGCCCCCCCACCGACCAGGTAGACGTAGGGAATGTCTTCGGCTTTCACGCCCACATTGGCCTGCAAAAAAATGGTGATGTAGGGGATGATGGTGAAACCGGAGAACATCATCAACCCCGCCAGGGCAAAGGCCTTGAGGTGATTCGGGTCGCGCACCACGGTGGCGATGCCGCGCAGTGCCGAAGGGCGGTCTGGTTGGCGCAGGTGCGTATCGAGTACGGGCATAGTGAGCGCGGCGGCGGTTGCCAACATCGCGCACAGCAGCGCAATCCCAATGAACGGGGCGTGCCAGCTCAGGTGCGCGGCCAGAAACAGCCCCAAGGGCACCCCCGCCACAGTGGACACCGAAAACGCCGTCATGATGATGCCCATGGCCCGGCCACGCCGCTCAAACGGGATCACATCGGCCACGATGGTCTGACACAGCGCCGACAGCACACCGCCAAACATCCCCGCAGCAATTCGCGCCACCATCAAAGCGCCGTAAGTGGGCGCCAGGCCACAGGCCAGCGTGGCCAGGCCAAACAGCACGTAGAGGCTCAACAGCAAGCGCTTGCGCCCAAAACGGTCAACGTAGGTGGAGGCCAGCAGGCCCGACAACCCGGCCGAAAGCGTGTACGCTGACACCAACAGACCGAACTGTGCGTCAGAAATGCCAAACAAGGCCGTGAACTGCGGCCCCAAAGGCATCATGATCATGAAGTCAAGAATGTGGGTGAACTGAACGCCTGCCAGCGTCATCAGCAGCCACAGTTCGCGGCGCGGAGACAGGTCTTGTGTAGATGCCATGGATTCCCTGGATTTTGCGTGCCATCATGCCGCAGTTGGCCGTCGGCTGCTGACGCCTTCACAATGACCTGAGGCCACCCCCATTGAACGACCCACCCCTCTCTTTTGGAGAGCCCTTGTGACATTTTCCACGCTGATTCACGCACAGCCCAAGGCGAGCGCCCGGCCTCGACGCAGCCTGGTCTTGATGGGCGGCGGCGCTCGCACGGCCTACCAAGTGGGCGTGTTGCTGAGCATCGCCGCACAATTGCGCCAGATGCCCGACACAGTGACGGGGACAGGGTTTCCGTTCCAGATTTTGGTGGGCACCTCGGCGGGCGCCATCAACGCGGCCTTCCTCGCCAGCCGCGCGACGCAGGGTCTGGCAGCGTTGACCGAGCTCGAGGGGTTCTGGCGACAGTTGCGCTCGCACCATGTCTACGACCTGGAAATATCGCCCTGGATGCAGAGCCACAAATTTCTGGCAGCGCTCAACCTGTGGCGCAATGTGCGGGCCCATGGCGCCATTCTGAACACCATGCCGTCGGTCGACACCCTGCATCGCGCGATCTCGCTGCCCGGCATCGAGCAGTCACTGGCGGCGGGCGCAATCGAGTCCGTGGCCGTGACCGCATCCAGCTACACCACGGGCGTGCACTGGACCTTTTGTCAAACCGCTGCCAATGCCGATGCAGCAAACACCCCATGGGAACGCCCGGGGCGACGCGCCGAATTCCAGCCCATCACCATCGAGCATCTGATGGCTTCCAGCGCCATCCCGTTTTTGTTCCCGTCCGCCGCCCTGTGGGTGAACGGCCGACGTGAGTTTTTTGGCGACGGCTCGATGCGCCAGGTCTCACCACTCTCGCCTGCCATCCACCTGGGCGCAGACCGCGTCTTGGTCATTGGCGTGGGTCAGCCCCAGCGCTCGGGCCTGGGCGGCAGCGATGTCGACCGGCGCGAACCCACCCTCAGTGCCATCGCCGGACACGCCATGGCCAGTGTCTTTCACGACACCTTGCAGGCCGACGTCGAGCAAACCCAGCGGGTGACCCGCACCATGCGCCAAATGCCCCCCGCCGTGTTGGAGTACCTGCCGTACCGCGCTGTCGACGTCACCTCTGTTCAGCCGTCGGAATCACTGGACAGCGTCGCCAAGTCCTGTCAAAGCCATTTGCCGCGCTCCATTCGAAGCGCGCTGAGCGGCTTGGGCGCCCTGCGTGGCGGCGGCGCCCTGGCAAGCTATCTGTTGTTTGAACCCGTTTTTATTGAGGCCCTGGTGACGCTGGGCATGCGGGATGCCCAAGCCATGGCGCCCGGCATTCACGCGTTTTTTACAAACCCCTGACATGTTGCAGTGCGATAATCGGCGCTGTCACCCAGATGGAGAAACACACTTGGAAACCTACCCCAGTCGGTAGCTTTCGACTCCCAGCACTGCGAGGGGGTTGAAAGCCGCACCCAACCCCAACTCTTGCAACCGTATTTCAGGGAGTGAGCCTATGCTCAACATCTTCACGCTGGCCAACGGCCGTCTGGTCCAGGAAGAAATTGAATCGCTCGAAGAGCTGTCGCGCTTCAAGCCCATCTGGGTCGACCTGGAATCCCCCACCCTCGAAGAAAAACGCTGGATCCAACAGTACTACGGCATCTCCATCCCGGAAGACGCGATGGACGAGGACATCGAAGAGTCCGCCCGTTTTTACGCTGAAGACAACGGCGAGCTGCACATTCGCAGCGACTTTTTGTACGCCGACGAAGACGAGCCCCGCACCGTGCGCGTGGCCTTCATCATGAACAACATCAACAACACGCTCAAAAGCAAAGGCGTGCTGTTTTCCATTCACGACGAAGACGTGCCCGTGTTCCGGCTGTTGCGCCTGCGCGCGCGACGCGCACCCGGCCTGATTGAAGACGCCAAAGATGTCCTGCTCAAGCTGTTCGATGCCGACGCCGAATACTCTGCCGACACGCTGGAGGGCATCTACGACGAGCTCGAAGAAGTCAGCAAGCAGGTGCTCTCCAGCGATGTGACCGACTCCATGGCCGGCGCCGTGCTGGGCGCGATTGCGCGCCAGGAAGACCTGAACGGCCGCATTCGGCGCAACGTCATGGACACCCGCCGCGCCGTCAGCTTCATGATGCGCAGCCGCATGCTCAACTCCGACCAGTTTGAAGAGGCGCGCCAGATCCTGCGCGACATCGAATCGCTGGACAGCCACACGGCTTTTCTGTTCGACAAGATCAACTTCTTGATGGACGCCACCGTCGGTTTCATCAATATCAACCAGAACAAGATCATCAAGATCTTCTCCGTGGCCAGTGTGGCCTTGCTGCCTCCCACATTGATTGCCAGCGTGTACGGCATGAACTTCCAGCACATGCCCGAGTTGGCGCAGAAGTGGGGCTACCCCTACGCGCTGGTGCTGATGGTGGCCAGCGCCGTGGGGCCCATGCTGTACTTCCGCAAACGCGGCTGGTTGAAATAGCGGCAGCGGGCTTGGACGACCGCTGAACACGACAGCGCTATCACGACAACACCTTCAACAGGGCATTGACGGTGGCCGCTGAATAGCGGCTGGCCACCTGTGCCAAAAAGCGCCCAAAGTCCACGTGGGCAGCGTCGTCTGCGCGATCAGACACGGTGCGCACCGCCGCGAAGGGCACGCCATAGTCATGGCACACCTGGGCCACGGCGGCGCCCTCCATCTCCACCACCAAGGCCTCTGGCAAGTCGCTGCGCAGTCGGTTGCTTTCAGCCGCCGTGGCCACAAAGCGGTCGCCACTGACGACCAGACCACGGTGTAAACGCGCTTGATTCAAGTTGAACGTCTGCACTGCCTCGGCGCCCAACACAGCGGCTGGGTCCTGGAGCACGGTACCCGCAGCCGTTTGCAGCGCTGCTGACAAGGCGATGTCAGCAGCGAAAGTATCGCACCCGTAGTAGGGCACGGTGTAACGCGGGAACAGGGGTGACACATCCAAGTCGTGCTGCATGAAGCGGCTGGCCACCACCACGTCGCCCACCCGCACATCGGGATGCAGGCCACCTGCCACGCCGGTGAACACCATGCGCTGCACGCCAAAATGCTCAATCAGCACCGTGGCGGTAGTGGCAGCCGCCACCTTGCCAATGCGCGACAGCACAGCCACTACGTCGTGTCCCTGCAGATGGCCACACCAGAACTCACGCCCTGCGACTTTCTTGGGCTGCTCGTCAGGCATCAAGGCCAGCACCGCGGACAGTTCCTCGGGCATGGCGGACAGAATGGCGATGGTCACAGTGAGGGCTCCGGTGCTTGAGGTCAGAAGGCGATGCTGCTGCGCACACTCAATCCCGACATGCGGGATGCCTAAGCGACTGACCCACCGCT
>ERZ724517.1559-NODE-1559-length-12516-cov-3.364979_pt1 | contig 12516 bp, 10 predicted proteins | sample MGYA00376050_ERZ724517 | MGnify/ENA primary metagenome ERZ724517 (study PRJEB28724, sample SAMN07190886) | activated sludge metagenome | isolation source: activated sludge of sewage treatment plant in Hong Hong | place: USA: Christiansburg, Virginia | collected... | reverse complement strand
TAAATAGGAAATTACAATAGGATCTGAAGAAAGAACTGTTTTAACTTTAAATCTATCCATCATAGGATTCAACACAACAAATCCTTTATGAATGTCAAAATAATCCTTCAAATCTTTTTTTGCCAATTCAGATGGGCAAATCATCAAATCACAAAATAATTTGTAAAATATTTTTTTCCTTACAAAGAGTAGTCTTTGTTTCAAACTGATTTTACTCAAATCTTCCAAAATCTGAGTGCTTAATGTATGATAGTATTCGAATGTTTTTACTTTTCCAAAAGACAAAATTTTAGAGACACTTACCGTTATGTTACTTCCCACAAAGTGACCAATAACAATCTCAGGCTTATATTTCAAATATAGCTTTGCAAACCAAAAAAAATCTTTTATAGAGGTGGGTCTTTTTTTGGTTGGCCAAGAACAAACAATAACTTCTCCTTTTCCTTTTTTAATAATTTGCTCATCCGAAAAATAAGGATGATGGGATATAAAAATCACTCTATTTCCCAAGTTTGCTAAATGATGCGACAAATGATAGCTCATCGTAGCAAAGGAAGATTCACTGTAATTATGAGCTATGACAATTGTTTTCATTTATTTTGAATAAAATTTTGAGTTACAGTTTGGGCTTATTCCACAACAAACTCCACCAACCCACAGTTCTTCCTAAGGCTTCAGTTAATGCTTCCTTTTTCTTGTTTGTGGTAAATGTATTAGTAAATCGGATTAAAGTCAACAAAATCGTAATCGAATGCCATTTTATTTTGGCATTAAGTGTCGGTTTTGGATTTTTAACTCTCCAAACATACCAGCCGTTGCGAACCACCATTTTGCCATATCGGTATTGGTTGGGTCTTCCAGAGGGATGATGATAATGACTCAACTGCGCTTTGGTATTGATAACATTTGTACCAAATTGTAAGGCTCGGAGGCTAAAATCAGCATCTTCATACAAGCCATAGCCTTCAAAATAGGGAGAAAACCGAATGGAATCCACTACTTTTCTGCGAAAAGCAAACGACATCCCAATCAATAAATCTACTTCATACGTTTTGCCGTTCAAAGGAAATCCACAGGTTTTTCCGTGTGAATAGTCAGGCATACATCCTGGTTCTACATTGGATTGCAATCCCAAATAATTGCGAACGACATTACGTTGACCTTCTTTATAAACAAATCCTTCCCATTGGTAATAACGGCGGGAATCGTATTTTTTATTCGGCTCGGCCAATGTCCAACTGTTTTCATTAGTGGCGACACCTCCAACTCCAGAAATACCTGAATTTTCTTCGAAGGTTTTGATTATTTCTTCGAAATAATTCTGTTCTAAAACGGTATCATCGTCGAGGAAACAAACGATTTCTATTTCATTAATGGTCAAGTCGCGACTTGACCCTACGCGTTCTATTCCATAGTTTCGTTGTTTGGTCAAGCCCCGATGTTCGTGTGGAACCGCAAAATAATGCAAATGCTGAAATTGATTTTCGGTAAGAATATGTTCAGTTTCTTGATTTGTAGAACCATCAATGATGAGAATTTCATCGGGATACAAAGTTTGTTCCTGAACCGATTGCAACAATTGCAACACCGATTGAGGACGCATATACGTACAGATAATAAGAGAGAATGGTATAGCCAATTATTTTTTGCTGATTTATTTATCTGAATAATGCCCCATTGCTGAAACAACGAAAACAGTCACAATGTTTTCCTCTACTCTATAAACTATTCTATGTTCTCGGTTGATGCGTCGTGACCACAATCCTGTAAGACTATATTTTAAGGGTTCTGGCTGACCCTCTCCTGTAAAGGGAGTATTTTTTAATTCGTTAAATATTTTATCAATTTTAGTATTGATAGCTTTATTCCCTACTTTTTTATGTTTTTCAAGTTCTTTTATAGTGTTTTCTGCAAAAACTATTGAATACTTTCCCATATAGATTCTGTACTTATAGTAGTAGTTTTTCCCTCTTTTATTTGCTTTTCAGCCAACTTAATTTTGGCCACAAATTTAGGATTGTAAACACTTTTTTCTTCTTCAAGAATAAGTTCCTTTTCTATACCTTTGTCAATACTAACTCCTTTATTGGAAGCAGAAAGTAGCTTTGCCAATTCCAATAACGTTTTACCAGCTTTGGTTCGTTCATTGATAGTTATAGTTGTCATAATGTTATGAATTTTAAAACACAAATATACAAAAAATGAGCCAATTGTATTTAATAACTTATAGTACTACAAGGTATTCCCTTTTAAAAAATTTACCGCAGATTCACAGATTATAAATCTATTAATAATTAATAGAATAGCACAAATGGATTCCCGAAACCCTATAGTCATCAATATACAGAGCCACAACAGCAGACCGATTGCGGACGCCTATAGGTACAGATGACCAGACTAAACTTCATTTTGTTGTTTTAATTCGTTAGCCCAAAACACACTTCGCTGCCATTGTTTTTGAAAATGAATATAATATCGTACTGGGTTTTTAATCGATTGAAGTCTGTAATACTTAAAGAACAAAGTCGTTTTATAACTATTGGTTTGCTCGCTTGAGTTGTGCAATAGATTATACAACATAACTGTTGGTGAGGGTTTTGGCTGAATACTATCATTATGCCACCGCAAAACGGGCTGAGTTCTAAAACCGCCAACAGGAGCTTTCAGATGCAAGATTTCAGGTTCAGGTAAATATAAGATATCATGACCTGAATTCCGCAACTGCATTCCGAAATCTCCGTCTTCTCCATAACCAAACTCAAAGGCTGGGTTGAATTTTACACCCGTTAAAACATCCCTTCGAACAAAACTATTCCCCGCTCCAAAAGTAGGCCATTGAATTACTTTGGTGTATTTCTTAATTTCCTTTTTTTGAGGATAGGAAGTCGTTACTACCAAATTTCCATATTGTTGAATCTTGCTAAAAATATCCGATAATAATGTAGCTTCAAAACGATTGTCGTCATCAGCCAAGAAAACCCATTCACTTTGCGTTTCATTCAAGGCCAAATTACGAGCATTGCAAGCACCTGCTTGATGGGTGAAAATGTGCTGAATTTCAAATGGCCATTTTTCCTGGGTCAAATAATCCAATTCACTTTTGCTTCCTGCTATTGGATTTTGTTCCACAATAACAATCTTGTTGGGCAAATGGGTTTGTTTAGAAAAATCTTTCAAGACATCATACAGATAATTTTTTCTGCCTATAGTTTGAATAATAACATCTACGGTGGCTTTATCAATTACTTTCTTTGTTGACTGCACTTTTATAGCATCCAAATTAACATTCAGCTTACTTCTATTTTTGTAAAAAAGAGAAAAAAGAAAAGGCAAAAGAGGCAGTTTCCTTTCGTATAAAAATAAATTCAATAATAATAAGAAAACCCAACGCGTTCTATAATGCTGTTTTACAAAACGAAACAGTGTGTATTGGCTTGTTTTGGCAGGAATGTTTTTAGTACGATTATTTAAAAGTCGGGGTTCGGAATAACACAACAATCCTTTAGGCATCAATAGCTTTGCTAGTGAACATAAGAAATAATCGAAATTAGAATCTAAAGGAATTGCATCATTCAATGCCAACAAAACTTCAGCATGTACACAACCCACCATACTGCTCATTTGCCAAGTTGGAAAAGAAACCGCTTTATTTATGTGAACAAAAAGGGAGGCATCTATATAACCAACAGCCGAATCTAAAAATGGATTATTGGATGGGTTATAGGAAAGTGCTACTTTCTTATGATGCACAAACTTTTCAATCTCCGAAATATTAAGTGCTTCTTTGAAACTTTGATGACACCAAACCAGTATTTCCTCTGGATGTTTTATGGCTATTTCAACAAGAACGGAAGCTATCGCTTTACGGCTAATTTCTTCTATACCCAAAGCCTTGGCATTAGCCAGATCTACAACAGTTTCGCCATTATGATATAGAATAATCATATCAATTGTTTATAAATTCCTTTGAAAACACAACTCATTTAGTTTCTATTAGTTTTTTATAAAATAATAAACTTTGCTGGGCTACAACTGGAGTACTAAAGGTACTGACTACTTTTTTTCTGGCTGCAATTCCAAAACTTTCTTGCAATTCTGGACTTTCAAGCAGTTCCAAAATTCGTTCTGCATACTGTTTATGATTTTTGGGATGCACTAAAAAACCTTCTACACCCTCTTCTATAACCTCCTTTGCCCAACCAATATCAGAAGCGACAATTGGTTTTTGCAACGCCATAGCCTCAATCCAAGAAACAGGCAAAGCCTCGGCAAATGTAGGAAAAACACAAGCTCCTGCCGTTTTTATATGGCCTTTTATCTCTTGATACGGAACGCTCCCTAAATAACTAACCTTTGGCAAAGCTTCAGTCGTAAAAAGTTCTTGCATCATTGCCCAAGTCGATGGATTTCCAGTGATAACATCTGAAACATCTTTGCCTATCAAAATAAGTTGGGCTTCAGGATTTTTTTGAATCACTTCATTGAAAATAAACGGTAGTTCCAACAAGCCTTTTTTACGTATTAGACTGCCGAAATATAAAACCCCCTTACCCCCTAAAGGGGGAATTTGTTCTGCCGAATCCGTTTTTTTAAATAAAGTGGTATCAATAGAATTGGGAATTATCGTGAATTTTTTCTGCAATCCAAAAACTTCGTTGGTCAAATCAGCAGTAAATTGGCTCACTGAGAGCAAGCCATCCGCTTTTTGAAGCGCTCTTCGTTCGTAGAATTTATTAATCCATTTCACTGGACGATGATCCAAATGACAAAAATAAGTGTCGGAACCGTTCAGTCGTATTACAATTGGGCATTTTTTTGGCTGAATAAAAGAAGTAATTCCTGTCCAATCGGGTGCTTCGACCAAATCGATTTCCTTGTTGGCATACAATTGATTGATGATGCGTTCTAGCTTTTTTCGGGTCAACCACCAAGATAAACCTTTGAGTTTTACATTTTTGATTTGTTGAATAGTTATTCCGTTATCATCAAAAACAGCCTCTTCTTTTTGGCCATAAACCAAGACCCGTACCGAGCTGTTTTCCGCCAAAAGTCCCATCGCCAAGTTTTTGATGCTGGTGCCGATACCGCCTGAGCTTCCAGTTTTGGGATGCGGGTATTCGGGGGTTAGGAAAGCGATTTTCATTTGTTAGTTATTTTATTATCAACCCTTTATGAGTTAAGATTAAAAAATGTTGCTCTACCATTTTTTCTAAAGTAAAACGGCTTTGAACATCGATTCTCGTGTTCAAATCTATTTTTTTTATTCCTAAATAAACTTCTGCTAAAATAGATTTTAAAGTAGAAACATCTTTGGCTTTAAAAATATAACCATTAACATTATTAATTATGGCTTCTTCATTTCCTCCTACATTGGTCGTAATGACAGGCACATTTGCCGCTAAACTTTCCAGAATGGACAAGCTAAAGCATTCCATATGTGTGGGTTGAAGCATATAATCATACTTACCATAAATCGATTTAAGTTGGGAACTGCTTCCCATAAAATGGAAACAGTGCTCCAAACCCAAACGGAAAACTTGTTGTTCTAATGATTTTCTAAAAGGGCCGTCCCCATAGATGTCTATGCAAATTTCCTCTTTTATCTCTTTTGGTAATTCATCAACTGCCTGAATCAAGTCTTGAATCCCTTTGGATTCCCGTAAATGGGAAGTGGTCAAAAAAATTGGTTTTGTTTGACTTCTGGATGTTCTTACTTGAATATCCTCTAGAAGTATTCCGTTGTGAATGACCTGAATTTTGTTTTTCAAATGAAAACCAAAATCTTTAACCAATTCTCTGGCGGTATAATCCGAAACGCCCACAAACCTATCTATGTATTTTGAATACAAGAATCCCTTGATTTTTTTCTTGATTTTCTTGACTAAAGGGTATCCGCCTATCGGTCTTGGATTGTGATCTACGGCAATCATCTCGGCTTTCGATAGTTGCTTTGCTGCGGCAAAAAAAGGCGTGCACAACTCTAGAAAATGGGTAATGATGTGGGAGTAGGTTGTTTCTTTTTGTTGTAAATAATGCAGAAAATAGTGTTCTATATTTTCATCGTTAGCCGAATGAATCTTCAAATCGGGATATTTTCCGTGAGTCGATATATTAGGGAAAAACCAATCGACCTGAATATTATTTTCTTTGCACTTTGCATCAAATTGCCAAAAGAAATAATCCATACCTCCTACTCTTTCGGGTAAAAGTGCATAATTGCAGACCACGGCTATTTTTTTGGTTTTAGTCATTATTCTTATCTTTCTTTATTTTCCAAAATCCTCTTGTTCCTCCTATTCGCTCTATATACCCTTTATCTTTTAATAATTCTAAATGCTTTAATACTGCCGATTCATTAATATTTAATTGCTTGGCAATAGTTCGACGACTAATTTTACTATCCAGTTTTATAATATCCAATACCTCATTTTGTCTTTGAGTTAAATCTAGGTTTAGACAACCCATTGCACCACCTATTGCATCATCAATTTGACCACCTATTTGACCACCTATTTGACCACCTATTTGACCACCTGAAAAAGTAGTGTCTTCGCTATCAATAGGGAAAGTCATACGCAAGAAATGTTCCGAAAATTTGAAACAGTCTTTATTATAAAATTCTAAAATTCTTGGTACACCAGACCCCAATTGTTCCACCATATCCAAATCCTTGAAAATTCGCATTAGTTCTTTGTTTCGAGGAATAGAAACGCCTTCAAAAAATTCTTCTTGGTTTAATGTTTCTGGCAATCCGCCTGCAGAGGTAATTTCTATTCTATCATCAAAAAGTTCAAATTTGGGAGGAACTTCATTGGTATAATCGTTGTGAATAATCGCATTGATAACCGCTTCTCTCAAAGCTATTGGATTCCATAATCGCTGATTTTCTCTCTCTTTTGATGTTATTTTGGTGCGTGTTTTATTCTCCAATTCTAATTTGTCCAATACTTGCTTGGTCGCTTTTATCAGAGAGCAATAGCCATATTCATTATTTTCTACTAGATTAACTCTGTTAACTCCGTTGTATTTGGCCACTTTAATAGAGGTTCCGTTTTGATCTGCCAATAAATAAGCAACATAGTTCAAATACCCATCTTCATTAAGCAATTCAAGACTTTGAGCAAATTTACTATTGAGATTTTTAGCTACGGATTCATAATATATTTTGAGTTGTTCAAAACCTAAATCCTGGCAGTTCGATTTAATCTTGCTGATAGAATTTCGGGTGCGCTTGGCAAAAAAATCGTCAATTGTTTTTTGGGGCATAGGCTCGGACGCAGAACCAATTCGGTTAAAAGTCCCTTTTTCAGTCATACCAAATTTTCGCAAAAAATAAGGTTTCTCTGAACCACTTGCTACTATTAATTTAATAATAGCAAGCCCGTCTTTTATTTCGTAAACCACATCAAACAACCCCAAACAAGAGGGTGAAATGTTGTGTTTCAATCGATCCTTGATTTTAAGCTGGTCACTATCCGCATCAACAAGACCTATTGTTTTACCCTGCTTATCAATACCAATATAAATCAATCCTCCTTCTCGGTAATTTAGAAAGGCAATTACCTCTTTTTCTAAAGTATCGGTGAGTTCTTGCTTGAATTCTATTCTATTGGTTTCTGTCATTTTTATAACTATTTATTAAAGACAATGATATTTTTATCAGTAAGTTGAAATAAAGTCGTGGCAATTCTTTTATTGCTTTTCATTGTGCAGTTACTTTAATTATTCCTATTACAAGTTGTACTTTCTATGTAAAGTATAAAAATAAATCTTAGAACTATTATCTTTCAGCACTTTTTCTACATCTACCTTGATAAAATCGGGAAGACTATCTTTGGGTTTCCTAGAGATACAAAAACTAAACGGATAGGCTTCGTAAAAATCGTTTCTATTCAGTTTCTTTTTAGTTTTTGACAATCGATTTGAATTATAAAGCCAAATAGTAAGGGCATTCCCTTGGATAAACACATTCCTTTTTTGATTGGATTGGTCTAATAATTCCATTTTTAATGAATCGGCTTCAATATTGAAAACCGTGTGATTTCTTCCGAATAATTTGAGAAATGCAGCATCATGCATTGGATAATCCTCTTTAGGATGATTTTGTAAATCATCTCCATAATATATTAAACCATAAGGATAGTCTAATTGTGACAACCTATTTTTTACCTCCTTAATAAATACTTTGTCATAATACTTTATTCTTGTGGTGGAGTGAAAGAAGTTATTTCCGCCAATAAATTCATTAGCCCCTAGAACAGAAATAAGGATCAATAGTGATAGTTTAATCTTCCCTTTAAGAGTATGAATTGGTGTTGAAAGGAATAGATAAATAATTAAAGATAAGACGAATGGTCCAAAAACATTAGTACAGAATTGATAGGCATCACCAATATTATTAAACTTCACATAAACCAAAATGGAACTTAAATACACTAACAAAAGAAATACAAATAAGTCCAACCTAAATTATTTCTTTAATGATTTTGTACTCAATAATAAAACCGTAACTAACAAAAAACTGAGCCAATAATAGGCTATAAACATCAAGGTTGATTTTTTGAAAAATTGGATTATAAAATCGAAACTACTATTATTATTTGAAACATTCAAATTGGTCATACCAATGTAGAGTTGCTCTTTTTGTTGGTTGAAATAATAAAAAAGCAAAAAGCCGATGGATAAAACTATAAAAAAAATAATAAGAGGAAAATAAGAAACTATCCCTTTCTTCAGTTCTTTCCTTTCTTGAAAAAGGCAAAATAAAATCATTAAAAAGACTATCAAAAAGAGGGCTATTGTAGATTGTACCAAAAGAGGAATTAAAAGTAACAAATAAATAGCTTCCACTTTTTTTCCTTTTTCATATTTGAAAAAAAACTGAAAATAAACCGAAAATAAGATAGCCAACTTGGTGTAGGCCAAAATTCCCACCGGATCATATCCTCCCGAATGATTGGGATAGATCAAATCACTCAAATAACGATACCATTGCCCCGAAAAAGCAAATAATAGTAAAACCGATAAAACCAGTGAACCCCATAAATTGAATTTCTTCCTCAATACAGTAAAGAGACTTAGTGAACAAATAAAAATGATAATGGTACTATAAAACAGTTCCCAAATATAAATAGTGTCAATATTAGTCAATTCCAAACCCAAGGAAACTAGCCAAAAATCATTGGTCCGATAAGGTTGGGCGAAATTTAAAAAAGGAAACAAAACATTTTTTAATCCCATTGCATTTTCATTGCCACTCATATTATAGCCTTCGGCAATTTTCATATAAAATTCGTTGTCGATAAACAATAAATTTGGAGCATTATATTCGAAATTCCAAAAACAACTGGCCTTCAATGCAAAAATCATAGTCCACAAAGAACTAATAATCAACAACCGGTGCAGGTATTCTTTTTTCTCAACTAAGGCATAATCTTTTGGCCTTTTAATCCAATAGAAGTATCCAAAAATCCATAGTAATACAAAAATACCAACACTATTAAAATTGGCTTTAAATAGGGCATAAGTGGCAACAATAATTAAATAGCCAACAAGCAAGCCCAAAAACATGTTGCTATTGCGAAAACGGAAAAGTCCCAATCCTACAAAATCGGACAACAACAAAATCGCCAAACCAAGAAAATAAAGAATTATAATATTTGAAATCATTAAATTATTTTTTAACTATTGTATTTTTTAATCTTTAAAAAAGTTCCAAAATCCTTGCAACTCCTTTTCCTTTTAGAATTATTATTTTTTAGGACTAAAAAATCAGTTTTAAATTTTGTTCAAAATTCTAAAAACACCATAGAAAGACAAAAAGCACAAAACGATGTAATTGGCAAGAATTAAATATTTTGAAATTTTATTCTTACATTCTATTCCTGAATAATAAACAATAGTCATTACAAACACTGCCAAAAGCCACCTTAATTCAACATAAGAAATGATTATAAAAGAAAAAATCATAATCATTGTTAAAGTAACAAAAGGCACAAAGCTATTCAATTCAATTGCCTTGTTTCCTATCATTTTTCTAAACCAATAGAATAACGTTAAAAACAACATCAATCCTAATGACCTCGAACTGTATGTCATTGAATAGGCAAAATCCTTAAAAAATTCCTTGATGGTTAATTCATAATCGTATGTAATGCCATTTAAAACTCCATCTGGCAACGATTCTTTACCATTTTTATCCAAATACGCTTTGGTCGCTTCCCAACTAGAATGTTGTCCATTAGCTAACGTACCATCATTAACCATTAGCTGCGATAAATACTGTCGTTGTGACCACGACACACCCAAACCTTGGGGAGGAGATTTTCTATCAAACGATAGACTTCCATTTTTTTGAATTGAAGGAATATTTAATAATAAGAACAAAACGAATATACTCAATGGAAAAAAGGTTTTTTTAGTAAATCGACTGCCCGATTGGTAGAGAATATAGCTCCCAATAAAGATAATTGGCACATAAACCAAGAAAAGTTCTCTAGTAAAAAAAGCTATAATTAATGCTGATAAAGCTAAATTAAAGTGGACTTCTTTATCACTCACAGCATTATTTACTTCATTAAAAAAAACAATTAAAGAAACAAAAAACAAACAATCATTGGTTCCTATATAAAAATAGCCCACGGTACTACTAAAAAATAGAATATATAAATAAAATGCTTTTGTCTTTATATTTGAGCCGTAATAAAAATAAACCAACAGCAATAAAAACAATAAAACATTCACTAACCGCAGTGCTACATAATTTTCCATCACTAAAGACAATGGATAAGCAAGCAATGTGTACGGAATTGAAATGTTTTTGACAATGGCTTCCTGCCATCCCACATTTTTTATGAATTGCAAGTCAGATACGAACAAGGTTTCATCCCCTTCACCTGTTGGTAAACTTATAAAATAGTAAGCTCCCACTAATAAATAGACTACTACAATATATTTGAATAGAATACCCACTTTTTCTGTAATTTTATCAATCTTCATTTCTAAGATTATTTATAACATTCATAACATCCAACTCATAATACATAGGCAATCGCAACAAACAATCTGAATACCTATCGGATTGGGGTAATGGTTTTTCATTGTGAATTTGATTATAAAAAGGGCTACTGTGCAAGCTGATATAATGAAAAACAGATAAGATGTTTTTGCTTTTCAATTTTTCTATAATAGTAGTCCTTTGTTCTAGATTCTTGCAAACCAAATAAAACATATGCCCATTGTTTGTTGAATATGACGGAATTACAGGCAATTGAATTTCGTTCTCAACAGCCCAAGTTTGCAATTTCGTATTATAGTGTTCCCAATGGGATTTTCGAACCCGTTGAATATCATCTATATTCTCTAACTGTGCCCAAAGAAAGGCAGCAATAATATCAGATGGTAGAAAGCTTGAGCCTACATCAACCCATCCGTATTTATCGACTTCGCCTCTGAAAAAAGCTGAACGATTTGTTCCTTTTTCCCAAATAATTTCGGCTCTCTCAGCAAATTGTGCATCATTAATAACAAGCATTCCTCCTTCACCCGAAATAATATTTTTGGTTTCGTGAAAAGAAAAAGCCGCCAAATGACCTATGGAACCCAATGGTCTTTGTACTCCATCCTTACCAGTATAAAAACTATCTATGGCTTGGGCCGCATCTTCTACTACAAAAAGGTTGTACTTTAGTGCCAAGTCCATAATTTTATCCATATCACTGGCGACTCCAGCATAATGCACGGGAACAATAGCTTTGGTTTTGGGAGTTATCAAGGCTTCAATAGCGTCTTCATCGATGCTGGGATGGTCTTTTCGGCTGTCGGCAAAAACAATTTTAGCCCCTCGAAGCACAAAAGCATTGGCAGTAGAAACAAAGGTATAGGAAGGCATAATGACCTCATCTCCCTCTTGGATGTTGATCAAAATGGCTGCCATTTCGAGCGCATCAGTACAAGAGGTCGTCAACAAACATTTGGAAAAACCATACTTAGTTTCAAAAAAATCTTGGCACAATTTAGTGTAATAACCATTACCTGAAATCTTGCCTTTTTTGACAGCATCTTCAATATAAACTAATTCATTGCCAGTAAGATAGGGTTTGTTGAAGGGATTCATTTAATTAGGAATAGGATGCTGTTACTAAAACTTTGAAAAAATATAAAATACCAGATAGGAAATGCAAAGCAAAAATACTTATTTCTATTCGATACGCCTTCCATTTTAAAGGATTTGCTGCAATCAATTTAAGCAACTGTACGATACAAACCAAAAATAACAAAAAAGAACACATTATATTTTGCCAAGTAAGATTGCCATGCAAACTTCTGTATCCAGTTTCATATAAAGAATAGCCAATAATTAATCCAATTATCGAACACAAAATAGCAAATTGAATCATTTCTTCTTTAAATAGTTGTTTATTTCTGAACAATAAAACAATTGGAAACAAATAACCCGAAACAATAGTACTTATAAATACAGCTATAATATACATCCAATTGCCATGAGCGTACCGA
>ERZ724517.1558-NODE-1558-length-12525-cov-4.643304_pt1 | contig 12525 bp, 10 predicted proteins | sample MGYA00376050_ERZ724517 | MGnify/ENA primary metagenome ERZ724517 (study PRJEB28724, sample SAMN07190886) | activated sludge metagenome | isolation source: activated sludge of sewage treatment plant in Hong Hong | place: USA: Christiansburg, Virginia | collected... | reverse complement strand
CCCTCATCGGAGGTATTCCGGCTGAGTATCGCGCCTATCTCGAGGGTGCGCACGCCTGGCCCGCCGAAGTCAAAATTTTGGCCCGACGTTGCTCAGACAGTCCAACGCTCTTCAGTGCCAGCAAGGTCGCTGTGATCCCATGACCGCGATTGCTCCGGGCTGCCCCAGCGGTCTCTCTCTATCGGCTACCGCTACACCAGCGCAGGACCCCTCGGCCTTCGTTGCCCAGAAGGATGGAGTCAAATCGCTCGACCTGATCGTCAAAGGCGCACGTTGCGGCGGGTGTCTCTCAAAAATCGAGAGCAATGTCGGCAGGCTTCCGGGCATCAGGCTTGCCCGCCTCAATCTCTCAAGCGGCCGCCTGCGCGTCGAATGGGCAGGCCAGCTCAAGCCGCATGCCATCGTGGAAACTGTCTCCGACCTCGGCTATGGTGTCACGGCTTTCGATCCGGGCAAGGTCGACGTCGAAGACGCGCGTACCGAGCGTCGCCTCATCACTGCGCTGACGATCGCAGGCGTAGGAACCGCAGCTGTCATGTTCATGTCCGAACCTCTCTGGTTCGGTAGTGATCTTCCCGCCGACATGCGCAATATCCTCCGCTGGCTTTCGGCCGCGGTAGCTATCCCTGTCGCCATCATTTCAGGTCAGCCCTTTTTTTCCTCCGCGCTCGCCTCGATCCGCGCTCGCCGCCTGAACATGGACGTGCCTGTTTCGCTGGCCGTGATTCTCGCTCTGGCGCTCAGCCTGTATGAAACAAGTGTTGGCGGTCAGCATGCCTTCTTCGATGCGTCGGTCATGCTGCTGTTTTTCCTGCTCATCGGTCGTGTTCTCGATGCGCGTCTGCGCCGCCGAGCCTACGCAGCCGCGAACGAGCTGGCCTCGCTCCAGACTGCCACCGCGACGCGTCTTGGCCTGAACGGAAGGGCGGAGGCCGTCCGTGCCAGTGACATCCGCCCCGGCGACATCCTGCTTGTCGCTGCCGGCGAACGGTTGGCTATAGACGCCGAGATCATATCTGGTGAAAGCGACGTTGACCTTCGCCTTGTGACCGGCGAGGTCGAGCCAATGGCGACCATCACAGGCCAAACGCTGCATGCCGGCGCCGTCAATCTCTCTGCGCCAATCCAGGTGCGCGCGCTCGCCGCCGCAAATGACTCCCTGATGGCCGATGTCGCACGGCTGCTCGAAGCAGGTGAACAGAAGAAGTCAGGCTATCGCCGCCTTGCTGACAAAGCCGCCGAACTTTACGTTCCGCAGGTTCACGCCACCGCCGCTCTGGGATTTGTCGGATGGCTGATGTTCGGCGCGACGGCAGCACAGGCCGCCTATGTCGCTGTTACCGTGCTGATCATCACCTGCCCCTGTGCGTTGGCGCTTGCTGCCCCGCTTGTTCAGGTCGTTGCAGCAGGCCGCCTGTTTCGCGAAGGCATCTTTCTTTCTTCAGGCGACGCACTGGAACGGCTCGCCGCAATCGATCATGTCGTCCTCGACAAGACAGGCACGCTCACGCTCGGGGACCCGGTCCTGAGCAACATGTCGGAAGATGCCCGCAGGGCCCTGACTCACGCCGCCATGCTTGCCCGCGCCAGCCATCATCCCTTCTCGCGCGCCCTCGTGAAGGTGGCGGGAGCGGGGCCAGTTGCGGAAGTGATCCGCGAGATTCCGGGGCAGGGTGTCACAGGTACGATTGAAGGTCGCCGTGCAAAAATCGGCTCCGCATCTTTCCTTGGAGCGATGGCGGGTGGCGGCTCCGAGCTCTGGTTCGCATTCGAGGGCGAAGCTCCGACCCCATTTCACTTCGACGACGCCATCAGGCCGGAAGCCGCTGAGACGATCGCCAAGCTAAAAGCGATGGGTATCGAAGTCGAACTTCTTTCCGGAGATGGTGCAGAGCGGGTCGCGCGGGCCGCAGAAGCTGCGGGAATTCAACAATGGACGGCGCGCGCCACGCCGCAGTCCAAGGCGGCGCATGTGAAGGCGCTCGAGGCGTCGGGCCAGAAGATCCTCATGGTTGGAGATGGCCTCAACGATGCGGGTGCGCTCGCGGGGGCTCACGCCTCCATAGCTCCGGGTGGCGCGGTCGATGTCTCACGACTAGCCAGCGACTGCGTCTTTTCCGGCGATAGTCTTCGCGCGATCGCCATCACTGTCATCACAGCCCGCGCCGCCCGGGCACGCATGCGCGAGAACTTTGCCTTCGCGGCGCTGTATAACATCGTGGTCGTTCCCGTCGCTTTGGCCGGATGGGTTACGCCGCTGATCGCCGCGGTCGCCATGTCGGCGTCATCGGCTGTCGTCACGCTGAACGCCCTGCGCATGGCGGGGCCCCGGCGCTCCAGCCAGGGAGGCATGCCGTGAATGTGTTCATGCTCATGCTTCCCGGCATTGCCGTTCTGGCTCTTGTGGGGCTGGGCGCCTTCCGCTGGGCGCTGAAATCCGGCCAGTTCGAGGATCCCAAGGGCGCGGCTGCGCGCATTCTCGAGGAAAGCGACCATCCCGGCTGAGCGGGTGCGACCGACTAACTCTGGCGGCGCCAAATCCCTGACGCTAACCTGCGCGCCAACGCAGCGGCTTTGACGCCCGCTGAACAGGGACGTGACGTCGTGTCGGATGCAACCGCTCAGCCAAGGCTTCTCGTCGTCGACGACGACCACGGGTTGCGTGAGACACTGGCCGATTTTTTCGAGATCGAAGGCTATTCCGTAAGCCAGGCGGCGAATGTCCGTGAGGCGCGAGCCCATCTGGATGCCGCTGAGCCCGACCTGATGCTGCTCGATATCAATATGCCCGGTGGCGACGGCTTGACGTTCGCTGCCGAAATGCGCGGGCGTTCTTCCGTTCCGATCATCATCCTCTCAGGCAAGGGCGCGATGGTCGATCGGGTTGTCGGCCTGGAGGTTGGCGCTGACGATTACCTGTCCAAGCCTTTCGAACTGCGCGAATTGCTCGCGCGCGTGCGTGCGGTGCTCCGGCGTGCCGGCTTTTCGCGATCAGCACCGTCGCCGATTTCCGCCGATACGGCTACAAAGACCGGGCGTTTCTCCGTGTTTGCGTTCAGGCCCGAGGAGCGAGCGTTGCTGGCCCCTTCGGGCGATGTGATTGAACTCACCGGCGCCGAATATAATCTGCTGGCTGCGTTCATCGAACGTCCCAATCGCATCCTCTCGCGTGACACGATCGCTGATCTCACGCGCAAGGACGACTGGGATGCGTTCGATCGCAGCATCGATACTTTGGTCAGCCGCCTACGCCGCAAGCTCGCCGCATACGCTGACGCCTCTCAGCTCATCCAAACGGTGCGCGGGGAAGGTTATGTCCTGGCCACCGACGTCAAATGGTCAGGCGCCGCGTCCTAGCTGTCCAGCACGGATCGCACGATCCTCGCAACCTGGGCGCGCGTTGATGGCTTTGGAAGGAAGGCGCGCGACTGTGTCGCGCCGCTTGCAGCCATCCGAGGAGAGTAGCCGGATGTCAGGATCAGCTTGATCTGCGGCGCTATCTTTTCCATCTCATCGGCCACGGCATGCCCGTCCATGCCGCCTGGCATCACCACGTCAATCAACGCCAGTCGGATATCATTGCTGGTCTTCGCAACCTCCAGCGCGCCGCGCCCGTCGACTGCGATCCGCAGCCGGTAGCCCAAACCCTCCAGCCGTGAGACCGTTATCTGGCGTACATCAGCATCGTCTTCGACGACAAGAATGGTTTCGCCGGCGCCGATGGGTATCGACGTATCCGGCGTGTCGCGTTCGAGCGCAGCATTCGTGGCAAGGCGGGGGAAAAACAGGCTCACTCGCGTCCCCTGGCCAACTTCGCTGTACAGGTTTGCGTGCCCACCGATCTGCTTCATGAAGCCATAGACCATGCTGAGGCCGAGCCCCGTGCCCGATCCAACATCCTTGGTCGTGAAGAATGGTTCGATCGCACGTGCGCGAACCTCTGGCGTCATGCCCGCGCCAGTGTCCGAGATCGACACGCGGATATAATCGCCGGGCGGCGTTTCTTCGTCGCCATGCATATCATCGCCGATCGTCACGCGCTCAGCTTCGATCACGAGTCTTCCGCCAGACGGCATTGCGTCACGTGCGTTGACGGCAAGGTTGAGGATTGCCGTCTCAAACTGGTCGATGTCTGTACTCACTTGGCCGACGCCGGGCGTCAGATGCATCTCGACTGCAACTGCTTCGCCAATTGTGCGCTGGAGCATTTCCGCCATGTCGCCCAGCGCCTTGGTGACGTCGATCACTTGCTGATTCAACGGCTGTTTGCGGGCAAAGGCGAGGAGGCGCTGTGTGATGCGCGCCGCCCGCGCGGCTGCCTCCTGCGCGCGCGCCACCGCGCGCCGGCCCGAAGGTGAAAGATCGCCCGCCGCGATCATCTCCAGATTGCCGCCGATCACGCTCAGGATGTTGTTGAAGTCATGCGCGATGCCGCCCGAAAGCTGGCCGATCGCATCCAGCTTCTGGTGGTGAAGGATGGTTTCCTCAGCGCGCTTCTTCTCGGTCAGGTCGTAAATGATGCCGACGAAGATGCCGTCTTCCCCGGTACGTGCCTGTCCCACCGAGAGATACATAGGGAAGATCGTACCATCCGATTTCAGTCCCTGCAGTTCACGCCCGATCCCGATGATGCGCTTGACGCCCGTTTCGCGATGGCGCGCCAGATAGCCGTCATGATGCTCCCGGAAAGGCGAGGGCATCAGCATTTTCACATTCTGGCCGATCAGGTGCTCCCGCGCGTACTTGAAAAGCACGGTACAGGCGGGGTTCACATAATGGATCGTGCCCGCCACATCGATGACGATCAGGCCATCGACCATTGTCTCCGGAACGACGAGGAAACGGTTGTCTCCGATAAGATCTTTCAAGGTCGAACCCGGTAGCTGATAGGCTTGTTCTAGCACTACCGGCGCGGGTGCGCGTGCGCCAGCCCTCAGACCGGGCGCAGGCGTGGGCAAGCCGCGTTCAAATGTCATTGCCGCCTCGGCCGTTCGCAGGATTTGCGCCCATAAAAGGCGGATCGCGGTTGGTCCATTTGACGTGGATCAGACAGCCGGATTTCTCCGGCTGCTATCTCTTTCGCAGCGAAGGAGACGCATATGAAGAAAAAGTTCCTGTCTGTCTTCTGTCTGGCGGCGACCGCGCTGTCTCTGGCTGCGTGTGCGCAGGCCGGAGAGGCAACGGATACCGCCAAACTTCAGGCCGCTACGGTTGAAGCGGTGCCTGAACTGGACGCCGCCGCCGTCGAGATCAGCAATCCTCAGCGTGGCGCAGCCAAATGGACATGGGACGCACGCGCCGGCGCCGCAACTTACAGCTGCAATGCCGACGACCGCATGCGTCTACCGTCCTGCGTGCCGGCCGCCTGATCGATCCGTCGACTGACCAAGGAGAAAATGCATGGACCTCGAACCGTTCTTCGTCCCGGGCGTCATCGTCGTCATGGCCACATTCATGGCCGTGCTGGGCATTGCGACATTCGTCTCGCGCGGGCCACGCTAAGCCCCAACGGCAGGAGCTGCCCTGCATTCGCGAATGAAAGCGAGGGAAACTGGCTTGTCTCGGCATTGCAGAGACAAGCCAGATTTTTGATACGCCATAGAATGGCGGTGCTTAGCCGGTTGAGCTTGAGGCTAGCTGTCAAGCGCTATCAGATGACGGTGACCGTCACTCGAAGGAAGATCGCCGGAATTGACGTCGTGCTTGCATCGCGGCTCTCATTCTGACTCCTGAACAAGTTTTCAAGTTCTCGCTGGAGGTCGTCCGCTCGGCCGTTGCGTGTGGCTGCGTCAAAGGCGTTCATGGTCGGACCGTAGTAGTTCCTGAACTCGTCAACGAAGCTCGACGGCGCGCCCGGAAACTCGAAATTGTAGGTATCACGAAGGAACGCGATGTTGCTCCGCGGAATTCCCGCGGCTTCAAACCGCTCGATGACGTTGCTCTCGACGCCCCATGTCATGGGGCTGACGAATCCTTCCGGCGGGGGTGGTGAGTAGGCGGAGCTGATCTTCAGAATTTGAGCTACCAGCGTGGGGTCGCCGGGAATCCAGTTTCCCATGACGATCCGGCCGCCTGGACGGGTCACCCTGACCATCTCCTTTGCGACGTCAAACGGCTTCGGAGCGAACATGGCGCCGAAGATGCTGACGACGAGATCGAACGCGTTGTCCGCCAGGCCATGGAGGTTGGACGCGTCGCCTTCCTGAAATCTGCAATTTGCCAGGCCTAGCTCGGCCGCCCGGCGGTTGCCTGCCGCGACGAGATTTGCGGCGATATCGACGCCCAGAACATCGGCGCCACGCTTCGCCTCTGGCAAAGCGGTCGTACCGTCACCGCAACCGAGATCCAGGATTTTCGTACCGCGGGTGATTTTGAGGCTGTTGACGAGCGCTTCGCCGCTGTTGCGCATGCAGCGGGCGAGCCGGGTGAAATCGCCTTTTTCCCAGAGCGCTTTATTCGGGTTCATTTTTCGAACTCTCCTTACGGCGCCACCCAGCGCTAATCGCAGGGTTGACGGTCAAGCACTATTCGGCATTGAGCGCCTTCGCTTGTAGATCATCTGGAGAAATTCTGGAGATTGCCGGCGCATGCGATAGTGTAGCCGGCATGATCTATGCTTTCCATGATTTCGAACTGGACACGGAGCGGGTCGAACTGCGGGAAAAAGACGTTGCGGTCGCCGTCGAGCCGCAGGTCTTTGCACTGCTCCGCTTCCTGATCGAAAATCGCGAGCGCATGGTCACAAAGGACGAGATCGTCACGGCCGTATGGAATGGTCGGATTGTTTCCGATTCTGCGATCACAAGCCGGATCAAGACTGCTCGTCAGGTTGTTGGCGATAATGGCCGCGCGCAATCAATAATCCGCACCGTCCACGGCCTCGGATTTGCCTTCGTCGCAGAAGTCACGACCCGCGCAACGCTGTCGGTCGCCAAGTCGGAAGAGGGCGTGACACGCGAGCAGCATGCCCAGTCGCGACCCAGCATCGCGGTGTTGCCATTTCGGCTCGTTGGGGCGATGGAGCCGAACTTTCCCATTGCAGAGGCGCTGCCGCACGATCTCATAACTGAACTGTCGCGCCTGCACTGGCTGTTTGTCATCGCGCGGGGGTCGTCGTTCCGCTTTCGCGGTGCAGACGCGACGCTGGAGGAGGTGCGCAGCAAGCTGAACGTGCAGTATTGTCTGACGGGCATCGTCGAAATATCGGGCAAGACCATGTCCGTGTCGGTCGAGCTCGGTGATACGCAGGACCGGGGCATTATCTGGGGCGAGCGGTTTCGCGGCGACGTCGGGGCTGTTCACGAAATACGCGACAGCATCATCAATGCGGTGACCAGCGCCGTCGAGGTGCGAATTCCCTTCAACGAGGCGCAACGCGCGCGACTGAAGTCGCCGGAAAATCTGGATGCTTGGGCTGCCTACCATCTTGGCCTGCAGCACATGTATCGCTTCAACAAGCCAGACAATGATCTGGCAACCAGCCTGTTCGAACGCGCGATCAAGATGGAGCCCGGCTTCGCGCGAGCCTACGCGGGTCTTTCCTTCACGCATTTCCAGAGCGCGTTTCTGCGGTACGCGGATGATACGGAAGCTACCCGGCTTGCACAAAGCTACGCGGCGCAATGCCTTGAGCGGGATCCGCTGGATCCCTTCGGTCATTTCACGATGGGGCGCGCCCAATGGCTGCGCGGCGATCTGGAGGCGAGCATTCCCTGGCTCGAGCGCGCCAATGTGCTCAACCCGAACTACGCGCAGGCTAGGTATTCCCGAGGCTGGGCGGAGACTTTCCTCGGCAGTGCCGACGCAAGTCAGGCCAACATCGCCGCCGCGCTCGCCCTTAGTCCGCTCGATCCCTTCGTTTATGGCATGCTGGGTGTGAGGGCCATGTCGCATCTGGTGCTCGGAGAGCCAGCGCAAGCGGCTGCCTGGGGCGAGCGAGCAGCAAACTCTCCCGGCGCGCATGCGCTGATAGAGATGATTGCGGCGACCACTCATGCACTTAACGGCAACGACGCCAAGGCCAAGGTCTGGGCCGAGTCTGCTCGCGCCCGCGCGGGCCATCTCAGTAAAACGGATTTTCTTCGCGCGTTTCCATTCCGCGATCCGCTGACGCGAAAGCTCATCACCGCAACACTGTCGCGGCTTGGCTTTTAGACCCGCCGCGACCTTGCCCGCCGAAGAGCGTCGCTTGTTGAGCGACGCTCTCGTTTGCGTTGGACCTCAAGGGACTTCGAAAACCCAGATGTTTGCCGTGCGGACGGCCGGGTTCCTGATTTCCGGAAGCATGTTCACGTAGGCCGTGCTGCGAACAGCGCCGCTGCCGCTGACAACCGCGATGTATTGCTTGCCGTTGACCTCGTAGCTGATGGGGTTCGAGTTCGGGACGTCGCCAAGGCGCGTCGTCCACAACCGCTTGCCCGTGCTCTGGTCATAGGCCGAGAAGGCGCGGTCCATGGAGCCCGCGAACACCAGACCGCCAGCCGTGGGCAGCGTGCTGGTGAGGATCGGCGCGCGCTCGCGCGTGATCCAGAGCTGCTTCTTGGTCAGCAGATCAAGCGCAACGAAGCGGCCATACAAGCCGTCGCTGTCAGGCATGGGCCGGTTGTTGGTGCGCACGCCAGTCGAGAGAAGACCGCGCTGGCCGTCCGGCAGCGGCACGAGATCCATGCAGGCTTCGATCAGCGGGACGAACAGGACGCCGGTGGTGGGGTTGAAACCCGAAGGGTTGAAGTTCTTCGAGCCGGCGGCGCTGGGACAGATCATTTTCGTCTTGCCGTCGCCCGGGATCAGGTTCGGATCGACGGTCTTGCGGCCAGTCACTGGATCAACGGCCGTGATATAGTTCTGCATGCCGAGGTCGATCGAGAACAGGTATTTCCCGGTCGCTGGATCCAGAGCATCGTGCATAGCCGCCTTGCCGGCGGTCACAAGAACGCGGCGCGCTGCCTTGCCGGTTCCGATGGTCATGATCTGGCGCTCATAGGCCCAGTCTAGGTCCATCTGGTCGTTTTCCAGATGCTGGTAATGCCAGACGAGTTTGCCGGTGTCCGGGTTCAGCGCGATCGTGGCGTTGGTGTAGAGCGCGTCGTTGTTGGCGCCGGGTACGCGATCACGGAGAGGCCTCGTGTCGTACGTGGGGGCAGGGCCGAAGAAGACGAGGTTGGTCTCCTTGTCATAGCTGCCCGGCGTCCAGATCGTGCCACCGTTGCGGGCCTCGTAAGGCATGTTGTTCCAGGTGTCGTAGTTCGGCTCACCCGGCTTGGGGATGGTGTTGAAGCGCCACGCCTCCTTGCCGGTCTTGGCGTCGAGCGCCACGATCACGGGCTTGGGGCCACGCGTTCCGAAGATCACCTTGCCGGCGGCGACGATGGGGCCGCCCGACGAGGTGAAGCCCGTTGCGCCGACGCCGGTGTTCCACATCACCTTGCCGGTCTTCATGTCGAGCGCCACGATGTGAGCATCGGACGTCGGCATGAAAACCATCGTGTCGTAGAGTGCGATGGATTTCTTCGGCGTGGGCGTCACGTCCTTCGGCAGGCGGTACGTGTATTGCCAGAGAATGTCGCCATTCACCGCGTCCACGGCCTGCATGACGTCCTTGAAGGCGTGGACGAACATGATGCCGTCATGCACCAGCGGCGTGTTCTGGTTCGGACCGGGAGGCAGGGACAGCGACCAGCTGAGACGCAGCTTGCTGACATTGCCCTTGTTGATCTGCTTGAGTGGGCTGTAGCCCTGTGCATCGCGCGTACGGCGTCCATCGAGCCAGTCCGCGGAAGAGGGCGAAGACAGCATCGCTTCCGTCACCGGCCTGATCTTGTTGATCGGGCTCGGCTTTGCGTTGGGATTGGGCGGCAATTTGATGCCGGCGGCGATCATGCCGGTGTTGGCCGTCGTCGACGGCATGGTCATGGTTTTCTGCGAAACGGTGGTCAGCGGCGTTCCGGCGGAGATGGTGTTCCGCGACATGAGATACGCGATGACGTTGAGGTATTCCTCTTCGGACAAGGAGCCGGGCTGGGCCGTCGGCATCGTGTCGGAGACGTAGTGGAAGAATTCCTCGACGCTCTTGCCCGCCCAGCGCAGCAGGAATTCGTCGCCCCGCAGCATGGGGCCGAATTCGCCGTCGTCGAGACCTGCGCCGTGGCAGGCGACGCATTGGCGTTCATAGGTCGTTTTTCCGGCCGTCGCCTGCGCCGCCGAATAGCTCGGGGTCTCTTGCGCCGCCGCGCTCAGGCACGCGCTCATGGCCAGGGCGGAAATCATCGAACTGCGAATATAGGATCTCATTTTCACGCTCTTGCTCTCGTCAACAATCAGGTCGAACCGGCGCCATCGCGAGGCGTCGGTTCATCGCTCTTCAATTGCATTGCAGCGTGCTGTCGGTTGCGCGACATCATCATCTGTCCTCCCAGTGTCTCCGGTGTTGATCACCGGTAGAGCCCTTTTTGTCCGCGCCAGATATCGCAGCGCGGCGGGCATGTATTTCTGCTTAGTCCCCTCGAACGGCCATCCGAGCATCTGGCGACGCTCTTCGGCCCCGAAGATCATTCCATAATCGCCTGTTCAGGTCGCCTGTCAAAGCAGCTTTGCAAATCACACCTGTCGGACCATGGGGCCTGTGGCGCTCACTTTGGGGTGAGGGGCACTTTGCCGCGACCTCACTTATGCGGCGCGCGCTCAGAATTGGACAAATTTGCAGCTTACGTTTCCGGGCCGCTATCGTTGGATTCCGAATAAGACCGAGGGCTTCCGCAGCGCCAGCTATGCCGGGGCGAAGGTGCCGCCGTTCAGCTCCCGGATCTCGAGTAGTCCGCGTTCCGTAATATACCCACTCACCAGCCGCGCCGGCGTTACATCGAATGCCGGGTTCGCCGCATTGGAGCCGAGGTTCACGATTCGCACGATCTGTCGCTCCCCGGTCGCCGTCACCCCCTGGATATGCGTTACCTCGTCGGCGGATCGCTCCTCGATAGGAACTTCACCTCCGGCAGATGTGCTGCCGTCAAAGGACGTGAAGGGCATGGCGACATAGAAAGGCACGCCGCAATCGTGTGCTGCGAGCGCCTTCAGGTAAGTGCCCACCTTGTTGATCGCATCGCCATTGCGCGTGACGCGGTCAACGCCGACGAAGCACACATCCACATCTCCACGCTGCATCAGCAAGCCGCCCGCATTGTCGGCGATCACGGTATGAGGCACGCCGTACTGGCTCAGCTCGAATGCAGTCAGCGCTGCGCCTTGATTGCGTGGCCGCGTTTCGTCCACCCAGACATGAACCGGAATACCCGCTTCATGGGCGAGATAGATCGGGGCGGTTGCCGTTCCATATTCAAAAGTTGCCAGAGCACCTGCGTTGCAATGCGTGAGAATTTGCACTGGCCGATCCGGTCGCCGGCGAGCAATCGCCTCGATCAGCGGAAGACCATGGCGGCCGATCGCCTCGCAATCCCGCGCGTCGGCATCGCACATTGCGCTGGCGCACGCATAGGCGGCGCCGGCGCGCTCCAGAGGCGGCAACGGTCGAACCGCACGCGCAATGTCGTCCAGCGCGCCCTTGAGATTGATCGCAGTCGGACGCGTGCGGATCAGAATATCGTAGGCGCGATCAAGCGCGGCATCCGAAGGGTCGTCGCGCAGCGCAATGCAAAGCCCGTAAGCGCCAGTGACCGCCAGCATCGGCGCGCCGCGCACCCACATTTGCTTGATGGCCAAGGCAGCCGTTTCAAGGCTCGCAATATCCGCCCATTCGACTGACCAGGGCAGCAGGCGCTGATCGAGCACGCGTACCGACCAGCCGTCCGCATTGAGAACGAGAGGGCGCGTGCGGACGCCATCGATCATCATGCTGCCGGCTCCACCGAGATGTCATCGAAGGTGGAGATAGCGTCCGTGTGTCGTGCGTCGCGATCAACCAGCTGCGTTTGCCAGCCGGAATGCTTCGCCGCAGCGATCTCACCTTCATGGTCCGACAGGAAAAGCAGGCTGCCGGGTGGTAGGCCGATCTCGGCAGCGATCCGTTGATACGATGATGGCTCCAGCTTGCTGCCGATGCGTGTGTCGAAATAGCCGTTGAACAGAGGCGTCAGGTCGCCCAAGGTCGTATACCCGAATATCAGACGCTGAGCTTCGACTGACCCGGATGAGTAGACGTAAAGAGGAACACCCGCTGCGCGCCATGCGCGCAGGGCGGTGACGGCGTCGGGATAAATGTGTCCGGTGAGTTCGCCGCTCTTATATCCATCTGCCCAAATCATGCCCTGCAGTGTCTTGAGCGGCGCGATCTTTCGATCCTCACCCATCCATCTTTCCAGCAGGTCGACAATCTGCGCGGGCGTTAGCGATGCGTCCCGTTGAAGGTCGCGTACTTCGTCCAGAATTGTGCTCACTTCACTCCGGGCGACAAAATCGCGAAGCCGCGCCCGTGCATAGGGAAACAGCACATCCTTCACGAACGCGATGCTGCTCGTTGTGCCTTCGATCTCGGCCACAATCGCGCCGCCTGCGAACGCTCTCACGCGACAG
>ERZ724517.1557-NODE-1557-length-12537-cov-3.621775_pt1 | contig 12537 bp, 9 predicted proteins | sample MGYA00376050_ERZ724517 | MGnify/ENA primary metagenome ERZ724517 (study PRJEB28724, sample SAMN07190886) | activated sludge metagenome | isolation source: activated sludge of sewage treatment plant in Hong Hong | place: USA: Christiansburg, Virginia | collected... | reverse complement strand
TGCCATCACGGGCACTCTGGAGGAGAGCCGCGCAACAGAAGACATGGCCAAAGGGTACGCCTCTCTGGGTGCTATAATGGCCGTTTCAAGAGATGGCACCACAGTCTTTTCCAAACGGTACCGAGCCGAAACCCGCTGGCGGTCTGATTTCATCGGGGCGATAGCAATTCCCGAAGCATTCCGTCAGTATAATGGCCTCTATTCCCAATTGGTGCGTACCGTGTTTGCCGATCCAGAATTCATTGCGGCGCTAAAGAAATGAGCGCAGAGACAGAAGCCGCCGCCGAGCTTGAACGCGTTGCGCGCCTGATCGCCTATCATTCGCAGCGTTATCACACCGAAGATGCGCCTGAAATCAGCGATGCGGACTATGACGCGCTGGTCAAGCGCAACAATGAGCTGGAGGCGGCGTTTCCAGACCTTGTTCGTGCAGATTCACCCTCGAAACTGGTTGGGGCGGCACCGGCGTCCCACCTGTCCAAGGTCACGCATTCCAAGCCGATGCTGAGCCTCGACAATGCCTTTGATGATGACGAAGTAAAAGACTTTGTCGGGCGCGTCCGGCGTTTCCTGAACCTTGGCGACAACGCAACGGTTGCGCTGACCGCCGAGACCAAGATTGACGGCCTGTCCTGTTCGCTGCGCTATGAGAAGGGGCGCCTTGTGCTCGCGGCAACGCGCGGCGACGGAACCGTGGGTGAAGACGTCACGGCGAATGTTCTCACCATTGCCGACATACCGCAACAGCTCGGCGTCGTCCCTGGCGCCGCAGGCGCAACGATTCCAGACGTCTTCGAAATCCGGGGCGAGGTCTATATGTCCAAGACCGATTTTGCTGCGCTCAATGCTGCGCAGCAAAAGCTGGATGGAAAGCTGTTTGCGAACCCGCGCAATGCTGCTGCAGGCTCGCTACGCCAGAAGGATGCAAGTGTCACTGCTTCCCGGCCGTTGCGGTTTTTTGCGCATGGCTGGGGCGAAGCCTCCGCCCTGCCCGCTGATACGCAATCCGGCGTCATGGCAGCGATCGCAGCCTGGGGCCTGCCTGTCGATAGCCGGCTGGAACGGACTGAAACAGTGGAAGGCGCACTGGCCCATTATGCTGCAATCGAAGCCGAACGGTCTGACCTGCCGTTTGACATTGACGGCGTGGTTTACAAGGTTGATCGGCTCGACTGGCAAGCACGGCTGGGCTTCGTCGCAAAGGCGCCACGCTGGGCGATTGCTCACAAGTTCCCCGCCGAGCAGGCGCAGACGACGTTGCTTTCGATAGATATTCAAGTTGGACGGACAGGCAAGCTGACTCCCGTAGGTCGGCTGCAGCCTGTAACAGTCGGCGGGGTCGTGGTCTCAAACGTTACGCTGCACAACCGCGATGAGATCGGTCGTTTGGGTGTCCGCCCCGGGGACCGTGTGCTGGTCCAGCGCGCGGGAGACGTCATTCCGCAGATCGTCGAAAACCTGACGCGTGGCGACGACAGGCCTGCCTACGCATTTCCCAATCGCTGCCCCGAATGCGATTCCGAAGCCGTGGCCGAGGAAGGCGAAGTCGATGTCCGCTGCACAGGCGGCCTCATCTGCCCCGCCCAGAGGGTCGAGCGGCTGCGGCATTTCGTCAGCCGGGCAGCAATGGACATCGAGGGCCTGGGCGAAAAATCAATCCGTGAGTTCTTCGATCTTGGATGGCTTCACTCACCCGCCGACATCTTCCGTCTCGCGGAGCATCGCGAAGAGCTTGTCTTGCGCGAGGGCTGGAAGGCAAAGTCTGCCGACAATCTCCTTGCCGCAATTGAAGCAAAGCGGGCGGCTGATCCCGTGCGGCTGCTTTTCGGACTCGGCATCAGGCATGTGGGGGCAGTTACAGCAAAGGACCTGCTCAAGGCCTTCGGTTCAGTTGCCCAGATTGCGCAGGTTGCGCGCGATACTGACGCGTTGGAACAACTCACCGCCATCGACGGTATCGGGCCCGTCGTTGCCGAAGCGCTGATCGAATTCTTCCACGAACCACACAATCTTGACGTCTGGGATGATCTTCTGAAAGTGACCGACCCTCAGCCCTACGTCTCCAACGTCAGGGCTTCGTCAGTCTCGGGCATGACCATTGTCTTTACCGGAAGCCTGGAAACCATGAGCCGCGACGAGGCAAAGGCTCAAGCCGAGGCATTGGGCGCAAAGACGGCCGGATCGGTGTCCGCAAAGACGGATCTGGTGGTCGCAGGACCCGGTGCTGGATCAAAGCTGAAAAAGGCCCTGGAATTGGGGATTCGTGTGATCGATGAGGCGGAATGGGCGGCGATCGTCGCCGGCTAGCATGAGGCGAACAGGTTGCGCCTGCCGTTCTACTTCGTGGCAAACAGCAGTCGTCCCGGCCCCAGTCGAGCCAAGACCATCTGAAGTTCATTATCCGAAACGGCAAAACATCCTTGGCTACGCCCCACCCTGCCCTGCATATTGGCCATATCATCGCTGACATAGGATGCCGAGTGGATCACGATACCCCTTTTTTCGGCCAGATCGTTGCACGGTTCAAGACCGGTAAGCCTCCGGGATCGGCCGTGCTTTCCATAGTAGGTATCGCCCGTCAGGAAGCTGCCCGGCGAAGAGGCTTCCGAACCCGGACGGTTGGAAAATGACTGGACCCAGCCACTATTTCCCGGATCGGAGCCACGACCATGCGAAACCAGCAGGCTGGTCGTCCGGCCGCCCAAAAGGTCAACGAGGTAAAATCGCCGACTGCGGGAGGCCATGCCGAAATCGACAATGCCAATCCAGTCGCGATGCACGATGCGGCCCCGGTGCCGGTCAAGTGCAGCAAGGGCCCTCGGCAAAATGTCCGGTGTCCGGTCGCCCAAAACAGCCGCAAATGCCTTTGGAACGCAAAGCGACACTGATGCAACCGCACCGGCAGTCAGAAAACTGCGTCTATTCAATTATATAAACCCAAATTGTGAAAATCATTCATGTGTGTAGGTAATAGCCCTGATTGAGCCATTCAATGGACGCGCGCAGGTCTTCATCATGAGAATAAGTCTGTTGATCGCAGTTGTGTTCCTGACGACGGCCAACGCTGCCCCGGAATCGGCGACCGTGCCGAAATGGCCGGAAGAGCAGGTCCGGGCGCTCCGACGCTGGGCCGTTGCTGCACCGCTGGATGCCTTGCCCCAACCCTCAACGTCCAATCTGGACAAGGCTGTAACAAGCCAGAACCAGGAAGAGATCGACAGGGCGGCGACTGATCTTGCGCTCCGACTGGCTCGGATGCACCTCTTGGGCAGCGCTTCGGTCGAAACCCGCAGCACGTGGCATATGCCCGATGTTGACGAATATTATGACCTCAAGTCCTACCTTTCCTTCATGCTCGGCAAGGAGGATATCGATCTCTTCTTTTCACTGCTGATTCCACATCACCCAGACTATTCTGCACTGCGGGCGGCCTATGCCGACGAGAAGGATCCAGCGCGCCGTGCCACGCTTGCCCTGAACATGGAGCGGTGGCGGTGGCTCCCCGTAGACCTGGGCGAGACCTTTCTGATCGTGAATGCGGCGAGGTTTGAAGTGACCTACTGGCAAGACGGCAACATGTTCGGCACATGGCCTGTCATTGTCGGCAAAGCCAAGACTCCGACGCCGACCTTCGCGACCTTCGTCAAGGGCGTGACGTTCAACCCCTGGTGGACAATCCCGAAGAGTATCGTGGCCGAAAGCGTCGGCGCCTTGGTGCGCCGTAATCCGGCAGAAGCCCGACGGCGGGGTTATGTCTGGGGTAATGGCAGCTATCGCCAGAAGCCGGGGCCTAAAAACGCGCTGGGCCAGATGAAGCTGGAAATGCCCAACCAGTTCAGCATCTATCTCCATGATACGCCGTCCAAGGATCTGTTCCTCAAGGACGTCCGTGCCTTCAGCCATGGCTGTATCAGGGTTGGCGATGCATTGGGCTTTGCGCATACGCTCCTTCGCGGAAGCGTGACCAAGGACAGGATCGACGCCATCGTCGCGGGTCAGGAAACCCAGACTTTTGCGCTGCCCAAGGCGATCCCGGTCTACGTGACTTACTTCACTGCGGATGTAGACAAGGACGGGCGCGTTGCCATCCTGCCGGACATTTACAAACGTGACGCTGGTGCCGGAGCCGCGCCAATACGCTGCGCTGGATAATCGCCGCAAATCGACTTTGCGCCCATGCCGGGCGCTCCGAACTAGCGCGCCAGGAGCAAGGGGAACGGAGAGTCGTTCAGCAAATTGCGTGTGACGCCGCCGAACAGATATTCCCGCGCCCTTGAATGTCCGTAGGCACCCATGACAAGATATTGCGCCTTGAGCTGCTTTGCAGTTTCGATCAGTAGCGTTCCAACCTCTCCGCTATCTCCGCGACGCTCATGCAGCTCCGACACGATTCCGTGACGAGCGAGATATTCCGAGGCAGCCAGTGAGGGAAACGCATGATCCCGGCCTTCCGAGACGGAGACAATATGGACATTGCCGGCGCTCGCAAGAAGCGGCAGCGCGGCGCGAAGCGCGTGGCCAGCTTCAAAACTGCCATTCCAGGCAACGACGGCTGCGCCAGTTGCATCGAAAGCCTTGGCCGTATCCGGAACAAGCAGGACGGGCGTCGAAGCCCCCATGACAACGTCACCAACGAGGGCGTGGGCGATCCCTTGCGGCTTGTCACCCACTGGATGACTCATGATGATAAGATCGCTCAGCATTGAGCGACTAACCAAGGCTTGCGCTGGATCGGCGGTGGAGTCGGCATAATCCCAGGATATGTCTTCCACCTTCAGACGTTGCTCTACGCGAGCCTGCAAGAGAGCCTTGTTTTCCTCGAGTTGCTTGAGCACGTCGTTCATGACGAAAACGCCGCCAAAATTGTCAAACGCGACATAGGCATTGATCGGCGTCACATAGAGGCAGGTCAAATGCCCCTTCGATGCGCGAACAATGTCCAGCGAAGTCTGGAGCCGGGCTTCGAAACCAGCGTCGTCCTGAATGTGCAGCAGTACAGACTTCATGTGCTTGCCTCCTCTTCGCCAAGTGCGATCATGGCCATCCGTCTGGGCGCGGCCGATCATTCTTGCCAGCAGAATATCCGACCAACCGGGCCAGTGGAATCAGGGACTATACGGAGCCGCCCAATTCCCCTTTTAGCGTGGCCAATGCCAGCAGGAGCGGCTTTGCCTCTGTTGGCCGGCATCCGGAGAATTCAAATTCAAAATGAACAGGATTTTAGAGGGAAAGCTGTTGCATCGGCGCGCCCGAAATGGGCGTCAAATGCCATTCCTGTCTGCTTGTCCGAAGTGTATAGCCGCAAACCTGCGACCAAGGGAGAATTCCAATGCCGATTTTGCACCGTGCGACTGGCTTTGCCGCCTTCCTTTTGTGCTCGGGCGCTTCATGGGCCAGCCCCCCTGCAATCAATGCCATTTCCGACATTGCGCACGACGCAACGCCAGCAACACGCGTTGTCCTCGAGCAAGCTGCCCGCGACCTGCCGCCAGAAGACGGACAGGATTTCGAATTTGCGCAACGCGGCTTCATTGCAACCTGGCCTGATTCCGTGATCCGCCAAGCCAATGGAAAACCGAGTTTTGACTTGTCTGGCAACGACTTTATCGAGGGACCGGCACCTCAGACAGTTCATCCGGCTCTATGGCGACAGAACCGCGTTTTACGGGCAGAGGGACTCTTTCGGATCACATCCGGTCTCTACCAAGTTCGCAATTTCGACAATTCGAACGTGTCCTTCATCGAAACGCCCAACGGATGGATTATAATTGATCCGCTGACCGTCGCAGAAGTTGCGCGAGCAGCCTTTGACCTTGTCAAAAAGCATGTGGCTGACAAGCCCTTATTGGCGATCATCTATACACATTCGCATTCGGATCATTTCGCTGGCGCACCGGGCATTGTCGATCCTGCCGATGTGGCGTCCGGCAAGGTGAAGGTGATCGCGCCCAAAGGCTTTGTCGAAGAGGTGGTCAGTGAATGGATGATTGCTGGAACGGCGATGGGCCGCCGGGCTTTTTACCAATTTGGGTACTTCTTGCCCCGAGGGCCAAAAGGGCACGCCGGAATGGGAATGGGCACGGCCATTGCTGCGGGCCAACAGGGTTTTATTCCCCCGACTGTGGAAATTGAGCGGACCGGGCAAAGTCTCAGGATCGATGGAGTCGAGCTCGTTTTCCAAATGACGCCGGGTGCGGAAGCACCGGCAGAGTTCAACATTTGGATACCGTCGCTCAAAGCAATTTGCAGCGCCGAAACTGCGACTTCAACTCTCCACAATGTCCAAACGCTTCGCGGCGCCAAGGTGCGCGATGCGAAAGCCTGGGGAGACTATCTGACTGAAACACTGCGCCTTTGGGGCGCGGAGGCGGACGTCATTTTTGCCTCCCATCATTGGCCGCGGTTTGGCAATGAAACCATTCGAACGTATCTGTCGCGGCAGCGCGACGCCTATAAGTTCATTCATGATCAATCCGTACGCCGAATGAACATGGGGCAGACGCCCACGGAAATCGCCGAAAACCTGACAATGCCGCCGGCCTTGCGCGCCGATTGGTCGGTTCGCGGCTTCTATGGGACTGTCAGCCACAATGCCAAAGCTGTCTATGATCGCTATATGGGCTGGTATGATGGGGTTCCTGCCAACCTTAATCCGTACCCTCCGACGGAGCGTGCGAAACGATTGATTGCGGCGCTAGGAGGTTCGAGCGCCCTTCACCGTGTGACGCGAAAGGCCTTCGCATCCGGGGACTATCGATGGGCTGCAGAGCTCGGGCAAAATGGGGTCTTCGCCGACCCCTCCGACCGTGTGTCACGGACGCTGCTTGCCGACAGCTATGAGCAACTCGGATACCAGTCCGAGAGCGCCATTTGGCGCAATATCTACCTCACAGGCGCACGCGAATTGCGCAGAGGAAGTCCGGATCGCGTCGCAGAAACCGGGCCTAACTATCTGATGATGGCCACCCCTCTGGCAGACTTTCTGGACCTCGTCGAAACGACGCTCGTGCCAGAAAAGGCAGGCGAGACGAAGCTGGCATTCAACATTTTCGACACAACCAGTGGAGAGCAATTTGCGGTGACATTGGAAAATGCTGTTCTCGTGAGCGAGAAGGGCCAGTCCATTCCGGGAGCTCCCACCCTATCTGCGGCAAAGCCGATTATTCTGGGTGTGCTTTTCGGCCAGGCCAAACTCGATGCGATGGTGGCTTCCGGACGGGCGCGGCTCACTGGCGACGGATCACAGATCCAGCAGCTAGTTGGATTCTTGAGCATGCCCAAACTGGACTTCGCAATTGTCGAACCGTGAGAGCGGGCATTCAAGGACGATCTGCAGACGCGGCGGCGCACTACCCAGACGCGATATGGCTCAAGATGATCTGTTCAGCGCACTCGCCAAGTCACGCAGATACTTCTGGGTGATCTTGGTCAGGCTAAGAAAGGCCAGATTGGCCTTGTCTGTCGCGGTCATGTATTTTCGATCGTCTCGCCTTATCCACCCTTTCTGGATGAGAATTTCGAGCTTTCGCCGCACTGTCTCTCTTGGAATACCGGTGAATTCGGAAATCGATTGAAGATTGATCGGCAGCGCCTCCACACGTCCCACTGTTCCACCGACAAACGCTTCGATGCTCATCGCCTCGGGCGCACATCGCTCGCTGAACGTCCGCTCTCCAATAATGGCCATGACGAGGAACAGATCCAAGTCACCGTCACACGCTCTGCGGCACTCGGCAAGGTAGCGGGTCAAATACCCGGCATGCGCAGCATGAATCTTGCCGAATTTCTGATCGGAATTGCCGTCGTTCATACGCATTTATCGATTTCGGATCGCGCCGAAAGGCATGCCGACAATGACCGCGATTCCGATCGGGGCTGGAGGCAAGTCCCGCAGCGGGCCAGATGGAAAAATATGCAGCACGCGGACTATGGCCCGCGTACTGCATATTTGATTTCCTGCGACTTAGAATTCCATGTCGAGGGTTACGCCATAGGTCCGCGGATCGCCATAGATCGTTCCGGCAAAGCCGAGCTGACCAAAATCAACAGCCCGGGAAACGTATTTCTTGCTCGTCAGGTTCTTGCCCCAGAAGGTCAAACCGATATCCTTGGTGATACCTCCAATGGAAATGCCATCAACCCGCAGTTGCGCATCGACCAGGCCACGTGAATCGCCCTTTGTCTGCTCCTTGAAAGGCGCGGTGATCGGATTTCCGAACATGTAGTAACCGTCGATATAGGTGTACCCGACGCGCGCCGTAACCTTGGCATCCCCTCCGATCGGGAATTGCGCGTTGGCTGCAATGGCTCCGGTCCAATCAGGTCCATAGGCTGGTTCCACCACGCTCGAAATATCCGCCGGCTGGTTTGCAGCATTCAGGGTCAAATATTCCTTGAACTTCTTATGCGTGTAACCGACGTTGCCATCGAACCAGATGTTATCCGTCGGTCTGACCTGCGCCTCTATTTCAAAGCCAGTGTACTGCACCTTGCCGGCATTATCGACGGCCGTGCCGAAGCTTCCACCGCCGGTGATCGGGATTGGCACCGCGAGTTGCAAGTCTGAATAGTCATTCAAGAAAACAGAGGCATTAACGCGCGCAACCTTGCCGAACTGTGCCTTGACGCCCGCTTCATACGACCAGATGACTTCGTTGTCGAATGGCAGCAGGCCAAGATTGGCCGCAACGTTTGTCGGCTGTCGAGCATTGAAGCCGCCCGAGCGATAACCGCGCGCAACGCGGGCATACAGGTTAACATCATCATTGGCCCGGTAGTCGAGCGTGAGATTGCCCGTCCAATCGCTGAATTTTGCCCGCTTGTCGTTCAAGGCAATTTCAGCCGCATTTGTGTATGCTGCCGCGCCATTCTGAAAGCGCGCCAGTTCCTTGGTATCCCAAGTATAGCGAAGGCCAAGCGTCGCACCAAACGCGCCATCCTTGCCACCGGGGCGATATTCTGCCTGTCCATAGACGGCGGTCGACTTGCCGCGCGCTCGATACCCGAGCGTTACAGCCTGCTGAGCACCCCGATAGCGCGCGGGATTGTTCGCCTGCAACAAGGGCGCAAGCGCGCCGAAGTTTGTCGCATTGTAAACAGCCTGATTGGTGTCCAGAACAAAGACAAAATTCTGATCGTTCTTTTCGTAACCGTTCTCCCTGAAGAAGAACGCACCGACGACCCAATTGAAGGCTCCATCCCCATCTGAAAGCAATTCAATTTCCTGACTGCCCTGGTTCTGGCGCCGCTCGTTCGTGGCCTGGAACAACGAAACATTTGCCGTCACTACAGGTTGGCTAGCGAGGAACGCAGCGTTGCCGGGAGGGAGGAAGAGACCCAGAACCCCCGCAGGAAAGCCGTTGAGAGTTGTCGAGGGTGCACCGAGAACAGCGCCTCGGATGGTTCCAAGGCCATCAAGATCGCTGCCCCGGATATTGTTGCGCCAGCGGCGAAATGCCGTCGAGCTGCGCAATGTTGCGCCACCGAGATCGATCTCCACTCGGAACAAGTTGCCCCAGATTTTGTCAGTTGATGCACCGGCCTGATCGAGACAGATCGGTGAAATGCGGCTTAAGGAGACGTCTTTTCCGCAGCCCGCCTGTACTATGCTTGATTGCGCCAAATACTGCTGGACAGGTGCCGCCGTGACATTGGTAAATCCCGGAGCGAAAACGGTCGGGTCGGGAATCCCGTTGCCAAGGGCCGCCAGTTGCTGCGCATGCGGAACACCCGTCGTTTTCGTGTAATCGAAGATATGCTTGATCTTGATGTTTTCACTAGGCTCGAAAATCCATGCAAAGCGATAGCCGTCAGTCTTGGCTCCACCCGGGTCCAGTCGGTCCTTCGGCTGCAACAAATTGTCGATGACGCCATCGCGCCGTTTGCGAAGACCAGAGAAGGTCATCTTCATCGTGTCGCCAACGACCCGTCCAGTATCAAAGGACAGCCGCAACAAATTCTGGTCGAAGTTGCCGAGCCCGCCCCGTAGTTTCAGGCTGGTCTCTTCGGAAGGTTCACGCGTGATGAAGTTCACTGCACCGCCCGTCGTGTTACGCCCGAACAGAGTCCCTTGCGGACCCCGAAGAACTTCAATCCGCTCAATATCAGCGACTTCAAACGAAGATGTCGAAGAGCGGGCGAGATAGACCCCATCAAGATACAGGCCAATCGGCGAATCAAATCCCTGAGTTTCGTCTGCCGGTGTCGGGACACCACGGATGGTCACAACCGCTGCAGAAGAGTTTGTCGTGCCGCCCAGAACGGAAACGTTCGGAGCCAATGCGCCAATATCCTTGATCTCAGCCAGACCTTGAAATTCAGCCTGAGCGCCGGAAATAGCCGAGATTGAAAGCGGGATATCTTGAAGATTCTGTTCGCGCTTTTGTGCCGTAACAACGATGTCGCCCAAGACTGAATCGTCATTTTCCGCACCCTGCGCATAGGCTGGCATGACAAAACTGCCGATGCTGACCCCTGCAAGCAATGCGAACGCAGCCTTGCGATTGAACTTTGCCATATTGTCCTCCCCTCAGGTCGACTCCCGCCCTTTTCCTAAGGGCTGCGGTGTCAATATTCTCACCGCCATCAGGGATGCCAACAAACGTAATAAATGTCAAATCATTCTACGCATTTGCTATCTCATAGATGGATTTGGCTTCATTTTGCGGAAATTTATGCTCGCTTTAAAACAAATTTCTACGCGACAGCATCCCAAGGTGCGTCCGATGTGCCGCGTGTTGCATAGGTGCCGTTCACCCGGGCGTGAAACTCACCGGCCCGAGCGCGCGGATTGTAAAATTGTTTGTACCAGATGCGAAGCTTATCGAACGGACCGTCGCCCTTCACCATCATGGGGTTGATACAAGGGCGCTTGTTGGCCCAGATTTCAAAATCCTGTGCAAACGCATCGACGCCTGCAACTTCATACCCTTTGGCCATGGCGACGTCTTCGTCAGTGGGGACGGCGTTCTTGACTTTAACAAGAAGGCCATACCAGACCTTGATGGAGCCATCATCTACGGGCGTATGGGCGATGAGCATGTGCGAAGGATATTCGCCGATCATGACCGACTGCAAAATCCCGGGTCCGGTGTACCAGGTATCGTTTGTCATTGGCTCCGCTCCTGACCCGGCAAGAGTCTTGTGCCCGGCAGCAAGAATCTGACGGCAAACATGCCCATCGAATTCATTGTTGAACGAAACCATGTCAACAGAGCCGTGAACGGGTTCGAGGTGTCCCTTGTCCGTCATATTATCGACGACCTCCTGGGGATGAGAATCAAGCACACCCAGACATTCGATCTTCCAGTTCACCCAATGCGGCGTATCATATGGCTCGAACGCCGGAACATCATAGTCCGGCTCACCACCCTCGGCATCATGCCAGGCCCAAATTACGCCAGCACGTTCGATCACCTTCCAGCTTTTCAGGCAAGCGGCCTTAGGCGGCGGTGCCGGGGAATAGGGGATATCATTACACTGGCCGTCAGGCCCAAAGCGCCAACCATGATATGGACAGCGGATATTGTCACCTTGCACATGCTCCTTGTCCTTCACGACATAGGATGTCGTATTCTTGGCAAGATGCGTACCCATGTGCGGACAATAGGCTTCGACAAGGAAAACCCGTCCAGAATGGCCGCGATAAAGCGCCATATCTTCGCCAAAGTAGCGAACGGAAATTGGTGTCGTGGTAACCTCCTGCGAGGTCGCGACCATGAACCATCCGCGGGGAAAGCAATATTCTCCCAAACCATAGTCAGCCGTTTTCGCCATGCTCCGCTCCTCTCCACAACGCGCAGAGATCGATAACCCAAAATACGTATGATTGGCAACAACTATCTATAATTGCGGACAATACGTAATTTCATCGATATATTTTTACGCAGATGCCAATCAATCGTCATTGTCGATGATGTGATCGGTTTCCGTGATCCTCACAACGCGGGCATCATACTTGACTGTCTTGACGGCTATGGATGTTTCCACGTGATGCACACCGGGCAGTGACAGTATCTGATCCGACGCCACGGTATGCAAATGGTCGAGTTCGTTGAACAGGCAAATGGCAAGAATATTGAAGCGCCCCATTGTGATCATGACGGCGTTTACAGTTGAAAGATCAGCAATCCTCTTTGCAATCTCGCGAACTCTTTCAACTTCGGCCAATACGCCAATAAACGCCATCTTTGTCGAATTCTCGAGGCCGAAGCTGGTTATGGCCGTAAAGGCAATAAGCCTGTCCTGCTGCAAGCGCTTAATGCGCCCGCGAACGGTTCCCTCAGTCACTCCCAGGTCTGCCGCGATTTTCCGGTTGGAGACGCGCGCATCAGTGGACAATATCTCAACGAGCTGCCTGTCCAGATCATCCATCACGGGGCTGCTCACGCTGCAGTCCTTGCTTCTATCGGCGCAACATCGAATTTATATTTTACGATATCCACGGCAATTGCTGGGCTCATTGAGCGAATGCCGCGCACTTTGGAAAACTTGTTGAGCATGAGGTCGGACAATTCATCGAAGTCATGCAGCGCGACC
>ERZ724517.1555-NODE-1555-length-12543-cov-11.549488_pt1 | contig 12543 bp, 10 predicted proteins | sample MGYA00376050_ERZ724517 | MGnify/ENA primary metagenome ERZ724517 (study PRJEB28724, sample SAMN07190886) | activated sludge metagenome | isolation source: activated sludge of sewage treatment plant in Hong Hong | place: USA: Christiansburg, Virginia | collected... | reverse complement strand
CGGCGCGTTTTTAGCCGTGGGAAATAGTGATAAACCTTTTCCAGACTGTCCTTCAGTTCGGCTCGCGAAATCGAGCGCGTATAGGCACCGGTCAGCAGGTTTTCCTCAATGGTCAAGTGACCAAAACAGTGCCGCCCTTCCATGACCTGAATCACCCCGCGCTTGACCAGTTCATTGGGCGTCAGCTGGTCGATGCGCTGGCCCTTGTATTCCACCGAGCCCTTGGTTACATCGCCGCGTTCAGCGTGCAGGAGGTTGGAAATGGCCTTCAGCGTTGTCGACTTGCCGGCACCATTGGCACCGAGCAACGCAACAATTTTGCCTTTCGGCACGTTCAGCGACACCCCCTTGAGCACCAGAATCACGTGGTCGTAGATGACCTCGATATTTTTTATGCTCAAATAGTTGTCGACCGCAACAGCGGCAGTTTGTGTACTCATAGCTGTTCCCGAAGCATGGAAACTGGCAGCCAACGAGAGGTCACCCCCTCGCCGACCACCTCTGTTGCCTTATTTTTCCTTGGAGCAATCACGCGGCGTGATGCCCTTTTCTTTGGCGTACTGTTTGGCAGAGGCTTGGAACAGTGGGTGGATCAAACCCTTGTTCCCCTCGATCCAGCCGGACACCGGCACCCATTTGGCGCCGTCCCATTGCTGAATCTTCACCTTGCCGGAACCTTCGTGGTTGTCGCAGGAGGTCTTGATTTCCGGCAGCAAATCGGTAGCGCCCAGCGCCTTCAGGCGGGCATCGGTAATGTTCAGGTTTTCCAGCGCCCAGCGCACCTGCTCGCCGTTCATCGCCTTGCCCTTGCCATACTTTTCCTGCGCTTTGCGAATCGCTTCGACCGACAAAACGGCCGCAGAAACGCCACGGTTATAAAGAATGGTACCGATCTTGGTCGGGTCCTGCATGTTGCCCTTGCCAGCACCATAGACCACCTTCTCGATGTCGGCGATCACCGGCACCTGCTTGCCGGCGACATTCCAGGTCGCGGCCATGTAGCCCTTGGCAGCATCCCCGGCCGGCACGACGTCCTCTTCCGAACCGGTCCACCACGAACCGATCATCTTGTCGCGCGGGAAGGCGACCTTCTGTGCCGCCTTGAGCGCGGTCTGGTTCATCACGCCCCAACCCCAGAAGACAACGAAATCAGGCTTTTCCTGACGTATCTTCAACCACTGCGCGCCCTGCTCGTTACCCGGGTGAGCCACCGGGATCTGCACCAGCGTGAACTTGTTCAGCGATGCCTCGGCTTCCATCGCGATGATGGCTTCCTTGCCATAGGCAGAATCGTGATACAGATAAACGATCTTCTTGCCGGCCAGATTGCCGGCATTTTTGTCCTTGATGAACTTGATGATGGCCGAGGCCTGCATCTGGTAGGTCGTCACCAGCGGGAAGGCATAGGGGAAAACTGAGCCGTCCACCGCATCGGTGCGGCCATAGCCCATCATCGCCAGCGGCAGCTTGTCCTGAGCCGACTTGTCGATCAGCGCATAGGAGATACCGGTAGACATTGTGTGCAGCGGCCCAGCTGACTTGGCCGCCTTGCTCTTGAGGCGCTCGTAACATTCGACGCCCTTGGCGTTGTTGTATTCGGTTTCACATTCTTCATAGGTCATCTGAACACCATTCACTCCCTTTTCCTTCAGGTTGACGTAGTTCAGATAGTCAATGAAGCCGCCGTAGAACGCCTGGCCGTTGGAGCCATAGGGGCCGACACGATAGTCAATCAGCGGAAAGAACTGCTCTTCCGCGGCCATGGCTGCAGATGACAGCATGGCGAAAGAAACCGCAGCGGCGGCGAGGGCGGGTTTGAATTTTTTAATCATGAATGTCTCCTCCAGATTTACAGAAAAGCGACGGGGCCGCCGCTATAACAACAGCCACTCCTAGTGCGGGAAAGGCCACAAACGCAGTTTCTCCTTGGCGATTTGCCAAAGCCGGGCCAGGCCGTGCGGCTCAACGATCAGGAAGAACATGATGAGCGCCCCGAACACAGAAATCTGAATGTGCGATACGGTAGCGCTGGCAAAGGGCAAACCGAACAAATCGGCAATGAACGGCAGAGCCACATCGAGAAAAATGGGCAGCAGCAGGATGAAAGCAGCGCCGAGAAAACTGCCCATGATTGACCCAACACCACCGATGATGATCATGAACAGTATCTTGAACGACATTTCCAGCGAGAAGCCATCCGGCTCAACCGAACCCAGGTAACAGAAGGCATACATCGCCCCCGCCACGCCGCAATAGAAGGAACTGACGGCAAAGGCGAGCAGTTTGGTCGGCATCAGGCGGATGCCGATCACCGAGGCGGCGACGTCCATGTCACGCACCGCCATCCAGGCCCGGCCGGTAGAAGAACGAACCATGTTCTTGGCCGCCAGCGCCATGACCACAACGACCGACAAGACCAGGAAATATTTTTCTACCGGTGTATTCAGTTCATGGCCAAAGATAATCAACTTCTGGGTCGAAATGACACCGGAGGATGAGTTGTTGGATAGCCAGGGAAACTTGGTCAGACACCAGACAATAAAAAACTGCGCGGCCAATGTCGCCACCGCAAGGTAGAAGCCCTTGATGCGCAAGGAGGGCAAACCAAACAAAATTCCCACGCCGGCAGCGGTCAGCCCGGCGAGCATGAAGCTGACCAGTACGGGAATGCCTTCTATCCGTAACTGGAAGTTGTAGGCGGCATAGGCGCCAACCGCCATGAATGCTGCCGAGCCCAGCGAGAGCTGCCCGGCATAGCCGGTCAGCACATTCAGACCGAGCGCCGCCAGAGCAAAGATCAGGAAAGGAATCAGAATGGCCGAGAACCAGTATTCGCTGGCAAAGAGCGGCACGCCGACAAAAGCGACGACGAGCAGCGCAATGACCCCAATCCGGTCCTGGCGGATCGGAAACAGTTGCTGGTCAGCGGCGTAGGAGGTCTTGAATTGACCAGCTTCACGGTAAAGCATCTTGTTTTATCCCCTCTTACACGCGGTCGATATGTTTTTCACCGAACAGCCCTTCAGGCCGCACGAGGAGGAAGAGCAGCGCCAGTACGTAAGGGAACCAGCCCTCGATGCCGCCAAAGTTGCCACCAAAAAGATCCTGCATGACCGGTGGGATGTAGATTTCAGCCAGTTTTTCGGAGGCACCAATGATCAGGCCACCGACGATGGCGCCCGGCACGGAAGTAAACCCCCCTAGGATCAATACAGGCAGCGCCTTGAGTGCAGTGAAAGTGAGCGCAAACTGTACACCATTGCGGGCGCCCCACATCATCCCGGCGACCAGCGCGACGAAACCGGCCACACCCCAGACGATGGCCCAGATGTGTTGCAAGGGAATACCGATCGACAAAGCGGCCTGATGGTCATCGGCCACTGCCCGCAAGGCACGGCCGATACGGGTGTATTGGAAGAACAGGGCAAGCGTGGCGACCAGCACACCGGCGACTCCAGCAGCAACCAGATCGAACTTGGAAATCACCATGTTCCAGTTGTCGAGTATCCAGGGAATCGGCTCATCGACAATGCCCAGCTCCAGCGCCCGCGGGTCGCTGCCGAAAATCATTGGCGCCACGCCTTCAATAAAGAAGGCCAGACCAATGGTTGCCATGAACAGGGCGATCGGCGGCTGATTGACCAGTTTGCGCAAGACAAATTTCTCGGTGGCAATACCGAACAAGGTCATGATCAGAAAAGCGAGAATGATGGCCAGCCAGAGTGGTGCGCCCTTCTCTATACAACCGACAACGGAGAGCGCAGCGAGATAAACCATGGCACCCTGAGCAAAGTTGAACACCCCCGATGCCTTGTAGATCATGACGAAGCCGAGCGCAACGAGGGCATACATCACCCCCGAGAGCAGGCCGCCGATAAGGACTTCCAAAAAGAAATTCATGCCCCTGTCTCCCTAGTGACCAGCGCCCAGATAGGCTTTGATCACGTTCTCATTATTTTTGACTTCTTCCGGCACGCCGTCGCCAATCTTCTTGCCGTAATCAAGCACCACGACGCGGTCGGAAATATCCATGACGACGCCCATGTCGTGCTCAATCAGGACGATGGTCGTACCAAACTGATCATTGACGTCAAGGATGAAGCGGCACATGTCCTGTTTTTCCTCGACGTTCATGCCGGCCATCGGCTCATCGAGCAGCAGCATGGACGGCTCGGCGGCCAGCGCCCGGCCCAACTCAACACGCTTTTGCAGGCCATAGGGCAAGCGGCCAACCGGCGTTTTGCGGATGTGTTGAATCTCCAGGAAGTCGATTACTTCCTCAACCTTCTTGCGATGCTCCAGCTCTTCCTTCCTGGCCCGGCCAAACCACAGCGCATGCTCGATGAAATTGGCCTTCATCTTGGTGATACGCCCGGTCATGATGTTGTCGAGCACGGTCATCCCCTTGAACAGCGCAATATTCTGGAAGGTACGGGCAATGTTCTGCTGGGCCGCCATGTGCGGCTCCATGCGCTTGCGCTCCTGGCCGTGCCAGAAAATCTTGCCATCCTGCGGGTGATAGACCCCGTTGATGACGTTCAACATCGAGCTTTTTCCAGCGCCGTTGGGGCCGATGATGGCGCGAATTTCGTGCTGACGAACGTTGAAGGAAATATCGGTCAGCGCCTTGACGCCGCCAAAGCGCAAGGAAATATTCTGCAGATCGAGAATGACGTCGCCTATTTTCTTGGACATATCAGGCAGCCTTTTTCACGATCGGGAAGGTTTTTGCATCGATGATCTTCAGATCGGCTGACACCTTGCCACGCCGGCCATCCTCGAATTTGACCTCAGTTTCAATGAACTGATTGGCTTTACCGCTATACAGCGCCTCGATCAACACCCGGTATTTTTCCGCGACGAAATTACGCCGCACCTTGCGCGTCCGGGTCAGTTCGTCATCGTCAGGATCCAGCTCCTTGTGCAGCACCAGGAAACGATGAATCTGTGAGTCAGCGACCATCGTCTCGTGCACCAGACCCGCATTGATTTGCTCGACGCACTCGCGAATCAGCTCCAGAACCTCGGGTTTTCCAGCCAGATCGGCGTAGCCGGCATAGGAAATACCGCGTCGCTCAGCCCAGTTACCGACTGCGCCGACATCAATATTGATGAAGGCACAGACCATGTCGCGATCATGACCGAAGCAGACGACTTCCTTGATGTGCTGGAAGAACTTCAGCTTGTTCTCGATGTAGTTGGGGGCAAACATGGCGCCATTCGACAGTTTGCCGACGTCCTTGGCGCGATCGATGATCTTGAGGTGACCATCTTCATCAAGGAAGCCGGCATCGCCGGTCATGAAGTAGCCGTCGGCATTGATCGACTCAGCGGTGGCGTCCGGGCGCTTGTAATACTCCTTGAGCAGCATCGGGCCTTTGACCAGCACCTCGCCGTTGTCGGCAATCTTGATTTCGACACCCGGCGCCGGTTGACCGACGGAGTCGAACTTGATCTGTCCATCCGGCTGCATACAGACATAGGCGCAGGTTTCTGTCTGGCCATAGAACTGCTTGAGATTGACCCCCATCGAGCGATAGAAGCGAAACAATTCCGGCCCGATGGCCGCACCAGCGGTATAGGCAGCGCGAATGCGGCTCATGCCGAGCACGTTGCGCAGTGGTCCATAGACCAGAATATTGCCCAGCCAGTACTGGAAGCGATCACCGGACCCAACCGATTTACCATCGAGAATATCGGCACCACAGCGCTTGGCCACCGCCATGAAGTGGTGAAACATTTTCTGTTTGAATTTGCCGGCATCTTCCATACGAATCATCACGGAAGTCAGCAGGCTCTCAAAAACGCGCGGCGGGGCGAAATAACAGGTCGGGCCAATTTCACGCAGATCGGTCATTACCGTCTCGCCCGACTCCGGGCAATTGATCGTAAAGCCGGCAACCAGCGCCTGAGCATAGGAAAACAGATGATCGCCGACCCAGGCCATCGGCAAGTAGGAGAGGATGTCACCATCGGCACCCAGCTTGTCGACTTCAACCCCGCCTTGAGCGGCGGCGATGAACGCTGAATGGGTCTGGCAAACACCTTTGGGTTTACCCGTCGTGCCCGAGGTGTAGAGCATGACCGAGACATCGTCGAAATGGCCCTGAGCGACTTCCTGATTGAGGAAATCCGGATGGTTGCGCTCGTGAATACGCCCCATCTCCATCAATTCATGAATATCGTGCAAAAACGTTTGTGTGTAATGGCGCATGCCGCGCGGATCATCGTAAATAATGTGCGCCAGATCCGGGACCTGGTCCTTGACCTCAAGCATTTTGTCGACCTGTTCCTGGTCCTCGACCACGACAAAGCGGATGCCAGCATCCTGCAGAACGAACAGCATTTCGCTGGCCACTGCATCCTGATAGAGCGGCACCGGCACGCCACCCAGGCATTGTGCGGCACTCATCATCATGTAGAGATGCGGCCGGTTGTCGCCGATGATCGCCAGATTGTCACCACGCTTGAAACCCAGCGCCGCCAGGCCGCAAGCTAGCGCCCGGACGCGCTCGCCGACATCGGCCCAGGTCCAGGTTTGCCAGATACCGAGATGCTTTTCACGCATAGCCGGCGCATTGGCACGGGTTTTTGCGTGATGGAACAGCAGTCGCGGGAAGGTATGTAGACCATCCACCGCCGCAAAATTCGCCTCTACAGGCATTCTTGTCTCCTCTTGCCACGCTTGGGGTCCAGCGCGGTCTAACGTTCGTTTGAGGCATTGTGTCCATTGTCTGTGCATCGGTAAACCTTGCAGTGCACCACAATCGTTTTAGCCTGCGCCAGAGTTTAGTAAGTTGGCACGCTTATAATTGTCATCCTGCAGACAATCCAGAAAATAATCGGAAATTCTTTGAAGAACGCTGAAGAACTGCTGCGCACCTCCCTGTGGGGTCTGTCACTCACCGAAGAGGAACTACTCAGGGCACTCGCCGGCACCTGCGAACGCACTTACGCCGCTGGCGCCTTCATTTGCATGAAGGGTGAGACAGTCGACCACTGGATGGGCATCGTCAGCGGCCTGTGCAAGATGGCCAGCCACTGGACTACCGGCAAGACCACTTCATTGACCGGTATCACGACCGGGGCCTGGATCGGCGAAGGCTCACTGCTCAAGAACGAACCACGTCGCTATGACGTCATGGCGATCCGCGAAACACGCGTTGCCTTCATGAACCGCAGCACCTTTCTCTGGCTGATGGATCACAGCATTCCTTTCAACCGTTACCTGATTGCGCAATTGAATGAGCGCCTCGGCCAGTTCATCGGCATGATAGAAAACGAGCGCATGCTTGATGTCGATGCACGCATCGCCCGCGGCCTTGCCGCCCTGTTCAACCCAGTGCTCTACCCCGGCACCAATCGCCTGTTGCAGATTTCTCAGGAAGAGTTGGGTTACCTGGCCGGCGTTTCCCGGCAGCGCGCCAATCAGGCGCTCAAGGTCCTGGAAGATGCCGGGCTGGTGCGCAGCGAATATGGTGGCATCAATGTCCTCGACCTCGAAGGATTGCGTAGCTTTGGTGATTAAGCCTGCCCCGTCACCGATCAATAGTGCGACCATCTCCTGCGCGACCTGCGCTGCCAGCTGCTGCCAGCTGGAAGTCATGCTCATGGGCGATGATGACATCCCCCGCCATCTCAGCGTCGAGGATCAATGGGGTGGTTCCGTGATGCGCCGCCTGGGCGATGGCTGGTGTGCTGCACTGGATCGCCAGACCATGCGCTGTACTATCTATCAGCGGCGCCCGGAAATCTGTCGCGATTACGAGATGGGTGCCAGCGATTGCATTATTGAATTCAGGCCATGTAAGCCGCTGTAGCGCGGGCAATCCCGTCATTGCCTTACAACCACGCGCAAAATTATTCAACCGATGGGCGAAAAAGTGGGCATGATGATGCCCCGCGCGCCACCGGGCTAAGCGCACCAGACCGCCCTCGCGGCAAATACAGGAGGCCCCTTGGCCAAACCCAACTACCAGTTCGAAAAACGTCAGCGCGATTTGGCCAAAAAAACCAAACAGGAAGAGAAGCGCCGGCAAAAACTTGCCGGTAAAGTCGATGGTGAGCAGTCCGCCGATAGCGCAGACGATTCGTCGGATGCTGCAGCGCCAAGCGACACCGGCAGCGCTCCAGGTATCGTATAAGCAGCGCAGGAAGATGCGTTCGACTCGCGCCAGTGCGGCGGTCGCCCGGCTGAATGAGCGCAGCAGTGGACATCACTATACGATGGCGCTGACCGGCGATGGCCTCTTCAAACTACGTGAAAGACTTGCAGAGGGCGACAAGGAAGTCTCTGCGGCGCTGCCCCTCGACGACTTTGTGCGCTTTGTAAACACTATGGGGCCACAGGAAACCCGGCGCATCACGAAAAATGATGCCGCCTTTGCCCGGCAGTTGGTAAAAAAACCGGCGGCGTAACCAAGGCCATGAAAGCGGCGTAGTATTGACCTGCGGCAAGAGAAAACCGCATGCTCAAGGATACCGCGCAGCATGGCATTCATTCATCCTCGTCATTCGCTCAATTCCAGAATCACCCTAACGACCCTCAGCATCTTTGTGCTGGGTCTCTGGTTACTGTCATTTTTTGCCAGCCAGATGCTGCGCAAGGACATGGAGCGCATGCTGGGTGAGCAGCAGTTTGCCACTGCCGCCATGGTCGCTTCACAGGTCAACAGCGAATTGGGCAACCGGATCAGCATTCTGGAGAAAGTGGCTGCTTTGGCCACCCCGGCCATGCTTGCCGGGCCGGCTGGAATCCAGCATTTTGTTGAACAACGCCCGGCGCTGCAGAGCATGTTTAATGGTGGCCTCATCGCAGTCGACCGCAACGGAACGGCAATTGCTGATTACCCGGTGGCGACAGGCCGGCTTGGCATCAACTACATCGACGTTGACAGCGTTGCCAGCGCCCTGAAGGAAGGCAAACCAGCCGTCAGCCAAGCGGTTCTCGGCAAAAAAATTAACGCCGCCATTTTCGGCATTACGGTCCCCATTCGAGACGCCGAGGGCAAAACCATCGGCGCCCTCTCAGGCATAACCAACCTGGCCCTGTCCAACTTTCTGGACCGAATTACGGAAAGTCGCTATGGACAGACCGGCAACTACTTCCTGGTGGCTGTCGATCAACGCCTGATTGTCACCTCCTCCAAAAAAGACCGGATCATGGGCAAGCTGCCGGAACCCGGCACCGTCCCGGCGATCGACCGTTTCTTTGCCGGCTACGAGGGCTCAGCGGTTTACATCAATCAGTTCGGCGTTGAGGTTCTCGCCTCGGTCAAACGTATTCCAATCGCCAACTGGGCCGTATCGTCATCCCTAACCACTGAAGAAGCCTTTGCCCCGATCCGCGCCATGCAGCAGCGCATGCTGCTTGTCACCCTGTTATTGACCCTGGTTGCCGGTGGATTTACCTGGTGGCTATTACGGCGTGAGCTGGCACCGATGCTGGCGACTGCCAAAACGCTCTCGGGCATGTCGGACGGAACCCTCGCTTTGCAAGCCTTGCCGCTGGTTTCAAAAGATGAAATTGGACAGATGGTGGGCGGTTTCAATCACCTGCTAGAGACGCTTGGGCAGCGCGAAGAAGCCTTAAAAGAGTCGCTGAATCGCCTGGAGAAGATCGCCAGCCGCCTGCCCGGCGTCATCTTTCAGTTTCGCTTGCACAATGATGGACGGGCTTGCGTCCCGTACGCCAGTGATGCTCTTTTTGAGATTTACCGAGTTCATCCGGCCGAAGTGCTGGATAGTTTTGACCCCATTCTGGCAAAAATTCACCCGCTGGACCTCGAAGCATTTCTTCAATCGGTCAAGGACTCTGCGGCCTCCCTGAGTCCCTGGCACCATGAGTACAGGGTAAAGCCCGATGACGACGCCGTCCGTTGGCTGCACGGCAGTGCCCTGCCCGAGAGTGAAGCCGACGGTTCCACCCTCTGGCATGGCTTCATCACCGACATAACCGAGCGCAAGAAGTCCGAGGCTGAGCTCAACCAATACCGCCACCACCTCGAAAAACTGGTCGAAGAACGCACCGCCGCCCTGACCATTGCCAAAGAATTGGCTGAATCGGCGAGCCGCGCCAAGAGCACCTTCCTCGCCAACATGAGCCATGAACTGCGCACGCCGATGAATGCCATCCTCGGCATGACTGATCTGGCACTGCGCCGCGCCAGCGAAGCGCGGCAAATTGAACAACTGCAGAAAGTCACCACCGCTTCGCACCACTTGCTTTCTGTCATCAACAACATTCTTGACCTGTCCAAGATCGAAGCTGAACGCCTGACCCTGGAACAGACTGATTTTCGTCTTGGCAGCATTATTGAAAACCTGAGCAGCCTGTTGGGTCAGAAAATCAATGAAAAAGGATTGCAACTGATCATCGATCTGCCCGAAGAACTGGCGCAAAAGCCGCTGTGCGGCGACCCGGTGCGCCTCGGCCAGATTCTGCTCAACCTGGTCGGCAATGCGAGCAAATTCACCGCCGCCGGCTCGATCAGCATCCGCGTCGAAACGGTCGAGGACGATGGCTCGTCATTGCTGCTGCGCTTCGCTGTTCGCGATACCGGCATCGGCATTTCCAGCGCCGACCAGGCAAGGCTATTCACCGCTTTTGAACAAGCCGACGGCTCAATGACCAGACAATATGGTGGCACCGGCCTTGGCCTGGCGATCAGCAAACGCCTGGCTGAATTAATGGGCGGAAGCATTGGCATCGAGAGCCAACCTGGCGCTGGGAGTACTTTCTGGTTCACTGCCCGTTTTGCCAAAGCCAGCGACTTTGCTCCTAGCGAGAGCAAGACCGGTACCGCCACCGCCGAAGCGCAGATCCGGTCTTTGTTTGCCGGCGCGCACATACTGTTGGCTGAAGACGAGCCGATCAACCAGGAAGTCTCGCGCTGCCTACTGGAAGAGGCTGGGCTGCAGGTCGATCTGGCAGAAAATGGAATTGTTGCGGTCGACATGGCTAAACGCACCAATTATTTGCTGATCCTGATGGACATGCAGATGCCGCAAATGAATGGCCTCGAGGCAACCCGTGCGATTCGCGCCCTGCCCGATCGACAGCACATACCAATTCTGGCGATGACCGCCAACGCCTTTGACGAGGATAGGCAGCACTGCATCGCCGCCGGCATGAACGATCACATCCCTAAACCGGTAGACCCCGACATACTGTTTGAAACGCTACTCAAATGGTTGAAGCAGGCGCAACAGTGAATCGAATCAATTGAGCAATACCGTCAAACTCAAACACAAGCTCACCCTGCTCTGGGCTACGGTAGTACTGGTGCTCCTTGCGATGTTTCTCGCCGGGCTGGAGGCCAGAAGCCGGATTTATGTCGATGAAAAGGCGCAGATTGAGCACGAGGCGAGGCAGGCCAATCTGGCCTTTTCCGAATTCACCGGCCAGGTGGTCAATCAGGTCGACGCCCTGCTCAGTTCAGTCAGGCAGTTCTACCTGCGCACTCGCTCCATTGAAGAAACTGAGCGTTTCATCGATAACCTGGGCTTTGACAAATCGATTATCGATAACATCTACCTGATCAATGGGCAGGGTGAGGTACAGATTTCTCACGAGCCGGCGATACGTGGCACGTCGGTCGCAGATCGCGACTATTTCCAGGCACTCCAGCGTCGACGCGATGGGCGTCCTTACATTTCGGGCGTTGAAGCCGGACGCATCACCGGCAAGCTGCTTTTCCGGATTGCCAACCGCATCAGTCACGCCGACGGCACATTTGCCGGCATCGTGCTGGCCACCATCAACCCGCAGGCTTTTGCCAATTACTACCAGTTATTGAGCCCCGGCACGCAAAGAGCAGTTTCCCTGATCGGCAGTGAGGATAGAAAACTACGGGCGCGCATCCCGGAACCCGCTGCGGCGCAGTGGCCCACCCCGATCGTGTCGCCACTATGGAAGCTGCTTGAGATATCAAGCAGCGGCACTTACCAAACCCGGAGTTTCATTGACGGCATTGAGCGCACCTATGTCTATCAGAAGATGGACAACTTGCCGCTCGTCATTATTCTCGGCTTCTCCGAGGCTGACGTTGAACAAAGAGTCGATCCGCGCTTCAAACGACTGATCTTCATCGAGTTTGCCGCCGCCGTTTTCATTCTGATGCTATCGATTGTCCTGAGCATCGTTTTCCTCGGTCGTGAGCGGGTCGAGAAGGCCAACAAGAAACTCAAGGCGCTCTATCAGCAGATGCGCACCCAGGCGATGTTCGATGCACTCACCGGCCTGCCCAGCCGCCCGATGTTTTTTGACCGCCTTTCCAAAGAACTCTCGGCCGCCAGGCGTAACGATAAGTCGGTCGGGCTGCTCTTTCTCGATCTTGATGGGTTCAAACGGGTCAATGACGAATTCGGCCACGATGCCGGTGATACCGTGTTGAAAACCGTATCCAAGCGCTGGCTGGCCGCCGTGCGCGAGATCGATACCGTCGCCCGCCTCGGTGGCGACGAGTTCGCCATCATTGTCGGCAATCTGGAAAGCAGCGACAGCGCTGCGCTCATCGCGCAAAAACTGATTGACGTATTAGG